>Ga0265298_10000378_pt1 | contig 66491 bp, 102 predicted proteins | sample AusTroGonzalo_MG_3_FD_193486 | JGI IMG/M metagenome (GOLD analysis project Ga0265298, IMG submission 193486) | Bovine rumen microbial communities from tropical cattle in Woodstock, Queensland, Australia - Gonzalo_01 | ecosystem: Host-associated > Mammals > Digestive system > Stomach > Rumen ... | reverse complement strand
AGGGGCGTATTAAAACAAGTTTTGAAAGATATAAACATGGTTATGAACGGATTATCGGAATACGCAGATATTAGGGAGATACCATGAAACGATATTTTTACTTCTGCCACTACAACACAAAAAAGGGAACGCCTGATTGCGATGTTGTGCGTGTGCTGAAATTGGGGTATAGGCATATTTGCAGAGTTGGTAAAGGATTTACGCCAACCACGGCATTAAGTAGCAAAAAAATGATGAATAAGGTTTTTATATATTTTGGTGTGAGGTAGGGGGAGATGTGAGATATGACCGATGACGGAAGAACGATGAGAAAAACGCTACGGCTTTTAAGAAACATTAACGAGGATATAGACGAAGCGAAAAAGATGATACGCAAGCTGAAAAGGGCAGAAACCAATGGTGATATTGAGTACGAAATTGGCGAAGCGTTAGTTCATGTTGGCAATGCGTATGCAGCAATTGAAGAAGGGCATGATATTCTGAATCAGATTTATAACGAATGTTATGAAGATTAAGTAGTGAGGTGGCAGAATGACAGCAAAAGAACTGATTGAGAGGTTGGCAGGATATGAAGATTTTGACTTAAAATTTTGTATTGCAGATAAAAACACAAATTCAAAATTTCTCTCCATTCGCACTTTTGACATTGAAGTTACAGACATTGGTTACGATGACAAAGTGGTTGTGTTGGGTGAGGTAGCAGAATGACAGAACCAAAGTTAAAAAAGTTAAAGAGGTGTCCGTTTTGTGGGGATAATGCACTGATTTATGAAAAATATGATTGTGGCTCTCATGTTTGGTATTACGTTGAGTGCTTAAATTGTTATTGCCGTACAGATACTTTCAGTAAAAGAATCGAAGCAATCGAAGCATGGAACAAAAGGGTGGGTGAGGTGGCAGAATGACCATAAGAGAATTTTTTAAAAAGGCAGAAGAGAATGGTTTTGCCGATTATGAGTTTATTTGGCATGGCGGTTACGGAGTAAGCATTAAGGGGTTCTTCGTAAGCCATGCAGAGAAGAAAGTTTATGTTTGGTGAGGTGACAGAATGAGCAAGTATTTATGTGCAGATTGCGTCTTACGAGAACAATGCGATGGAGAATGGACAACGAATTGTGCGAATTATAAAAAAGAACCACTAACCAACGAAGAATGGTTTGATTCTCTGACCCTAACAGAAAAATCAGAGTTCATGGCAAAAGCGTTTGAAAGCCTTTTAGATGATATTGAAAATGGGAAAGATGTTAGTTTTGTAAAGACAGTTGCGTTTTGGGACTATTGGTTAAAGGCGGTGCATAAGGAATGATATGTGAACATTGTAAAGGTGTTGGATATGTTATAAACGATGGATATTATTCCTCATGGCTTGATGAGTGCATTTTCTGTGATGGCAAAGGTGTTGTAGAGCCAATGACCAACGAAGAATGGTTGCGTTCCTGCACAACGGAACAGTTGGCAGAGTTAATTTATGAAATTGCGGTAACCGACAAACTAATGGACAGATTTTTTAATGCAGAGATTGTGTATGGACATAGTGGCACGGAAGAAGCAATGGATTGGCTGAAAGAGGTACACCAATGAATATAGGTTATCAATCAACTTTTATGGATAAAATTATAGAACGAGCCGATAAACGGCAGGAACGCATGGAAAAGATGATAAGTAAGATGTTGGATAAGTCAGAAAAAATACTGCAAGCAGGAATGACCAATGAAATGGTTAAAATCTGCGAATACGGAACAGTTGGCAGAAATATTGGCATGGATAGAAGATAGGGGAGAATTACCAACTGTGCGTAAAGAAAATGTAAAAGCATTTATTGAGTGGTTAAAACAACCACACCGAGGTGAATGATGACAGAATTAAAACCCTGCCCTTTCTGTGGGGGTGATGCGGTTGCGACTATTCCTTGTGAGGGTGGTTTTTATGTTGTGTGTTATGACATCTTGCACAACACAGGAGAGGGGTGTGGTTCGTCAAGCGGTTGGCACGAAACCGAGCAGAAAGCAATCGAAGCATGGAATCGCAGAGTACCTGACATTAACATTGAATTTGCAAAAGCAAAGGGGTACTTATGAACAACAGAAAACGCATGATAATACGCACAATGGCTTTTTGCGTTAGCCCTTGTTTACGATGGGAGAAATGGGCATATTGGATGTGGAAAAGTTATACAGTGCAACACCTTGTAAAAATACATCATCAATGGATGAATGGTGGCAAGTGAACAACACCACTAAAATTGCAAAATTAGGGGAATTTGCAATTTAACTCCACTGATTTTGCAAAAAGAGAGGAGATTGCAAGAAAAGGGGCGGTTGAACAGATGACAGGATGGGAGTTTTGGAAATGGGCATTAGAAAACGCTTATGACCATTGGATTATAACAATACTGTTTCTTTTGTGTGTTGTGCCGTGGAACAATATTAACTTTGTGGTAAATGGTAGGAAGAAAGACGATGATACACATATACATTGACACCACGGTTAGCTGGGTACATCTGATTGGCTTTTTTATTGGTTTTGGAATTACCATGTTTGTTTTTAATAAGTGGTTGGATTAAAGAAAAGGAGATGCGGAAAAATGAACAGATTTTTTGAGGTGATTTCTGAATTTGCAGAACTGCCAAAAAACGAAAGACCGATATTACCAAAACGGCAGACAAAGAACAGCGCAGGATACGATTTTTACGCTATTGAAAAAGTTGTTATTCCTGCTCATGGTAGTGCCACAACAAGAACTGGCGTAAAAGCGTGTATGCCAGCAGACGAACACCTTGAATTGTATATACGTTCCAGCTACGGCATCAAATATGGTTTGATGCTGACAAACAGCGTTGGAATCATTGATGCAGACTATTACAACAACGTCACCAACGAGGGCGAAATCATGGCAAAAATGTACAATTTCAGCGATAAGGATATGGTGATGATAGGTGGTAACGCATAAGCTGGCCTTGCTGTCGGCAGAGGTGTTGGCGCTGTACTGCGAAGAGCATTGGCGTGGAAAGATAGGGAAATGCGACGGTTGTATGTTTGAACTGGTGCCGTTGCGGTCGGGGGGCAAACCAAGCTGTTATTTGAGTGTGTTTTTGGGTCAGGCCGGAGAACGGTTGCAAAGGGAATGTGCAGAAGCCGTGCGAAAAAACTGTAAAAAATTATCAGAAAGAGAGGAGAAGCCGGATGCGTGAGGAGTTTGTCGTATCGGATGAGAACCTGCAAAAGCTGTGTGCGGAGTGGCGTGACAGGTTGCGCCTTAACTCTTGGGATATAGCGGCAGGTGTTTACAGGGCAAGCGATTTTGTTAATGAGAACTGCATCGGTGAAAATACTTTTGATTTAGAAACTGGGCGATCTGTGATAAAGGTGCTTGACAGTATAGATTATCCAAAAGACTCATGGTTTCCGCAGGACATGGAAGTTATTTTGGTACACGAACTTTTGCATCTGCATTTTGATCCGTTTTGCCCAGAAGAAAATACATTGCAACATCAATTTATGGAACGCACAATAGAAAGGCTTGCAATTACTTTGGTGGATTTAAAACGTGAAAGAACAGAAAGAGAGGAGAACGAAACTTGTTTGAACTGTGTAAAAACAAAGTGCAATTAAGGGAAGAAATGTATGACATTCTTTCTACGTTAGAAAAGGATTTAGAAGATGATAAAATGCGCATTTTTAATTCGGTTCTCGGAAACAATCAGATGCGTGAAGAAGCGGAGTGGCTTGCGTTAAAAGACCTTGAATGGTTAGCATATACCATTAAACTTTTAGTCTTTCAGTATCGGGATAAAGCAGAAACTATTAAAATGCGTGAAGACCCATTTAACTATAAAAAAAGGAGAGGGGAAGAAACAAATGAGAAAACCTGAACTTGTAAAGGCTGCGTTGAAACGGAAAATGTGTATGTATCGTTGCCCAGAACGGAAGACAAAGTACTCTGCTGGCTATGACTTTTATTGCCCGGAAGAGGTGGTGATTCCACCCAACGGAACAGTACTGATTGCTACTGGGTACAAGGTGGAGTTAGACCCTGAAGAAGTTATGCAGATTTACATCCGCTCCAGCTTGGCAATGAAACGCGATCTTGCGATGACCAACGGAGTGGGAATCATTGATGCGGATTACTATAACAACCCAGACAACGAGGGTGAGATACTGATTGGTGTACGGAATATGTCTACGGAAAACACAGCCGTTATCCAGCGGTTGGAACGATTTGCACAAGGCATAGTTTATAACTACCACACCTGGGGTGATTACCCATCAGAAGTAAGAGTCGGTGGGGTAGGTAGCACAAACAAGAAAGGAGAAAACGAATGAACAGATGTAGTTTTTTTGGAAGGTTGACGGCGGACCCGGATGTCAAGTATTCTTCCACAACGCAGAAAGCCGTGGTCAACTTTCCTATTGCCGTAAGAAGAGAAACAAAAAACAAAGAGGGCAAGTATGACTCTGATTTTTTTAATTGCGTTGCCTTTGATAAAAGGGGCGAAATGATTGGCAACTCGTTTGCCAAGGGCAGCAAAATATGTGTGTGGGGTCCGATGCGACAGGAAAAATGGACAGACAAGGATGGAAACAACCGCACCACATACAAGCTTTATGTTGAGGGATTTGAGTTCACTGAATCGGTAAAAGACAAAGCTGTAGCAGCCGCAAAAAATGTTGCTTCAAGCTTTGATGCATTGGGAGAAGAAGTAGATTTTTAGGGGTGTGGTATAATATATGGTAAAGGTATTAACTAATACAGAAAATAAAGTCATCTGCGTGACGATGACAGTGTTTTCGAAACCGGTAGCCCAGGGCAGACCAAGGTTTTCCAATCGTGGCAAGTTTGTCCGTGCCTATGACCCAAAGAAATCCAGGGATTACAAACAGTATCTCCGTGCGATTGCCCAAGAAGTTTACAAAGAGCGCCCAGACTTTGTTCCGTTTGATGAAGCCCTGGTCTTGTTGGTAAATGTTTATCGTTCCATACCCAAGTCGTTCTCAAAAAAACGGCAGGAAATGGCCCTATCCGGCTCACTACGGCCGACAACAAAGCCGGATACAGATAACTACCTTAAAGGGGTTAAAGATGCGTGTAACGGAGTTTTGTGGCGAGATGATTCCATTATCGTATCTGAATTGTGCAACAAGTTTTATTCAGACCAACCTAGAATTGAGATGCACGTTTGTACATTGTCGAAGCATCGTACTTTTACTAGCTGTTAATTGGGGTGATGCCGTTGCAGGAAGTGCAATCCACGATTGAGTTTGTTCTGCGTAATGCCGACCAAATACGCAAGTGTGTTGAAGAGAAACGCAAAGACCCCTGGTCTGGCACAAGGGAACAGAACAGTGGGTATCAGAAGAACAGAATATCAAACCCTACAGAAGCACAAGCATTGCAAAGGATAGAGCCTGTGGCTTTTATTCACTGTCCGTTTGGGCCGATGGTAAACGGAAGAAGAGATGCAAAGTACATAAGTTTGCCAGAGAAATGGCTGAAAGTAGAGGAAAGCACCCGTAGGTTTTATATGTCTTCGGACAACGATAAGATTGTAGGCTTGTACACGAAGAGATATCTTCAGGGTGAGTATGGAGAATTGTGGAGCAAGACTTGTAAGGACTTGAACATAACACAGGCTTGGTATTATGTTGTCGTACACGACGTCATCAGGTTTGCGGAACTGTACGCAGCCGGGATCGGGCTGATTGCTCCGTACAGTAGGTTTGAGGAAGAGTGATACAAACAAAAAAAGATGGGGAAGAGTGGCTGTGAGCCATCCTTCCCCAATTCTTTTTTATCTCCTATTCCTCTTTTATTCTGTGCTTTCTATTGGCTTGCGATTCTCCTTTCCGCAACACATTCCATAGATAATCTTTCATCATAATAAATTCTTCTTCGGTACAATATACATTGCGTTGTCGCTTTGGCTTTTCCGGGGGCTTTCTCCCACCGTTATGTCCGACATTTTTCTGACCAGGCTTTCCCCCAGCTCCATCTCGTTTCCCACCCCAATTTTGATTGTACTCTTTGTTGGGGTCTTTCTTTTTCCCTGTCATAACCTATTTCCCTTTCCTCATCCTAAAAAATAACTTATTATCATCAGCACCAATATCATTTCCGGCACTCTGTTGCTCTCACGATTTCTTATCGCACATTCTTTTCTTCTCTGAATAGCCTTCTCACGCTCTGTCACATTGTCACCCCTTTACATTATAACTTGATTGTTGTGCCTTGTCAATCATCTTCCCAATCATCGACCTCTTCCGTGTCGATGCAATCTTCCGTTACGCTTCCGTAGGTGTATCCGTTATCGTTGTCAAAGTACACCTTTAAGTCCTGGTCGTAGTTCTCCAACACGCTTATCAATTCCTTTACTGTGAGTGCGGTTTCGGTCGCTTCTGCCTGATCCGCACCATAACCCGATCTGCTTGTCTGCAAGATAACATATTTCATTCTCATAAATCATTCCCCCCTTCTGCTTTCCAAATACGCTTTTACCTTTTTCCATCTGTATCGTTTTGTTTTGCTATACGAAGCGGTATCAAAGTACCACTCCCCATCCTTGAACAGATACACATACTCTGCCCAATTGGTTTCACCCAGGTTAGAAAGTATTTTGTTGTACAGATTGGGTGGTGTGTCTTCTTTCTTCTTGTATCCGCAGCCCCTTAAGATGTAGGGGATTATGCAAACGCTACTGTTGATAGAGCTTTCATCTCCGTATAACAGCAGATTCAAAGCATCTTCGTATGTATTGAATCTCCTGGTCAGGGTATCTCCCACGCCTTCAGGATACCCATCCCAATGGTGGTAGATGCCGATGTACTTGTCGTCCAGCTTGACCGCCGGAACTTTATCAATCTCTTCTTCCGGGATAGCATTACTGCTGTCCACATCTCCAAAGCCTAATCCCTTTGCGTAAATCATTTCCTTATTTGGTGCTACCGTCTTGCCTTGGTCTTCTTTGTTAATTTTTACAAAAATCATGCTCCTCGTTGACATATTGCTCTCGCTCCTTTCATTTCCAGCACATGTATTCTTTTGCCGATTCGTAGCTTGGGTGTGATGATTCAAGTTGCCACTCTCCGGCATACAATCCACCTTCAGACATGTAATCCACATCGTAGCACATCAAAACTTTACCATATGGTTTTCCGGTTCTTTCGCTGACTCGCTTCTGTCCTCTGCGTACTATCCGAAACATTCCTTCCTGGCGTAGGACTTTTTCGCTTGTGACAATTCCATCCCAATAGGGTTCAGGGTCTTCTCTCCATCCACGCTCTTTCCAATTGCTCATGTTCTGCTCCTTTCTATTCCTCTTGTTTATATAAGTCGATAAGATAGTTCGCAAAGTCCGGGTCTGCATCCATCAAGTTGGTTGCTCTGTCGCTTGTCATATAAGAGAACTCATAGGGCTTCGGCTGGATGTGAGCAATATGTCTTATGTAACGATGTTTGGGGTTGTAACTCGCTCCGCTTAACCGAACTCTTTCTAAAATTTCATCTGCTTCAAGTCCGTTCCTTTTCATCTCAATGTCGATGAAAAAGGATGGGTCATTGTAATACACCTTGTCATCGCAGCCATCTTTTTGGAAGCTTGTTAATTCTGTTTCTACATATTTGTTCCAAATGGCAAGGGCTATTTCAGAATCAAAATCGTAGAACATATCTTCGACTCCACCAATAATGTTCTCATCAACATTTTCACTTACTTCGGCATAATCATAGCTGTGCATAGCTGTCGCTCCTTTCTATTCTTCTTTCAACACCTTGCATTCCGTAATGTGGATGTACCTACCATCCAGGGAACCGTGGTTCTGTGCTATACACTCTTCAATCGTGTATCCGTTCTCATCTGTTTTGCTTCTCTTCAAACCTTTTTTCATCAGGCTGCGGAAGCAGTCCTTGGCATCCTCAATCTTGTCAAACACATAGTACTCATGGGAATTGTCATACCATTCGCACACCACCATGTATGCATCTTGTAACTTTACTTTCACCATATCGTTCGCTCCTTTCGTTCTTACCAACATTGATCTAATGTAATAACTAAATAAGAGATTTCTTCATTTAACGGAGTGCCATTTTCTTTTGTTTTGCAAATTCCGGCAGACAATCCGTGTACAATATCATCGTGGTGCGTTTCGATTTCTCCGTTTTGACTACCACCATTTAAGTATGTTACTGTTGTAAAACATTCCCCGGATTGAGCGTCTATCAGTTGTAAGTCCTGATAGGGACCGATGCATTCAAGCAAATCTTTAAGCTTCATTCTTCCACCTCACCAAACTGTTCTACATACTCATCACCATCAAAGTTCTCTTCTGCCCACAGCATTGCGTACCGCTCTGTGGTAGGCACAATCCTTTCCCCACCAAAGTTATGAGGGTAGATGTGTGCAAGGCTGTCAGAAAACACCTCTCCATCAAATTGGAAAAAGTATTCTCCGTTTTTCTTTCTGTACAAACATTCCTCGCTGAAATTCCAGCTCCGGGGTTCACCATGCGTAACTCTTCCCAACAACCTTGCTGTTTCAGTATCATACATTCTTCCGTTAATTACTTTTTTCATTGCTTGCTCCTTTCGTTAACCTTACTTAAAACATTGCACTAAACAAAACGCTGTCAAATGGTTTGTCTTCTTCTAATGCTTTCTGCATTGCCTTTCGCAGTTCCTCATACAAGGGGTAGAGGGGAGAGCCTTTGGGGATATCTGCAAAGACTCCATCATCTCCATACTCTGTCATCTGTTCGTATTCACCATCGTAGTCACGCTTGTACACTGTAAACTCTGCGTTGTTTTCATCATACTTATAAGAATCGCTGTCATACCACAGCTCTAATTTTTCTCCGTTTGCTATAATGGGCAGGTATGCTACCCAAATTCCACCACCCGTGTATTCGCATCCCGCTGTACCACGTTTTACAATGTTGTTCAGATTCTTTGCCATGTTATCATCCCCCTATATTTGGGCAAATGCATTCCCAATCGTAATCCGTACTGTTAAATTTTATTTTTTCATCCCTTGTGATCTTGCCGTTAATGATTTCAATGTCCTGGTTAAAGCACATTCCTCTTTCAAATGCGTAAATCCGCATGTCCACATGATACCGCTTACACAGTTTGGCAAGTTCCTCTGCAACAACGTACCAAGCTTGTGCATACTGAAAGCTGATAACCTTGGTGTCTTCGTCCAAAAAGATGCTGTCACCATCAGTGCAAAACCCTCTGACCGTGTCGTGCATGTGACTCCATTTGGGAATCAAAACCTCATCTTGGTCTATTTCCACATCATCAAACACACCTTGGATAAAGCGTTTTAAATCTTCCGGCTTTCCTTTAACTCGTAATGTTCCTTCGCTCCAATTTGGCATAGTTCATTCTCCTTTCTTTCCATTCAACAGTAACGCATCCGTAATCACCATGTTGTCGTCCTCATCGTAGTGGTAGGTAATGTTGACAGCATTTACTCCAACATAGGATTTCCATTCATCAGCCGTAGCTTTGCTGATATAGGCCAGGGCTTTGTGTACCATCCATACTTCCTTGAACAGCACGGTTGTCTTATCATCGTGGTACTTCACATCCATAAAGTAAACCCATTCGTTAAAAGTCTTCATCATCTTCACCTTCCTTTTCCGCAATCATGTCGTCCAAATCCTCTTCGTGTATGCACATGTCCTGAAGCAGCCCATCCTCATCCGCAATGTACTCTGCAAGTTCTCCCTCTTCCGGCGACTCTCCATAGAATCTGTCTTCAAGTGCGTTCATTGCTTCCTCTTCAAGATCGGCTCTGCAAATCTTGTCAAGGATACGCTTGGCATCCTTATCCCATTCAACATGGTTCTGCACATCTTCCAACCAATTTACTTCTACCGAAATGTTCATGCTCTTTGCTCCTTCCGTTTTTTATTCCAACTTAATCTGTTTGCCATCTCTTGACAATCTTATTATAACATCAGCGTAAATAGTTGTCAAGTGTTTTTTTCAGCCCGGGGTGGGGTAGGGACCCTGGCTCTCCTCATCATCCATGATAAATTCCGTACCCCAAATACATCCCCCCATAAAAGTCCGCAACTAGGTTATCCGTAACACGGATGCTGTCTAGGTATTCGTTTATCTCATTTGGCTTCAGCCCATCGTTTCGCAGTTCCTTGATGGTCAGGATAATCATGTTGTCAAAGTACTTTTTAGCACTCTCATAGGTAGGGAACTCTGTGTGTATCGTTTCCTCTCTTTCATTCCATTCCTTAACATACCATGCCTTATTCTTTTTCATAAGATCGCACCCCCTATTCCAAGTTCCATTGTGGATATCCGGCTTCTGTGTACATCTTTCTGTTCTCACAGTTTCTGTAAACCATCCGTACAAACTGTAACACGGTCCGCAGCTCTTCCTCATTTAACCGCAAGAGTCTGTCGTGGATAGCTTGGTGAATCTCCGCTTCTCTTTCGTGTCGTTCTTCTGCTTCACGCTGTGCAATATAGATGTCTTCAAACCTAGGGTCATAATGCATAGGGCATATCTCCTTTCCTTAATAGGTATCCCACAATCTGCAATTTTCTTCGTATTCATCATCTTGCCATGCAAAGTTGATACGCTCTTTCAGTTCCGCAATGTCTTGATATAAATCAATCAAGTGGTCATCCTCTGGGTTTTGTGCTTTGACTTTGTCATACTCCGCTTGCGTTTCGGCAAGCCTTTTTTCTAAATAGTAGGGGTCTTCATACTGTCTATACATCTCTGATCTCCTCTCCTTAATCAAACAGTTCCACAGTTTCGATGTGTGCGTAGTAGTTCTCTGTTTCCATATGCCAATTGTCAAGGCAATCTTTTTTCGCAAAGTCATAAGCATCCTTGTCAAGTTCTTCTTCTTCATAAGCGTAATCAAAGCAATCGACTAAAAACCTTTCGGCATCTTCTTTCTTTTCAAACGCAATCTTCTCCTCTTCGTAGGCATCTTTGCAAGTGCATATATATATGGTCTTTGGCATAGTTAGTTCTCCTTTCAATCAAACCTAACGCACATCAGTAACAAGATCAGAATTGCAACCCATTCATCCCTAGTCATATTAAGCCCCCCTTACCATATCGACAAAGCGTTGGGCTTCTTTCCATATCACTTCTTCAACAAAGTTGTTCTGCTGTTTGGCTGTCCTATAAAACTGTTGGTCAGCCACAGCATATTCATATTCCTTTTCTGCCACAAAACTGATGTGGTCATAAGGGCAGCACCCACACTGATGCTCTACCCAATGGCAAGCAAGCCGGACTTCTTCTTCTAATCTGCTCGGTAAAAAGTTCATCATCGTTATTAGCTCCTTTCGTTACTCGCAAGTCTCTCCTCTGCTGTAATCACAGTAGTATGTGTTCCCATCCGTATGTACCTTGGTCGAATAAATGCCATACCCAAATATCTCGCATCGGCTGAACACGGCAAGTCTGTCTTCTTCCGTTATCATCCTATGGTTTGCCATTGCTCTGTCGTATACATCTTTCGTGATTTCCTTTGTCAAATACCGCATAGTTAATTCTCCTTTCTGATTTCATTAAGGTCTACAATTCCGTACCAAGTCAGAATCTCTTCAATGCCGGATTGTAGGTATCCGTAGTCAGTGCCATAGATGTTGCTTGCATCCTCATCCTCAAGCTTTTCATCGTTGTCAATGACAATGCCTTTCTCCTCAAGAAAGTCTTCAAACAGTTCAATAATGTCCATAGTGAATTCACCAAGTTTGTTGGGATCGAATTTTTTAGCCATAGTTAACTCTCCTCTCATAAATGATTATATGCTGTGCATTCCGCAAAGGTCTTAATGCTAGTGTGGTATCTGTCTGTGGGGTAGTTGGGCTTGTGTATTCTTATGTTTACATACTTGAAATTGAAATGTGGTCTTGTGAGGTTATATTTTACAATCTTTGCTTCTTCGTAGGTGTCGCATTCAATGACAAACTTACTGATTCGGTTTTCTGCTTCTCCCCATCCGCTCATAAAGGGGTCTGTGCAAGTAACATAGTATTTCATAGATTAGTCCTCACTTTCTGCCATACTGTTGATAAAGAAATGGAATTTTGCTACATTTTTGCATTGCTCTTCAAGCTTTGGTAACAGATATTTTTTGTCCTTGTCACTGAAGCACTCTTTTAATCTGTCAATAGCTTTAGCTTCTCGCATCATACAAGAAGCATATCTTGTCCGTAGGAAATCGTTTTGCTCTCCCTCTGGCACGGCTTTGATTCTTAATATGTATAGGTGGTACAGATAATAGGCATCCTTGTACTCTTTAATTGCCTTTTGTTTGAAAGTCATAATTACATCTCCTCTCTTCTTCTTAATTCTGCTTTGCAATCCGCATTGTACTTTTTGATGGCTTCGTTTACTGTGTAGTACAAGTACCGCTTGGGTCCGATTTTTCCGTTTATCGTGATATATCCGTTTTTGTGCTTTTCGATATGGTAAATGTATTTCATATAGCTGACTTTGTGCTTTGCTTTTGCTTCTTCATCTTTGTAATAAAAGCCGTAATAATTGGTGAACGTTTCATACTCTGTTGGGATTAAAATCATTTTGTTTGCTCCTCTCTTATGCTCTCTCACCATTTTCATAAAAAAACCAACCATAATCCGTAAAAACTTTTACGGCAAATCTTTCTGTTTGCCAAGCTTCATCTTTTTCGTTGTCGAAGTGTCCACCATCATACCAATCTCTGAATTCTGCCAAAGCTTTCTGCTTTGCTTTGGGGGATAATTCAGAGTAGGGGAAATACTCTTTCTGAAGCTTTTTGAGAATTGTCATTTTGTCTGCTCCTTTCATTTATAAATGATAAAGTTTGTTGCAATACCGATTGCCATACCGCTTAATGCGGATATCACCATCCAAGCTACCATTGTGCTTTCTGCTACCATAGTCATTGTTTTAGCTCCTCTCGTTACATTAAATTAAATACTGTAACCTATGCCATATTGCGATGACATAGGTAACAGCATTCAAGATGCTGTTGTTCTTCCGTTTCCGCTTTCATCCTCTCTGCCCATCCTAGGCTGTTGCGTGTAGCTGATGTATTCGCTTTGCGTACCATTGCTACTACCTACACGACTTACTGATACGATATTGAGTTATCAAGGTGCATCTACTGACCGCTTGGGGCTTACAGCTTCGGCATCATCTCCGATGCCATCCCTATTGGGGCTTGCTCACCATCCTTTCTTGACTAGCCCTATCTTGGCTGTCTTGCTGCGTTTAAACCATCTTGCCATCTCGGCTATACTAGTTACAATATACAATTACCACCATATACATTATAACATATTGTCAAGGTATGTCAATGTAACAACAGTACAAATTTAATGCGGTTTTAAGGTATTTTTGTAAAGGTATGACAATGTATCAAAATGTTACACTTTGGCTTAAAAAAGACCCGGGTTCCAGGGAAAATGTAACTGTTACAGATCAAGCAAAAAAGGGTACATAAATTGACAAGAATGTAAACATACATAAATCTGTTCAACAGCATATATATTATAATGGAAGAAAACTTTTAAAGGTGATAAAAACCGCAACATCTTGCACCCCATTTGGAAATGAGTAAGACAAAAAACAGTATTTTTGATACAATATGACAAAAGTGTGGTTTTATACACTTTTTCAAATTCTCCTTTCCTCACTTTTCAGCCTTGCCAAAGCGGTAAGGCTGATTTATTTTATGGTAAACGGTCCCAAAACGCAGAAATCCCTTTTAAGCCCCCTAGCAAGCCCATAGACAGCGTTTTAGGGTCAACGCAAGGAAACATAAGCACCCCCTTGTGAAAATGCGAGGAAGAAGCATAAATTTAGGGTATATATACCACTAGGTATACATCATATACTTTTATCAACAGAAATTATCTTGTATACTTTGTCGAGATATGACAATATACAAGATGTTGAAAACGCAGTAGTGGTGCGGTTTCCAGAGGGGTATATACTTTTATTAGTTTGTCATCACTTGAAAAAGTATAACCTAGCATTCTACCATACTTTATCTTGATAAAATTGTTATCACTTTATTTTTCAAAATGAAATCCACTTTCGCCAATACTAATATGAATACTAGGAATTGGGGATATGGAACAAAAACAGCCATATACATTTTATAAATAAGATGTATATCCCTACAGTTTAATAGGAATTGAAGTCGTGCGGATGGTTTCCGTTAACCTCGCAATCACGCAAGGGTAACATACTTCCGCTCTGTTGCAATCAGAATGCCGTAGGCATTTTTTAGGGGTAAAATACATCTTGGCTCTGTTGTTGCGTTTGCCTAGGGTTTCGTTGTTTTCGTTCCCTTTTTGGGGGTTTTTAATATTAATCATTATCTATATTTTATATATTAATATTATATAGATATATTAATAGTATTATTGATATAGTTATATTAATTATAATTAATAAGTATTATAGTATAGTAAACTATATTAATAATAATATTAATAGATATTGCTATAGTATAGTAGTTATAATATATATAGATATGGTGAAGTTATCTGTAAATTCAGCTTCTCGGTTCACGCTCGCTTCATATAGTGTTTCACATAGTTGGTTTTGGTTTGGTTCAGCTATGGCAAAGGCTTTGGGGTGTTTTGGGGGATGTCGTGACAGTTCGCTGAAAATGTCGTAAAATGTCGTTTTTCACCTTTTGGGTATTAAGGTAAGTATAATGGATGAGCAGAAAAGTATATTAACCGATGGTATTGCGGATGCTTCCGTATGGCATCCACGAAAGCCCACAAAGGGCAACGAATGGAAAGAACAGCGGTTTGACCTAGAGGATGGCTATTCCTTTTGGCTGTCCGCATACTCTGTGCGTAGCTTTCCGAACGGATTTGAACTGCCAAAGGACATAGATGCACTCACTTGCGGATATCTGTACCGCTGTTCTATGTTGTTACAGCCAAAAACAAATATGTTAGTGAAGCACCACAAGAACTACGACAAGCCACTGAACAGCAGATTATTGGCTAAAGAGTTGGGGATAGGGATAAGGCAGTGCCAACGCTTTCTGAAAGATGTAAAAGAGCGAGGTATCATAAAAGAGGATGACCACAGGCTGTATATGAACCCAATCTATTTTATACGCAGCAGGAAATTGAATTGGAAGTTATACACGCTGTTTGAGAAAGACATAGAGCCGTTCCTACCGCAGTGGGTAGTTGATAGGTTCAATGGTGATATAAACGCATAGGTTTTACAAGTGCCAGAATCAGCTTGAAGCGTGCCGTAAGGCACACATAATCTTTAACCAAAGACTCATTCTCAATCAGGCATTATTTTTATGATAACGGAGACTACCACCTACCACCCAACGTCCAGGACAGGGCATGGGATTACACACACACCCCCGGAAAAATATACGTATAATTTTACATAAGTTGAGGGCGGAGCAATGGCAAATTTACATTTATTAACGAAGAAGATATTAAAGGCGATACGGATTAAGTATCAGCAGCAGGTATTATATGCAGAAGAGCAAAAGATTAGCGAGCGTACGGGTCGCGTATACACGGAGTACAGGTTGAACTTATGTGTAAGCGCAGAGAAGTACAACGAGATAAATCCCGACAATCCGTTAAACCCGAAGATACACAAGAGTACGTTAGCGACGATACCGTTAAAGCGGTCGGTAAAGATTGAGGAGATATTTTTATATTTATTAAACGAGATATGGAAGAAATTAGAGAGTGGTGAGATGTATGAGCAGGGGGAAAGGGCGAGAGAAAAGATTAGAAGTAGACGCGGTGTTGGACGCGGCAAAAGAGCATATTGTAGTACGGGAGTATTACAAGACGCACTTACTGGCGAAGAGTTACCAGGCGGCATTTCCGGGAGCGAGTGCGGGGACGGCGCGGGAGAGAGCCAGGGAGATATTGGAGAAGCCTGAAAACGTTGAGTACATGAAGCTGCTGATTGAGCGCAATGCGAAGAAGGGTTATGCTTCATTGGACAGGGTGAAGTCATTCTTGTCGGATGTGATGGAAGGCCGTGTAAAGGATCAGTTTGGGTTAGATGCGAGTTTAAGTGACCGGATCAAGGCGGCAGAGGACATAATCCGTTGCGAGGGTGGATTCAAGGACAAGACGGAAGTCAGTTTGAATGTAAATGTGGCAGAGATGTTGAAGGCTGCGAGGGAAAGGGCTACGAGCAGGCAGATACCTGCGAAGAGTTCTCCAGAGATTATTGATGTGACCCCGGTGGGGGAGTCATAACAGAGGGGTAGGGGGAAAGGTGGTCAAATGGCCAAAAAATTATCGGATTTTTCCGCAGAAGACAGAGGGGCGCTGGCGGCGTTCCTGGGGGAATTTGCGCACGACCCGGTGGGGTTTGTATGGGCGGCGTTTCCGTGGGGAGAGGGTGAGTTGGAAGGTCAATCCCCGCAGGAGTGGCAGTTGGAGTTATTGGAAGACATCAAGGATGGTTTAAAGGATATCAATACGGTTATCAGGGAAGTAAGGGCATCTGGTAACGGTATTGGGAAGAGCGCATTGGTAAGTTGGCTGATACTGTGGTCGTTGGGTACGTTTGAGGACACGAAGGGTGTTGTCACGGCGAACACGGACACGCAGTTGAGGACGAAGACCTGGGCGGAGCTGGCAAAATGGCACCGGCTGTTCATTGGGAATCCGTTGTTTGATTACACGGCTACCTCGTTGTACAGTTCCGACCCCAAGCACGAAAAGACCTGGCGGATCGATGCGATTCCGTGGTCGGAGCAGAACCCGGAAGCATTTGCGGGTCTGCACAACCAGGGCAGGAGAATCCTTATCATCTTCGATGAAGCTTCGGCAATAGCCGATGTGATATGGGAAACCGTAGAAGGTGCTACGACAGACAAAGATACAGAGATCATATGGTGTGCATTTGGCAACCCAACGCGTCCTTCGGGGCGCTTTTTTGATTGCTTCAATAAATTCAGAAATTTTTGGCATCACAAACAGATTGATTCCCGGACGGTGCGGATTTCCAACAAACAGCAGCTGAACGAGTGGGTCGATGCGTGGGGCATTGATTCAGACTTCGTAAAGGTGCATGTGCTGGGTGAGTTCCCCAACGCGGCGGCGAACCAGCTGATAAGCAGGACGCTGGTGGATGAGGCGGTGAAGCGTGGGAAAGCGTACTGCATCGACGATGCTTCGGACAGGGAACCCGTTATCATCGGCTGCGACCCGGCATGGACTGGTGAGGACACGCTGATCGTGTACCTACGCAAGGGCAACTTCACAAAGGTGTTGTGGGAGTTGAAGAGCAACAACGATGACACGTTGGTTGCGGAGAAGCTTGCGTATTTCCAAGATGAGTATGGGATGAGCAAGGGCTTCATCGACCAGGGCTACGGCACGGGCATCTATTCCGTGCTGCGTAGCATGGGTCGTAACGATGCGTGGCAATTGGTACCTTTTGCCAGCAAACCTACGGATGAATATTACGCGAACAAGCGCGCCGAGATGTGGTGCGAGATGAAGAAATGGCTGCAGGACGGTGGTGCGTTGGAGAGCAAGCCGGAAATCGTTACGGACTTGACGGGTCCGGAAGCGGCCATCAACAGAAGAGGCAAGTTGCAGTTAGAAAGTAAGGATGACATGAAACGGCGGGGTCTTGCCTCACCGAACTATGGTGATGCATTGGCTCTGACGTTTGCGCAGCCGGTGATGTTAAATAAGCGTTCACGCTTCAACAAGATGCGGAGAGAAGGGAAGATTCGCAAATTTGGGAGCATGTAACGCTGTTTTTATATAAAAAATTCCAAAAACTATGAAGAAGGAGGGAATTCCGATGTTTTTACGCAGTTTCAACCAAATTAAGACGGGCAAGCTTACGTTGTCCGGCACGGCGCAGAAGCTGGCGTTGCCGTCCACGTTGGAGAACGGCATGATGGACAGTGGCCGGTCTGCCGTGGAGATCAACAACACGAGCGAGAACGCGGCCTATATCGGCGATGCAAACGTTACGAGTTCCAACGGTCTGCCGATTGCGGCCGGGACGAGCCGTGTTTTCCCCGTGCAGTTCGGCAGCGCAGACCACATTTATGCGGTGGGTGACGGAGACGTGATTATTGCAGAATATTTTTGAGCGGTGGTGTGAAAAATGAGTATTGCAGAAGGCAACGGCCTTGATTTCAGCAGAAAACTGAATGATTCACAGGCGAATATCTCGCAGGGGCAGAACATAGGCACCACCCCGATGGTACAGCAGAACCCGCAGGCCATGAGGCCGATCGATTATCTCACCCAGCAGATGGAGCCGGAGAAGAACACCGAAGAAATCTCGCTGGACACCCTAAAAAAGAAAGAGATCGAGAAGATCATGCGGGCGTATGAGCGTGGGAAGGACGTGGCCGACGACTATTTTGACGGCACGATACGGCCTAAGCTGTTGGAACGCAGGGACATGTACCTTGCAAGCAAAGAACACTACCAGCACAAGTTCCCCAGGCTGTCGGAGACGTCGGAGTTTTGTTCCAGGGACATCAAGACCACGATAAAATGGATGCTTCCTTCGCTGGAAGAGCCGTTTTTGGGTACGGATGACCCCGTGGATATCCGCGCCGTGAACATCGATGATGATGAAAAGGCCAAAAAAGTACAGCAGTTATTGAAATACCAGCTGCAACGGAAGAACGCCTACCCGACTTTCATTGAGAGCGCGTGGAAAGACGCCCTGAAGTACAACTGGTGCGTGGCGAAAGTGTGGTGGAGACGCGAGGAAGAGCGTACCCGCTACAAGCAGATGATAGAGTCCGGCAACGTGGACTTTGTGGCGATGCTGATGCAGGAAGAACAGGCGGGGAACGCGGAGATTGTCGACGTGAAACCGCTGAAGGACGCACAGGACATCTTCGTTATCACGTTTGACAAGATTACTGTGACGGCCAACTACCCTGTGGTTCAGTATATGTCCCCGGACGAGCTGCGGTTCACCCCGGACGGAAGAAGTGTGCAGGACGCCAAGTTCATCGCCCACAGGAAGATTGTCAACGGCGACTACCTGAAGCAGAAGGAAGCCGAGGGTATCTACAAAAACGTGGACAAGGCGATGGAAGATTACGAAAAGAGCAACGGCGACACCAGGCCCGACGAGTTGCAGGTCATTTCCAACAGCGAGTTGGAGACTATCGCCGACAAGCTGAGCGACGACGACCTGGCTTCCAAGCAGTTTGAACTGTATGAGTGCTACATGCATGTGGATTACAACAACGACGGGCGTTATGAGAACATTATCGCTCACGTCATCGGTGACACGCCGATACGGATCGCGAAGAATGACATGGACATGGCCCCGTTCTTCCACTTTTCGGTAGAAGCAGACCCCATCAACGCGTTCAACGAGCAGGAAGGGTTTACGGATGACTTGGAACAGCAGCAGGATTTGAAGACCGCCGTTTTCCGGCAGGTCATCACGAACGTTGCCAAAAACAACGCACCGCAAATCTTTGCCAACAACAACGTGGACGTGGACGCCCTGATCAATGGCGATGAGATCGTTTTGGTAGATACGACGGAGAACCCCGCCACGCAGGTGTACGGTGGTTCACAGTTGCCTATCAGCCCGCTTTCCATGCAGGTCATTGAGTATGCGCAGAACGAGATTGAGGCGCAGAGCGGTTCGACCCGGTACAACCAGGGCTTGGACAGCAATTCGCTGAACAAGACTGCGACCGGCATCACGGCCATCCTGGGCAGTGCGGAAAAACGCATGAAACAGATGAGCCGGATGTTTGCTGAGAACTTTATCGTTCCTATATTCAAGTACATCATCCTGTTAGACCAGAAGTACATGGACCAGGAGCAGGTCATCCGCCTTACCAACGAAAACATCGTCATTACCAGGGACGAACTGAACATTGACTACGACCTGATCATCAACGTAGGGCTTGGCCCCGGCACGAAAGAAGCGCAGATTCAGTACCTGATGGTCATGATTAACCAGATTTACCCGCAGTTGGCGCAGGCCGGGCTTGTCACACCGAAGTCATGGTACAACATTATTTCCGAACTGTTGGAGAAGATGGGTATACGGAATGTCCAAAACTACATTCTGGACCCGGACAGCGACGAGGCAAAACAGTTGGCGCAACAGCAACAGCAACAGGCCGAGCAGCAGAAGCAGGAAGCCGTGCAGTTTGAGCAGATGAAGGCGCAGTGGGATATCGCCAAGGCAAGCGCGCCCAAGACGAGCATCTCGGTGCAGTACCCCGACCTGCCGCCTGCCGCGCAGATGCAGCTGTTACAGTCTGTCGGAGCGAAAGTAAACGCAGAGGATATAGTACAGAAAGAGGAATTGGAAAGTGTTAAGGAATTCAATAAGAAACTCCCAATACAGGGCCTTGGCAACGGAGTTGGCGAAAATCGGAACAATACCCAGCCGGGTGGCCCAGGACAGGCAGCGCAAACTCCTGCTCCAGCAGGTGGTAAACCTTGGTGAAAAGGCTAAGGCTGCCAAGGAGATACTGGACATCTTTATGGACAACACGGAAGACATGGTGCTGGAGTCCATAAAAAACACCAACAGCGAGGAGAAGCTGATGGAAATTAGGGCGTATTACAATGCCTGCCTTGCGTTGGAAGCGGAAGTGACGAACATGATAAATAAAGCGGTCACTAAGGAAAAGACGTTAGAAAGTCTTAACAAGAGGAAAGGAGAATAAGGGAAATGGATGGAATGACACAGCAAAGCGGTTTCAATGCGGGAACAGGTGGCGGCGATTCCCCCTCCGCGTCCACCGTCGAAACGACGACCACGACTACCGCAGCAGAAACTCAGACCAATGAAAGCCCGTCTTCCGATGGCGGTGGTGGTTTACCTCCGGCTTCCACCGCCACGGGAGCGGAAGACAATACGTTAGCGCAATCGGAGAAAGGTTCGTTCAAGCTGGTGTTTAACGAAAGGACGGGGAGAAACGAGGTTGTTTCGACCATGCCGACAGAAACCGAGCCTGAAGAGGAGTCAAACCGACCGGCAGAACCGCAACAGCAGGCGCAGAAAGAGGAACAGAAACCCGCTGAACCGCAGAAAGCACCGGACAACTACAACGGAAACGAACTGTTGCAGTACATGCAGATGGTAAGGCAGCAGGCGGCACAGGCCTACTACCCGCCACAGCCGCCCCCACAGCCGGTACAACAGCCTGTTCCCCAACAGCAGCCAGCTCCCGCTCCGCAGCCTGTCGATGAAACGGCGCAGGCAAAGGAGTATTACGCAAACGTAAACAAGATGGCGCGGGAACGCGCAATGAGGGAAGTCGGCATTACGCAGGACGAACTTGACGTTGCGGAGTACAGTGATGATAAAGAACTGTTGGACAAGGTTGCCGCCTACAGAACGGCAATTGAGAACAACAAGAGCCAGATCATGCGCGACGTTGACAACATCAGGCGCACATGGGAAGCGGAAAGGGCAGACCATGCGAATGCGTATCAGGCGGTAGCCGCTTTTGTCCAGGACATGAAGCAGAAAGAACCCAACTTCGATGCCATAGACAAAATGATGATTTCACGCGTGGCGAAGATGCCGTATGAACAGGCAGTAAAACTCGCACCGCTTATCCTAAAGGTGCAGAACGGAACTCTGAACATGGCTGATTTGCCCGCGTTACAGGATATGTACAACCAGACAAGGCTTGAGTTCTACTCCAAGAAAGAGGGTGTAGGGCTTGCGCCCAAAGTGACAAAGCCGGCGTTTGTGGAAACCCCTGGCACAGGCAAAGAGCCACCCAAGAAAACAGCTCCTCTTTCCGCTTTGGGAACGATGAGCAAGCGAGACAGGGAAGCGGCCATCGGTCAGATGTTTGGCAGCTTCTTTGATGATTAATACACAATAATACGCATAAGACCGCCGTAGGGAATGCCAACCCGACGGCGGTTTTATAATAAAAAAATTTATTATACGAGGTGATTAAAAATGGCAGACGCTTATGTAACCCGTTATCCGGGACCATCAACCAGTCAGAGTTTTACTTATGAAGCTTGGGGTAACGCTGAAGACATTTCCCCGATCATCACCAGTATTTCCCCTGACAAAACTCCGTTCCTGTCTTCTATTCCTGACGGGCCCAATGCAGTAGAACCGGCTTTCTCTTGGCCGACCGAAGAACTGCATCCGCCTATGGTAAACAAACACTTGGAAAAAGAAGACTACTCCAGCCATCCGGTTGGAAGCATGGAAGCACTGGACAACGTTGTTCAGATTTTCATGACCAGCGGCTATGTAACCGATATGCAGCGTAAGGCTCGCAAGGTTTACAAGGGTGGGGATGAATTCAACCGCCAGCTGACCAAGGCCTTTACGGAACATGCCCGCGACATCGAATACGCTTTCGTAAACAATGACAGCAAAGTGACCGGCACCGCAGCTCGTCAGGCCATGACCGGCGGTCTTCCGTACTTCATGCAGAAGAAAACGCTGGCTGCTTCCGTAGAAACCACTTATGGCGTAGTAACCACTACTTCCGCACACAACCTGCGCACCGGTGACTTCGTTTACTTCGACGCGACCGCTATGCCGACCGGTCTGAAGAAAAACACCCTGTACTATGTACGGCTGGACGAAACCACTCCCGCTACCAAATTCAATGTATATCTTTCTCTGAAAGATGCGGTTGAGGGTACTGAAAATGCGGAAATCATTCCGACCACTGCCGGTACCAGCCTGCTGGTTGTCATGAACAATGTAGTTGACCTGGGCAGCGCTGCTGACTACACCGTAGCCAACATCAATGCGGCTATGGAAATGGCTTACCGCCGTGGCGGCAACCCGGATACCCTGTGGGCTTCTCCGCATAACAAAGCACGGTTCTCCGAAATTGTTAATGCTTTGTCCACCACTACCCGCAAATCTGGCGACAAGAAGACCAACCTGATCGCTACTACGCTGGAAACCGACTTTGGTGAAGTCGTTTGCAAACCTCATCTGTGGTTCCCGAATGATTTCATGCTGGCACTGGATTCCCAGTACCTGGAAAAGAAATGGTTCCAGCGCACCCACAAAGTTCAGGGTCTGGCTAAGAAAGGTAACTACAGCGAGTTCGTAATCGAATCTTCCATCGGCCTGAAATTCGACCAGCCGCTGAGTTCCGCAGCCATTATCAACATTCAGGTATAATCCCATTAGGGCCGTTTAAGGGATTATCCCGACAAGTTAAAATTCAAGGTCCTGATTATTCTTACGTCTCACGTTGTTTAGTCAGGACCTGAATTCTTTATGTAGGGGGAAAGAGATGGAAGACTACAAGGATGAGAACCAGCCGTCAAATATAAGCTACCAGACATTTGAGTCCGAGCTTGATGAGAACGGCAAAGAAAGATACCGTCTGCGGACTACCGTTTCGTTAGACGATGCCATAAACCAGGTAAAGTATGACAACGAGATGGGCGGCAGGATAGGAACGGGCAGCGACGAGGTAATGATAAAGGCTGAAATACCTTTGGAGCTTTGGGCATTAGACCCGATGCTGCGAAAGGCCGCATTCTTTAAGTCGCAAGGTGACATAGCACACTACACGCATTATTTTGACATGTTTCTTCGCTTAAATCCGCAGTTTAAGACAGAGTTTAAACAACGTATTTTCACCACAAGGTAAGGCGGTGAGCAAATGGCTATCAACGTAAAAAAGCTGGTCTACAAGATCAGGTACAAGGCAAACGATTTGAACGAGGTGCAATACAGTGACTTTGATGTAAAAGAGGCCATAAACGATTGCATCCGGTATCTGAACCAGGAAAAGTCGATGAAAAACAGCGACTTTTTGGAAAAGATAAAACACTATGTGCAGGATGAAATGAACGCGGAAGTGCAGGAGTACAACGAACAGCACCCGACAGAACCGAAACCGCTGTACGATTTTCCGACAACGGGAGCGGAGATTCCGGAAGACCTGATTTCGTTGGTTGACATCATGCGTACCAAAGATGGCTACCATATGTCACCGATACCCGCGGTAGAACAAATAAATCCCCATCAGCAGGGTCAATATAAAATAGTAAATGGCAGAATATATGCAAATACAGACTTTGATATGCTGTACCGTGCAGAAATAGCACAGATTTCGCTGAACGATATGTCAAGCAGTACTGCTGTAATAGAGCTGCCATCCGTATTTACGGAGCTGGTGGCAAAGGTTGCCACTATGATTCTGCTGAACAGCGCAGACACAGACGTGCTGCTGAAAGAAGTGGAACGGGTGACAGATTACCTTGTATCCGGCAGACGGTACAACAATATCAAGGTACGGATGCCGTTCAAGGTGTAAAGGCGGTGAGACAGAATGAATGTAAGTGAAGCAATCATTGCGGTACGGCACAGGATAAATGACCGCGATGAGGTAGGGCTGGATAACGAAGAGATTCTTTCCTACCTGAACAGCGCAATACAGTACATATGTCAGGCGCTGGCAACGGCAAATGCACCCGTGCTGGTAGACGACCTGACAATCAATTCGGCGACCGCCACGCTGCCCAAGAATTTTATCAAGTTGGCAGGCATTTTCCCGACCAAGATTACCGGCAACACGATTAAATTATTAGATACACCGCCACAGACGATACGCTATTTCACCGCATATGGGTGGCCTGACATGAACGGTGAGATGCCGTTTGAACAGGACGCTTTGAACGAGGTGGCTGTGCAGATGGCGGCTATCTATGCGAACAATCAGCAGGAGCTGGATGTATCGCAGGACAAAGCGCTGTTCGGAGAGTTTACGACTGCAATCTTGGCGGCGGCAGGCATAGGGGGTAACGGAGCATGAGCATAGCAGCAACTAAAATTGTGCGGCATATCCGTTTACAGATCGATGATTTCGATGAAGTAAAGGTATCCGACTACCAAATCTTAATATTCCTGAACCGCGCGTTGGCAGCTATATCCACGGCGGTGGCGGCAAGAGGGCTTGATTTCCTGACCGCGTCGCAGACATACAGCGGTTCCAGCGCAAGCACCGGTGCAAACCTGCCCGATGACTTCCAAACCCTGAAAGAGGTAACGGATGGTTCTACGGGATACACGCTGACGCCCACCTATATTACAAAAACGCCTGCGGCTTATGAGTACAAGGTCATGGGCGAAAAGATTTATTGCGGTGCGGCTTCTTATACACTGTTTTATCAGAAGTTTATCGGGCCGATAGATTCGTTGCTGACAGATAGCGTTGCGGTTCCGGGGTATTGTTTGGGTCTTATCGTGCAGACTACGGTAGCCCTTATGCAAGGCACAACGCCTGATGTTGTGGTTCAGCTTATTAACAACATCATCAACACGGACTTTCCCGGTATGACATACGACAAACAGAGGGGCAGGGTGATAGAAAATGCTGGTTGAGGAAGCGGTAAACAGAATAAAGGCAGCTGGCAGAGGAACGGGTCAGGATTGGGGTGTTGACAGGGCGATAGACTTTCTCAACACGGCAATCCAACAAATCAGTTCTTTACTGGCGGCAAATCGGTATCCACCCATTGTCAAAACAATTCAGCTGGCAGATGGCGATTCGCTGCCCAGCAACTACCTGTTTTCGTGTGGCAATTACCCGATCCGCATCACGGATGGGGAAGTTGATTTTTTGGATGATGAACTGACAGAGATTCGGTTCCGTTATTTTGCCGCCCCTGACAAGGTGGTAAAGACGGCAGATTCTATGCCGTTTTCTAACGATGCCATAAACGAGGTTGTGGTAAAGGGTGCGATACTGTTGGCGCTGAATGAGAACGGCAAGCAGATTGCACAGGATTCACAGCTTGTGGCGGCATTGCAGCAGGCGGTAACGATGGGATTGGCTGGTGTGCAGACAGCGCCTACGGAGAAATAAAGTATGAACACTGAAAACCTGAAATCCAAGCTTGAACAGATACCGAACAATGTTAGCGGTGATGGTAAAAGCTTTGTAGCACAACTGAAAAAGTATTTGCAATCTTTCCGTGATGACACGAAAAACAAGATTGACAGCATTGGTGCCGGGGCCGTGGAGCAGGTTTTCGATTTGCAGTTGTCGGAAGAACACGACTACGATTCTCACGGCAATCCCATCAACAACATCTTTGTGGAGTTTGACAACACCAATGTATCAAACTATCTCAATGCACAGATATGGATGCGGAAGTCCACGGAAAACGCATATCGTATGGTGGGAACAACAAGCAATGTGACCTACACGATTCCTGATGTGCTGACTGGTGCGACCTATTATGTAAAGGTAATAGCCTGCAGCACGAACAGCGGAACGGCTGATTTTGATGATGCACCGGAAGAAGACATCACGATTCAGGGAAGCGTTCTTGTTCCTGCCGCTCCCACACAGTTTTATCTCACATTTGACGAGGAAGGCGCACTGTGGGAATGGCAATTTGTAGATAACGGTTATGTAGATTTCTTTGAGTTGCGTATGGACGGTCACGCGGGAACATGGGATGCGAACAGGCTGGACAGCACCCGCAACACTTATTCAAGGGTTAACCCGCCATCCCGAAGCGGTACGGCGTATCTGTTTATCCGTAATGTTTACGGAATGTACAGCCAACCGGCTACGCACACGTTTAACATCGCAGCCCCGTCCAAACCTAACGACGCCACACTGGAAATGACATTGGATGGTGTGGTTATCACCATGGACCCGCTTCCTTTGGGGTGCATAGGGTATGAACTGGAAATCACGGATTATCAGAATAATGCGGAAATCTATGAAAGCAAGAATAACCAGTTTGTGTATTTTCAGTTCTCCGGCAGCATATCGGTACGGTATCGGTTTGTTGACCCGGCAGGACATGGCGAATGGTCTGACGCGGTAAGCGGCAATGTAAAAACAATACTGAACGCCATTGAATTACCCGCCATCAGTTACAGTATGTTTGACGCAGCTACGCAGGCTGCGGTGGATCAGGCGACAACCGCTTTAACCGCCGTGGATGAACTGGGCGACCAACTGTTGGACATTATCACAACACAGGGCGAAGGTACTTCCACAGAATTTGCTTTGTTGCAGAGTCAGGTAAACACTAACACCAACAGCATAAGCACGGTTATTGCAAACCTGAACGTAAGCCCTGATGGAACAAATTCCGCATACACATCCATCAACCAGCTGAAGCAGACGGCTAACAGCATCTCATCTACGCTGGCTACATATCAAACCACGCAGAACGGGATAAACCAAACTGTCAGCACAAACATATCTAACTTGCAGCAAACTGCGACCGGGTTATCCAGCACAGTACAGACGCTGACAAGCACAACGATACCGGGGCTTACGGCTGCGGATACCGCATTAAGCAACCGCATCACCACAAATGCTTCCAATATTACGCAGGCAAGTAACAGTATCACGGCAGTGGTTACGGAGTTAAGCAAGACCGATCCATCAACGGTCAATTATGCCGCGATTACTGCATTATCAAGTGGCATTGACTTGTGCGTAAAAGATACGGATTTGACAGGCGCGACCATTGTTAACCGCATTAATATTAGTCCTACTGTGACGACCATTGATGGCAAGTATCTTCATGTTACAGGTCAGACAGTGTTTGACGACGCGGTTGTTTTCAGCAGGGCAATAGCATCGGGTGCGGTTACCGAAGCCAAGTTGGGAACAAGTGCTGTAACGGCAACAAAGATTAAAGATGGTGAGATTTTAACCGCCAAGCTTGCCGCCAATGCGGTTACAGCTGCAAAAATACAAGCGAATGCTATAGAAACAGACAAAATTAAAACCGGTGCGGTTACCGCCATAAAAATGACAGTTGCGGCATTAGACGTTACTGGCAATTTAAAAGCCAACACTGTTGGCGCAAGCCAGCTTCAGGCAGAAAGCGTAATCGCCGGAAAAATTGCAGCAAATGCTGTAACCGCTTCCAATATAAGCGTAGCAAACCTTTCCGCCATTTCTGCGAATATGGGAACAGTAACGGCTGGCACCGTCAAAGGCATAACAATAATTGGCTCTAATATTAAAAACACGGCTGGAACGTTTACTGTAAGCCCTGAAGGTGTTATAACCGGCGCAAAACTGATTGCCAGTACAATTCAAAATGCTGCTAACAACCCGACTTTCAAGGTTACGGCAAACGGGGCAATTACGGGGGCCGCTCTTTCTGCTTCAACAATCAGCGGTGGCACGATCACTGGTTCTACAATTATCGGTGCAACATTAAGAAACAGCTCCAATACATTCAGCGTAGACGCCAATGGTGTAATCAAGGGAGCATCACTTACAGCACCTGCCATAACTGGTGGCACGATTCAGAGCAACACTTCAATATCTTCCCCTGTAATTAGCGGCGGCACGATAACAGGTACGACGATAATTGGAAGCACAATCCAAAATGCGGCAAGCAATCCAACATTTAAAGTTACTTCAAGTGGCACGGTAACGGGTGCAAAGTTAATTGCCCCCACAATACAAAACGCAGCAAGCAACCCATCATTTTCGGTGGATGCAAACGGCAATATTAAGGGCGCTACCCTTACGGCGGCAACAATTAACACAGGCACTATAAATGCCAATATGATTACTTCTGCGGGCTTTACTGTTAGAGCATCAGTTATTGGCAATGGAACAGTAAGCGGAAACGGCGGTACAATTCCGTTGCCAAGTGGATACACCGAGGCACAATGCTTGTGGGCTGCGTATCCACCCGAACTTCCTTATCAGCATCCTGACAGTATTTTCAGCAGATATCGTTTAACCGGATCAGTATTTTCTGTTGTTGGGCGCAAGATAATATTTTATGGAATTTATAGCCTTCCCACCGGGGGGGAACGCGATTATGAGGACAAATATTACTATCCAAACTGCACATATCGCATTATCGGCATTAAATAAGGAGAACATATGTACTATCAGTTTGACAAAGATGGGGTTTGCATATCTTCATCTACATACCCAACAGTAGAGGAAGCAGGAATTGTTTCCGTGTATACTGATGCAATATACAGTGACATCGAAAATTTAGCATTAATAGATGGTGAAGTAGTCCATTTAGAACCGAAAGAGGATGATGTAAATGGAACTGAAATTTCAAGTTAAAAACCAAAGGTTATATTTGCAAACTGTAAACAAGGTTGTGGCAGACAGCGTTGGTTATCTGACCGCCGCCTTTTCCTTTACCGATGATTGGAATGGCGCGGTTAAAATCGCACAGTTTACAAGGGGTACAACAACTACCAACGCAACACTGGTAGACAACAAATGCACTGTTCCCACCGCTGTGCTGTCAGGCGAAGGCGAGTTCTTTGTCAGTGTTTACGGATCGCTTAACGATAATTCTGTTATTGTTACCGCAAACGCAATTAAGATTGAGGTGGTTCCCAGCGGATTTATTGCGGAAGCCGGAACGATAAGTCAGGAAACGGCTGCCGCGCTGGAAGCACACGCTGACGCAGTAGAAGCGGTAATCAACAATTCAACTACTAGTGAAGGTGGTAACGCAAGGAAAGTTGAGTTTACAGTTAAAAACCAATCCTTGTACCTGACCACCCGTGGCAGGGTTGTAGCTGATTCACAAGGCTATCTTGGCGCAAAGTTTACGTTTACCGACGATTGGAACGGCACTGTAAAAGTAGCGCAGTTCAAGCGTGGGGATTTGTTTTACAGCATCCTTTTGGACAGCAACGATGAGTGTACCATTCCGTGGGAAGTACTGGTAGATGAAGGCGAGTTTATTTGCAATGTATTTGGCAACAACACGCAGAACTCTGCCAATAAGATCATCACTGTAAACCCGGTGACGGTTCCTGTTGATGCAAGCGGGCTTACAGCTGGAGAACTTCCTGACGAACCGACAGAGGGTGTAGATGGTCAGGTGCTGTATGAGATTTACAGATACGCAGAAGAGGCCGCCGCTTCGGCATCGGCTGCCGCGTCATCTGCCACACTGGCGCAAGGATATGCAGGTTCTGCAGCATCTTCTGCACAAGATTTAGATACTGCTGTAAGCAGCGCACAGGAGTCGGCCGAAACAGCTTCCGAAGCTGCATCTTCTGCGGCAAGCGTGTTGGAAGACGCCACTGAATTAAGCGAACAGGTTACAGAGTTGTACGCAGAAGTAACCGAAGCGTTGGATATGATGGACGACTATCTTCCGTTGGCAGGTGGCACTCTTACTGGCACTGTGTACGGCATAACGCAGACGGCTGGGGATAACTCCACAAAGTTGGCAACTACGGCCTACGCAGATACCGCGGCTGCAAATGCTATTGCAGAACTTGTAGATCAAGCACCCGAAACATTGGACACTTTGGAAGAACTTGCCGCTGCGTTGGGCGACGACCCCAACTTTGCCACCACGGTCGCTACGGAGATCGGTACAAAGGTTACGGCTGGCACGTCGGATTATATCAAGTCTGCTTCCGTATCGGGGAGTACGCTTACCCTGACAAAAGGCAACGATGATATCGTGACCTTTACTGATACAGACACAACCTATACTGCGGGAACAAACGTGTCCATCGGTTCAGGCAATGTGATTAGCGCTACCGATACCACCTATACTGCCGGTACCGGGCTGTCGCTTACGAACACAGAGTTCTCGCTGGATACGGCTTCTGCGAACGGTTTGGGCGGCGTAAAGGTCGGAACCAACCTGTCGATAGATAATGACGGCGTACTGTCGGCTACGGACACTACTTATACTGCTGGTACGAATGTGTCTATTACGAACAACGCAATCAGCGCCACTGATACGACCTATACAGGCAGCGATGGCATTACGCTGACGGGTACAAATTTCACTAATAGTGGTGTGCGTTCTATCGCAACAGGAAGCACAAACGGCACAATATCCGTTAATACCAACGGTGCTTCTGCGGATGTTTCGGTAAAAGGTTTAGGTGAATTTGCATATCTTAATAAATCCGCTATTGCTACGGGTTCTGCTAATGGCACGATATCCGTAGGCGGCAGCGACGTATCGGTCAAAGGTGTGGGTTCACCACTTGTTTTATCGGATGACGCAGCTACGTCGATCCCATCTAATGCGGATTTGAACACCTACACTACCGCAGGAACGTATATAAGCAGGTCTGCAAGCAGAACAAATTCGCTTTCCAATTGCCCGGTAACGAGTGTTTCCATAAAAATGGTTGTGCTATATATTGGTTATGGAAATGTTGATTATGGGCAACAGATAATTTTTGAATCGAACAAGAGAATATGGGTAAGAAATGCTACAACAAATGGGAATTGGGGAAATTGGAAGCACATTGCCTATTCAGAAGATGTTTTGCCTCTTGCTGGTGGTACATTAACTGGCAATTTACAAATCAAAAAAGATGCTCCTGAAATTTGGCTTGACAATTCTTCACTGACAAGAGGAACAAATCCAAGTGCCACCACAACTGCGGGTACAGTTTATTTCCGTGACAACACTAATTCCGTATATACATATATTGCAGGGAGAGTCAATATAGATGGTGACGGCATTACCAACATTGTGCAAAGGCAGAGCAACGGATCAAGTCGTGGTGTTAATTTTCTCGCAAATTCAACCGCAAGCGTATTTTATCCCGGTGACAACAACCATTGGTTGTTAGGTGATGACACACACAGATGGAAAAACCTATACTGTGGTAGTGCAGATTTTAACGGCACAGTTACTGGTGTAACTCCTGCATCCGCTGATGATAGCACCAAATTCGCTACTACAGAATGGTGTAATGATGCATTTATGCCGATTGCAGAGGGTGCAAGGCAGATAGTTGTTAATGTATCCTCTAATCATGGTGTATTTACTGTTGCCGCACCAAATAACAGTTCCTATTTTTCCTGCATGATAGCGTTCATGTCAACAACCGGGGCGCAGTTTAATCGCATATATTTCGTGAAAGGTTATTGGACAGGTGGCACAAGCAGGACGAAATACTGGATGGTGCCAACAGATAGTGATAATGGTAATTTTTCTGTTGCCGTTGATCCAGACAATAACAAAGTAACTTTCACAACATCAACCAACGCAAATATTAGAGCAGTATGTACAGTATTGGGCGAGCCATCCGGCTCTAAAATGACATTCACATTTGTTGCCGCATCATGAGGTGAGTTGCCATGAACATTCCATTAGATAAAAAACTACATTTCGGGGCAGGGGTAATCATCTCCTGCCTTTTTGGTTGGGCAATATCTCCCATAATCGGTTTGCAACTATCCATAATCGCAGGACTTGATGCTTTCCGTTATGGACTTTTATGCTATGACGAATGGGATGCTACTCCAGCAGAACGTGATGAACAGGGCAACATTACCGAGCCAGCGAAACCAGCAGGAAACCGCTATTCCTTGCGCTACGAAGAAGCTTTATGTATGGAAGCGGCATATCAACGCAGACGAGCAGATAGGCTTGAAGCGAGAATTGAAGCGTTAGAAAGGGCGATAAACCATGAGTAAAGTACCAATAGACAAAATTTACCACTTTACGGCAGGATATGTCACAGCCATATCAATCGGAGTTCTCTTTGAACCGATTCTTGGCATGGCTGCCGCCACATTGTCAGGTGTGTTAAAAGAGTGCTACGACTATTACGACTACGGTCTGTACGATGAAAAAGATATGTTTTTTACATGGGGTGGTGGTCTTGTAGGTTATGGTGTAGCACTACTGGCACAACAGTGTATGAAAGGGTGATGTAAATGCCACTGCAAAGAAAAGAACGCAACGGACAACTGCAAGCTGTAGAGTTTTCCGATTTTACAGGCGGTATTAACTCCAGTGTAGCACCGCAGTTGCTTGCACCAAACGAGTATTTACAGATCAAAAACTTTGAATATCTACAGAACAGGCTGGTAACACGGGGCGGTTTGTCGGAAGCGTTGTCAACGTATGAGGAAGATATAAAGACTTTCTTTTACGATGACAGCACAAACGAATACCTTGTGGTGCTGACAGACAAAAGCGTGTATGAGGACAATCTTGTAGATGCACCAGTGCTGGCTGGGGAACTGACCGGCACGGCAATGCCACACTTTTGCAGGTTTGACGGCAAGATATTTATTGCCAGCGGTGGGAAATTGCAGTACTTTGACTACACTTCCCAAGAGTTGACAACAATAACCGCCAGCAAGCTGTGCGACTTTGTATTTGAACGTTTTGGCAGGCTGGTAACCACGCATACCGGAGATGACAATCTATACTACTCTGCCGTGGGTGACCCTTACGAAACAGGATGGACGGATGACAGCAACGATGACAGCACAGCCAAGTTCGTGGAAATCGGTTACAAAGATGATGGCGATATATTAAAGGTTATGCCTATCAGCGGTGATATTGCGATTTTCAAGACCAACGGCAGAATCTATTCTCTGTCGGGTGAGTATCCCAACTGGACGGTTCAGATGGTTGCAGATCAGGCCGATGCGATTTCCGCAGACGGCATTGCCGATGTGAACGGCATGGTAGCCTTTATGACACTTGCCGGATTAAAGTCGTTGGGTTCTACAAACACCTACGGCAACTTTGCCATCAACACGGAGTTCTCACGGAAGTTTAACCTGTCGCTGATAAGCGGAACAGTGTACAACCCAAAGGTTTTGTACATCAACCGCAAAAGCCAGCTGATGATATGTCCTGATACATCCACCGACAGCGGAAAGCAGAAGTGGTACTGTTACCAAAACGGACTTGGCTCTTGCATTTACTTTGAGTTTGCTTTGCCAATCACAGAGATGCAGGACACAAAGGATGATGTAATTATTGCAAGCGGAAAATCACTGTATCGTTGGAGTATGCAGTACAACAGCGACAACGGTACACCGATTGACCAGTTTATCGAAACAAGGGAGTTTGCTTCCAGCCGCAGGCTGTTTACACGGATGATAGACGTGGGCATTAAGGGGTCGCCGACCCTTGCTCCTGTGTATCTTAACTGGGCGAACAAAAAGCTGAAATATCTGTTGGGAAACAGGCGAAACGAAAAGTATGCGTTCAGTGTGTGCCGCCAGGACACATTAAAAATAAGCACCCAAGCAAACATCATTGTTGACTTCATTAAGTTTTATGTTTCTGAAATCTAATGCTTAAAAAGGGGGAAGAGAGATGTACGGAAATTATGGAAACAACGCATGGAACAGCCCTTATGGGAATGTCGGGGCGGTAATGCCCACACAATCAGCGAACTCCATTATGTGCGTGATGGTTCAGAGCAAAGAGGAAGTTGACCGCTACCTTGTGGCTGCCAACACCACAGTGCTGCTATTGTGCTTCCCATTGAAGAAATTTTTCCTGAAAGGCACGGATGCAAACGGCATTCAGATTCCGCTCCGGGAGTTTGAATTTGAGGAGAAAAACCCACCCGCACAGACACAAAACAGTGAGTTGGATGCGATCAACGAAAAGCTGAAGAAGCTGGAAGAGATGGTAGCCGCTATGGGGGTGAAGCAGAATGTTTCCAATGAACAATAACTTTATGAATATGATGGGAAACATGCAGAATATGCAGCAACGTTTCCAACAGTTCGTGCAGCAGTTCCGTCAGCAGAACGGCAATGCAGACCCGCAGCAGGTTGTACAGCAGATGCTGAACAGTGGCAAGATGTCGCAACAGCAGTTTGAACAGATTCGGCAGGTTGCAGATATGTTCTTCGGTGGCAGGAAACCTTAACTTTGTCAACGCGTCCCATGCGGGGACGTGAAATAAAACACATTATTTTTTACAGAAAGGAATGATGTAGTATGACTGAAAACGGAAATGGTTTGATGGAAGCTATGGCACTGAACAACAGTGGCTTCGGCAACAACGGAATGTACTGGCTGTTCTTCCTGTTCCTGTTCGCTTTTGGTGGATGGGGTGGAAACGGCTGGGGCGGCAACGGCAACATCAGTGCCGAGATGCAGCGCGGTTTCGACCAGCAGGCTATTAACTCCCAGCTGCAGGGTATCAACAACACCCTGAATGCCAACCAGATGAACACTGTTCAGGCATTTAGTCAGGCTGGCCTGGCAGGCGTACAGGGTTTTAATGCCGTAAATGCTGGCATTGCCGACTTGAAATATGTTGTTGCCACAGAGAACTGCGCTGACCGTCAGGCAATGAGCGACGGCTTCCGTGATTTAATGGCGCAGAATACTGCCAACACCAACCTGCTGACAATGACCATTAGCAACGGCATTCAGCAGATCAAAGACGACCTGTGCGCACAGCGGTTGGCTGCAAAAGATGCGGAAATTGCAAACCTGCAGAACCAGCTGAATATGGCTAACCTGGCTGCTTCGCAGACCGCACAGACTTCCTACCTGATTTCCCAGCTGAAGACCACTACTACCGCCGGTGCGTAAGGCGGTGATGGCTTATGGCTTTTGATGAGATGAAGCACACGCTTTCATGCTCTGCGATGCGCATCTGCAAAGAAATACACTGCATCAACCACAAGTCCGAATGGAGTGTGTTTGACGCTACTGTACTTGGCAAGCTGATGTTTTCCTTGGAAAAAGCCGCCAAAGTCATGAAGATGTTGGAAACTGTGCATTTTGAAGAACCCGTTACCATATCTGAAAAAGTTGTGGTAAAAGAAGAGATGCACAACGAACACATTGATGACAAGGTTATTTCCGTGTTGGAAGACATGGCCGCAAGAGCAGAATCGGACTATGAACGCAAACGCATAGAGGATAAAATTAAGGCGTTACACAATGTGCATTAAGTAAGCTTAGGGAAGTTTAGTAACCTTAGTAACAGAACAAAGGGGAGAACCTTAACCGGTTCTTCCCTTTTTCTATAGATATACATGCAAAAGGATGAAAATATGAAAAACAGAAAAAAGTTCGGTACTCCGCAGGAGTGGATAGACTGGTACGAGGAAAAGACCGGCGACACGTTTGAAGTTCCGTATGGGCATACGATAAATTACCACGAACGCCGTGGCATTATCACATTTAAAGCAGATTTTAAATGTGGGATGCTGATTGTGATGTATGTCATAGGTGATGGTAAGTTTTGGCATGATGTGGCCGAGATGATAGCCAAACAAAATGGTTTTCGTTGCGTAGCCACCATATGCACACGGAATGTTGATGCGTATATTCGTTTTTGGAATTACAGCGTAGTAAAGGAATGGAACCGCGATGGCCAAAGACGATTCCTTACGATAGACCCGTTCGGAAGATACGCTACATTAACCTATAGGGGAGATGACCCAAAGACAGGGAAAGAAACATATTGGGTTGTTCAGTATCTTACCCCCGGTGACAAGCCGAAGCTTGAGTAATAGAAAGGAGAAATGACGACCATGTTGTTTCTTGATTATAAAACACTTACAAAGCAGTGCCGGTTCAAGGGTGATACCACCAGCACTACGACATACACACCCACAGCAGAAGAAAGAGAAATGTGGGCGCTGCAAAACGATATTACAAAGAAATATCTGCCCAACGCAGAGCGGCTGAACAATACAGCAGCAAGTCTGTTGTGGGATTCCATAGGCTCCAACCAAGTAGACTTTAACTCGCTGAACAATCGGGCGCAGGAGCAGATTGCCAACTCAACAAGTGGCATGCAAGGTTTAATAGGCAGTAATGATGCTGCCGTAGCGGAAGCAAACGGCATATTGTCTAATGTTACTCCGTATTATCAAACCGCAGCAAGCAATGCTAACGCTGCGTTAAGCGGTTATCAGAGTGGGAACACTGCGGCAACCAACACGACAAACTCTTTGCTTGGGAATATTGCTCCGCAGTACAGCGAACTGGCCGGTAACACTAATGCACAACTTGCAAGTCTTGCCAACGGAATTTTACCGACCGCTTATCAGGAAAATATGCAGAACTCAATTTCTTCTGCGTTACAGAACACAATGGGCAATGCGCTTAACACTCTTGGTCAGCGTGGGGTGCTGAACAGTTCGGTAACCAACAGAAGCATGAACGACATTTCTCGCAACGCCGCAGATACCGTAGCACAGCAATATGCAAACAACATCAACACGGTTGCGGGGCTTACTGGCCAGCAGCTTACCAATGCGAGCAATGCTCTTGACCAACAGGCTGGTATTTACAGCCAACAGCTTGGCAACACTATGAACCTGAACAATGCCAACGCGGGGCTTACCAGTGAACAGCTTGCAAACACCAACAATGCATTAGATTATGTGGGTAATGCAAGTCAGACGCAGCTGCAGAATATTCTTGGTGCAAACTCCACCAACAGCAGTTTGTACGGTGGTCTGATTGACAGTGCAACGTCCGGCATTTCTGCCGGTGCTGCGGCGCAGGAAGCGGCGCAACAGCCCGCATTAAACTTGTGGAACGCGTCGTTGGGTTTAAGCCCGTCCGGGTCCGGTGCATTGGCGGCCGTTTCCGGCAAGGGTACAACTACCACAACTCAATCCAGTGGCAATAACAATGGTTGGCTTGGCGCTGTCGGTGGCTTGTTAAGCGCCGGAATTTCCGCTTGGTGCTTCGGTGCAGATACGCTGATCAAAATGGCGGATGGATCGATTAAATATATTCAGGAAGTTGCCAAAGGTGACAAGGTGGCATGTCCTCATGCTGATGGAACGGAAACGAAAGAAACTGTTCTTGAAGTCATGGAACCGCATTATGCCGATGTGTATAGGATTACAGCCAAAGATGACAACGATTGTTATTATGTGGCATTTACAACTTCTACACAGCCGATTCTTTGTGCGGATGGAACATTTGTCACAGTAGGCAATATGAAACTTGGCAAGAGGTTGCATGGCGGTCTGACAATGATATCCATTGAATATGATCAGTTTGAGAAAGTATATGACCTGAAAGTATCTGGCGAAAACAATTATTATGCTGACGGTTTCGTTGCCAAGGGTGGCACAACCGAGTGGTGAGGTGAATTATTATGGCAGATGTAAAATATACAAACCTTGACAGGTTAAACGGATTATATGACCAATACGGCAGAAGAAAAATTGCCACAGCGGTTGACAATTGGAACAAGAATCCTTACTTTATGCTTGGCAACATGATTGGGCAGGCAATCTTTGAACCGTACTTTGAGAAAAAACGTGCAAAAACGGAACAAGAAGCAAGAGACAGTTTTAAAAAATACTATGGGCTGGACAAAAATGGTGGTTCGGCAGGTTCTACTGTAAACGAGGCAGTAAAGGAGGCTGGGAATACAGCTATGGCTACTAAAAACGCAAAATGGGATGATTATGCAAAAGCACTTGAAACATATAGAAGTGCAAATGGTTTAGGCGCTGACGCCAACGGTGTATATGGTGTACCGCAAACTCCGCAGCAGGCAAACAAGTCTACCGACGTTCCTACCGTGGGCCAGGCATGGCAGAACATGGTAAACGGATCGGGATATAATCCCGGCAACACCACTCTTTATACCAACGGCGTAAGAAACATGAACAATGTTATTGGTGCAGACGCAAATGGTGTGTATGGTGTTCAAAGTGCAACCCCTGGCGTTATTATAGATACTTCCAGAGGCATTTATCCGCAGGCAACATCTTCTGCTCCGTCTGTTGCCAATTTCCCACAGAAACCTGCCAATGGCCCCGCTCCTTACACGGATGACCAACTTCGGCAGATTGCCGCACAGAACTTCACTCCCGATGAGTTATCCCGTATGACAACGGAAGCTGAAAGAGCGAGGATGAACGCATTGATGAATCCTGCTCCGGTAGTAGCACAGGCGGTTGCACCATCTGGAGGCGGTGGTCTGTTAACTCCTGTTGCCAATCGTGGTTATATACCTGAAGAAGAGGCGGCGGCACTTGACAGAAAAACAATGTTTGTTCCTGAGGAAGAAGCTGCTTTGGCAGAGGCATATCGTGTTGCGAACAACTTTTCAAGGGCTGCAGCCACACCCGCAGGAGCAGCAGATTTTAACAGCAGATTTATAACACCAGGTCACAACAAAGACCTTGAATGGCATCCGTTTGCATATCAGCCAAGTGTCGATGATGAAATCGCAAGGGAAAACACACGCAAGTGGTGGGAAGAAAACATGAAATGATCGGGGGGTGAGACAATGCCTTACAATATTGTAAATCCAGGCTCTGTAGAAGATGCTTGGAAAGAAAAAAGCATTATGGATATGGTAAACAGCCAAGTCGCACAGCAACAGCCCACCGATGAAGAAGCTTTTGCAAGGCAAGTAGGTTTATACCACAACATTCCTGTTGATTACAGAGGGAATATTAACCTTGCAAACAGACCGATGGTACAGAATCCAGATGGTTCTGTCAGCACAGTTCGGTCTATGAGTTTCAACGAAGATGGAAAAGAAGTTCTCGTTCCTACTGTTTCGCAAAATGGTGCAAACCTTACGCAACAGCGGGCAATTGATGAATATCATCGGACAGGTCAGCACCTTGGATTGTTTGATTCTCCGGCAACTGCAACGGCTATGGCACAGCGCATTCACGATCAGCAAGCGGTTGGTTATGGAAATGCATCAGGCAACATTCCAACACAGCCTGCGACGGAAGTGGTTACGCAAGGAACAACGCGCAAACCTACTACGGCTGAGTATCAGGCTTATGTAATTGATTACCTTGCAAAAAAAGGATACAGTTACGATTCGGCTATGAAGCTGATGCGACCAAGCATTGAAGCCTATGCAGCACAGGAGCAAGCTGAAAACAGAGCCACGGCAGACAGTTTAATCTCAAGTATGCAGAACATGAGGATTGACAGCCCGGAATATCGTCAAGCCGCGTTCCAGCTGTACAAGCTTAATCCGCAGATGGGTCAGTTCATGCTGAAAGAGGGAATTGGCCCCAGAGAACAGTATCTGTATGGGCGTAAGCTGTCCGACTTGGCTGCAGCACAACAGCAGAGGCGTTCCGATGCCGTGTTCAACAACGATTTAAGATTCAGCAACTTTGTTAAACAGCGCGAGTGGGCGGATGCATACGCACAGAAACAAATGGATGCGCGTTACCAATGGGCTAAGTCGCGTGGCGCTGATGACCAATCTGCTATGGCTTTTGCTATGGGAAGTAGCGGTGGAAGAAGAAACGCAAGTGGCACCTCTGCAACGGCAGGCACTGTCACCAAGGATGACTACAAGCAGGCCGTAGAGGGCAAGAAAGCCCTTTTGGCGCAGATTGAAGAACGGCGCATGACCGACCCTACTTACCATCTTTCTCCTTACGAGCAGGAACTGTACAATATGTACGATACTGTTGAAAGAAAGCACAACGCAGAATATGCACAACGAAATGGATACGGACAGCAACAGCCGAAACAACCTGTAAAGATCAACCCCAATGACTACAACAGCGTGGGACCGTTTATCCAATATATAGCGGCCGGAAACAATGGGAAAATCGACAAGGACAGAGCAAGATTTATCCGCAAGTACCTTGGCTTTAGTCCCGATGACACAAGCGAAAACAACTTTATTAACCAGATACTCAAAAAAGAATACGGCTTCAGCGGATGAGAAGTTAGACTTTTGAACGCAAGGAGTGAAACACATGGCAACATATGAAGAATTGTTAGACTATGCGAACAAATATAACCCCCAACCCAACCAGTTGGGGGTTTCTTCTTTTAATCAGGGTGAAATGATTCAGCAGGAAGAAACACCCTACCAAAGAATGATGCGGGAAACCTACGGAAACCCGGCACAGATGCAAGGACAGACCGGACAGCAAGGGGCAGAAGAACCGACATTTACCGGTTCTTTGTTCCGTGGTGCAATGGCACAGGGCATTGGTACGCTTGGCGGTCAAGCAGATTTTGCGGCAGGACTTACGAACAGCGAAACGCTTCGCAATCTTGGTGATACCGCACAGAAGACAATGCAGGAATACAGCAGACCGCACGAATATACGGCGAACGAGATTTTTGGAAGCGGTCTGTCCGGCTTATGGAAATACATTTCCGATCCCAACGGTGCAGCGTATGACATCGGTGGTGGCTTAGGTTCTACCGCAGCTATGGCGGCTGAAGCAGCTTTGTTGTCCGCTGCGTTACCATCAAGCGTGGCGGCTGCGGGAACAGGGGCTGTGGCGGCATTTGCAGCAAGGCTTGGATTAAAGTCCGTGGCCGGTGCTTTAAAAGGCGGTGGCACGGCCGCAAAACTGATTAAAAATGTAATTGCTTCCACACCGCTTGAAGCGGCTTCCGAGTCTGGTGGTACTTATCGTGAGATGACCACAGACGAACAGGGCAACCGCTTGGATGCGGACAAGATTGATATGGATAAGGTCCAGGAAGCAATGGCAAAGAACTTTGTCGGTAACCTTGGCGTTTTGGGTGCAAGCAACCTGTTGGAATCTGTTGGTATCGGCAGGCTGTTCGGTGACAAAATGCGTCAGGGTATCCTTGGCAAGGTTCGTGACATCGGTGCGTTTATGGCTACCAATGCAGGGCAGAACGCTTGGGAAGAAGGCGCACAGACAGGCACAAACTTATATGCGCAGGGCAAGATTGACAACATTAGCCAAATCGTTAATCCGTATGATTGGAATGAGGAACAGTGGAACGCTGCAGCTATCGGTGGTGTAGCAGGTCTTGGTCAAGGCACACTTATGGGTGGTGCAGGCCATGTGCTGAACAAGATGGCGGGACCTCAGCAACAGCAAGATGGCAACCCTGCTGTCAACATTCAAAACAAGGTTACCAACGATGAGTTTGCAGATGCCGTTGCCATTGCCAAGCACGACACCTCTACCAACCTTGTTGACCGCATGCGGAACTTGGAAGGCCGTATTGCCTACAACGCATCGGATGGCACAAACTGCGCCAGAACCATCGGTCTTGCGTTGGCAGGAACGGATTATCAGGACTTAATAAATGTCGATAATTTTGTTGCTGTTGCAAAAGAAAAGGGTCAGTTAAAAGACCCCAACAGCTATGTTCCCAAGCCTGGTGACCTTGCTGTTGTTAACAACGGAAACCACATTGTCATGGTTTCTGAAAACGGTGGCACGATTCAGAATGGGTCTAGCCGTGATGGTGTATACGAAAGCGCACAATCTCCGTTGCAGATGTTTGGTGCTGTAAAATACTACATCAGCACCTCTGACCTCTCTTCTGGGGAGTATGGTGTATCTGGCAACTTGCAGGGGCAGAACGAAGAGCAAAGACAGCAGGAATACTACCAAAATCTTATTGCCCAGGAACGGCAACGCAGAGCAGATGCTATCCGTGAGGTAATGGGTGAAAAGACCCACGAACAGGAACAGCAGGAACAGGCTATGTCCGAAGCACAGAAATACCAGCAGGAAAACGCTTCGGAAATCGCACCCGTCAACGAGTACTACGATGCCTTTACGGATCAGGAGCTTAATGCATTAAACCCGCAGGAAAAGCAGACCTTAAAGGACAACTTCGATGCGTTCTATGGTGATAAACGGAACTGGAGTCATACGGCAGCGGAAAAGGTGCAGGTAGCCCGTGGGATGTACAACCAGCTGGTTGGCAACAGACAGCAGACTACTCAAACTACCGCTGCTCCGGCTGCCATTAATAACGCAGTAACCAAGGCGGCTCCGAAGGTAGAGACTCCTGTGGAAAAGAAAACAGAAGTTCCCGCAAATCCCAACGCAACCGAAACAAAGACTGGCACAACGGTTAACACCGCCGAAAAAGTAGAGCCGACCGCAGAAAAGAAAGAGGAACAGCCCTCTGTGCCAGCCAACATGCTTGACATAGCACGGCGTGGGCTTGTATATGGTGATAGTGACGCATTAGATGCGTTCTACAAAATGCCGCCTGAAATGCAGGCAAATGCGCAGAAGTTGTTGGATGCAGAAGTCGAACAGGAACAAAACAGGTTAGACACTTCTGGAATACCTATGCCCCCGGAAAAGGGCAATATGTCCGATGAGGAGTATGACAAGGTACTGGAAAAATACAAAAAAGACCTTGCACAGAAAAGACAAGAAGCTTTTAGCAATGCAAGAGTTGCTCCGACCGACGAAGAGCTTGCCAACGTAAATTCGGCGCGTCCTGTCAACATGGAACAGGGTGTAATGGCAAAGCAAGCAGAAGAACAAAAGGCCATAGATGAAAATGTTGCCAAAGGAAACCGCGTAAGGTTTCAGGGTATGCTCAATGACCTTTACAAAAAAAGGAAAAACGGTCAAACCGAAGAAGACAAACAGCTTATTGCTTCACAAGTTAATGCCGCATCAAAAACCGGTCTTGCGATGCTTGACAAGGGTGCTACGGCAGAAGAGGCGTTTAACGCTGTAAAGGACGGTATCGGAACAGAAAAGCAAAAGGCAAAAGCCAAAGCAGAAATTGAAAAGCAGGCAAGGAAGGAGACAAAAAAGAATGGTAAGACCGAGACGACCGCACAGCCCACGACCGGCGAAAATCGGGATACAAATCCCAACACCGAACCTGAAAAAGTTGAGCCAAAACAAGGTAAAAGTGGGCAGAACGCAGCGGAACAGAATGAAAACAAAGTAACAGAAGGGGTAAAGGAAAATGGAAGCAACGAAAGCAGAGTATCGGCAGTTCCTGAAGGAGAACAATCCGCAACAGTACCAGAAGATGCAGGAAGACGGGAGACTGGAGCCGTACCTGGACCTGCGAATGGAACAAGCGAGAAGGTACAACCAGCAAATGATGAAGCTGTACGCAACGGAACACCCGAACCACGACCTGCTCGATCCAGAAGATTATCTGGCAAGTCAGAAAATGTGGGCGGAAAAACTAACGAACAAACTACTCTTTGGGGAAGATTATCAGGAACTTTAAGAGCGTTTGCGAATACTATCCGTCAGCTTTGCGCAGACCACGAAGACGACAGGATTGCGTTGGATGACTTGAGGGAACAGGTCGACGATGAGCTTGACAAGATTGATAAAGAGATTGCCAAGGCAGAAAAGCCCACGGCACAGCAGGATTACGACAACTACTTTAAGTACATCAAAATCTATGTCGGTGGCAAGGAATACCATGCAGAACTGTTTACTGGCCCCAAGGGTCAGGAAGCCATCCGCTGGGTAACTCCGGCAGGAAGCCTGGCAGACCGTGGGAGCAAGCGTTCGCTTGGCATTCTTATGTGGCATACGCTGGTTTCAAGGGATGAAAGCGGAAACTACCCATCGTTATCCAAGGTCATTTCTTCCATTGAAAACTACTACAAGAAGAACAAAAACGAGCAGATTCCGCAATCGTATCAGGAAGCACTTGAGTACGGCAAGAAACTGAAGAAACAGAAGCAGGAGATTGTCGTTGCGGATGACAGAACCGACAACACCACCAAGTATTCCGCAGCCGAAAAAGAAACATCTACTGTGGAAGAAGCATCCAACACCGAGAAGGGCAAAGAACTGAAGCGTTCGTTGGATGACCTGATTGCCGAAGCAAAGCGGGCGTTCAAGGGCGCTACAAAGTTCAGAATAAACCGAGATGACCTGATCTTTACTATGCCCAACGGTGTGGAGATTAAGGTAAACATCAAAGACCAGATTATGCTGTCCGCAGAGGATGAAGCAAAGGCACGGAAAGAACACGGTCTTTCGGATGATGAAAGGGTCATCGTTGAAGGGTATGCCAAGGTGCTTGACAAAGGCTCTTTGGTTGTGCTTTCCAAGGAAGGGCAGAGAGGTACTTCTTTCCACGAAGCATTCCACACTGTATGGAACTGGGTGTTAAACGAAAAAGAAAAAGCTGCCATGCTGAAGCACTTTACACCGATTGCCAAAGAAAAAGGCATCGATGTAGAAGAAGCGATGGCAGATGGCTATCGTGATTGGTTGTTGGCACGGCAACAGCACAAGGGTACTATCTTTGGCAAACTGTACCAAAAGGTGCTTGACTTTGCAAATGCTGCGTTGAGAGTGTTGACCGGTGCAGAGAACGTACACAACATCTATCAGCAGATTGAAGAGGGCAAGGTTTGGAACCGTGATGCCAAGGGTCGGTTTGCGACAGAGGAAAATGCCGTAAACAACGACAAGAAATTCCTTGTGACAAACAAAAAAATCACCGCAGACACGCAGGTCCCGGTGGTTGATGTAACGAACAGCCCCAAATTTAATATGACGGGTCCAGAAATTAAAAAAGCTGTCTTGGAACTGATTAACGATAAGGAAGGGAATCCCATCAGATTCACCATTCAGGGTGAGGGTCCGATTGGTCGTGTTGCCAACATTGATATGGGCAAGCACATATTCCGCTCAAGCGACAAGCACAAGACCAATATCAACAGCAGTGCAAGAAAGAGGGTATTGTCCAAGGTACAAGAGTTGTTTGAGAGCGCAATCTATGTGGAAAAACACCCCGATGTCAAAGGTTCGGCAACAAGGTGGGTAGAACTGTACGGAGTCGTAGGGAACAACAACGACAAGACAATGACCCGCTTTAGGGTGGTTGCAAAAGAGGGCAATCCCAAATCTGGACAGTTTGAGGTTTCCGATGTTAAGTTTTATGACATAATAAAAGATGGCATTGTAAGTGCCAACCCGTCACAAAACGGCGGGAACACGGTCACATCAATGCCATCTTCAATCAGTATAGCACAACTTTTAGATGGCGTCAAGGACAGAAATGGAAAACTTTATGTAACCAACGGAAAGCTGAACTACGAGCCTGGTGTGTTGGGAAGCGGAACAAAATATTCTGTAAGACTGGCTTCCGGCAAAGAGGTTACATCGGCTGACTTGCCTACGGATTTTTCAACCAGCAAGCCGGGTGGTGAAAAGGCTATAACCGATCCGCAAATGGAACTAACCTTTGCAGATTATGAATCCGCACAAAAAGACAAAACTTTCTTTGACAATGTAATTGAAAAGACAAGGAAAGTGGTTGGTCTTGATGTTCCCGCAAAAGATTCAAAAGAAGCAGCGGAACAGATGATTGAACGGATGGTAGCAAACATTCGCTTTCTTTTAAACAAAGTTCCTGAAGAATACCGAGATCGTGCAAAGCGTTGGTACGAAGGTGGAAATAAAATCGCAACGACTTGGGCGGAAAGGTATGGAATTCCGAAGCAGGCAACAGCAGGAGTTATGGCTGTATTGTCACCGCAAATGGATTGGTTTACAAATGTAACCCTTGCAGAGCGTGTGCTTGATGCGGTATATGGTCATGCCAACGAAAGATGGTCAAAGAAAATGACCGCAATTGCGAAGAAAATCGTAAGCAAGGACAACTCCGAAGCAAAAGTCAATTTGCCTGCCTTGGAAAGAGCAAAAGGGAAAACCCTCAAGGAACTTATTGCTAACGGAGATTATCGTGCAGCCGCTATTTGGGTAAGATGCTATGACCAGGTTAACAATGACAGAGGTTACAAAATTCTAACACCAGAAGGTGGTGTTGGAGATTATGTAAAAACGGACAAGGATGAAAATGCAACAGCCGCATGGGGCAACTACGGTCCCATCGAAAAAGCAATTTCTATTGCGGCTAATCCAAGTTATGCAAATATTTTTTACCAATTGGGTGACAAGCACAAGGTAAGAAACTTTGCAAACAACCTAAACAATCCCGACAGCGAGTTCTTTACTACTGTGGATACACACGCTGTAGGTGTTGGTTTGATGCAACCCGTTTCCAGTACAAAATCCAATTCCGTCTTGCAAAACTTTGGAACGGGGTCTTCATCTTCCAAGGCGGTCGGTATGTCAGGCTCGTATTTCCTATACTACGAAGCAATTCGCAGAGTAGCGGAAGAAACTGGGTTGAAGCCCCGCGAAGTGCAATCCATAACATGGGAAGCAATACGCAGCTTATTCCCACCGCATATGAAATTTGGAAGCGAAGAACAGAAAAAGATTCTAGAATTGTGGCGGCAAGGTGATAAAGAAATCAAAAACTTAAAAGACCCTAACGACAAGAAAAAAGTTGAAGAAATACTTGACAGAATCAGAAATCAGGTATATGATATTGGCACAGAGCAAACAGGTGTACTGCGACAGTTCGATTGGGCGAACACTCCGTTTGATGCAACCACAGCCGACACATACAAAAGGTCGAATGTAAAGATTCAAAAATTTGATAAGCGTGAGAACGGAAAAGGTGGTTCAAGTTTCGGAATAGAAGCCGCTCCCGATCCAAAAAACAAAAAGCTTACAGACTTGTGGGAAAAGGTTAAAAAGCAAAACCCACAACTGGCGCAACAGATTAGTGATGAGGTCGTTGAGAACACTATCAGGAAAGTATTCCGTGAGTTTGGACTTGACTTTAGCCCCCACACTGATTTAGTACCGCGGTTGGGTGGGTACTTGGGAAAAACAAACCCAAGCTATGAGCTGGTTATTGAAAACCCGAATTTGCTTCTTCCTATGAGCAAGATGCTTGGAAAGGCGTTGAACCAAGAGTCTGTTATGCTTGTTTCCTCACAGGAAGCCCTTGGCACTACACCACACGACATAATATCTATTTCTCTCCCAGATGGTTGGGGTGAAGCAGAAATAGATGAATTTTACAAAAAGCTTTACGAAATCAAAGGCCCCAAAGACAAAGAGGGAAATCCGCGAGACTTGTTTACGGGTCATTCAACATCAGATGGTGTAATGACAATTGTAAATACTGATAAGTTCCCGGTGGAATTACTTCTTAACGGAATTAAATCCATTGCACCAAACATTGCGGTTGAAGTATCTGATGGATATTGTGGTTTTGTCAGCCAAGATGAATACGGCTTTGCAAATGAAAATGAAAAAGAACCAAAGCCGGAAGAGGTTGTAAGGGTACAAATTCCCAAAGAGTGGAGCAAAAAGCAGACCAATGCTCTTGCGAAAAAAATAGGTGGTTTGAAAAACAAAAAAGGTGTTGCTCTTGCATCTTCTACGTCGACAGCGAAAGGTCTGATGACGATAGAAAGAACAGACGGCGTTGGTGTGAAATCGTTGTTGGATGCAATTAAGGCAATCGCACCTGATTTAACTGTAACGAAGGAGAATAAAGATGCTGGACTTAACACAGAGTTCGTCCCCAAGAAAATCGATGACAGGCGCGCGAATCTTATTCAACGTGAAGCCACCGAAGAATTGGAAAGAAAACTCCTCGCTGCGACAGGATCCGATTTACAAGCAGATGGCACTGGATTGGATGAACGCAAAGGACGAGGAGACGAAGGACGAAATCTCAAAAATGATGGTGGAGTACGAAGAGAAATTTCTGGCAAAGAGGGGAATCAAGCCGGAAGAGTAACAACTGAACAGACTAATGAAAGCACCCAAGGAGACGAGGGTGCTTCTTCTATGCCCAAAAAGTATTCCATTACCTCTGCCGCTGGCAAAGCGTTAGACAAAGCGGAAGCCTATGTCAACCGCAATGTCCGTACACCGAACGAGAACACTGCTACAGGACGTGCTGCCAAAGCGTTCAACAACACACAGAACAAGAACAAGGCGCAGACCTGGACAGAGTGGCTGAAAGACAGATTTGACAAGTTCTATCGTGAGTGGATTGACAAGAACGATGCGATTCACAACGTGGATGATGCGATTGAGCAGATTACAGGCAAGAAGCTTGCGGAAGAAGACAAGATTTACAATATGGTGCAGGGCGCAAGGGCATATGCCCAAGGTGCTGCTGACACGCTTGTGCAGGGTACAAAAGAAGCGTTTGAGTCGCTGAAAGATTCTTTGGGAAGAGGAATCGACCCCAAGGATACAGCTGCGATGAAACGGCTGGCAGAACTGAAGAAAGACTTTAATTTTGCCACTGTTCAGCAGGCGTTGGAGCCGATAATGAAAAAGGATATGGACGAAAAGTATCCTGATTACCTTGAGAAAAACGGCATCAATAACTGGCACGATGCATTCTCCAACTACCTTGGTGCAAGGCGTGTTCTGGAATTGGTACGGCTCGTGGAAGACAAGAGTCTGGCGTATATCACGCACGACAAGAAAGAGTTCACGGACTTTATCGACAGGCATCCTGAGTACGAAAAGTTCAGACCTAAACCTTTTGCCAAGGGTACATGGAGAGACCAGGTACAAAATATGGCTAAAGCCGACCCTGTGATGGCTGAAAAGCTGGCTAAAGACCTTGCCAAAGAGTACAAGATGCCCAAGGGAGTTTCAAGGGCAGACCTGGAAGCAATGGTTAAAGAAGCACCGAAAGAGTTTGACACCGCAGCCCAACACTATTATCAGTTGCAGCGTAACCTACTGACGATGATGGAACTGGGTCACCTGATCCCGGCAGAAGTTCATGACAAGATTAACAAGATGTACAAGGACTACTGCCCATTGATGATTGACTACTCCGACACGGCAGGACTGGATACGGCTATCGCACAGTTCGGCAGAGGAGCGGACAGCATCGCGAACGTGGACAGTATGTTGAAACATGTGCTGCAGCTTGGTAGTGAGCGTGGCCTTATTTCTCCGTTGGAATCTACTTACAAGAGCATTCAGACCCTGACGAACAGAGCGGAACGGAACAAGGTCGCCGTACACTTTATCAAGACCGTGGCAAACAGCGAGGAGCTTAGAAAGTCCGGCATTTTGAAAGAAGTTCCGGGGAGCAGCCCCGATGCCAAGAACTGTATCTTTACGGCATTAATCAACGGCAAAAAGGTTGCTTTCCAAACCACGCAAGACCTATATGGACCCATCGTTGGATATGATATGCCAGCGGCGGGTATCGTGGAAGGCATGTGCAGAACCGCAGCCCAGACATTAAGGTATGGTGCTACGACATCCCCATCGTTTATTATCCGTAACGTAATCCGTGATACAATCTTTGCGGGTGTGTCAAGCCGTAATGGGTTCATTCCTATTATCGACAGTGCCAAAGGAATGTGGGCATATACACACGACAAAGAGTTGCGTGGTGAGTTTGATGCGATGGGCATAACCGCTTACAACTACTTTGGCAGTGGCAAAAACGCTGTCAAAAGCATGGAAGAACTGATGGGTGAAAAGGATTGGGCGTACCTCAAGGCGCACCCGACCGAACTGATTAAGGAACTCATCAAGTATATTCCCAAAAAGTTTGAGCATTGGTCTGAAGTCGCCGAAGCATCCACCCGTATGGGCGAGTACATGAGGGCAAGAAAAGCTGGCAAGTCGATGCAGGAAGCCGCACTGGATGCAAGGGATGTAACCCTTGACTTCAGCCGTTCCGGATTCTACGGACAGCGTGTGAATATGATGGTACCGTTCTTTAACGCATGTATCCAGGGCGGTGACAAGATGTTCAACAGAATGCTGTTCAGCAAAGACCCCAAGGTCAGGGAGCAGACGATGCGTATGCTTGGGCTGTATATTATGCTTCCATCCATAGCACTGTGGTTTATGCACAAGGATGAACCTTGGTATGAGGAACTCGATCCGCATATCAAGATGAACAACTGGATAATCGGCAAGCTCCGCATACCGAAACCGCAGGAAGCAGGCATAGCGTTTGGGTCCGGCATCGAAGCCATACTGGACAAGATTTACAACAAAGACCCCAAGGCTGGGAAAGAATGGGTCAATGCGATGCGAGAGGTGTTGGTGCCTAACCTTATCCCGACGGTAGGTCTGCCGATGTTGGAATGGGTAACGAACTATTCGCTGTTCCGTGACAAACCCATTGAGGGCAATAGGTTAAAAAGATTGCCTGTTGAGATGCGGTACAACACAAACACGACCGAAATCAGCAAGGCACTTGGAAAGGCTGCCGGATTATCCCCGGTCAAGCTGGATAACACCATCCGTGGTTATACCGGTACGCTGGGTATGTTGGCGGCACAGATTCCAGACTTTTTCTTTGAAGATAAACAGAATCTGCCGAGCAAACCTATCACAGAACGTGCATTGGTTCGTGATTTCTTCCTGAACGATATGAATATGAACAGAACTTCAGAAGACTTCTACAACCTTGTGAACGCAGCCCAACAGCAACACGCTGGCTACGGAAAGAAAGGCAAACCTACGCAAGATGTCAAGATGGTCAATAAGGCTCTGCGGGATGTATCCAAGCAACAGAAAGATATCCAAACAATTACCGACGCAAGGAACATTTCACCAGACCGAAAACGGCAACTGATTGACAAAAAGCGTGATGTTATCAGAACGATTCAAAAGAAAACATTAGAGCGTTACAGAAACAAGTTTGGTATATAACCAATAGAACACCGGGTGGTAATTGAGCCACCCGGTTTTTCTATAAAAAGTATATTTAGAAAGGTGGTTATTATGGCAATTTCTAAAGCTGAACTGTACAAATCTACATTGAAAAGGGAGCAGGCGTTTATCGTGTTTTTGGCTACCGGTGAAACGGATATAGCATTGCTTCCTAAACCTTTGACCAAAGCAGAGCAGATGCTGTTTGAACTCTGCAAAGAGCAGGCTGGTGAAAACAAGCCCACCGAAGAGCCGATTGAAGAGCCGAAAGCAGAGGTTAAGAAAACCGCGAAACGTTCTGCCAAGAAATAAGTTGTTAAGAAAGGAGAAAAGTTATCATGGTTAGTGCGAAAGACTTATATAACATTTATCTTTCACGGAGAGAAGCCTATCTTCTGTACCTTGCTACGGAAGAGACGGACGAAACCCTGTTGCCCTTGCCTTTAACGGCGCAGGAAGAGGCACTGTACGATGCATGTATCAACGGCACGGCAAGCTCCGCAAGTGATGCGGCGGACGCTGCGGAAGCAGCACAGACAGCGGCAGAAGCGGCAGCTCAGGAAGCCAAAGACTGGGCAACCAAGACCAGCGCGGCGGTTGCAGATGGTGAGTATTCTGCAAAATATCATGCCAGTGTTGCGAAAGATTGGGCATCTAAAGCAAACGACAAAGTGGATTCCGATTACTACTCCGCCAAATACTACGCAGAAGCCGCGGCTTTATCTGCGGCGGCAGCGGCAGAAGCAGCTGGCGGTGGAAGTGGCGGTGGTGGAGAAGAGTAAAGGAGTGCTGAACTGTTATGCTGGAAACAATCGGAACTGAGATAGTCATGTTTCTGTTGGGTTCAGCGCTTACCTTTTTCGCTACCCGGTGGACCCAGACCTTTGCCAAAATTGAGTGTTTGGAATTTGGCGTTCAGAGCATATTGCGTGACAGGATGACGCAAATGCACAGGTACTATACAGATAAGAAAAAACCGATCCCACAACAAGAAGTGGACTCATTTTTACAAATGTACGAGGCCTATAAGATGCTTGGTGGGAACGGCTATATTGATGACATCAGAAAAAACATTGTGGAAGTGATGCCTCATGAGAATCATTAGTACAATTAAAGACAGAGTAACAAAATTTGTAAAAGGAAAAGGCGGTGCGTTGCCCAAGATTTTTGTGTGGGGTTACGCATTTGCCTTTTTGGCATGTGGACTTCTCACTATCTTCGGAATTGTTTATGAGTTTTTTCTTAAAAACATCATAAACTACAAGGCCGTTAATGATTTTGTCAGCACATATTTCGCACCGAGTATTTTTGGTACTTTTGCTTTGTTGGGAGTGTTGCTGATAGACCGGAACAATGACGGCATCCCAGATAAGTGGGAACAACAGGAAGAGGGTGAAGAAAAAAATGGGAATCATGATTCCAAGCGAAGACATGACGCCTGACAGCCTGGAAAGAGTGCGTCAGCTTGCAAAAGAAGCATATGCACAAATTGACCACATTTATCTGCACTGGACGGCGGGTCACTACGGACAGTGCTATGACTCATACCACATCTGCATTGATGAGGGCGGTGAAATCTATATTATGTGTGATGATTTTACCGAGTACAAGAGCCACACATGGAAACGCAACAGCGAAGCCATCGGAATTGCGTTGTGTTGTTGCGTTGGTGCGGAAGCGAACAGCGGTTTCAATGCAGACCTTGGAGATGAGCCTCCCACGATGGAACAGATTGAGTCGATGGCCAGAGTGGTGGCGGTGTTGGCAAAAGAGTTGGAGCTGCCGTTATACAACTCAAACTATGTTATGACTCATTGCGAGGCCGCTTACAAGGACGGCTATGGGCCGTTTCAATCCGATCCTGACATGCGTTGGGATTTGTGGTACATTCCAGACTACTGTGGTGATGGCAAGTTATATGATGGTGGCGGTTTGATTCGTGGCAAAGCCGCATGGTATCAAAGGAAATGGGAAGATGAAATATACATGGGAGATTAAGGATTTTTATGAAAAAAACAAGAGCTATTGTATTGCTTTTCTTATCGTTGTGGTTATTGTTTTTGCCGGTATCTGGTTGGTGTGCGACCACAACCGCAACAAGCCAGTCTATAACAGTACCGATTCAACAGTGGCTGACCTTGAAAAGCGAATTGGCAACCTTGAACAGCGAATTGACGGTTTGTCAGCAAGACTTGAAAAGGCTCAAGAAACCGTCAACTCAATTGGTAGAAGAGTTGACACAAGCACAGGGCTTGCTCGTGAAATTGAATCAGGAGTTGGAAGCGTCGAAACAAGACTTGACAGCGCTGTCGAAAGAAGCAAGCGAATTGAAGACCTCATTAGCGACATTGAAAACGCAAATAGATAAGGAACGTCGTGTACACCGTAGACAAATTTGGCAAAATAGGTTATACTGTTTTATAGGTGGAGCAATTATTGGGATTGCGGTAGGTCGTGCAAGTAAGTAACACGCAAGTAACAAAATCGTTACCGAGTACGACAACGGTGCGGTTTCCAATTCTGCAAGCGTTAAAGTTTCGACCTTGCAGGTATACAAAAGAACACAGCGTAAAACCAATAAAAAGCCCCGGTATCCGCTTGGATACTGGGGTCTTTTTCTTTTTCTAAAACAGCGTAAGACCGACTTGGTTTTTATTCGTAAGTAACATACAAGTAACACGCAAGTAACACATTAAATCTTGTTGATGGCTTCGATAAGCTGTTCTATTGTCTTGTGGGTGTAGACACGCTCCGTGACATCTTTTGCGGAATGACCCAAAATTAATTGCACAGTCCTCTTGGCGACCCCCGCATTGTCCAACAGCGTGGCGCAGGTATGCCTGCCGTCATGGGGCAGATGGTCGGCAAGCAGTTTGCAGCGTTCCCAATATTGTGAGCGGAGTCTGTCGTAGTTAAGGACGGGCTTACCATCCTTTTGGCTGATGCAAAGATACTCATTGTCAACGTTATACCATTGCCTGATTATCGGTTCAATCTTGGTTGCGATAGGTATTACCCGGTTCTTTCCTGCGGCCGTCTTCATGCCGCCCATCATATAATGCTTGTCAAGGAACACGTTCTCCGTTTTTATCTGCAACAGTTCTGCGGGTCGCAGACCCGTGTATATATATACCAAAGCATAACATACCCCTGGTTCGTTCAGATTTGCCCACAGACGCGTTATTTCATCGTCCGTGAATGGTTTATGCAGTCTGCTGTATTCCCTCGCTGGTAGGTCGCATAAGGCGGCATAGTTGGTCTGCACAAGTTCCCGGTCTATGGCAAATTTGAAAAGCTGGTTGAACAGTATCTTAATGTTCTTCTTTGTGGAGTATCCCTTGGGGCAATTGTCTATCAGGCTTTGGATGTGCCGTTTGCGGATTTCCACAAATTTCATATCATATAACGGTTTGGAGTAGTTCAGGGCGGACTTGTAGTTGTTGGTCAGTTCCCTTCCCTTATCGTTGTTGACCCACTCTTCCCAAAGGTCATACACCTCTTTCATGGTCTTGCCCGTGCTGTTCAGGTCATAGGGGTTGGTGTTGTAGGCAGACAATGCTTTTAGGGCATCAGCCCTGGTGGGGTAATAGCCAAGTATCTTAATTATCTGCTTGGCATCATCCGTCCAACCCTGCGTTATGCGGACTATATAAGGTTTCCTTCGGTTGCCGGACAGCTTGCTGATGCCGCCGAATCCGTTTGGCAATCTCATGGTTGTTAACTCCTTGACACTTTATGTTTTGACTTTATGTTTGATGCTGTTATAATACAAATAGGCATGTGCGACGACGTCTTTTCCCGGTGTTGTTTAGCTGGCTTCGCAACAAACCGGGAACGTGCGCAAAGACCGAGCGTGTGCTGATAATGCCGTGCGTTTACTGACATTTTCGTGCGGTGCAGACCGTCCACCATTTAAGGCTTAGTGGTGGGCGGTTTTTATTTTTTTGTAACAACATATCCTAAGTATGCAAAAAAAAGACAAAGTGCAACAGCACCATAAGCGTTTCCGGCAAGTACCCCCTGAATAAGAGGGAAAACAAAAATAATCACGAATAATGCAAGCGCACAGTATTTCGCCGATTTATGACCCGTAAAAGCCAAAACCGATGTTACAACAAAAAGTACTAATGCTAAATTGTCCATAGAAACCTCTTTCAATTGTCTTTGTGGCAACACGATTCTATCTCATCAACACTATCATTACAACGAAAGTCTTTATTCTTCAAGTGCCTTAATTCATGCTCGTAAGACTTAACATTCATTTCATGGCTCATTCGTGCGTTAAGCACAATGCAAGAATCCCCAGTTTCGTTTTCAACGACATAACCACGGCAATCATAGGGTAGGTCTATAAGTATCGTTCTCAATCTATGTGGCCTTCTTCCTTTGCTTTTTGATATTTGATAAATGCCATGATTTCTTTTACGCTTTCGGGTTTAAGGTTTCGTGTGGCATCCAATAACGCTCTGTATTCCGGGTTGTCTTTCAGTTCTTGAGCCAACAGAACGGTTTCGGGGTCTACATAGTATGCTCGTTTATTTGTCTTTCCATCTTGTTCCAACAAATAACTTTTTGGAACTCCGAAGTATGAAGCCAGCTTTTCAATGATACCCATCCGTGGAATTGCTTTTTGCGTAACCCACTTATTTACAGTAGAACGGCTCAAACCCATAGCCGCACTTAGTTCAACCTGATTTATGTCGTTTTCTTCCATTAACTCTTTCAGCCGTGTACTAAACAGTTTCATCATTTTTTCGTACTCTTCCGTTGGCATATCTAAGACCTCCTTACCTTAATAATAGTTTCTTTTGGTAATGCTAATTATAGAATAAAATTCTGATTTTGGCAAGGGTGTGGCAGAAAAATTAGAAAAAAAGTAAATTTTCTCTTGACAATCGAATTTAATTCGATTAGAATTAACATGTAAAACAAAACAGAAAGGACGGTCGAAAATGGATTTCAAGATTTCTTTGAAAGCTGCACGCGTCAACGCTGGACTCAATGTAATACCTGCCGCCAAGGCTATCGGCATCGGCAAGGACAAGCTGCTCAAGTGGGAAAAAAACAGCGGACTTGTTCCACCAATTTGGCAAAAACGGATAGCCGAGGTTTACAAGGTCCCGAGTGACGCTATTTTTTATGGTCTTTAAATCGAATTTAATTCTACAAAGGGAGCTAACCATGTTGAGCAAAACGATTGATGCTATTGACGGAGCCGGTGGGTGGCTGTTGTGGCAGGTAGACAATAACGACTTTTTCGGTGGGGTAATATTCGGCATCTGCCTGTTCGCAATACCATACATTTTCGGTGTTATTGATATTGTGGTGAGGTAGTCGAAATGCGTGAACCGTATATTGAATTAGGTTTGGGAATCGTCGCCAGGGCCATCCTTGACTGGCGTGAAGAGAGCGAAGCCGCCATGTGGCCGGAAGAGGAAACTCCATACTTAAAAAACATAGCAAAGTTTTTTAATGGGGAACTGGCTTTTATCTGCACAAGCCAGGTGAACATGGACCCCAAGATTATCTTGGAGAATCTGAGGAAAGAAAACGTGGAGAAGCGGAAAGAGTTGTTGGCGGGGTTGAACTGATATGAAACCAGAAACTACAGACATCATGTTCGCCCAAAACCTTGCCCGTATCCGCAAAGAGCGTTGCTTAAAGCTGGAAACGCTTGCGGAGATATCCGGGGTCAGTGCATCATCCATACGCAATTATGAAAAGGCAAGGACATCACCGAACACGTTGCAGTTGAGACTTCTTGCCAAGGCGCTAAAGGTGGACTTTAACGAGTTGTTAGGCGGCTACCCGAACAACCGGGAAACCCACAACACGATTATGGAGATTGTGTTTGAACTTAGGAAGCTGCTAAAGGAGTGGGAAAATGGTCAAAGTTAGCGTAGCGACAGCGGCCAGGCTGATGAACAAGGGACCGCAGTTTGTAAGGGTGGCCTTGCAACGAAGCCTTGTTCCGTTCGGCTTTGCGGTCAAGATATCCGAAAACAAAAACAGCAAGTATGACTATTATATCAATCCTAAGCAGTTCTGCGACTACTTGGGAATCACAGAACAGGAGCTGGAAAACAATGTCATCAAAAAAGAACCCGATCCTATCCTTCCTGAACCGCTGTTTTGACAGCTGGTGGTTCAACCTCATTTTGGGTTTTGTCGCATTGGTCATCATCTCGCTTCTGATGTTCGATGCGGTGTTGATAGCAGTGCTGGGGCGGTCTATGATACTTGACATACCAAAATAAAAAGGCTCCGGGGAGCTACACCCGAAGCCTATAACGAAAGGAGCTAACAACGGGAGCTAACCGTTGAGAGCCTACACACATTATAGCAGATTTACGAAAGGAGTGCAAGAGCTATGTATGATGAAATGGAAGACTACAGAAGAGATGCGGAGTTGGATGCAATGTACAAGGACTATGAGGTCAAGGTAACGGTTGAGTTCACATACAAAACACACGCAAGGGGTTTGGATGAAGCAGAGGATGAAGCTTACGACTCCATCAAGGACGCGCTTCGCGGTTCTCACCTTGACTATGATTTTGGGGAGTTCAATACAGAGGAGATGGATTAATGAAAGCAAAAGTGATTTTGACGGTTGCGGAAGCCGAAAAAGACCACGAGAAATGGTTGGAAATCCGTAACAAAGGCATCGGTGGGAGTGATGCCGGGACCATCATGGGGATCAACCCTTACAGAAGCAGGCTGTCCTTGTGGATGGAGAAGACGGGCAAGCAGGAACCCAAAGACCTTGCCGACAACGAAGCGGTGCAGTGGGGCATCCGCAACGAACCGACCATCGCAACGTGGTTTGCGGAAGTGACCGGCAAGAAGCTGCGGAAATGCGGAACGATGCAGAGCGACAAATACCCGTGGCTGTTGGCTAACGTCGACCGGCTGATTGATGGTGAAAACGCAGGACTTGAAATCAAAACGGCCGGCATTAAACAGTCCAAGCGTTGGGAAGGGGATGAAGTCCCCGACGAGTACTACGCACAATGCCAGCATTATATGTTGGTCACGGGCTGTGACAAGTGGTACATAGCGGTTCTCCTTGGCGGGAACAAGGCCATATACAAGGAAGTTCCAAGAAACGAACAGTTCATAGAGGAACTGTTTGAAAAGGAAGCCGCCTTCTGGACCCTGGTTGAACACGACATCATGCCGGAAGTGGACGGCTCCAAGGATGCAAAAGAAGCGTTGAACTTTCTGTATCCTCAGGCGAAGAAAGAAACAGAGTTAGAGCTGGAAACCACGGATAAGCTGGAAGAGATATTCAAAGACTACGCCGATTACAAAAAAGCCATCAATGACTACACCATCCTCGCCACGGAGTGCGAGAACCGGATCAAGGCTCTTATGGGCGACAACGAGCGTTGCAAGATCGGAAACCACAAGGCGAGTTGGACGAACTCCGCAGGCCGTACGGGAATTGATTCAGAAAAGCTGAAAAGCGAATTGCCCGACATTTATAAAAAGTATATCAAAGTTGGCAAACCATCACGCAGATTTTCGATGAAATAAAAGTATAAAAGGGGGAAAACAAATTGGCAAACGTAAAGACTGGGATTGTAAAAAAGGAAAACGCTGTCGCAAAGCAGGACACGGGGTTAAAGGTACTGCTGACGAAGATGCAGGGGCAGATTGCAAAGGCACTGCCGACCGTGTTGACCCCGGAGAGGTTTACACGCATGGTCATGACGGTTCTGAGTACCAACCCTGACCTGAGGGCTTGTACGCCCGAATCTTTTTTGGGGGCCGTCATGCAGGCGGCGCAACTGGGGTTAGAACCAAACACTCCTTTGGGGCAGGCTTACCTGATCCCATACAACAACAAGGGCAAGATGGAAGCGACTTTCCAAATTGGTTATCAGGGCTTGATTGACTTGGGATATCGGAGCGGTGAAATCAGCGTGATTGATGCCCAGGCTGTCCACGAAAACGACTTCTTTGAATTTGAGTACGGACTTGAGCCGAAGCTGAAATTTAAGCCGTCTTTGGTAAATCGCGGTGAGGTAATTGCCTACTACGCAATGTTCAAAACAAAGAGCGGTGGGTATAATTTCTTGGTCATGAGCAAAGAAGATATAGACAAGCACAAAGTACAATTCAGCCAGAGTTACAGTAGCCGTTACTCTCCGTGGACTCACAACTATGATGCTATGGCAAAGAAAACGGTTCTGAAGCAGGTACTGAAATATGCACCGAAAAAATCGGAGTTCGCAAGGGCGCTGACCACCGATGAAACAATCAAGACCAACATCGGAGAAGATATGGCAGACCTGCCGGATGAGAAAGAGATAATCAACGTAACTCCGAAAGAAGAACCACCGAAGGCTGAAGCGAAACAGGAAGATGTTTATGATGAACTACCACCAGAAATCCCATTTGATGCAGATTGAGGAATAGCGAGACTTGGAAGTAGCCCCCGGTGTTTGCCTACCTCGCCGGGGGCGGGGCAAGGGAATGAACTATGGCAAAGAAAACAAAGCAAGATGTGTTGGTCAGCTATAAGTTTCTGCCAATCTTTGAGGAACTGTTTCGCCGTGGGATGTCGGACATGGTAGCAAAACTGATTATAGCAATAATCAAGTATGACATGGACGGAACTCCACCAGACTTCGCTTATGATCCAAGCATTTCTATCTTGTGGGAATCTGTAATCAAGCCTGTTTTGGATTTAAACAAGAAGCGGTACGAAGAAACTGTAAAGGCTCGCCAAGAAGCAGGACGGAATGGTGGAATCAAAAAGGCTGAAAATAGCAAAAATAACCAAAGTCTACCAAATGGTAGCAAAAGCAAGCAAACATCAGCAAAGTTACCTGATAATGATGTTGATATTGATGTTGATGTTGATATTGATAATAATAATTTAATTAATCCTAACGGATTAATCGTCACACCTTCGTGTGACCCTTTACCTAAATTCGGAAAATATCAGCCAATTGTTGATGCGTGGAATTCGTTGCCTTTGCCAAGCATAATCACTTTAAAAGGCACAAGGCTGAAGCTGTTGATGGCAAGGGTTAAGGAGTATGGAGAGGATGAAGTTATCCACGCCATAACGATGATCAGGAACTCAAAGTTCTTGCAAGGGCAAAACAGCAAAGGATGGTACATCACTTTTGACTGGCTGATAAAACCCAACAACTTTGGGAAAGTACTGGAAGGCATCTATGATGACCGGCAAGGAGTGAAAGATGCCGTGCCAAACGGCAAAAACGATGCACAAGCCGGATACCAAAAGCTATTAGGCTTGTTAGGAGAGGAGTAACAAATGAGCAACGACAAGGTCAAAAAAGCAAAAATTATAACCACACTGTTCGCCGCTTATGGGCAGAGCAGTGATGCCGAAAGAATGGCAACATATGTCGAAAAGCTAAAGGATATCCCTACTGAAGTCTTGGACAAGGTTTGCGACAAGGCGGTTTTTGAATGCAAGTACCTGCCAAGCATTGCGGAACTGTACGAAGCCACGCAGAACATCATCAGCGAAGCAAACGGAACTAATGTCGTGCCGTTTGCCCAGGCATGGGAAGAGATTATGCAGCAACTTAACGAAACCTATTTTGACTGGGAAGAGGGTACTTACTCACGGAAAGAGATTGAACAGCTGGTGAAAAGCTTTGGTGGTCTTCGCGAATTGCGGATGATGGATATCAGCGAAGTGCCAATCATAAGGGCGCAGATGAACAAGATGTATGACAGCATCTGCAAACGGAACAAGGAACAGCATATGAACCAATATATCCTTGGTCAGACTTTCTTGATTGATGATGGAAGCGAAGTGAGGTTAAAGCTGAAATGATTGACAAAAGCCTACAAGCCAAAACCACAAAGTATGCCGCAGCTTTGGATGAAAAGGTCTTACCGCTTATGCCAAATGGGAAACACGCTTCCACAATGGCACAGCGACAGTTCCTTGGGATAATAGCGGAAAGGCAGGCAAAGCTGGAAAAGCAGATCAATTGGTTGCACGAACAACAAGAGTATTATAGGCAGTTAAGAGAGGACATATGAAACTTCATGCGAGGATAAGAAGGGGGGATGCCGTATGCCAAAGAAACAGCTAACACTTGGTTCGTTGTTCGACGGCATAGGTTAGGCGGGTGGCAAATCGCAGCTATCCACAACGGAGTTAAACCTATATGGTCTAGCGAAATTGAAAAATTTCCATTAGCACTTACAAAAGTTAGGTTTCCAGAAACAATACAATTAGGCGATGTGACAAAGATTGATGGGGCGAAGATACCACCTGTTGACATAATCTGTAGCGGTTCTCCCTGTCAGTCATTGTCCGTGGCCGGAAAGCGTGAGGGGTTCAAAGGTGAAAGCGGACTTTTCTTTTATACAACTGACATTATTCGACGAATGCGAGATGCAACCGGTGGCAAGTACCCCAGATTCCTGTGTTGGGAAAACGTTCCTGGTGCCCTTAACTCGTCAGGTGGCGCTGATTTTAGAGCCTTGCTTGAAGCGGTCGCAGAAACCGAAATTCCAATACCTGAAGGTGGAAAATGGGCAAACTCTGGGTTGGTTCAATGCGACAGATGTGAAATCGCCTGGTCCGTCTTGGATAGTCAGTATTTTGGCTTGGCGCAAAGACGTGCGCGAATCTTTCTTGTCGCAGACTTTGCAGAATCCGAGCGACGTGCCGGAAAAATATTATTTGTCGAGCCGAGCGGCGGCGGGGATTCTTCGCAGAGCCAAGGAGAGGGGAAAGAAGTTGCCGGAAGCCTTGCGGATAGCGTTGGAGATGCAAGCCAACCAGCCAACATAGATGCCGTAGTGTTAAGAGATTGGGCAGGCAAGCCTGGTGGTGGCAAGGGACCGTTGCTTTCGGTGGAGAAATCTCTGACCTTGCAAGCCAACACAAACGACCAAGTGCTGTTTGAAAGTCATCCCAACGACAGCCGTGTGACGGGTCCGGTAGATGTTGCACCATCGGTTACCGCACGATACGGAACGGGTGGGAACAACACTCCCCTGATCCTAAACGACCAGGGTGGAAGCGTGATGAATGTGGAAAAAGACAAGGTGGGTACGCTTCGTGCGGAAGCACACGGAAACAATCCTATCGTGTTGGAGCAAACGCAGAATGCGATTGGTGTTGATGTATATAACGGAGCAATAACAGGGGAAATAGCGTGTACTGTAACGGCAGCTTCGGGAAATGTTAACACGAGCGGACCCAAGGTTATAACTTTTGAACCGGGTGTTGCGACTCGTGATGGTGGGCATATCTACACGGATGACAAGTGCTGTACTCTTCGTGCCAACCCGGGAGATAACTTTCCGACAGTGGTTGAGCCGATAAAAGAAGATTACTGCGCATTTCAAAATACGGGTCACGGATATTGGAAACAATCTGACACGGCCGCCACTTTGCGGTTGCCAAACGGAGACCACGGAAACCTTGTCATACAAAACGATGACAGCATAGTTTCTTCCGCAGGATTCAAACCGGAGCAAGGAAAGGATGCAAGGGGCCTGGGATACGAAGAAGAGAAAGCCCCTACGCTGACAGGTAACACACCTGCCGTGGTGTACGGCATCTGCTCCAAGGACAGCAACAGCATGAAGTCTTCCAACCCCAACAGCGGTATCTACGAAGCTGACAAGGCCAGGACTTTGGATACGAGCGGTGCAAACCCAAACTGTAACCAGGGTGGGAATGTGGTTGTAGAGTCGCTACCATTTACCGAAAAAGCAGATTGCCTTTACGCCGCATACGGAACGAAATGGAACGGAAATGGGGCTGCTTATAACGGCTCGTTGTTTGCACAAACTGTTCCCAATAAAAAAATTTATGCATTAGAGGGAAACGGAGCAAGACCATCGCACAGGGGTGATGGTTGGTCGGAAACGGAAACGATGTACACGCTGAATACCATCGAACGACACGCTGTTGCACAACCGATAAACAAGGTCATAACCTACGATATCAAAAAAACTGTTCTTGTGCGCAAGCATCCTGTTGATGTTGAGGGGCTTAAAGCATTGTTAAGACACTCGCTTAAAGAAAGCGGATTAACGAGAAAAGAGTTGGCAGAACAGTTGAATGTTCCGCAAACCCAGGTAGACCACTATTTTAGAACGGACAACTGTTTTGCTATCCCAGAAAAAGAGATATGGTATCCGCTTAAAAAACTGTTGGGGATTACGACCATGTACTTTGACGCACAGGTTACGGAGTTTGTAGAAGAGGAATGCAACTTTGACAGCTCAAACAGAATCTACGACTCAAGGGGGATTGCCCCTGCAATTACAAGCACAAACGCTGACAAGATGATATTACAGCCAACGGATGGGAAAAAGATGACATATGCTACGAGCAAGGCAAGTTTCATGACGAACTGGACGGAAGACAAGGCGCAGACATTGGTGGCAACGGATTGGAAAGATGCCCCTGTGATTGTGCAGGAGAACAAGGATGAGGAAGACGTATAGGGAGTCTGCGTACGGAGAGTGGGTCGAAACAGAAAAGGCCGCCGTGTTGCGTAACCACGGCGGTTTATATGGGGGGGGTAGCGAAAATATCGTGAGTGAAGAAAAATTTGTTGATGTGAGGAACTCAAAAGAATACGACAAGAACGGAGCGTTGCAGAGTAGGGCAAGCAACAACCTGCAGAGCAACAATGTAGTGAGAACGCAGTATGCCGTGCGGCGCTTGACGCCAATAGAATGCGAAAGACTCCAGGGAATGCCGTTTGACAATTTTACACTCATAGATGACAAGAGTTGTTCAGACTCTGCCAGGTATAAAGCCCTTGGAAATGGGATGGCACAGCCTGTGGCGAATTGGGTCATCCAACGAATTGTAGAAGAGGTTAACGCAGAAGATAATGATTGATTTAACGAAAGGAGCTAACAGCTATGTACAAAGGAACAAGACACATTAACAAAGATATTGACATCAAGGCAATTGGGAGAAACATTGAGTTTTATCGGAAATGCAATGACTACTCTGCGAAGTATGTTGCAGAAATGACCGGGATGGGTCACAGCACAATCCAGAATTACGAAAGAGGCCGCTACCGGCCCAGCATGAACGCCATTGAAAAGTTAGCCCGGCTGTTTAAGGTATCTGTGGATGACTTGCTGTACACGGATAAACAGATGGAAAAGGATGAGCGGAAGAGCAATCCCGACAGCGGGATTAACAAAAAGGTTAAGCCGCAGGTGAACAGACCGAAACAGGCCGTAAGCTTCCGCATGGACGCCAAAGACTTTGTGATGCTGAACAAGGTGCTAAAGGCGACCGGGAAAACACAGATCAAATTCGTTGCGGATGCGATCCGCACGGAATACGCAAAAATGTGGGAACAGAAACACAGTACAGTACGCAGAGAGTTCAACGGTTGGAATCACAAGTGCCGTGTTGTCAAGGGGGTGTAAGATGCTATTTTTAGGAGAACAAAAAACCATAGAACAGCTGGTGGAAGTTGTGAACGAACTAAACAGAGAAGCAAAGCACTACGAAGACATTGCCACTGAAAAAAGAGAGCAGGCCGAAAGGATTAACGAGCTAATCAGAATAAACGTGGCGATATCTGACAACCAGGACACCCTTCTGTGGTGTGAACAGAAAGCGGTAGGTATGGATATTTTAAAACAAGCTCCTTTAGATATTAGTGGTGAATAAAATGCCAACGGATAAAGAGGTTATTCAAGCACTAAAAAACAAGGTCAGGGAACTTGACGATAAAAATGATATGCTTGCGTTAAGAATTGGTTATTTAGAACTTCAAAAAACAGAAATACTTAAGCAAATGCAAAACATAAACTATGAGATACAAGAATATGAAAGAAATATAGAGAATTTAGAACGGGAGATGCAATGCGATACTTAATCCTTTTAACAATATGGGCAACACTCAACACAAGTGCCTATTGCGATAAAGGAATAACCGCAAGTGGTGAATATGTCCGTGAGGGTGTCTGTGCAATGGATAAAGTCAACGGCATGGTTGTTCCTTTTGGTAGCAAAGTGTATTTGCCTGATGGCAGAGTGTTGATAGTCAAAGACAGATTCGGTGCAGGACATGATGGGCATTTGGATATTTGGATGAGTAGTGAGGATGCGTGTTGGCAATTCGGCAGACAGATGCTTCGGTGCAGAATTGAGGTGGAATGATGGAAAACGAAGAAATGGAAGTCACAGAGGAACAGAGAAATCCGATGACTTTTAGCATTGATGAATTAGGGTTTACGATTCGCACGAATAATTGCTTAAAACGGCATGGTGTAAAAACAATAGGAGAATTGTGCAACATGACGGAAAACGAGGTTAAAATTGTTAGGAATTTAGGCTCAAACAGTTTGGAAGAAATAAAAACTAAACTTGCAGAACATGGTGTAAGCCTTGCCAAGATAGTAAGGTTTAAGGCGAGAAACACTCTTGACGGAATCAGTGCAGGAAAGCATAGGCAAGTGGTTGAAGCGTTAAAGGTTATCAACCAATATTGTGCCAGCACTTTTAATAATATCAATGGTTGCGACAACTGCGTATTCTGTCCAGCAGACGATGGGCAAAGACCTTGTCCTCTGCGTGGTGATTTTACTCCAACAATGTTTTTAGCATGGAGCAGACGAGCCGAAGAACTTGATAAAGAGAGGAAATGAAAATGAAAATAACAATAGATTTTTCCGATGATGAAATGAAAAAGATTTTTGAAGATGCCGTTTACAAACGGGTGCTTGACGAATTATACAGAGATAATTTTACGGAAGAAAAACAATGGAGATACGGAATTAGAAACATTATCAAATCAACCATGAGAGAAGTATTAAAAGAGGATAAAGAACATCTTGCAAAATTGGCAGTTGAAGCGGCTGCAGTAAGCATTAAAAACGAAGCAGTAAAGAAATATTTAAAAAATCAAGTGGTGGAATAAGGGGGAATAAAAATGAAATGGAATTATGTTGACACTGACGGAAATCCGAAAAAAGAGGGAGTGTATTGGGCAACGATTATTTATCATGGTTGGGATAGGGAAAAACAAAAACCAAACGATGATAAATACGTTATGATTGATACTCGTTACTTTTGCAATGCCAAAGAAAAAGACCTTGATGGTTGGAAAATGGAAGATGAACCTGATGATGGTTTAGTTTGGACGGAAGAAACAGGAAGTATGCCGAAAGAAAGCGTGTGGGCGTGGGCAGAAATTGAAGAAACACCTTTCCCTAACAGGTTGCCGGAGGGGGTAACAAAATGTCAAGATTAAGAGCTGTGCGGTTAGACGATTTATCGTTGGACGAACAGATAAAATACAGAACAAGATTGCAAAGCATTGATAGGATTTTATCTGTTTACGAAAAGGGAAAAATTGCGAAATTGGCAACGGACAAAAGATATAGCGTTAATTTAATCATAACCGCATTGAGTTATAAGAGGGGCGTATTAAAACAAGTTTTGAAAGATATAAACATGGTTATGAACGGATTATCGGAATACGCAGATATTAGGGAGATACCATGAAACGATATTTTTACTTCTGCCACTACAACACAAAAAA
>Ga0265298_10000377_pt1 | contig 66650 bp, 61 predicted proteins | sample AusTroGonzalo_MG_3_FD_193486 | JGI IMG/M metagenome (GOLD analysis project Ga0265298, IMG submission 193486) | Bovine rumen microbial communities from tropical cattle in Woodstock, Queensland, Australia - Gonzalo_01 | ecosystem: Host-associated > Mammals > Digestive system > Stomach > Rumen ... | reverse complement strand
TGCGTCAAATGACGCGCCTGTCTCGGTAGCCGTCGCGTGCGTAAGACGCTTGTTCAAGGCAGGCTACAAGAAGGTGTTTATAAACAGATTTTGAAATCCGAAAGGAGCAGCCTATGAAACTCTTTGCACGAATCAACTTGTCCTCCGCAGCTCTGCGTAGGCTGTTCCTCGTCTCATCCCTCGCGCGAGAGGGGAGAGGAAAAGCGAAAGGAGAAGCGAAATGAAGAATGCTGGGGATTGCGTCATGAAGGCCTATAATTGTCCATCGTGTGGAGCGCGGATTGCGCTTGGCGACATCAACGTCAAAGCAGATGTGATGCTATGCCGTGCCTGTGGCAGGACATCCTCCTGTTCGAAGTATCTTCAGCGCGAGGCGGTTGGAAAGGCTCCCGGGAAGCCGCCGAAGAGGGTAAGGGTTATTCACAACGAAATGACTTTCGACAGACCACGGGAAGAGCGAATAGAGTGGAAGTATGGAATATGGTGCGTGCTGTACGGTGCGTTTTGGACGTGTTTGGGCGCAAGGGTATTATGGATGGATATCGGATGGTATTGCGGGCGAATCAGTAGTGCGACGAATCCGGAGATAGGGATAGTTGTTTCCCCTTTCATTTTCTTGTTTGGCCTTGCCTTCACGATTTTCTCCCTTTTCGGAAAGTTCTCGCTTAGCATTGCTGATGGGATGTGTACATACTTCATTGGCGTCGGTAAGATTGGCCGAAAGCGTGAATTCAGGTTGCATCGTGACACATCGGTGGAACTCGAGGTCGTCTATACGAAGAACGGCTCCGATTCGAATTGGAGGCATATCCGCCTAAGCAACAATGACGGTACGTCTGTGGTTTTGTGGAATCTGCCGATGGATGTTGCGGATTACTTCTACCAATGGCTGGTTTATTGGGCGGGGAGAGGATGAAGAAAGCGAAAGGAGAAGTGAGATGAGCAAATGTGAAAGCATCCAATTCCAGTTGCCAGTAGGCAATGGTGCAGTGCCGCCAAAGCCATGGACGGTAAAGGCTGCGACATTGCTGATTGACGTGTTGTGCGCGGTTGTCGCATGGCGGATTATCGGTTCCGAGATTTCATGCTGGCGATTCGAATTGCGGGACTTCCTTCTGTCTTTCTGGGTCTTGGCGGTCGATGCGGAGCTTCATCGTGGGCGGACATGGATTCGCGGACTCGTAACGCTTATGGCCTGTGCGAGTTTCGCCTTGCTCGTCAATCCGTCATTGTGGGCGTGGTGCGCCATCGTCCCGCTTGTCGGCGCGGCTGTGTTGCTGCGACTCCCGCAGTCAAACAAGTGGTACGCGTGTGCCGCCGCCGCGGAAGACATGGAGCGCCTGGTGTGGTGGCGCAAGGTCGCACGCGTCACATACCGGACGCTGATCGCGCTTCCTTTTGTGATTGCTTCTCTTTGTGCATTCCTCATCACGCCTGAAATTCCCGGCATAAGGAAATTCGCCCGGCTTTGCGACTATCCGACAAAGGATGCGCTGATTGCGGCGGAACCGCAAGAAGTAACGCGGACGATAGCCTTCACGCAGAACGGAACGAACTACACGGCGGTAGTTCTGTCCTGCATCGGCTTTTTGCCGTCTGGTCCTGCAGTCATAATCTACGATGCCGACGGATACCTCATAGATAGATGCTCCGACTCTGGCGATAACATGAGTTTCAATGAGCGGTGGCATTTCAATTTTGCAGGGGAGAACCAAAAAGAAATCGAAAGGAGCAACCCATGAAACCTTTTGCACGAATCAACTTGTCCTTCGCCGCTCTGCGTAGGGGGATCCTTGTCTCATCCCTCGCGCTCGCGGCGGCGCTTGGCGGATGCGCGACGCGCTTTTCGGACGGCAGTTATTCCGGCGAAGCGGAGCTTCCGCGCCTGGACGCTCTGGTGTTCGATTCGGACGGCAGCACGATTTACGGGCAAGTTCTCGTGCCGTCGGCGCAATTCGGCGGGAAGCGCCCGTGTGCGATACTTTGCCACGGATTCGCCGGCTTCACCAGATGGGACGACGTTGCGCACGACCTTTGCCGTTCAGGCATTGTCGTCGTGATTCCGCACCACAGAGGCGCCTGGGGCAGCGAGGGCGAATACACAGTAAGCGGCTGTATACGCGATGCGGAGAATCTTGCCGAATGGGCGGTCGGCGCGGACTTTGCCGCGAAGTACGGCGCTGACACGAACTCGGTCTATCTCATCGGCCATTCGATGGGCGGCAACAGCGTGGTCAACGCCGCCGCCAGGGTCTCGGGCGTCAAGGGCGTGGCGCTTGTCGCGCCCTGCGACATCGGCTATATGGCCGCCGCCATGCCAAAGGACAGGATGCTCGCGTTTCTGCGCGGCGAGGGGCTGGCGGTGCTGAAGCGCACTTCCGACGAGGCGGTGGTGGACGACATCTACGACCATGCAGCCGCCATGTGTTTCGTCAATGCGGCCGAATCGCTAAGCGGTAAGAAGGTGTTTCTGGCCGTCGGCGAATACGAAACAGTCGTTCCAAACGAGCCGCTTGACGCATTCTGGGCGGCGTTGCCGGAAGACGCGGCCAGGCATGAACGCACGAAGTATCGCTGCGGCCATTCGATGATGGGTTGCCGCCGCGAATTGGCCGCGGCGCTTGCAGACTTTATCTTGAAGTAGTTGGTCTCGCATTGTCCCGCGCGAGAGGGGAGAAGGAATGCGAAAGGAGAAGCGAAATGAGTAAATGTGAAAAGACCTTGAAGGTATGGTTTATCCCCGGGTGGCTGCGCACGGCGGAGCCTCACGAAGGCATCCTCGAGTGCGTCTCGAACGTCTTTCCGGAGGCAAATGCCGCGTTCAAGCGGTGGGACGGCGACAATGTCGTTTGGCCGCTCGCGGTCGACTCGGCGGACAAGGAGGCATGGCGCTTCGCATTCGAGATCGCGGTGATGCCGCCAGAGGATCGCGCACGCCTTACGCTGGTCGGTCATTCGCTCGGCGGGCGCATCACCGCGCACGTCCTTGCGCGGCTTGCCGAGCACGGACTGAAGATCCGACAGGCGATTTTGATAGGTGCGGCGATTCCGTCCGACGACCCCGACCTGGCGAAGATGGGCCTGGCAACGGAGCTTCCAATAATCGCCGTCTGCAACCCGAACGACTATGTGCTCCGTTATGTCTACGCGACGTTAGGCGGCGAGGGGGCGGTCGCCTTCGGCGCGAACGGCACACCCACGCCCAGCACGAACGTCGTCGAGTGGGTGACGCCGGCGAATATCACCCGCGAGACGAATATCGATGGAATATGGGAAAAGAGCCAGGCGTTGAAGGATATCGCCAACCACCACGAGAAGTTCTACCTCGACTATGTGCGCCGCATACTCGCAGGCGAGGAGCCGTCCGGCGATGTCATGGTTCCGCAGGACTTTCCCAGCGTCGAGGGCCATGTCATGGACTCGATGGTCTGGTGGGACGTCCTGGATTCCGCCGGGGGCTGGAAACTCGAGAGGAACAAGGTGATCGGGCACTGCCGCATCGTCGATCCCAACCGGCTCCGCAAGGCTTGGGGCGGCGAAAGCGAAATGCGCGTGGCGTTTGAAAAAGTCAAAAACCAGTTGAGATGATTCGAAATCGAACCAGCAAGGACGGAGGAATAACGATGTCCCCTAAAGCGAGAGTTTCCGGTTCGGTGGTGGCGGGGTTTCCGTCGCCGGCCGAGCAGTATCAGGAGCCGCCGCTCGACCTGAACGAACTTCTGGTCAAGCGTCCGGCCGCCACGTACTTCGTGCGCGTCGAGGGCGACTCGATGGTCGGTGCGGGAATCCGCGACGGCGACCTGCTGGTCGTCGATCGCTCGCTCCGCCCCGCCGACGGCGACGTGATCATCGCCAGCGTGGACGGCGACTTCACCGTAAAGACCTACCGCCGCGACAAAAGCGGTCTCCGACTTGAACCGGCGAATCCCAACTACCCCGTCATCCGCCTCCGCGCCGGGCAGGAACTGGACTACTTCGGCAAGGTGACATCCTGCATACACCGATTCGCGGGGAACCGATGATCGGACTGGTGGACGGCAACAACTTCTTCGTGTCCTGCGAGCGCGTTTTCAACCGCCGTCTCGTGGGGCGCCCGGTGGCCGTCCTCTCCAACAACGACGGATGCTGCATCTCCCGCTCGAACGAGTTCAAGGCGCTCGGTATCCCGATGGGTACGCCCTACTTCCAGCTCAAGGGTCGCGAGGCATCCGGCGAACTGTGCTTCTGCTCGTCCAACTACGAGCTCTACGGCGATATGTCGCGTCGCATTATCTCTATCCTTCGCGAGGAGGCGGTGGACGTGGAGCAGTACTCCATCGACGAGGCGTTCATTTTCCCGCCCACGACCGCCGCCGCAGACTATGTCGCATACGGACGGCGCGTCCGCGCCAAGATCCTCCGCTGGGTCGGCATCCCGTGCGGCATCGGCTTCGCGCCCACGAAGACCCTCGCCAAGATCGCCAACCACATCGGGAAGAAGCGTCCCGACGGTGTGTTCCTCATGCCGGACGATCCGACGGAAATCCTCTCCGCCTTGCCCGTGCAGGAGGTCTGGGGCGTGGGGCGGCGGTTGCCGCTCAAACTCCGCGCCGAGCGCATCCTCACCGCCCGGCAACTCCGGGACGCGCCGGATGCCACCATCCGCTCCATCGGCGGAGTGACGCTCCTGCGGACGGCGATGGAGTTGCGCGGAGTTCCCTGCCATGAGGAGCGCGACTATGACACCGATCCCGATTCAATCTCCTGTTCGCGCTCGTTCGGCGAACCGGCCACCACGGCGGAGGCGCTTGCGGAGTCCCTCGCCGCCTACACCGCGCAGGCAGCCGCCAAACTTCGCCGACACGGGCTTCTCGCGGCGGGTTGCAACATCTACGCGCAGGTCTTCGCCTCGGGCGGAGGCGGGGAGTTTCTGGGGCGCACGGTCGTTTTCCCCGCGCCAACGGACGCGACGAACGAGATGCTCCGTGCAATCCGCGAGGAGGTGAACGCCCTCTACATCGAGGGGACGCGCTACCGCAAGACGGGCATCGTGTTCTTCGGCCTCGAAAAGCCCGGCACGCCTCACCAGACCGACCTCTTCGACGACACCCCACCCGCCGAGCAGTCGCGCCTGTATGCCGCCGTGGACGCCCTCAACGCCCGATATGGCAAAGCTAAGGTATTCTCTGCCGCCCAGGGCCTCGGCGCAAGGTCGTGGCACATGAAGCGGCAGAAGCTTTCAGCCCGCCCCACGACGAGGTGGGACGAGCTGATGACGGTGACGTAGCGCTATTTGGTTCAGCTCTTGAAGAGCGTGGACCATATTGCGTGCAGGCACGCGTTGATCAGTTCCATGATCAGCTTGAGCTTTTCCATAATGTCTCCTTTGGAGAATTTACGATTTATGATTTAAGATTTTTGATTGCATTGAGGGATTGGACGATTGATCGATTGGGGATTTTAGATTTACGATTTAAGATTGCATTTAGCTATTGTTCAAATTGAGCAATTGTTCAAAGGGCGCTGCCCAAATTGTCCAATTGCCCAATCTGGCAATACAATCGAAAATCATAAATCGCAAATCTCATCCCCGTAGCGCCCTTATAGCCCCAGGATGCGGATGTCGCTGGCGGTGCCGCGGCCGATGTAGCTTTGGTTGCGCCGGGCGATGTGGGTGTTGACGAAGAGCTTTGGCGTGGTGCCGGGCTTGATCGCAATATCCTCGCGCTCGCCCGCGAACCACTTTAGCCGCAGTTCTTCGGGCGTATTTTTGAGGATATAGTGGTCTAGTCCCGTCAGGTTGCCCACAATGTACTTGCGGGGCTCGCCATCCGGCTTTTCCCACTTGATCATCACAGTGTCGCCCTTGTCGAGGTAGAGGTCGTGCCCCCGGATGATGATGTCGCGCCCCACCATCACCTCGCCCTTGTCCCCGCCTTCGTAGGTTACGTGGTCGATCCTGCCTTTCGGCATTCGCCGGACGTTGGCAGGCAAGGTATCGCGCCGGTAGGCGTCCGTCAGTCCCTTAAGCGGCACCAGGTTCACCACCAGTTTGTGTCGCTCGGGATTGAACGGCTCGTCGATGCGATGGAACGTGCCTCGAATGTCGGCGCGCGCCACGCTTGACGAACTGCTGGAAGACTATCTCGATTATCTTAAAGCGCATGATGAAGCCGAGTGGGAACTCAATAGCGAAAAGAAGACGGCTGCCCGCGATTTCGCCAAGGCGCATCCGGACTGGGACGATTGGAAACCGCTGTTCGAATCGCGCCCGGCGGCCACGCTGTGCAACCTGATGATTGTCGTCATCCAGCAGACGAAATACCTGCTCGACAAGATGATTGCCGCTCAGGAGGCGGATTTCAAGCAATATGGCGGGGTGCGCGAGCGGATGCATGCGGCCCGGACTGCGGCGCGCGGCGAAGAGTGGGACAAGGCGATTTATTCGCGACTGGACGGGGCGAACTCTGCCGCAGAACTGGCCGCCAGAGCGGACGAAATCAAGCGCAAGGTCGATCAGACGGCCCGGAGCATCGCCAGGCGCAAGTTTTACGCTTGATCCTTCCGCTGTCGCCGTAGCGCGCCGTCGCTTCAAGTCCCTGAAGTCGCTTTAGTCCCTTTGCCAACAGTGCTTCGCACTTTCCCTCACTTTCCGCTTGACGGGGAGGGCGGAAATATGATATAATACTAGCATCCTTTAAGGAAACTTGGGATACTCCAGCCGTGCAGTAATGGCGGATGGACTATAGCCCTTATAAGATGCCGGGTAGGTGCCTAGCATCGAAATAGGGTGAGTGAACGCGTGTTCACGTATCAGGCTTTCAAAGAAATCTGGACAATTTCTAACACAAAAGCTTAATGCGTGGGACGCGTCGCGGCTAATCACCGTGGCGCATTCTGCTATTGTGTTTTTGTGTGGGCTGTCCAGAGCCTCTTTGAAGACATGATATCAAGAATGCGCCACTTCTTTTATCGATCGATAAGGAAGGGCGAAAAAGGGATGCAGCCGTGTTGTGCCACAAAAGCATATTGTTCTTCATGGGATCATGGAGCGTGGGTGGAGTTGAACAAGTTACAGCAATACTCGGTAACGAATTGGTGCGTCGCGGGTGGCGAGTTGCCATCTTCGCGTTCAAGCTTGAAGACAAGATGTTGTTGCCGAATCTTGACAAGCGGATAAAGGTTGTAATTCCCGTTACAGATACTATTTGCGCAGAAAGCGAAGCCGTCTTGCGTAAAGCGCTTATCGATAACGAAGTTGGCGTTGTTGTCAACGATTGGAGTTTGCCGTTCAAGACGACTCTTTTCCTCCGGAGGGCATGTAAGGGGCTTGGAATTCGTCAGGTCGTAAACCTGCACAACATTCCTAATCTCAATGCGAGGATCGCCAAGACGAGAAATCCGATCCTGAAGTTGATGGTAAAGATTGTCTCGAGCATAAACATGCATCTGACTTATCTATGTTGCGACAAGTATGTGCTGCTGTCGCCAAGTTTCATACCGATATTCAAGCGCTTTGCCTTTGTGCCGTTCGCCAAGAAGTTGACGGCAATAACAAATCCGTTGACTATAGATATTGGAAGCGTTGAGCAAATGAAGAAGGAAAACATAGTTTTATATGTTGGACGGCTGGAGGAGCGGCAGAAGAAATTCTCTCGGGTTGCGTCGGTGTGGCGAACGATTGCGGATTCACGTCCAGACTGGCGCTTGGATATAGTGGGAGACGGTCCGGACAGGCCGGCATACGAGAAGCAACTTGAAGGATGTCCGCGTGCAACATTTCATGGCTTCCAGAAGCCGCATGAATTCTACCGGAAAGCCAAGATTATTTTGATGACTTCAGACTTTGAAGGATTCCCTCTGGTGCTTGCCGAGTCTATGTCGGCAGGCTGTGTGCCGGTTGTGCTAGGTAGCTTTTCGGCTGTGCATGACATAATTGATGGCGCAAACGGGATTGTGACCAAGATGCCATTCTCGGAAAAGGAGTATGCAGATGCCGTAATGAGACTGATGGACAATCATGCGCTATACGAGGCATATTCCAAAGCGGCGCTTGAGACGGCGCAAAAGTTTAATGTCGCGAAAGTGGCAGACTGCTGGGAGCGGCTGCTTGAGTCGCTTTGATGGAGGAAGACAATGATAGAATTGGATAAGTATAGAGAACAAAAGAACCATAGGCTGCGCCGACTTTTGTGGTTGCTTGTCAATTGCACTTTGTTCAGGGTTTCGCCAAGTTTTGTCCGAAATGGTCTGTTGCGGCTATTCGGTGCTCACATTGGCAAAAGCTTGGTATATCGCACAGTTGACATTTACGATCCAGCCAATCTGTCAATTGGCAATATGTCCTGCATAGGACCGCATGTCGAAATCTATTGCAAAGATAAGGTTGCAATCGGTGATAATTCGGTGATATCACAATGGGCATATGTTTGCACGGCAAGTCATGATGTGCAATCTCCGGTTATGGCGTTGACGACCAAGCCGATATCGATAGGCAATGGTGTTTGGGTTGCATCACGGGCCGTAATTCTGCCGGGTGCAGATCTAGGCAACGGAAGTGTTGTTGGTGCTGGTGCGGTTGTTGCAAAGCGTGTTGACGAATGGACGGTTGTGGCAGGGAATCCGGCTACAGTCGTAAAACAGCGCATATTGCGACCCGCCTAGGCTTTGAAAAGCCTGTACGGAGATTTGGGGCTGGCTGGGAGGGGAGATGATGCTTAAGGTGTCACCAAATGATTTGAAAGGTGACACCTTTTGTAGTAAAAGGTGACACCGTTTGATGTAAAAGGTGACACCAAAAAGGTCAAAAGGTGTCACCTTAAAGGTCAAAACGTGACACCATAAAGATGAAACGGTGTCACATTTTGCATGATCTTGGCAGTACGAGGGGATGCCCTGCGGGAGGGGGAGTAAGAATGCCAAGGGCGGGAAGGAACGGTGGCCTCAGGCAAGTTTTTGGTGTTTCGGCAAGAAAGCGCTTGATTTTTCTGGCGGGATATGATATAATATATGTCATCATGATAAATATTGTCTTATTCGCGGCGGCGATCGGAGTGTATCCGGTACCGAAGGAGGTTTCGGAGTTGCCCGGAAGTTTCGGGTCGGAGGACTACGTGCTGATCGGTTCGCTGGACGAAACGATGGGCCCGGAGGAGTATTCGCTCACGCTCACCAACGGCGTGGCGGAGATCCGGGCGGGCGGCGACTCGGGGGCGTTCTACGCGCGCCAGACCCTGAATCAGCTCGCGCCGAAGTTGAAGGAGCTGCCCAATCTCGTGATCAAGGACAGTCCCGACATCGGTCTGCGCGGCGTGGTGGAAGGGTATTACGGACGGCCCTGGGGCACCGAGGGACGGATTTCGACGATGGAGTTCATGGGGCGGAACAAACTGAACCTGTTCCTCTACGGACCCAAGGATGATCCCTACCACCACGAGAAGTGGCGCGAGCCGTATCCCGAAGACGAGGCCAAGGACTTCCAGCGGCTCTTGGACACGGCGCGCAAGAACAAGATCCGCTTCTACTGGGCCATCCACCTGGGCGGAGGCTTCCGCAAGGGCGGCGAGGCGGAGCGCGAGGACACCGAGGCGCTCATCCGGAAACTGGACGCGATGTACGACCTCGGCGTAAGGGCGTTCGCGGCGTTCTTCGACGACTTCGGCGACGCGGACGCGGAATTCCACGCCAAGATCTGCAATCTCATGTGGCGGCATCTCGAGTCCAAAGGCGGGGTGTTCCCGATGATCATGTGCCCCAACGTCTACTGGGGACGGGGCGAGCACGCCTACACGAAGACTTTGGGCGAAAAGCTGGACCCGAAGACGATGATCATCTGGACGGGCAGAGAGGTTTGCTACGACATCCTCTCGGCCGATGCGCAGAAGGTGGCGCGGTCGTACCGGAGGCCGCCTTTCGTGTGGTGGAACTGGCCGGTGAACGACTATTGCCGCTCCAAGGTGCTGATGGGGCGTACGTATGGGCTGGAGCGGTCGGAATTCTCCGGGTTCGTGACGAATCCGATGGAGAACTGCGAGGCCAACAAGGTGGCGCTCTTCGGCGTGGCGGACTGGTGCTGGAACACGGGGGCGTTCGATTCGGAGCAGAACTGGAAGGATGCGTTCAAGGCGATCTATCCGGACGAAGAGGTGGCCAAGGCGATGAAGGTGTTCGCCACGCACAATTCCGACCAGGCGCAGGGCAACAGTCAGGGGTATCGTCGCGAAGAGAGCGTGGGCGACTGGACCTTCGAGGAGATCGTGGAGGCGATGGATGTATTGAAGCGCAAGCTGCCGATGGAGGAGCCGAAACTCTGGTGGGAACTGGAAGGCTGGATCAACGACCTCGACTGTCTCGCCAAGATGGGCGTCAAGATCCAGGCGATGAATGCGGCCAAGGGCGAACTGGAGCGCAAGCACATCCGCAAGGAGGTGCAACAGCTGGAGGAGATCCGGCGCGAGAACGCCATCAAGCACGTGGAGAAGTTCCGTGCGGCCACTTTCCCGAACGACGCCAAGCAGGTGAAGCCGCCCCGGACCGGCACTTTGGCGGTCGAACCCGAGGTGGAGAAGCTTTTCCGCCAATGATCTCCATCACGCTCAAGCCGGGACGCGACCATAGCGTAATGGCGGGCCACCCCTGGGTCTTCTCCGGGGCGATCGCGGGTCCCGCTTCGAGCGCGGTCGAAGCGGTGGAGGTGCTGAGCGCGGAAGGGACGAAGCTCGGAGAGGGCGTATATTCACCCGCCAGCATGATCCGGGTGCGGCTCCTGAAGGGCGAGGTGGAGGAGCTGTTGGCGCGGGCGATCGCGTCACGTCGCGTGGAGCCGGGCGCGGGTGTGCGACTAGTGAATGCGGAGAACGACGGCATCCCGGGTCTCGTGGCCGACTGGTACGACGGGCATATAGTGTGCCAGTTCACTTCGGCTTTGGCGGAGTTCTATCGCGACCGGATCGTCGAGGGGCTCAAGCGCATCGAGGGCGTCAAAAGCGTTTCGGAACGGCTCGACAACGAGTCGCGCCGCAAGGAGGGACTCGTCACGGAGCCCAAGTGGCGTCCGGTCTGGGGCGAGGAGGCGCCGGATTTGATCGAGATCGCGGAGAACGGGATCAAGTTTCTGGTGGACGTGCGCGCCGGGCACAAGACGGGGTTTTATCTCGACCAACGCGAGGCGCGGCGTCTCGTGGGGGAGCTGGCGGCGGGGCGCGAGGTGCTCAACTGCTTTTCCTACACGGGTGGATTCGGCGTCTACGCGGCCAAGGCGGGGGCGAAGAAGGTGACGCAGGTGGATCTTTCCGAGGGGGCGCTGGAGCTGGCCCGGAAGAACGCGGCCTTGAACGGGGTGGAGTGCGAAACCGTCAATGCGGACGTGTTCAAGTATCTGCGGAGCTGCCGGGACACGGGGAGATCGTTCGATCTGATCGTCTTGGATCCGCCCAAGTTCGCGGAGTCGAAGAGCCAGCTCATGAAGGCGGCGCGGGGCTACAAGGACATCAATCTTCTCGCGATGAAACTGTTGAAGCCGGGCGGGATTCTGGCCACGTTCTCCTGCTCGGGCGCGATGACGCCGGAGTTTTTCGACCAGATCCTGCGCGAGGCCGCCATCGATGCCAAGCGGAGTTTCCAGATTGTGGGGCGGACGCGCCAAGCCGCCGACCATCCGGTGGCGCTGAATTTCCCCGAAGGACTTTATCTGAAAGGAGCGATACTGCGTGAACATCAACATATTTGAACTCAACACCCGCTACGGCGCGCCGGGACGCATCGTGTTCCACGAGGGACTGGGCGGCTATCCGGAGGTGGTGCTCTCCAACCAGTTCGGCACGGCGGAAGTGTCGCTTCTGGGGGCGAACGTGCTGTCGTACCGTCCCACCGGACACTCGCCCGTGCTCTTCCGGAGCGCGTACAAAGACTACGTGCGCGGCAAGGAGGTGCATGGCGGCTGCCCCTTGTGCTGGCCTTGGTTCGGCAAGAGCGGCGAGCCGGGATCGAAGTCGCACGGGTTCGCGCGGTTCTGCGTGTTCGAGGTGAAGGGCAGTTCCTATTCGGAGGAGATGACCGAAATCGTGCTGGGACTAAAGTCCGACGACGAGACGCGCAGCGTGTGGAAGAACGATTTCGAGCTCGAATACCGCATTTCGGTGTCGATGAAGCTCAATCTGACCTTGACCACCAAAAATACGGGGACGGAGGAGATGACGCTCACCGAGGGGTTCCATCCGTATTTCCGGGTGATGGACCGCAACCAGTGCGAGGTGAAGGGCGTGGATGGACTCGAGTACATCGATGCGCGCGACATGAGTACGCATACCTTTGCGGGCGACTTCAAGACCGATACCGAAGCCGACCACGTGATCCGGCTCAAGGCCGAGCCCAAGCACGAGTTCGCGCTGATCGACAACGGACTCAAGCGGGCGATCGCGCTCGTTTCGGACGGCAACAAGAAACTGGTCGTCTGGAATCCGGGGCCCAAGGAAATCTACGATCTGGCGGAAGACGACTGGAAGAAGTTTCTGTGCGTGGAGCCGGCCACCCTGTGGCGCGACGAAGCGTTCATCTTAAAGCCCGGCGAGAGCCACACGCTCACTGCCGCCATCCAGAGCACGCTCGCGCAATGAAAAAGCCGGAAGTAGACGTGGGGAGTCTCAAGACGCACCGGGGTTTCTTGGGGCGGCCGGCCAAGAAGGGGAGCGTGGAGCCGTTTCCCTGCAAGGCGGCGGACGTGTTCAAGACGCAGGTCAAGGGACTCAAAACGCGGCTCCGGGCCATCAAGTGCCGGAACGTCTGTCTGGGGCTGTCGGGCGGACTCGACTCCACGCTGGCCTGTCTGGTGGCGGAGGCGGCGTTCCGGGAACTGAAGCTCGACAAGGCGGGGATCCGTCTTTATACGATGCCGGGTTTCGGCACGACAGGCCGGACGAAGGGCAACGCGGAGAAACTGGCGGAGGGGCTGGGGCTCGAGTGCGAGACGATTTCGATCGTCAAGGCATGCCGTCAGCACTTCAAGGACATCGGACACGACGGCAAGACGCCCGACATCACCTTCGAGAACGCGCAGGCGCGAATGCGCACTTTGATCCTTTTCGACAAGGCCAACATGCACAACGCGCTCAATCTGGGCACGGGGGACATGTCGGAGATCGCGCTCGGGTGGTGCACGTACAACGGCGACCAGATGTCGCATTTCGGGGTGAACGCGGGCATTCCCAAGACGATCGTGCGCAAGACGTGCGAATGGTGGGCCCGGAAGCATCCGGGGCTGGCGGCCGAGGCGATCTTGGATATCGTCGCTACTCCCATCAGTCCCGAACTCCTTCCCGGACAGCAGACGGAAAAGACGGTGGGGCCCTACGATCTGCACGACTTCTTCCTCTGGAATTTCGTCATGAACGAGATGGGCCGGGCGGAGCTCGCGTCGAGCGCGAAGGAGTATTTCCGGGGACGTTTCGGCGAGGCGGAGATCGATCGCACGCTCGACATCTTCATCCGTCGCTTCTTCACCCAGGCGTTCAAGCGCAACTGTTCGCCCGACGGGGTGCGGGTGTTTCCGTTCGATCTGGGACCGCACGGGTTCGCGGTGCCGTCCGATCTGGGGGTGCCGGAAATCTTCCGATGAGGTCGCGTCTGCCATTCGACATCCTCTACGAGGACGAGCGGATAATCGTCATCGACAAGCCGGCGGGACTGCTCACCACGCACACCAAGGTGACGGGGCGCGCGGCGAGGGAGAGTCAGGCGACGGCCGAAAACATGCTCAACGACTACGTGCGCAAGGGTCAGGCGAAGTCGAAAAAGCGCGTTTGGCTGGTGCACCGGCTGGACCGGGAGACGTCGGGCGTGATGATGTTCGCCAAGGACGAGGCGACGGCCGACTGGTACCGGGACAACTGGAGCGAGCTGACGGAAAAGACGTATATCGCCAAGGTGGAGGGCAAGCTGGAGGCGGAGGAAGGCCGGTTCGAGAGTTTCCTCAAGGACGATCCCAAGACGATGAAGGTGCGGAGCGTCGGGCCGGACGAAGGCGGGAAACTGGCCATCACGGAATGGCGTCGCGTGGGGGATCAGGTGGAGGTGAAGCTCAAAACGGGACGCAAGAATCAGATCCGGGTGCATTTCGCGGAGGCGGGCCATCCGGTGGTGGGCGACGTGAAGTACGGGGCGCGCAAGGCCGACCGGCTGTATCTGCACGCGAAAGAACTCAAGGTGAAAATGAGGAGCGGGGAGTGGAAAACGTTCTCAAGCTGAGCCCGTACGTGGTCTGGATGGTGCTCATGATGGCGGGGCTACCCTATTGGCTGAGGACCGTCTGCTCGGGGATTCTCCTAGTGCCGCTGGCGTGGCGCTGCCGGAAGGGGTTCAAGCTGGACTGGAGAGGAGTGGTGGCGGGGGTTTTCGCGGGGCTCGCCGTATTCCTCGTCTGGATCGCGCCGGAGGCGTTCGGCTGGGTGCAGGTGGCGGAGAAACCGGCGGTGCCGCATCCCTACATCCAGCTCCTGGGGAGCGCTTTGGTGATCGCAACGGCCGAAGAGCTGTTTTTTCGCGACTGGCTCTACAACTGGCTCGCAGAGAGTTGGTCCCGTCGGTCGGCCGCGCTCATCATGCTCGCGCTTTTCGCCGTCGAACACGACAAGTATTTTTGCGCTTTGGCGGCCGGAGCCGTTTATTTTGCGCTGTATTTGCGCAAGGGACTCGCTTCCGCCATCGCGGGACACATCACCACCAATCTTGCATTGGGGGTGTATGTCATATTGACAAACAGGTGGTATTTTTGGTAAAATATAGGACATGGAAATGGTAAATTATCCAATCGGAAAGACGGTTTTCGGTTCTTCGGCGGCCATCAAGAACGCTTACGAGGCGTTCAAGGGGCTCCCGGTGGACGAAGAACGCACGAGCAATGTGGCGGAGCTGAATCTCCCGGTCAAGCGGCGCACCCTCGCTTCGGAGGCGTCGGTGGCGGGCGTGGGGACGTTCTTCGGCGGGGTCAAGCAGACGATCACTTTCGCCCCGAGCGCGAAGCCGGGCTGGTGGATACGGCGCATGGATGTCCCGGAACAACTCGACACGCAGATCGACATCGCCAATTTGTGGACGAGCGCGCAGAATCTGGTGATGCGCTCGGGTTCGCCCCACAACTATCTGCGCATGGTGGAGCACATCATCGCGCTCAAGCTGGGTCTCGGGGTGGACAACGTGCTATTGAAAGTGAATTCCGGCGATCCGCCCCTGTTCGACGCGTCGAGTCTCCCGCTCATCAAGGCGATGGAGCACGCGAAGATTGTGGAGACGGAGGACGACGCCACGTTCGTGACGGTCAAGGAGCCGGTGGCGTTCGGCGGCAAGCGGGGCGACTTCCTCCTCTTCCTGCCGGCCGAGAACGGATCTAAGAACCTCAGGATCGACTGCGCCATTTCGTGGAAGACGATCATCGGGACTCAGCGGGTGCGGTTCGACGCGACGCCGGAAACGTTCCGCTACGCGTCCGAAGCGCGCACCAACTGCACCTATCAGCAGTACATCGCGGCGATGACGATCGGCAAGCTTTTCGCCGCCACGCGCAACTGGGGCTACAACAAGCGCAACATCCTCATTCACGGCGCGAAGAAGTTCTACTCCAAGCCGCGTTTCCCGGTGGGGAACAAGTTCCTGGAGCCGGTGTGGCACCGCGCCACGCTCGACTTGATGGCGGCGCTGAGTCTCACCGGGGCGGACCGTTTCTGCGGGACGGTAGTCAGTTTCCGCGCGGGGCACACGCTCGATTGCGATGCCGTGAGGGCGCTTTACCGGAACGATCTCCTATGCTCCGTCTGAAACTCGAAAAGCCGCTCGTCGTATTCGATATCGAGTCCACCGGCACTTCGCCGCGCAAGGACCGGATAATCGAGCTGGCGGCAATCCGGGTGATGCCGGACGGGACGGAAGAGGAGCGTTGCTGGCTCCTCAACCCGACCGTGCACATTCCCGAAGAGACGACAGCGGTGCATCACATCGCCGACGAGGACGTGAAGGATTGCCCCACGTTCGCGGAGAAGGCGGAGGAGATTTTCGAATTCTTCCGCGATGCGGATCTTTCCGGCTACAATTCGGACCGCTTCGACATTCCGATGCTGGAGGAGGAGTTCGCGCGGACGGGACGCAACTTCGGGGCGGGATCGCGCAAGCATATCGACGTGCAGCGCATCTTCCACCGGAAGGAGCCGCGCGATCTCACGGCCGCGCTCAAGTACTATTGTGGACGGGCGCACGAGGGGGCGCACGGGGCGGAGGCCGACACCCGCGCCACGCTCGACATCCTGAAGGCGCAGCTGGAGCGGTACGACGATCTGCCGGACACCGCGGAGGAGCTCGACGAATATCTGGTGCCGCACGATCCGGCGAACGTCGACCGGCAGGGCATGCTCCGCTGGAAAGACGGCGAGGTGGTGATCAATTTCGGCAAGAAGAAGGGCGAGAAGCTCAAGGATCTCATGTTCAACGAGCCCAAGTTCCTCAAGTGGATGATAGCGGGCGATTTCGACACCGAAGTGAGAATGATAGTAAAGGATGCGCTGGAAAATGGCAGACTTCCGATCCATAAGAAAGTTTGAGACTGCGGAGGATTACCGCAAAAACTTCATCGTCCAGGCGGAGATCGACAAGTATCTGCCGGGCGGCAAACATTTCATCGACGACGCCAAGATCAACACGCTCCTCGAGTCGATGGACGAGGAGGGCGAGCCCGATCCGGCCCAAGTGCGCGAGATAATTGCCAAGTCGGAATCGACGCGCGAAACGCTGACGCCGGACGAAACGTGCGTGCTCATGCGCGTCAAGGACCCCGACCTCTTCCGCGAGATGGAGGCGGCGGCCGAGCGCATCAAGAAGACGGTCTACGACAACCGCATCGTGGTGTTCGCGCCGCTCTACATGTCGAACCTCTGCGTGAACGGGTGCAAGTATTGCGGATTCCGCGAGGGCAACGGCGAGCAGCGCCGCCGGGTGCTGTCGATGGACGAGCTCAAGGAGGAGCTGGCGGTGGTGGCCGGGCGCATCGGCCACAAGCGCATCATCGCCGTCTACGGCGAGCACCCGACCACGTCCACCGAGTACATCGCCGAGACGATCGAAACCTGCTACGCCAACCAGTTCGCCGCGCCCAAGAGCGGCTGCAAGGTGGGGATCAGGCGCGTCAACGTGAACGCCGCGCCGCTGCCGATCGCGGACCTGAAAGTGCTCCGGTTGGTGGGGATCGGGACTTTCCAGGTGTTCCAGGAAACGTACAACCGCAAGCTGTACGAGGAGATGCATCCGGCGTGGTCGGTGAAGGGCAACTACGACTGGCGCACCACCTGTTTCCATCGCTGTCTGGAGGCGGGCGTGGACGACGTGGGGTTGGGCGTACTCTACGGACTTTGCGACTGGCGCTACGAGCTCCTCGCCACCATCATGCATGCGCGGGATCTGGAGCGTTGGTTCAACATCGGTCCGCACACGCTTTCGTTCCCGCGCCTGGAGCCGGCTTCCGGTACGCGCGTTCCCGAGGAGTCGCCCTGGCTCATCGACGACGACACTTTCCACCGGATCGTGGTCATCGCGCGGCTTTCGGTGCCCTACACCGGAATCATCATCACCGCGCGCGAAAGCGCCCAGAGCCGCAACCGGCTGCTGGGGTGCGGTATGACCCAACTCGACTGCTCGTCCAACATCGCCATCAAGGGCTACAGCGATTTCGCGGACGAAGCGCAGCAGGACAAGGATCGCCAGCAGTTCATGCTGGGCGACAACCGGTCGCTGGACGAGATGGTGCGCTATCTCGCCTCGCGCGACATCATCACCAGTTTCTGCACGGCCGGCTACCGGTGCGGACGGACGGGCGGATGCATCATGGACGCGCTGAAAACGGGTCGCGAAGGCAAATTCTGCAAGATCAACGCGGTGCTCACTTTCCGCGAATGGCTGGACGATTTCGCTTCCGAGGCGACGCGCGAAATTGGCGAGCGGCTGATCCGGAAGGAGCTCGAGGGGATCAAGGAGTGGCTCCCCAAATTCTACCCGACCGTCCTCAAGCAGTACGAGGCCACGGCCCAGGGAAAACGCGATATTTTCTTCTGACCTCTTGCAATTTCCGCGGAATTTTGATATAATATGACACAAACACTGGTAAAAGCCAGCATCTCGCACAACCACAACGCAAAAAGGAGTTAATGGGACAGCTCACTCGTGTGAACTATAAGATTCGCGTTCCGCAGGTTCGCGTTCTTGACGCCAACGGAAATATGATGGGCGTGATGGCCACCCGCGATGCAATGCGGATAGCCGAAGATAGGGGCCTGGATCTGGTGGAGATAACCCCCACCGCCAATCCTCCGGTCTGCAAGATAATGGATTACGGCAAATTCAAGTACGAGGAATCCATCCGCGAAAAGCAGGCGCGCAAGGCCCAAAAGGTGCAGAAGGTGAAGGAGATCAAGTTCCATCCCGGCACTGACACGAATGACTTCGAGATGAAGCTTCGCCAGATCCGTGGCTTTTTGAAGGACGGGTGCAAGGTCAAGCTGTCGTTGCAGTATCGCGGACGCGAAAACGCGCATCGCGAACTGGGCGAAGACGTGATCAACCGCGTGCTGGAGCAGCTCAAGGACGAATGCTTTGTGGAGCAGGCGCCCAAGACGCTCGGCCGCGTGCTAGGCGCGCTCATCGGTCCGCCCCGCAAGAACGGGCCCAAGCCGTCCAAGAACCAGCCGCCCGCCAACGGGCCGATCAACACCATCAAGATATCGGTCAATTGACATGGAAGAGACTAAACCGGATTTCAGCAACAGGGCGTATCTATTGCCGCACATCAACCGCGAGGGCGTCAGGTTCGGGTTGATCGCTCTCGTGTTCGCCTTGATGGTGGCGCTGGCGGCGATTTTCCTCAAGTCTTTTGCGCTTACGCTATTCGTGTTGCCGCTTTTCCTCCTGGCGTACGGGACGTTCCTGTTCTTCCGCGACCCCGACCGCTATCCGCCGGAGGACGAAAAGGCGATTCTCTCTCCGGCCGACGGACGCATCTGCCTCATCCAGGAGTGCGAGCTCCCCGATTCGTTCGCGGACGGCAGGAAGTATTGGCGCGTTTCGGTGTTCATGTCGGTCTTCAACGTGCATGTGAACCGCATGCCCACCGCCGGCGAAATCCTCAAGAAGGAATACGTGGCGGCCGGCAAGTTCTTCAACGCCAGTCTGGACAAGGCCAGCAAGGAGAACGAGCGCTGCAACTATCTTATCCAGGCGGAGAACGGCCAGACCTACGGGGTCACGCAGATCGCGGGGCTCGTGGCGCGGCGCATCGTTCCTCAGGTGGAGGAAGGCCAGAAGCTGGCGCGCATCGAGCGTTTCGGGTTGATCCGTTTCGGTTCGCGGCTGGACGTCTACCTCCCGGAGAGTGTCAAGCCGGAAGTGCGCGTGGGCCAGATCATGGTGGCCGGCGAAACCGTTTTGGGGCATTTGTCCAAATGAACAACGAAGAAGAATACCAGCCGATCAGCGAATCCGAGCCGGAAGTGCCTCTGCGGGCCATCGTGCCCAATCTGGTCACGTCGCTCGCGGTTTGCGCCGGCATCACGTCCATCTCCTTCTCCAGCGAAGGCAGGTTCATCCAGGCGCTGACGGCGCTGTTCGTGGCCTGCATCTGCGACGGACTCGACGGACGTATCGCCCGGCTCCTCAAGGCTTCCTCCAAGATGGGGGCGGAGCTGGATTCGCTCGCGGACTTCGTCAATTTCGGCGTGGCGCCGGCCATGTTCATGTACTACTGGATGACGGGCGGTCCCGGGCATCTGCTGGCGGACGGCTCTCCCGTGTCGCCGGTGATGGTGCGGCTCACTTTGGGCGCGGCGCTGTTCTACGCCATGTGCGACTGTTTCCGTCTCGCCCGGTTCAATACCATGCTCGAAAAACCTTCGGCCGACTACTGGAAGCACTTTTTCACCGGCGTGCCCGCTCCGGGCGGCTGCTGGATGGTGCTCACCCCCGCCATCATTTCGCTGGCGCTGGACGCGAAGGGCGTTTCCGCCACGCTCGCCGGGCTGTTGCAGAATCCGTATCTCGGGATTTTCATGCTGCTCTTCGTGGGGTCGCTGATGGCGTCGCGTCTGCCGACGATCAGTCTCAAGAAGATCCACATCTCCAAAAAGTACATGCTGCCGGTGATGGCGTCGCTGGTGCTGATCATCGCGCTTTTGGTAACCAACTTCTGGCTTACGATCGGCGTGGTGGGGCTCATTTACATCCTCACGGTTCCTTTGACCTGCTGGATATTTTTGCGCGTTAAAGCCGGCTGTTTGGCCAAATGCGCTTCGTAGTGACCGCCGGGCCCACCCGCGAGTTTCTCGATCCGGTGAGGTTCCTTTCCAATCCTTCCTCCGGCAAGATGGGTTTTGCGGTGGCGGAGGAGGCGGCCAAGTCGGGTCACGAGGTTTTTCTGGTGGCCGGGCCGGTGAATCTCAAAACGCCCAAAGGCGTCAAGCGGATCGACGTGACGAGTGCGCGTGACATGCTGAAGGCGGTGAAGGGCGTGCTGGACCGGGATTCGGTCTTGGTCGGGGTGGCGGCGGTGGCGGATTTCCGTCCGAAAGTCAAGGCCGCGCGCAAACTGCACAAGGGCGAAATGCCAGAGACCATCGAACTCGTCCGCAATCCCGATATCCTCGCTTCCGTCAAGTGCCGCCATAAGGTTGGGTTCGCCGCCGAGACCGACCGGGTGTTGGAAAGCGCCGCCCGGAAGTGCCGGCAGAAACGGCTCGGGATGATCGTGGCCAACGACGTGACCCGCCCCGGCGCAGGTTTCGGGACCGACACCAATCTTGCGTCGTTCGTCTTTCCGGACGGAAACGTGGAGCGGCTACCGATCATGTCCAAGCGCCGTCTCGCCCGGAAAATAGTGGAAAGGATATCCAAATGGTTCTGACGAACGCAACGGTGATGAAGGGCCACACGCTCGTCAAGGAGCCGGTGTATGTGGACGAGCGGGGATTCATCAGCGACGATCCCAAGGTGGGCGGCGGCGAAATCGACTGCAACAAGTGCCTCATAATGCCGGGGCTCGTGAATTGCCATGGCCACACCGCTATGACGCTTTTGCGGAGCGTGGGGGCCGGATTGCCTTTGCAACGTTGGCTGGAGGAGGCGATTTTTCCCCTAGAGGCCAAGATGCGACCCGAGGATATCGCCGCCGGTATGACCTGGGGGGCGATGGAGATGCTGGCGGGCGGCACCACGATGGTGGCCGACATGTACGATTTCCCGGAAGCGGGGGCCAAGGCGTTGGCGGCTTCGGGCATGCGGGGCAATCTCTGCCGGGTGGGACTTTCCTTCAGCGAAAAGGAGGAGATCCCGCCCAACCGGCTGAAGGAATGCGTGGACTTCGTGGTGGAGCATCCGGAAGGCGGCAAGATCGTCGGCGACTTCTGCATCCACAGCGAATATCTGACCACGCCCAAGTTCTGCAAGGATCTGGCCGAAGCCAACCGGGTGTTCCGCCGTCCGGTGCATGTGCACGTGTCGGAAACGGAGAAGGAGCATCAGGAGTGCATCAAGCGTCACGGCAAGACGCCAATGCGCTATCTCGCGGATCTGGGGATTTTCGATTATGGCGGGTATGCGGCGCATTGCGTGTGGGTGACCGACGACGACCTCAAACTGATGCGCGACAAGAACGTCACGCTCGTCCACAACCCCACCAGCAATCTGAAACTCGGCTCCGGCATAGCCCGGATCGTGCGGGCGATGGAACTCGGGGTGAACGTGGCGCTGGGCACCGACGGTTGCGCCTCCAACGACAATCTGAACATGTTCGAGGAGATGCATCTCGCGGGACTCCTCGCCAAGGGTTCCACGTGCAATCCGGCCGCGCTTTCCGTCTGGGACGTGATCGACATGGCCACCGTCAACGGTGCGAAGGCGCTCGGGCGGAACGACACCGGAATCATCGCTCCCGGCAAGCGGGCCGACCTTATCGTGATCGATCTCAAGAAGCCGCATCTCTACCCGGTGAACGATATCGCTTCGCTGGTGGTCAATTCCATGCAGGCGGCCGACGTGATCATGACGATCGTGGGCGGACAGGTGGTATACAACCGGGGAGTGTTCAAACATATCGACGTGTGGCAGGCCAGGGAGAATCTCGACCGATGTTTGAAGTCCGTTCATACCTCCTCGACATAAGCCGCGATCGCGTGCCCACGTTCCGCACCCTGAAGGAGATCGTGGATCTCCTCGCCCGGTGCGACTACAACCAGTTCCAGCTCTACATGGAGCACACGTTCCGGTATCCGGGACACGAAACGGTCTGGGAGGAGTCCGACGCGCTTTCGCCCGAGGAGATCAAGAAGCTTGGCGTCTATTGCGAGATGAACGGCATCGAGCTCGTGCCCTGCCAGAATACGTTCGGCCACATGGAGCGTTGGCTCGTCCATCCCGAGTACAACGGGCTCGCCAAATTCCCCGATGGAGGGGCGGTCACGCCGTGGGGCGCCATCAAAAAGTTCCCCACGACGCTCGATCCCGCGAATCCCGGTTCGATCAAGCTGGTGGAGGAGATACTCGCTTCGCTTTTGCCCTGTTTCAAGTCGCCCCTCGCCAACATCTGCTGCGACGAGACGTTCGAGATTTCCGATCCCGGGGAGTACCTTGCATTCCTGCTAAAGATTTGCGACGTGACGAGGCGCCTCGGCAAGCGTCCGATGTTCTGGGGCGATATAGTGCTCAAACATCCGGAACTCATCGAGCGGCTCCCCAAAGACCTGATCGCGCTCGACTGGGGCTACGAAGGGAATCATCCTTTCATGCGCGAAGCCGAAGCCTTCAAGCGGTCGGGACTCGACTTTTACGTCTGTCCCGGCACCTCCAGCTGGCGCTCCCTGGGCGGACGGGTGGAAAACATGCGCGAAAATCTGGAGGCGGCCGAACGCGCGGGACGGCTCTTCGGCGCCAAGGGCTATATGGTGACGGACTGGGGCGACGAGGGCCATTGGCAGCCGCTTGCATGTTCGCTCCCGGGGATCATCCTGGGCGGCAATTTCGCCGCGAGCGGCGCGAAGGCCGCCAAGATGGATCTCGAGCTGGAATTGAATCGCGTGATGGACGCGCCTTTGGGCGGGCTCCTCCTCAAGTTGGGTACGCTTTATCTGCGGGGCGGCGCCTTGAAAGCCAATTGCTCGGAACTGTTCAACATTTTGCGCAACGATCACGGCTATTCGCGTCATCCCGGGCTCACCGATGCGGTGCTGGACGAAATAAGCGGCATCGCGCACGGAGTGAAGATCGCGGCCGGGCGCTACGCCGACGACGGCAACATCTGGGCCCGGGAGATCGTCTACATGGCCGATCTTATCGACTGCGCCTGCCATCGCCGGGACGAGTCGCGGCTCCGGGCGCTCCGGGCGGAGCACGGCCAGCTGTGGAAATTGCGTTCCCGAGAGGGCGGACGGGCCGATTCGCTCATGAAACTTCCGCGCTTCTGAAAGGACTGACATTCCCATGTTTCCGCTCTCCAAAACCGCCGGCGTGATCGTGACCGTAGCGCTGCTCGTTTCCAGCAACCTCTTCATGACGTTCGCCTGGTACTGGCATCTGCGGCTACAGAAGCCGGGCTCGTCGTCCTGGCCGCTCTTGGCCATCATCCTCGTCAGTTGGCTGATCGCGCTTTTGGAATACATGATCGCGGTGCCGGCCAATCGGCTCGGGGCGTCGTCGGGGCTGAACGTGGCGCAGCTCAAGATCATCCAGGAGGTGATCACGGTTTGCGTATTCGTGCCGTTCATGCTGCTTTTCATGGGCGAGAAATGGCGCTGGGACTATCTCTGGGCGTTTCTTTGCATGGTCGGCGCGGTCTACTTCGTCAACCGCGCAAAACTCTGAACTTCAAAACAACCGAAAGGATCCGCAAAATGGCCAACGAACTTGATGAAATGACCGGTCCCGTAAACGGAGCCGGGCGCGACGTGAACGTGATCGAACGGCAATTGCCGGTCAAGGTGGGCTTCGGCTCGCTCTTGTTCGAAATCATGCTGTGGTGCCTCGGAATCGTACCTGGTCTTGTGTTCCTCTTCATGAAGGTGGGCGCCAGGAACTATTTCCGCCAGTTGCAGCAGAAGATCCAGGCGGATGCGTCCACCATCGACAACTATCTCGAACAGCGCGTCGTCATCCTCCAGAATCTAGCCAAGCTGGTGGAGAAGGCGGTGGATCTGGACAAGGATGTGATGAAGGCGGTGGCGGCGTTCCGGGGCGGACATCTGCCCGACGCCGAACGCAATCAGGTGGCCAGCCAGATCGACGGATGTTTCGGCCGACTGTTCCCGCAGGTCGAGGCCTACCCCGAACTCAAGGCCCATGCCGCCATCGCCGACGCCATCCAGCAGAACAGCTATCTCCAGAAAGAGATCACGGCCGCCCGCTCGCTCTACAACGATTCCATTATGCAGTGGAACACCGACGTGTTCGATTGGCCCACCAAGCAGATCGTGGCGGCGCAGGCCGGCTACACCACGCGCATTCCGTTCACCGCCTCGGCCGAAGTGAAGGCCCAGGCCAGAGGTACGTTCTTTTGATCGAAGACGTCTACGAACCGCTCGCGCGCTACCGCGACGAATTCAAGGCCAAGTTCGCCAGCCTGGCGCGCGAAAAGTTCCGCAGGCTTACGGAGCGGTCGGGGGTGGATATCGACGCCAATCGCGCGTTGGTGGGCGTAATCAAGAATCTGCAGCAACAGGCCCGCCGCGCAGGCAACCGGAAGACGTTTTTTTGCGTTCTCATGACGCTCGCCTTCGTCGGGGCCGGCGTGGCGCTGGTGTGGGCGCTTGCAGTGGACGGATTCCAGGGCCCCGACCGGTACCGTTGGATCGCGGGGGTTCTGGCCGGATGTGCGACAGGCGTCGCCTCGATTTCGCCTTTCCGGTCGGCTGCGGAACTGCTGGAAAAGCTTGAAGCGCGTATCGCCGCCAAGAAGGCCGAGGCATGGGCGCAGATGGAGCCGCTCAACCGGCTCTATACCTGGGATATTCCGGTGCGTCTCATTGAAGCGACGGTCCCCAAACTCCAGTTCGATCCGTATTTCACGGCGGAACGTCTGGAGGATCTCCATCGGCAGTTCGGATGGGACGATTCCTTCAACGCCGGCAAATCGATGATATTCGCCCAGTCGGGCGTCATCAACGGCAATCCGTTCGCGTTCGGGCACTATCTGGACATGGAATGGGGCGAAAAGACGTACGAGGGGACGCTCCGGATAACCTGGACGGAATGGGAAGAGGATTCGGACGGCAAGCGCCGCAGGGTATACCGTCACCAGACGCTCCATGCGTACGTCAAGAAGCCCATCCCCGTTTACAGCGAGCAGAAGTTCCTCGTTTACGGCAATGACGCCGCGCCCAATCTCACTTTCTCCCGCGAACCATCCGGCCTCACCGGCAAGGAGAACGAGCTGATGGGGAAGTTGCGCAAGAACTGGCGGCTCAGCCGGCTCAAGGCGTATTCGCGCAACCTCAAGGACGAGTCGAACTTCACCTTGATGGGCAATCACGAGTTCGAAACGTGGTTCCACGCCAAAGACCGCGACGACGAGGTGGAGTTCCGTCTCCTGTTCACGCCGGTCGCGCAGCGCCAGATGCTGGACTTGATGAAGGATCATGCGGTCGGCTATGGCGACGATTTCGTCTTTCTCAAGCAGTGCAAGATCAATCTGCTCTTTTCGCAGCATCTGGACGAGGGCACGATCAGTACCGACCCTGCGCAGTTCCGCAATTGGGACTTCGACGAAGCCGAGAGCTTTTTCATGGCGTTCAACGAGCGGTATTTCAAGGATGTCTATTTCGCGATGGCGCCTTTGCTGTCGATTCCGCTCTACCAGCAGACGCGCACGCATGAGGAAATCTGGAAAGACGTGCTGGAGCGCAAGGCGTCGGCGTTCTGGGAGCATGAGGCGGTGGCCAACTATCACGGTGAAAAGCGGTTCGAGCATCCGCGTTGCGTCACCCGGAGCATACTCAAGACGAACGTGGTGGAGCGGAAAGAGGGCGAGAGCACGATTGCGGTCACCGCGCACGGGTTTGAAGGTGTCGAACGGACGGACTACAAGTCGGTCTACGGCGATGACGGCGATTGGCACGACGTGCCGGTAAAATGGATCGAGTATCTGCCCGTCCAGCGCACCAGCAACTTGTGTTTGAGCGAACTGGAAAAACCTTCCGAGCAGTTCCGCCGGCTCGCCGCCGAATCGAAATCGAGCGCGTTCCGGCGTTCGATCCTCTCCTTCCCCGCGGTGAAAGCGATGGTGGCGATGTTGCTATTGTGTCTGGCCGGGCTGCCCCTCTACGCCAAACCGATGCTTTCAGGACAATACGAACTTACGGACGAAGGGAGGGTGAAGCTCAAGGTGCTGGCGCATTCGCACGGGATACCTCCGCCCACCCCCGCCGCCCGGACGAGGGTCTACACCCGTGGATCGGAGCGGCGCACCGAGAAGGTGTATGACGAAACGGAAGTGGCCTATGCCAAAGAACTGGTGGGGATGTGGCGCGACAAACAAGGCAACGAAATGCGGCTTGCGCGTCCGGACAGGTATCCATGGGGCGAGGGGGTGCGGCACAAAACGCGGCGCACGATGCCGGACGGAACCGAATACTATATCGACTTCAATTTCGCCGAGCAGGTTTCGGACGCGGCGGCCGAGCGTCTGCTGAAAGATGCGGCAGCATCGCTTTCCGACAAGACGACCGGCATGAATACGGCGTATTCGGCCATGAAGTGGTGGACGGCGGAAAACGACCATTACAAATTCATGACCGATCTCGACAAGGCCAAAGGCGGCAAGTTCGTCACCGACACGATGCGTCTCATGGAGGCGATGCGCAAGAGCTACGAGTTCTACGTGCCGCCCAAAAACAAGGTGGGAGTGTGCACGGTTAGGGTGTTCAAGTCCAAGTCCGGATACGACGAGTATCTGAAATCCGTCGATTGCGACATGGAATGGAGCATCGGATTGTGGTCGCCTGCCCGGGAGGAACTGCTGGTGACGGCAGAAGACCGCCAGCAGGCGCTCAACACCATGCGGCACGAGGCGTTCCACCAGTATCTGCATTATGCCGTAGAGGGCCGTCACGCCACCTGGTTCAATGAAGGCCACGCCTGCTTTTTCGAGAACGTCAAGTACAACTCCGCCCAGAATACGGTCAAGATAACCGATCAGGGCAATCGCGCCAAGGCGGTGGATCGCAATCCGCAGCTGTACGCCGCCCACATCCGGAAGGTGCTGGGCATGTCGCGCGATGAGTTCTATGGCGGCGATCAGACCAAAGTCGGACTCAACTATTGCACCGCGTGGGCGCTTGTGTATTTTCTGGAGAAGGGCGCGTATACTTCGCCTAGTTTCGAAGCCTATCGTAACATATTGCCTAAGTATCTGGAACTGGTCGCAGGAGGAATGGACGCGCTCGAAGCCACCAAGGTCGCCTGGCAAGCGGTGCAAGACCGTGATGTGGAAGCCGATTTTCTCAAATTCTGGAAAGAGAAGCGCAAAGCGGCCCTGAACGCCCGCTGAGCAGATGCGAGTCCGCGAAAAGTCGATGCGCGGTATTTTTCTGTTGCTTTTTGCGGGAAAATATGATATAATATACGCAACAATATGAGAAAGAGCCGTGCGGCCGTGAATTTCGAATACTATGCGCTCAGGACAGCCTGTGCGCTGGTGAACGCCATTCCCTACCGGATCGCGATGGCGATGGCGCGCGGATTTGCGGTTTTGGCGGTGCGGGTGTTCAAATTCCAGCGCGCCCGCACGTTCGCCCGGATCGCCCAGGTGTTCCCCGATCTCGACGAGCGCGGCAAGCTCGCGATCGCCGTCGATTCGCTCTACAACGTCATCGGGAACGCGGTGGAGATGATCCGCGCGCCCAAACTGACGCGCCGATGGATGGACGAGCATGTGATCGACGGCGCGGAATACAAGGCCAAATTGCAGGCGTACGTGGACGAGGGCAAGGGCGTGGTGATCATGGTGCCGCATTCGGGCAACTGGTACATGGCGGCGTGGTCGATGGCCAAGTACGGTCTGCCGCTCTTCGCCATCGCGGCCCGGCAGCGCAACCCCAAGATAAACGAGTGGATGAATCGCCAATATGGCGATATCGAGGTCCTCTGCCGGAGCGAACACGGCACGCTCAACCGCATCAAGGATTATCTTCAGGGCGGGCGGGCGTTCGCCATATTGCCGGACCTGCGCGTGCCCACGCCGGACACGGAAACGGAATTTCTGGGCCACAAGGCCAACGTTTCGCACGGTGCGTGCATGTTCGCCGTGAAGTGCGGCTCGCCCATCGTGGTGGCGGCGATGGAGCGCCGGGGCGGCAAGCACGCGTTCAACCACCTCGCGACGCTCCGGCCGGAAGGCAAGACGGCGCAGGAGCTCACCCAAGAGGCGATGATGATTTTGTCGAAGCACATCATGAAACATCCGGGCGACTGGTTCTGGTACAACAAACGCTGGATCCTGGAGCCTGTGCACGACTACCGGAACTAAGAAACCCACAAGGAGAAACACCATGACCATCCAAGAAGCGGAGAAGATGCTGAAGAGCTGCGGACAGGAGCACGTGCTCAAGTTCTACGGCAAGCTTAAGCAAGCGGAGCAGGAGGAGCTCCTCGCCCAGATCGCCAAGATCGAGCCCAAGAACGTCAAGTACTGCCAGGCGGCGCTCAAGGCCGGAACTGCGGCGGCGGACAACTCCAAGGGCACCGCGCCCAAGGTGGCGGTGTTGAAGGGCAAGGCGCTCAAGGAGGCGATGGCCGCAGGCGAGGCGGAACTCAAAGCCGGACGCGTGGCGGCCTTGCTGGTGGCGGGCGGTCAGGGTTCGCGTCTCGGGTTCGAAGGCCCCAAGGGCTGCTATCCGATCGGGCCTATCACCAATGCGCCGCTTTTCTACTTCCACGCGCGCAAGATCCTGGCGCGGGGCAACCGCTACGGAAAGCCGATTCCCTTCTATGTGATGACGTCGGAGGCGAACAATGCCGCCACGGTCGAATGCTTCGAGAAGAACAACTACTTCGGGCTCGATCCCAAGGACGTATTCTTCTTCACCCAGGGCATGTGGCCGGGCATGACGGCCGAAGGCAAGATCATTCTCGACCAGCCCGGGCACGTCTTCATGTCGCCCGACGGCCATGGCGGGCTTTTGGCGGCGCTCAAGAAGTCGGGCGCGCTCAAGGACATGAAGAAGCGCGGCATCAAGAGCGTCTTCTTCTTCCAGGTGGACAATCCCCTGGTCGAAATCGCCGATCCTGCATTCATCGGCTACCATGTGAACATGAAGAGCGAATATTCGCTCAAGCTCTGCGCCAAGCGCGATCCGTTCGAGAAGGTGGGCATGCCGATGAAGTTCGGCGCGCAGTACCGCATGGTGGAGTATACCGAGATGACGAAGGAGCAGTGCACGCGCAAGGCCAAGGACGGCAAGCTGTACTTCCTCTATGGTTCGCCCGCCATCCATGTGTTCGACCGCGCCTTCCTGGAGCGCGAGGCAGGCCGGCCCATGCCGCTCCACCTGGCGTTCAAGAAGATCCCGTCGGTGGACGATGCGGGCAAGGTGGTGAAGCCCGCCGAGCCCAACGGCTACAAGTTTGAGAAGTTCATCTTCGACATCCTGCCCAACGCCAAGACGGCGGCGTTCCTGGCGTTCGACCAGAAGGACGAGTTCAGTCCCGTGAAGAACGCGGAAGGCGGCGACTCGCCCGCCACCTGCAAGGCGGACATGCAGGAAAAGTGGGCCAAGGCGCTGGCGGAAGCGGGGGTCTTGGTGCGCAAGGACGTGGCGATCGAGATCGACCCCGCCTACGCGCTTGATGCGGCCGGCATCAAGGAAACCGGACTTTGCCTGGGGGCCGAGTAAGATGACGGCCCTCATCTGCGCATTGATGCTGGCGGCGAGTTCCACGCCCGTCGGCTTTACCGACAATCTGCCCAAGGCGCTTGAATCCGCCAAGGCGAACGGCAAGAACGTGTTCATGGTCTGCTCGGGTAGCGATTGGTGCGGATGGTGCATGCGGCTGGAGCAGGAGGTGCTTTCCTCGCAGATCTTCCGCGAGAAGATGTCGGGGTACGAGCTCGTCTTCATCGACATGCCGCAGGACAAGACGATCCTTTCCGACTGGGCCCGCGAGCACAACCAGGCCGTGTGCGAGGAGTACAAGGTGCACGGTTTCCCGTCCTGCTTCATTCTGGATGCCGACGGCAAGGTGATCAGCCGGCTCGGCTACGAAAAGGGCGGGGCGGAAAACTACGTGAAGACGATCGACTACCTCAAGGCCAATCAGGCCGATATCGACAAGTACATCATGCCCATCGCCGCCAAGTTCGACGCGCTCATCCCCAAGCTGAACAAGCTCTACAAGCAGAAGTTCGGCGGCGGAATGGCGGCGGTGAAGAAGTTCGGCAAGCCCAAGGTGGAAGCGCTGCTCAAGGAGATCGACGAACTCGAGGTGCCTGAGGCGATCGCCCAGGAGAAAGTGAAGCTCCGGGAGTACGCGCAGGAGCTTTACGACACTTTGAAATGAACGACATCTCGCTCTCGCCGGAGATTTCCGTGCTGCAGGAGGTGTCGCGCACGCTCGTTTCCGAACGGGACGTGAGGCGGCTCCTCGAAAAGATAATCGCGGTGCTGCACGACCGCATGGGCATGCTGCGCGGCACGATCACGCTCCTCGAGGGCGACGAGCTTCGCATCGAGGCCACTACCGACGACCTCAACGCGGAAGAGCGTTCGCTCGGACGGTACCGTCTTGGCGAGGGTATCACCGGCACGGTGGCGCGCACCGGCAAGGCCGAGGTCGTGCGCGATATCCGCAGCGACCGGCGCTTTCTCAACCGGACCGGCGCGCGCGACCGGAACGAAAACCTTTCCTTCATCTGCGTGCCGCTAGTCCACCTAGGGCAGGTCATCGGAACTTTGTCGGTGGACCGCGAGAATACGGATCAAAACGCCTCCACGCTGGAGAAGGACGTGGCGCTCTTGGAGATTATCGCCAATATCACGGCAGACGCGGCCGCGGTGTGTCTTGCCGAAGTGGAGGAGCGCGCGGCTTTGACCGACGAGAACAAGCGGCTCCGGGAGATCCTCAACGACCGGCCGGGCGAGATCATCGGCAACTGCCGGGAGATGCGTTCGGTGTACGAGCAGGTGCGGCAGGTGGCGCCTTCGGAGGCAACGGTGCTGATCCGGGGCGCGTCGGGTACGGGCAAGGAACTGGTGGCGCGGGCCATCCAGGCGGCTTCGCACCGGCGCGACAAGCCGTTCGTCACCTTGAACTGCGCGGCGTTGCCGGAGAGTCTCGTCGAGAGTGAACTTTTCGGTCACGAGAAAGGCGCGTTCACCGACGCTTTCGCCCAGCGGATCGGACGGGCCGAGGCGGCCGACGGAGGCACGCTATTCTTGGACGAAATCGGCGACCTTTCGATCCCGGTCCAGATCAAGCTCCTCCGGTTCCTGCAGGAACGCACGTTCAGCCGGGTGGGATCGAACAAGGAGATCCGCTCGAACGTAAGGTTCATCGCGGCCACTTCCCGCAACCTGGAGGAGCTGATGGCCCAGAAGCTTTTCCGCGAAGACCTCTACTACCGGCTTTCGGTTTTCCCCATTACGCTGCCGAATCTGGCGGACCGGTCGGGCGACGTGGTGCTGCTGGCGGAGGATTTCATCAAAAAGATGAATCTCAAGTACGGCAAGAGCGTGCGCGGAATGACGCCGCCGGCCGTCAACATGCTCTTGGCGTACAAATGGCCGGGGAACGTGCGCGAGCTCGAGAATTGCATCGAGCGGGCCGTGCTCACTACACGTGACGATATGATCCACGGCTACAATCTTCCCGCCCAGATGCAGTTGCCGGAGTTCGCCGAGAATCAATTTTCGGGCGCGCCGGGGAAGAGCCTCGATGCGCAAATGGCCGATTTTGAAAGGCGAATCTTGCGCGACGCAGTCTTGCGGCACAAGGGCAACCGGAGCGCGGCGGGACGGGAACTGGGGGTTTCGCCTCGGATGATGAATTACCGGATAAATCGATTGGGTATTGATTTGTCCGCGAAAATATGATATAATACTCGCCCATTATGAAATATCCAGACTCTACTCTCCATCCGCTGGCTGCGGACCTCAACGCCAAATTGGGTCCGGTGGCGGAGTTCCTTTCGGAAACCGGCAAGCGCATGTACTTCCCCTATGGCGGCATCCTGGGGCAGGGCGCGGAAGCCAAGGAGTGCGCGCTCAACGCCACGATCGGCATGGCGTTCGAGGACGATGGGACGGCGCTTGTGATGGATTCGTTCAAGAAGGCCATCACGCTGGACAAGAAGGCGTATCTGTATGCGGGGTCGTTCGGGCTCCAGAATCTCCGCGAAGTGTGGAAGGGCATGCAGATGCAGAAGAACCCGTCGATGTCCAAGGTGCAGTATTCGCTTCCCGTCGTGACGAGCGCGCTTACGCACGGTCTCAGGGTGTGCGCCGAGCTTTTCGCCGATGCCGAGGACGAGCTGGTGATTCCCGACCTTTTCTGGGACAATTACGAACTCATTTTCCGCGATACGATCGGTTGCAGGATCCGCAAGTTCAACACGTTCATGCGCAACGGCAAGTTCGATGCCGAAGCCATGAAAAACGCGTTGCAGTCCAAGGGCGACAAGAAAATCCTCATTCTCAACTTCCCCAACAACCCCACCGGCTACACCCCCACCGAGGAGGATGCCAAGAATATAGTGGCGGCGGTGAAGACCGCGGTCCGCAAGAACAAGAAGGTGGTGGTGCTGCTGGACGACGCGTACTACGGCCTCGTCTACGAGCCGGGCGTGCACAAGGAATCGCTCTTCGCCGATTTCTGCAAGGCCGATGACCGCATCATCGCCGCCAAGCTGGACGGCACCACCAAGGAAGACTACGCGTGGGGTCTCAGGGTCGGGTTCGTGGCGTTCGGCGGCAAGCTCTTCACCGAGCCGGAGCAGTTCAAGGCGATGGAGGCCAAGGCGGCCGGCAACGTGCGTTCGTCCATCTCCAACTGCAGTTCGCTCGGGCAGCACATCGCGCTCAACGCATATCTTGATCCGCTCTACCAGAAGCAGAAGGACAAGAAGTTCGCCGTGTTGAAGCGCCGCTACGACATGGTGCGCAAGATTTTCCGCGAGCATCCGGAATACACCAAGGTGGCGTTTCGCCCCATGCCGTTCAACTCGGGCTACTTCATGTGCGTGAAGCCGGTGGCGGTGGACGCCGAAGACGTGCGCAAGCTCCTGATCCGCAAGTATTCGACGGGTGTCATCGTCCTTTCCGGGCTCATCCGCATCAGTTTCTCCACGGTCCCCACCGGCAAACTCCGGAAACTGTTCGACAATCTCTACAAGGCCATTTGTGAGCTGCAGACCGCTTGAGGTCGAGGCTTTCGCCAAGATAAACCTCACGCTCGAGGTTTACGGGGTCCGGCCCGACGGCTACCACGCGCTTCGTAGCGTGGTGCTGCCGATTTCGCTTCACGACACGCTTTCGATCGAAGAATCGGATTCGCTCGCCACCGACACCGGCTACGAAGACGATCTCATCCTCAAGGCCGCGCGACTCCTCGCGCCGGGTCGCGGGGCGTTCGTGAGGGTCGCCAAACGTATTCCGGCCGGAGGTGGTCTGGGGGGCGGCAGCGCCGATGCGGCGGCCGCCTTGAGGGGGCTCGACCGGTTCTGGGGGCTCGGCAAGAGCGAAGCGGAATTGATGGAAATCGCCGCTTCGGTCGGATCGGACGTACCTGCTTTATTGTCCGGAAAACCTTGCTGGATGGAGGGACGGGGCGAAAAGGTGATACCGCTTTCCAAGTGCGAAATGGAGGCGATAGGGCTACCGTTTCCCTTGGTGGTGGCCAATCCGGGCGTGGCGTCGTCCACGGCGGAAGTTTACCGCAATTGCAAATGCCGTCTTGATTTTCCCTCCGAAAAAGAGTATAATATACAACCAATCAACGATTTGGAGGCGGCGGCCATCCGGCTTCATCCCGAAATCGGCGAACTCAAAACGCTGATGGGAGAAGGGGCGATGATGAGCGGTAGCGGTTCGTGCGTCTTCAAACGGGTGCGGGACGAAGCCGAGGGGGCGAGTCTCGCCAGCGGGTTGCGCGCTCGCGGCTTCTGGGCTGAAATCGCGCACACCATTGTCCGGTGATGTAATGGCAGCATAGGGGTTTTTGATACCCTTCGAGGTGGTTCGAATCCACCCCGGACAACCAAACGGAAAGGCAGGAGAGAGATGGAGATTCCTTACAAGACGTATTTGACCGAGAACGAGGTGCCCGACGCATGGTACAACATGCGTGCGGACATGAAGGTAAAACCTTCGCCGCTCCTAAACCCGGCCACGCTGAAGCCGGTCACCGCCGAGGAGGCCGAGCACATTTTCTGCAAAGAGCTGGTGCGGCAGGAGCTGGACGCCGAAACGCCGTGGTTCCCGATCCCCAAAGAGATACGGGATTTCTACCGCATGTTCCGTCCGTCTCCGCTGATCCGCGCCTACTTCCTGGAACGCGCGCTCGGCACCCCCGCCAAGATCTACTACAAGTTCGAGGGCAACAACACTTCCGGCTCGCACAAACTCAATAGCGCCATCGCCCAGGCCTACTACGCCAAACAGCAGGGGCTCAAGGGCGTTACCACCGAAACCGGCGCTGGACAGTGGGGTACGGCGCTTTCGATGGCGTGCGCATTCTTCGGACTCGACTGCCGGGTGTACATGGTGAAGTGCTCCTACGAGCAGAAGCCTTTCCGGCGCGAAGTGATGCGCACCTACGGCGCCCAGGTGACGCCTTCGCCCAGCATGCTGACGGAAGTGGGCAAGCGCATCAACGCCGAGCATCCCGGCACTACCGGCTCTTTGGGGTGCGCCATTTCCGAGGCGGTGGAGGACGCGGTGACGCACGAAGGCTATCGCTACGTGCTAGGGTCCGTCCTCGCGCAGGTGCTGCTGCACCAGTCCATCATCGGCCTCGAGGCCAAAGCGGCGATGGACAAGCTGGGGGTGAAGCCGGATGTCATTATCGGTTGCGCGGGCGGCGGCTCGAACCTTGGAGGGCTTATCTCGCCGTTCATGGGCGAAAAGTTGCGTGGTGAAAACGATTACCGTTTTATTGCGGTCGAGCCGGCGAGCTGTCCTTCCTTCACCCGCGGCCGCTACGCCTACGACTTCTGCGACACCGGCAAGGTCTGCCCCCTCCAGAAGATGTACACGCTCGGCTGCGACTTCATCCCGAGCGCCAACCACGCGGGCGGCCTCAGATATCACGGCATGAGCGCCACATTGTCGGAGCTCTACGCGCAGGGCATGATGGAGGCCCGGGCGGTCGGCCAGACGGACGTCTTCGAGGCGGCCACGCTCTTCGCCCGCACCGAAGGCACGCTCCCCGCCCCCGAAAGTTCGCACGCCATCCGCGCCGCCATCGACGAGGCGCTCGAATGCAAGCGTACGGGCGAAGCGAAGACGATTCTCTTCGGGCTCACCGGCACGGGCTACTTCGATCTCGTGGCCTACCAGAAGTTCAACGACGGTGTGATGGGCGACTACATCCCCTCCGACGAAGAGCTGGAGGCATCCTTCGCCAAGCTGCCCAAGGTAGGCTGACGCACCATGTTTCCGCTCCTCAAGTTCTCCGAGGCGCAGGTTCTCGACTACTACGCGCACGTAACCCCCGAAATGGTGCGTGCGTCCCTCGCCAAGGAGCGGCACGACTGGTTCGATCTTCTTAACCTCACCAGCGAGGCCGCCAACGCCTTCAAGCCGGAGATGCGCGAGAAGGCGCGCAAGGCCCGCATCCGCTACTACGGCAAGACGGTCAGCGTGTACGCGCCCTTGTATATCGGCAATACCTGCATCAATTCCTGCCGGTATTGCGATTTCCGCGTGCAGCATCAGGGCACGGTGCGGCGCAATCTTTCGATGGACGAGATCCGGCTCGAGGCCGAGGCCGTCCGCCGGACCGGTATCGATTCGCTGCTGATCGTGGCGGGCGAAGACCCCAAGGTAAACACGGTCGAGCACCTTGCGGAAGTGGGACGGATGCTCAAAAAGATGTTTTCCAACCTTTCGTTGGAGGTGGCGCCGCAAACGGAAGAAGGATACCGGGAGCTCTTCAAGGCGGGGTACGAGGCGCTTACCTGCTTCCAGGAAACGTACGATCCCATCCGCTACAAGTATTTCCACCCGGCCGGGCCCAAGTCCAATTACGATTTCCGGCTTTGGACGCAGTTGAGGGCGGGCAAGGCGGGGTTCCGTCAGCTCGGATGCGCATTTTTGCTGGGGCTCAACCCCTGGCGGCCGGAATGCGCGTCGCTGGCGGCGCACGCGTTCTACCTTATGAAGGAGTGCTACGAGGCGAAGGTGCAGTTCGCGTTTCCCCGGTTCTGTCCGGTGGAGGGCGGCTTTCAGCCCGAATATCCCGTGAGCGAGGACGACGTGGACCTGATGATGCTCGCTTTTCGCATCGTTTTCCCGCAATGCTGCATGACCGTTTCCACGCGCGAGGCCCCCAAGTTCCGCGACTACATCGTGCAGTATGCGGCCGACAATATGTCCGCCGGGAGTAAAGTCACTCCGGGCGGCTATGCGGTGCTCGAGCAGGAGCATGCGCCCGACGTGGCGCAGTTCACGCTTACCGATTCGCGTGCGCCCCAGGCCGTCTACGACGCCATCAAGACGAACGGACAAGAGGTCGTCTTCAAGAACTGGGACAATCGCATTTGAGCAGATGTCACAATCTGGTGACAATCGCCCGGGACAAAATATGATATAATATGGGCATCTTCAACGGAAAACCAGAAAGGAGCAAGCCTATGAAGAAGATGATTACGATGATGGCGGTTGCCGCTCTTGCCGGAGTGGCGATGGCCGAATGCCCGGAGGGTCCGAAATGCGAAGGTCCCCGTCCCGGATGCGAACGCCAGTGTCGCGGTCCCAAGCCGGTGATGCTCGTGCTCGATCAGGACCTCAGCCCGGAAAAGGTCGAGGCTTACAAGGCGGAAGTGGCCGCGGCGATCGACGAGATCGTGAAGAAGCACCAGGAGTTCGCGGCCAAAATGCCCGAGACGCCCAATTGCGAAGAGGGCAAAGGTCCACGCCGTCCCGCGCCCAGGATCGTCCTGAGCGTGGATGCCGGTCGCATGATGGGACCCAAGGGTCCTCGCGGTCCGCGCGGAATGAAGCGCGGCCCCAGGCTTGGGGACGGACGTGGCGAGTGCCCGCCTCCGCCGCCTGCCCCCGAGGCCGAGGTCGCGGCTGAACCTGCCGAATAATGGCCAAGGAACTGAAATTGTTCCTCGCAGCAGTAGGGTTGCCGGCGGCGATCCTGCTGCTGCTCGTTTTGCGGCTGGTGACGCTGGAGCGACGCGCTCCCGCGCCCCGGCCCGAACACCGGATGGAAATGCCGCCGGAGGGCCGTCGCCGTCCGCCCATGCGTGGCCGCAGACCCGGCCCCTGGTCGGAGCGCTACGACGGCGACCGTTTTCGATGGATCGTGGCCGGGGTGTTGGGGCTAGCGGCGCTATCTACCGTTTCGGGCGGCTGGGTGCTCATGAAGTCGGCGCGCAAAGCCAAGGAAGAGTCGCTTCAGAAGACCGATTTCCTCTCCAATATTTCCCACGAATTCAAAACCCCGCTGACCACCATCTGCCTTTGCGCGGAATTGGCGCAGGACGAAGGGCTGTCGTCCGAACGTCGCCACAAGGCGCTGCAAGCCATTTCGAGCGAGAGCGAGCGGTTGAAAGCGCTCATCTTGAACGCGCTCGATTTTTCCCGTCTGGAGAAGGGATTGCGCCAGTTCAAACTGGAGTCGGCCGACTTGGGCGCGCTGGCGCGAGAGGTGGCCGAATCCATGCGCGAGCGCTTTCCCTTGGGACTGGAAGTGGCGGCGGACGAATGTCCGGCGCGGTGCGACGAAGGCGCCGTAAGGCAGATAGTGGCCTGTCTTTTGGATAACGCCGCCAAGTATGCCGCCAATTCGGGTCCTGTTAGGATAGAGGCCGAGGGCCGTTCGATCAAGGTGCGGGACGAGGGGCCGGGTCTTGCCGCCGGCGATTTGAAACATGTGTTCGATCGTTTCTGGCGCGGCGACAACCGGCTCACGGCCGAAACCGGCGGATCGGGTCTGGGGCTCGGCATCGCGCGGGAGCTGGCGCGAGGCATGGGCGGCGATCTGACGGTCGCAAGGAACGGCGACAAGGGTCTCATATTCGAGTTCAAGCTATGACCGACATTCTGCTGGCCGAGGACGATCCCGACATTCGCGAGTGGGTGGGCGTGGCGCTTGAGCGGGACAACGCGCGCGTAAGGGCGTGCGCCGACGGTGAGGCGGCGCTTGTCGCCTATCGCGAAAAGCGTCCAGATTTGATTATTCTCGATGTTATGATGCCGAAGAAGTCGGGGTGGGACGTCCTTTTGGAGATCCGCGAACGCGATCGGCACGTGCCGATCATGATGCTCACGGCCAAAAGTTCCGAGTCCGACAAGGTGCAGGGGCTGGGCATCGGCGCGGACGATTACATGACCAAGCCTTTCGGCGTAAGGGAACTGCGGGCGCGCGTGGCGGCGCTGTTGAGGCGTAGCGGAGTGAATATGTCGGGCGCGCCGGGCCGGAACTTTTCCTTCGCCGGAGTTAAAGTGGATGCAGACCGGCGCAAGCTGGGCGAAATCGATCTTACCGAGCTCGAAACCGACATTCTTCGATTCTTCACGGCCCATCCGGGCGAGGCGGTGTCGCGGGAGAATATGATAATTGGCATCTGGGGCCATGCTTACGACGGCACCAACCGCACGCTCGACACCCGGATTGCCGCTTTGCGCAAGAAGTTGGGCCCGGCCTTGAATCGGCATATCGAAACGGTCTACGGCACCGGCTACCGGTACCTTCCGTAAAGGCTTTCCCCGGTACGGGGTTGGCTTTGTTTCTGAAAATTCCGGTTGACAAAGCCTCCCCAATATGATATAATATAAACTAAACAATTGGAAAAGGACCCGTAGCTCAGTCGGTCAGAGCAGGTGACTCATAATCTCCGGGTCGTGGGTTCAAGTCCCGCCGGGTCCACCAACACGAGGAAAAGAGACAAAGAAAACAGGCTCATGGCCAAGAGAATCGCATTGCTGGTCTTGGGCGCGCTGGTGTTTTCCGGCTGCGCCTTTATGATGAAGACCGATCCCGGCGCTATCGAGGGATTGGAATTTGGCGGCTATCCCGGAAAGGCCGGGAAGTCCGACATTGCGATCGTGGTAAGCACTATGAGCGTCAATTTGTTCGAGTGGCATATCGCTTCGGGCGACATCAAGTGGGAGGCTGATCGGGAGACCGTGAACGGTTGGCCGACGCTTACCGACTGCTGCACGCAGGATAAATTCATGGAGCTCATGGAGACGTTGGCCCGGCACTACAACGCCGATATCATCCAGTACCAGTACGACGACTACGAACCATTTAACGTCGGTTCGGCGCCGACGGACTGGGTGAACGTGCCATTCTGGCTGGCGTACTGGTTCTTCCCCACCCGCGAGGTGGACTGCTCGGCGGTGCTCAGGATGCGGCCGGAAGTTGCCGAAGAGCCTGCGGCGGAGGAAGATTCGGCGGAGGAAGAAGTTGCGGAGGAGGTGGCGCGGTGAAACGGATCTTGGCGATAATCGTTTTGGCGTTGGCTTTTGGGGTGGCGGTTTCCGGTTGCCATGCGCGGTGCGACATCACCTATCGGCAGCACGATATCGAGTACGGAGAGACGGCTATCGCCTCGGTGACGTGTCGCAATACGGGATATTTCCTGTTCAAACATTTGCCGATCTGCTCGGGCATGCCTTGGCGCGAGGGACTTTTGAAGGATTGGGATCCCGAGCGCGACTGGTTCGACGACCACGTGAATTTGGACGACAATATGGATATGCTCAAACTGGCGGCGCGGGAAGTGGGGTCGGCCAAGCTTACCCGGGTGAGATCGGAAGTGGACAATAATTCGATCTGGTCTTTCTTCCTGATCGAGCGCCGCTCCATCACCACTACTGCGGTAATCTTAAAGAACAAGACAGAGCTGTAAGGAAACGATGAAAGAAACGAAAATGCGTACGGGCGCACAGGCGCTGGTGGATTCGCTGGTGAAGGCGGGCACGGAAGTGCTCTTCGGCTATCCCGGCGGGCAGGCGCTGGACATCTTCAATTGCCTGCCGGAATCGCCCATGAAGTTCGTGCTGGGCCGGCACGAGCAAGGTTGCGCCCACATGGCCGATGGCTACGCTCGGGCCACGGGCAAGCCCGGCGTTTGCCTCGTGACTTCTGGTCCCGGCGCCACGAATGTGGTTACGGGGCTCGCCACCGCCAATATCGACGGCGTTCCGATGGTGGTGATAACCGGGCAGGTACCGCTTTCGCTCATCGGCACGGATGCGTTCCAGGAGGCGGACACTTCGGGCATCACCCGGGCTATCACCAAGCACAACTTCCTCGTCCACAGCGCGGATGAAATCCCGGAGATCGTGGCGCAGGCCTTTTACATCGCCACGCACGGCAAGCCCGGGCCGGTGGTGATCGACGTGCCGAAGAACTGCCAGCAGGCTTTGACCTCCGCCGAATATCCGGAAAGGGTGTCTTTGCGCGCCTACCATCCGGAGCATGCGCCCAATCCCAACGATCTTTCCAAGTTCGCCAAAATCCTGAACGCGGCCAAACGTCCGGTGCTGTACGCCGGCGGCGGCGTGATCACCTCGGGGGCGGCGGCAGATCTGGCCAAGCTGGCGGAAAAGGCGGAAATCCCGGTTGCCACCACGTTCATGGGGCTGGGGTCTTTCGACGAGCACAGTCCTTTGGCGCTGGGCATGGCGGGCATGCATGGATCGGCTGCGGCCAACTGGGCCATCCACGAGGCCGATTGCATCGTGGCCCTCGGCGTGCGGTTTTCCGATCGCGTTACCGGCAACATCAAGCTGTATGCGCCGGAAGCCAAGATCGTCCACGTGGACTGCGATCCGTCGTCGCTCAACAAAAACGTCAAGGTGGAGCTGGGGATCTGCGCGGACATCAAAGACGTGCTCACCACCGTTTCCAGCCGGATCAAGCAGAACCGGCATCAGGAGTGGGTCGAAAAGATCCACGGCTGGCAGCTTGAGCATCCGCTTTCGTACAAGCCGATGCATGAAGGGGTGATCATGCCCCAGGCGGTCATCGAGGCCATCGACAAGGCCACCCACGGTTCGGCGCTTTTGGTGACCGACGTGGGGCAGCACCAGATGTGGACGGCGCAGTTCTTCCGCCACAACACGCCCAGGCACTTCCTGTCTTCGGGCGGCATGGGCACGATGGGATTCGGCATCCCGGCGGCGATCGGTGCGGGGCTCGCCAAGCCCGACGCCAAAGTGGTTTGCGTAGTCGGCGACGGCGGCGCGCAGATGACGTTCGAGGAGGTGGTCTGTGCGGTCGAGCACAAGGTGCCGGTCACTTTCGTCATCATCAACAACAGCTGTCTCGGCATGGTGAGGCAGTGGCAGCAGCTTTTCTACCGGGAACGCTACGCCGGTTCGATCCTGTCGGTCCGGGGACGGCTCGAAATGGAGCGGCTGGATCAGGATCTCGAGTACGACTATCTCCCCGATTTCATGCTGCTCGCCAAGGCCCACGGCGCGGAGGCGTACCGGGTGATCGATCCCGCCAAGCTGGACGACACCATCCGCACGGCGGTGGAAAGCGGCAAAACCTCGGTGGTTGAAGTCATCGTGGAGCCGCGCGCCAACGTGTATCCCATGATTCCCGGCGGCAAGCCGGTAACGGAGATGATATTCGAATGAAACAGGAAACATATCGCTTCAATTGCTTCGTGGAAAACCGTCCCGGCGTCCTTGCGCGGATAGTGGGTCTGATTTCCGGCCGGGGCTACAACATCCAGGCGCTGAACGTGGGTCCCACGGAGGACGGAACGGTCTCCAAGATGAAGATCGACGTTCTTTGCTCGGACGAAAGCGTAGTGGAGCAGATCAAACATCAATTGAGCAACCAGGTGAACGTGATAGAAGTCACGTCACGCAAACGTTAACGTTGAGGAACAAACAATGGGTTATAACTGTGTAGTTTGCATCAAGCAGGTTCCCGACACCGGCAAGGTGACCGGCGACGCCATGAAGGCGGATGGAACCATCAACCGGGCGGCGCTACCCGCCATCTTCAACCCGGAAGACCAGAATGCGCTGGAGGCGGCCTTGCGGGTGCGCGACCAGCATGGCGGAACGGTTACCGTAATCACGATGGGGCTCCCGGCGGCCTGCACGATTCTGCGCGAGGCGCTTATGTGCGGCGCCGACAAGGCGTATCTGGTGACGGATCGCCGGGCGGCGGCTTCGGATACGCTGGCTACGAGCTACATCCTGTCGCAGGCGGTGAAGAAGCTGAACCCCGACCTCGTGTTTTGCGGACGCCAGGCCATCGACGGCGACACGGCGCAGACCGGTCCGCAGATCGCCGAGAAGCTGGGCGCCACGCTGGTGACCTATCTCGAAGGTCTGGAGATCAAGGACGGTTTCGCCTACGCCACGCGCAATATCGGTACCGGCACCGAAAAGGTCAAGGCCAAGCTGCCGGCGCTTTTCACGGTGATGGAGAAGTGCGGCGAGCTCCGTCCTTTCCAGGCTCGCCTCGCCATGAAGTACAAGAAGGCGCGCGCGCCGATGGAGCTTCCCAAGGAGACGGCCGATGCCGACTACGAGGCGCTCAAGGCGAAGGGGCTCGACATCGGCCAGTGGAATCTGGACGATATCGGGTGCGATCTTTCGCGTTGCGGCAAGGCGGGTTCGCCCACGCTCGTGAACAAGATCGTAAACGTGGTGCTGGCGGGAGGCGAATTCCAGGAGTTCCAGCCGACCGACGAGGACATGGGGCGGCTTGTGGGCTCGCTTATCGCAGATCACACCATCGGCTAAAGTAAGGAGTCAAGAAATGGACAGAAGTCAAGGCGAAGTCTGGATCTACGCGGAGCAGGAAGACGGGGTTTTGAGCGATGTGGCGCTGGAACTCCTGGGCAAGGGCCGGGAACTGGCCGGCACGCTGGGCGTTCCGGTGGCGGCGGTGCTTTTGGGCAGCGGAGTGGAAGGCCTCGCGGCCAAGCTCTTCGAATATGGCGCGGACAAGGTGCGTCTCGTCGACGATCCGGCGCTCAGGAACTATCAGAACCGCAGCTATCGCGAAACGATGATCGAGCTCATAAACGAGATCCATCCGCAGATTTGCGTGTTCGGGGCGACGTTCCAGGGTCGCGATCTCGCGCCATCGATCGCGTCGGCGCTGAGGTGCGGTCTCACTGCCGACTGCACCGAGCTCAAGATCGGCGACTACACGGATCCGGCCACCAAGGAGGAATTCAAAAACCTGCTGATGCAGTGCCGTCCGGCGTTCGGCGGCAATATCATCGCCACCATCGTCAATCCCCGCAACTGGCCGCAGATGGCCACGGTGCGCGAAGGCGTGATGAAGATGCTCGACCCCGTTTCCGGCAAGTCCGGCGAACTTGTGAAGCATCAGGCGAAATGCCTGGACGGGCTGGAGCTTCCGGTGGAAGTGCTGGAGGTGGTCAGGACCGCCAAGACCGTGAACCTCAAGGGCGCCCGGGTGATCGTGGCCGGCGGTGCCGGCGTGGGATCGGCCGAGAACTTCAAGCTTTTGCACGAGTTGGCCGAAGCGCTGGGCGGCACCGTGGGCGGAACGCGCGCGGCGGTGGACCTCGGGTACCTCGAGCACGAGCGTCAGATCGGCCAGACCGGCGTCACGGTGCGTCCGGCGCTGTACATCGCCTGCGGCATTTCCGGCGCGGTGCAGCACCTCGCGGGCATGCAGGAGTCGCAGAAGATAATCGCCATCAACACCGACAAGGACGCGCCGATCTTCTCGGTGGCGCACTACGGCATCGTGGGCGACGTCTGCGACGTGTTACCCAAGATCATCAAGGCCGTGAAGGCCAAGGCAATCTAATTCTTCAAGGAGTTTCCGAACATGGCCAATTTCTATCAGGACAATCCCGAGATCGCGGAAATCATCGACGCGCTCGATCTGCGCGAGGTGGCGGCGCTCTTGGAAAACGATTTCGCGTACGCCAAGGAGTACGATTTCGCTCCGGAAAACGCGGAAGATGCGATCGACAACTACAAGCGGGCGCTGGACATCTGCGGCAAGATCGCGGGCGAGCGCATCGAACCTACCGCCGAGGCCACCGACAAGGTGGGCAATATCCTCGAGGAGGACGGCTCCGTAACCTACACTCCCGGCATCAAGCTTGCGATCGAACTTTACGGCAAGAGCGGTCTCATGGGGGCCACGCTTCCCTATTATCTGGGCGGTCTCAACATGCCTTGCACCATCCTTACGGCGTTGAACGACATCGTTTCGCGCGCCGATTGCTCGCTCATGAACATGTTCGGGCTGCAGGGGATCGCCGAAACCATCAACGCGTTCGCGTCCGAAGAAATCAAGAAGGAGTACGTGCCGCGGCTCGCGACGGGCGAGCTCACCGGTGCGATGGTGCTCACCGAGCCCGACGCCGGTTCCGACCTGCAGTCGGTCAAGACCATCGCCTACCAGAACGAGCAGGGCGAGTGGTTCGTTTCCGGCGTGAAGCGTTTCATCACCAACGGCTGCGGCGACGTATTGCTCGTCTTGGCGCGTACCGAACCCGGCACGACCAACGGATCTGGCCTGAGCTGCCTGTTGGTGGAGAAGTGCCCGCAGGTCAAGGTGCGCCGCATCGAGCACAAGCTCGGCATCAACGGATCTCCCACGTGCGAACTGGTATTCAAGGACGCGCCGGCCAAGTTGATCGGTCAGCGCCGCCGGGGTCTCATCACCTACGTGATGGCGCTCATGAACGGAGCCCGGGTGGGCATTTCGGCGCAAGGCACCGGCGTGGGCGAGGCCGCCTACCGCGCCGCCCGCGAATATGCCGCGAGCCGCAAGCAGTTCGGCGTTACGATCGACACTTTCCCGGCGTTGAGGGAGCTTATCTCCAACATGTCGGTGGATCTGCAGGCTTCGCGCGTTCTGGCGTACTACTCCTCCAAGTCGGTCGATCTGGAGGCGGGTCTCACCAAGAAATTCGAGTCGCTCAAGGGCACCTCGGAGGCGATGGCGGTCAGGGGCCGGATGAAGAAGTATGCCGCATTCAACAAGATGCTCACGCCGATGGCCAAGTACTTCGCTTCGGAAATGGCGATGCGCGTGTCCAACAACGCGGTGAGCGTGCTGGGCGGCTCCGGCTATATGAAAGACTATCCGGTGGAACGCTATTTCCGCGACGCGCGGATCTGCTCCATCTACGAGGGCACGTCGCAGCTGCAGATCGTGGCGGCGATCGCCGGGGTGGAAGGCGGTCTTGTGCCGGAAGTGCTGGATGACGTGCTGGAGGGCGTGGAACTGACGGACGGGTTGAAGGCCAAGGTGGCGGAAATCCGCAAACTGGCGGACGAGCTCGCCGCGGCCATCGAAACCGTCAAGGCCAATCCCGAGGCCAAGATGTACCACAGTCTGCAGGCGCGGCGCCTCGTCGATGCCGGCATCGCCGTTATCGTGGCGGCGCTGTTCGTGCGCTTGGCGGCCCGGAATCCCAAGAAGGAGCTGTCGCTCGACTACTGGCTGGGAGTGCAGTTCCCGCAGGTCCGGGCGGAGCTGGAAATCGCGAAGGGCGGCTATACCGCCAGCGTGACCGATTTCGAGACGTTGGCGCCCATGCCCAAGGTCGACTGATCGCCGATGAAGATTCTTGGCGAAAGGATTTTTGCCCGCGATGCGGAAGGCGTGCTCGTCTCCCGCATCGGCACTTTGTTTCTGCGCACTCCGGGACTGGTGACGCTGCGCGGCGTGCACGCCATGCAGCGCCAGTTCTGGATCGACGAACTCAATCGCGAGCGGGCCGCCGAAGGCCGGGATTCGCTCACCCGGGCGGAGGAGGACGCCGAATTCCATGATTCGGTGGATCTGGTGTTCACCGACGATCACGTGCTCATCCGTCCCGATCCGGAGCATCTCGACATGGCGTTCAAGGCCGACGAGATCCTTCAGACGATGGTCAGCAAGCGTGTGATCCGGTTTCTCAACACCAATTCGGCCAAGGTCCGCCGGGCCATCACCGAGCGCGGCGAAAACTGGCGGATTTCCCGGCAGCCCATATCCCAGCAGGATATCGCCAACCTCATCGAGCACTCCAAAGTGCCGATCTGCGAGAATCCGATCTACTACTACAACCGGTCCACCGGCACCAGATACGTGACGGCTTCCACCTTTCTGGACGTGCAGAAATTCGACGACATGCGCTTCCGCCGCCAAATCAAGGAATTCGTGGACGGGCTTTCGAAGCGCAACCGCATGGGCAATCCCGAAGTGGATCTTTTCCCGACCTCCACGCCGATCGAGATCAAAAAGGCGTGGAAGAAACTGCCGGTCACCGAATTGACCGACGAAGAGCTGCGCGCCCGGTGCGAAAAGATCGATCTCGATTGGCGCATGTCGCTTCCGCCGGAACTGCGGGAAGAATCCATCGCCAACTACGATTGGCGCAATGCCATGTGCCAGACCATCACCCGTCAGTCCAACGAAACTTCGGCGGAGGAGCAGGAGCTGGTGAGCGGCATCGCGAGCGAATTCTACCGTCAGATCGAGTGGCTTCCGGGCGCGATGATCGACCGGGGCGAAGTTATTTTCGATCCCATCTACGGCGAATCCGAGCGTACGCGCGACCCCAAACTGCTGGAGATCTGCGATCCTCGCGTAAAGGCCATCATCTTCAACTTCACCCAGGTGTTAGGCGATCTCGACTACATCAACGTCGGACGGATAGCGCATTCGTTGTCGAAAGATCCGTTCGACGCGCTCCGTCGCCATATCGTCTATATCATCCAGTACCATTCGCGCGGAGCGGCGCAGCCCAAGGTGGTCATCATCCGGTTGCAGAAGTGGGGCATCGCCGAGCGTCTCGACCAGGGCAAGGACATGCTGCAGGCCATTCTGGAGTCGGAAGAATACGCCGATTACATCATGGACCGGCGGCGGATGTGTCTACAGTTGGGGATGAACCTCCCACGGCGCCTCCGGTACAGCCATTTCACCGAGAAGTACCGCGGAAACAACCAGTACAACGGCGTGACCGTGCGTACGATCTTTTTCTCGCGCCCGTACATCCCGGGGTTCGCTTCCGACAAGATACCCGACCAGAAATACCGCAATCCGGTATTCGCCCTCAAGTTCGCCGCGCTCATCGGCAAGGCGGCGGCGCTCGACATGATCGTGGGGCGGCGCCGCACGGAAACGAAGGAACTGCTGTTCGACCGGAACTACGAGGTGATAGTGATGGACGCGGACGGCATGCCGTCCGAACTGATGGTCACCGACCACGCCGGAACGTTTGTGAACTACGAACACCGGATGGAGGAATATGTGTTCCAGTATGCCGGGGTCATGCAACGGCGCAAATCGCTGGTGCCGGACTATCCGGCGTTCGTGGATGCCTACGTCAAGGCGTTTCGCTACGAAATCGCCTCCATCCAGTCCGAATACCGGGCGCAACGCCGGGCGTACGACAATCTCTTCATGGATCGTCCGTTCGACGTCAACGGCTCCGGCGCCTACCGCTGGTCCTGCATCCTGAAACGGTTGGACGAGGCCGACCCGGACCAGCTGGCCGGGCTTCTGCGCGCCGCCATCGGCGAATGACCACATGTTGAAGTACGCGGCCAAGAGAATCCTGGAACTGGTGCCGACCACGGCCGGAATCCTGCTGCTCACTTTCCTCCTTTTCAACGTGGTGGGCGGCTCTCCGGCCGAAACCATCCTCGGCAAGAACGCCACCCGCGAGGCGATTGAGGCTTTCAACCATAAGTGGGGCTACGACAAACCGCTAGTGTGGAGTCTCGACAGCCAGTTCATCAACTTCATCGCGTCGCTCGCGAAAGGGGACCTCGGGTATTCCATCGAGATGAACGAAAAGGTGTCCGACGTCTTGAAGCGCGGCGTGGGCCCCAGCCTTTCGCTGACGGTGCCGATTCTGGTTGGGGGCTCGGTGCTGGCCTTGATGCTTTCGGTATTGGCGGCGGCCAGGCGCGGCACGGCAGTGGATAGCGGGATTCTGGTCGGTTCCACCGTGCTCATGAGCGTCAATTACGTGGTGTGGGTGCTCGCGGGACAGTTCATCTTTTCCTACAAGTTGGGTCTCTTTCCGGTGTGGGGCTACGAAAGCGCGGTCTATCTGGTGTTGCCGGTGCTGATCGGCGTGGTATCGTCGCTGGGGACCGACGTCAGGTTCTTCCGCACCGCGCTTTTGGACGAGATCTACAAGCCCTACGTGCTCACCGCCAGATCCAAACGTCTGTCGCCCGCGCGCATCCTTTTCCGTCACGTGCTCCCCAACGCGCTGATTCCGATCGTTACCTATATTTCCCTTTCCATTCCCTGGCTGTTCACCGGCTCACTTCTGCTGGAGAGCTTTTTCGGCATTCCGGGTCTGGGCTCCGTTTCGATCAACGCCATCCACTCCGCCGACATGGCGGTCGTAAGGGCGCTGGTGGTGCTGGGGGCGATTCTGTATCAAGGCGTGAATCTGGTCACCGATCTTCTTTACGCCGCTTTGGATCCGAGGGTAAGGCTGTGAAAATAGGTGCGCATCTGTCTTCTTCCGGCGGCTATATGGCGATGGCGAAAACGGCCTTGTCGATCGGAGCCAACGTCTTCCAGTTTTTCACCCGCAATCCCCGCGGGGGCGACGCGAAGCCGCTGGACCTCTCGGACGTGGCCGCCTTCAACGCGTTCGCCGCCAAGGAGGGAATCGGTCCCATCCTGGCGCACGCCCCCTACACGCTCAACGCCGCCGCCGCGCGGCCCGAAGTGCGCGTGTTCGCCGAAAACACCATGCGCGACGATTTGGATCGGCTGGAGCATACGCCCGGAGCCATGTACAATTTCCATCCCGGTTCGCACGTGGGGCAGGGGGCGGAAGCTGGCATGGACCTTATCGCCGCCATGCTGGGCCGGATCTGGACCAAGCCTTATTCCACTTTGGTGCTGCTGGAGACGATGGCCGGCAAGGGGTCGGAAATCGGCCGCGACTTCACGGAGATCCGCACCGTGATCGACCGGACGCTGGCGATCGCGCCTGACGCCAAGTTGGGAGTCTGCCTCGATACCTGCCACGTGTGGGACGGCGGATACGACATCGCGAACCGGTTGGACGAAGTGGTGGAGGAGTTCGACCGGATCGTAGGTATCGGGCGGCTCAAGGCCATCCACGTGAACGATTCCATGAACCCGCTTGCGGCCCACAAGGACCGGCACGAGAAGATCGGGCAGGGGCATATCGGGTTGGAGGCTTTCCGGCGCATCGTGAACCATCCCGCGCTCAAGGATCTGCCTTTTTATCTCGAAACCCCCAACGAGCTGGACGGGTATGCGGCCGAAATCAAGCTATTGAAAGGACTGGCACAATGCTGACATTCAACGATCCCAAGAAACTGCAGGCGTGGAGCCGGCTGAGACGTTCCAAGGGCGAGAAGATCGCGCTCATCCCCACCATGGGCTATCTGCACGAGGGCCATCTGTCGCTGATCGCCCTGGCCAAGAAGAAGGGGGCCAAGCAGATTGTGGTTTCCGTGTTCGTGAATCCGGTCCAGTTCGGCCCCAACGAGGATTACGAAACGTACCCGCGCGACGAGAAGGCCGATTTCGCCAAGTGCCGCAAGGCCGGCGCCACCGCCATTTTCTTCCCCACGCCCAAGAACATGTATCTCGAGGACCACTCGACCTACGTGTGCGAGGAACTGCTCAGCCGCGGACAGTGCGGCGCGCGCCGTCCCGGGCATTTCCGCGGCGTCTGCACGGTGCTCGCCAAGCTTTTCAACATCGTCCATCCGCATTTCGCGGTGTTCGGCCAGAAGGACTACCAGCAGGCGCAGGTCGTCAAGCGCATGGTGCGCGACCTCAATTTCGACGTCGAAATCGCCGTGGCCCCGATCGTCCGCGAAGAGACGGGTCTCGCCCGCTCCAGCCGCAACACGTATCTCTCGGACATGGAGCGCCAGAACGCGCTTTCCATTTCCGAGGCGCTGTTCGCGCTCCGGCGCAAGGTCCGCAAGCTCGGCAAGCTCCCCGCCGCCGCGGTGGAGAAGGAGATCGCCGGGCATCTCGTCAAGAACGACCTCAAGCCCGACTACGTGGAGGCGGTGGACGCCGAAACCCTGGCCAAGGTCGACATGGTCAAGTCGGGCGTGGCGGTGCTGGTGGCGGCGTACAGCGGCAAGACGCGGCTTATCGACAATATAGTACTTTAAATCACAAGCGGAACAACCATGATAGACATCAAGAAACTGCGGGAAGATTTCGATAATACCGCCGCCCAGCTGGACCGTCGCGGGGTGGAGCGGGCGAAACTCGAACGGGCGCGCGATCTCGATTCCAGGCGTCGCGCCCTGGTGACGGAAACGGAAACGCTCAAGGCTTTGCGCAACCAGAAGAGCAAGGAGATCGGCCTCGTGGCCAAGCAGGGCGGCGACATCGCCCAGGTCAAGGAGGAGATGCGCAAGGTGGGCGACCGCATCGCCGAGATCGACCGGGAGCTGGCTTCGGTGGAGCGCGACCTGCGCGAAACCCTGCTCATGATCCCCAACATCCCCGCGCCGGAAATCCCCACCGGACCCGACTCCTCCGCCAACGTGGTGGTGCGCAAGGAAGGGGAGTGGAAGGATCCCGAGTTCAAGATCCTCGACCACATGGCGATCGGCGAGAAGCTGGGGATATTCGACTTCCCCCGCGGCGTGAAGCTCACCGGCACCGGCTTCCCCGTCATCCTCGGACAGGGCGCCAAGCTCCAGCGCGCGCTCATCCAGTACATGCTGGATCTGCACTGCCGGACCCAGGGCTACACGGAGATGCTGCCGCCTTTCGTGGTCAACAGCGATTCCATGACCGGCACCGGCCAGCTCCCCAAGTTCGCGGAGGATCTCTACCACTGCCAGATCGACGATTTCTGGCTCATCCCCACCGCCGAAGTGCCGGTGACCAATTTCTACCGCGACGACATCCTCAAAGCCGCCGACCTCCCCATCAAGCTCACGGCCTACACGCCCTGCTTCCGCCGCGAAGCCGGCAGCGCCGGCAAGATGACGCGAGGCATGCTCCGCGTGCACCAGTTCGACAAGGTGGAGATGGTCAACTTCGTCCATCCCGACACTTCCTTCGCCCAGCTCGAAACGCTCGTGGGCGAGGCCGAAGCGGTGCTGAAGGGTCTCGGCCTCCACTATCGCGTGCTCATGCTCGCTTCCGGCGACATGGGATTCTCCGCCGCCAAGTGCTACGATCTGGAGCTCTGGGCGCCGGGCGAAGGACAGTGGCTGGAGGTGAGTTCCTGCTCCTGTTTCACCGACTACCAGGCGCGCCGGCTCAACTGCCGCTTCAAGGATTCCGACGGCAAAACCAAGTTCGTGCACACTTTGAACGGATCGGGCGTGGCGCTCCCGAGGCTCATGGTAGCGCTCCTCGAGCAGCACCAGAACGCCGACGGTTCCGTCACGATTCCCGAGGTTTTACGGCCTTATATGAACGGGCAGGAAAAATTGTTGCCGATTACCCCTTGACAAGCGCACCGAAAATTTGATATAATATGCGTCACATTAGGGCGATTAGCTCAGTTGGTTAGAGCACTACCTTCACACGGTAGGGGTCACTGGTCCGAGTCCAGTATCGCCCACCATCCCCCCTCCTTATGTACGACGTCACCATTCTCAGCGTGTTGCAGGGCATAGCCGAATTCCTGCCCATCTCCAGTTCCGGACATCTCGTGATCGCGCAGAATCTCCTGGGCGTGGAAGATGGCGGCATGCGGCTGAATCTCTTTCTCCACTTCGGCACGCTCCTTTCGATCCTGGTCTACTACTTCGCTTCGATCCGCCGCATCGTCCTGCGCCTCGAATGGGAGTTCGTGCTCAAGATCCTCCTTTCGGCCGTTCCTGCCGTAGCCGTCTACTTCATCTTCCAGAAGCGCATCGACGCCGCCTTCCAGGATCCGCACACCGTGGGCGCCTTCCTCATGTTCACCGGCGCGGTGCTCATGATTACCCGCTACATTCCGGCCGGCGGCAAAAGCGTTTCTTTCCTCCGCGCGTTCATCATGGGCGTGGCGCAGGCGTTTGCCATTCTGCCGGGCGTGAGCCGTTCCGGCCTCACGCTAGCCGCCGCGCGCACCGGCAAGGTGGAACCCTCGAAGGCGGCGGAATTTTCCTTCCTGATGTCCGCTCCGCTCATCGCGGGCGGCTGTCTTCTGGAGCTTGTCGAAATGTCCGGACAGTCCGGAATCGCCAAAATAGGCGAGTTTTCTTGGGGTTTGACGCTCTACGGCGTGGCCGTGTCGTTCGTTACGGGACTGCTCTCGCTCGCCTTGTTGGAGAAAATGCTCAAGGGCCGGTGGTTCTGGATTTTCGGTCCCTACTGCATTCTCGCTGGACTTTTCACGCTATTTTTGATATAATATACAACTAATTTACCAAAAGAAGGTTGAAGACACCATGGCAAAAGAAACTGTAGTTCGCAACAACATCTGGAAATGGCTCGTCCTGGGGCTTATCGCGGCCGTATCGATTTACGTCTGCAATCCGCCCTCGGAGAAGCTGCGGTTCGGTCTCGATCTGAAGGGCGGCACGTCCTTCACGCTGGGCGTGGATACGGAGAAGCTCGCCGAAACGATCATCGCCGCCAATCCCGCCATAGTCGAGACTCCCGGAGCGGTGGAGGCCAAGATCGCCGAGACTCTCACCGGATGCGACGATCGCATCATCCAGGTGATCCGCCGCCGCGTGGACGGCCTCGGCACGAACGAGCCGGTCATCCAGGGCATGAAGGACCATCGCCTGCTGGTGCAGCTGCCCGGCGTGGGCGAAGAAGTGCGCAAGGCCGCCAAGGCTTCGCTCCAGTCGGCCGCGTTCCTCGAATTCCGTCTCACCCATCCCAAGAATTCCGAGCTCGCCGCCAAGCTCCTCGCCAAGGACGTGGCGCCCGAAGGCTACCGCAAGAGCGGCAACGGCTACGCCCGCGCCGAGAACTATGCCGAAGTGAGCAAGGTCCCCGGCTATGCCGCGCGCCTCGCCGCGTTCGAAGTGCCGGATGCCCGCTACCGCTTCATGCTGGAGGACAATGGCGACGGCACCTACTCGCCCAACTTCGTTTCGCGCACCACCGAGCTCACCGGCGATTCGCTCGTCAAGGCGGCCGTGCAGCGCGATCCCACGTCCGGCACGCTTTCGATCGGCTTCGAGCTCAACGCCGAGGGCGGCCGCAAGTTCGCCGCGCTCACCCGCAACTACAAGGCGGGCGGCCCCAAGAACCCCACGGGTCGCGGCCGTCAGCTCGCCATCATCCTCGACAACACGCTCATTTCCGCGCCGGTCATCAATTCCGAAATCTCCACGCGCGGCGAGATCACCGGTCGCTTCGACGCCGCCAGCGCCCAGAAGCTGGCCAACGAGCTTAACGCCGGCGCGTTGCCCGCTCCGCTCAAGATCCTGGCCGAAACCACCGTGGCCCCCACCGTGGGCGAAGACGCCATCCATGCCGGCATCGTCGCGGCCATCATGGGCTTCGTGCTGGTGGCGGTGTTCATGTTCATATACTACTGGTACACGGGTCTCGTGGCCGACGTGGCGCTCTTCCTCGATATCGCGCTGCTCCCGACCGCGCTCGTGCTGGTGGCCAACGTGCTCGGCGCCTTCGCGCACGATCCTTCGATGGGCGGCGGCGGCTCCATGCAGCTGCCGGTGTTGACCATGCCGGGCATCGCCGGTCTAGTGCTCTCGCTGGGCATGGCGGTCGACGCCAACGTGCTCATCTTCGAGCGCATCCGCGAAGAGTTCCAGAAGAAGGCCACCGCGGGCGAGGCCGTCAAGAACGGCTATGGCCGCGCCTTCACCGCCATTTTCGACTCCAACATCACCACCATCCTGACGGGCGTCATCCTCTTCGTGGTGGGCACCGGCCCCGTGCGCGGTTTCGCCATCACCCTCACCGCGGGCGTGGTGATTTCCATGTTCACGGCGGTCGTGGTTACGCGCCTCATCCTCGACCACGCGGTCGATCCGGCCTCCGTTAAACCCTTCAAGATGCTCCAGTTCTTCAAGGCGCCCAAGCTGGACCTGATGCGCTTCACCAAGAAGACGGTGCTTGCTTCGGCGGGCGTGATCGTGGTCACCCTGGCCATCTTCTTCATCCGTCTGGCCGTAAACCGCGCTTCAGTGCTGGCGGTGGATCTGACGGGCGGCACCTCCATCGTCTACAACCTCGCGCAGGACAAGCTGCCGGAGGTCAAGGACATCCGCGAAACGCTCAACGCCTTCGACAACGCCACCGTGATCCAGTATCAGCATGGCGTGGGCGACACCACGCTCCTCGTCAAGACGGGCGAAACCGCCGAAACGGCCAAGGGTTCGCAGGTGGAGAACAAGGACGTGGGCGCGCACGTGACGAAGCTCCTCCAGGAGCGCTTCCCCGAGGCCGGGTTCGCCCCCGCTTCGGTGGATGAAGTGGGCTCCGTGGTGGGAGCCGACCTCAAGAAGTCCGGCACCTACGCGGTGCTCTTCTCGATCGTGGCCATCCTCCTCTACGTGGCGTTCCGCTTCGAGTTCGGCTTCGGCCTCGGCGCCATCGCCGCGCTTGCGCACGACGCCCTGATCACGCTCGGTCTCTTCTCGCTCTGCGGCCGCCAGGTTTCGCTCATCGTCATCACGGCGCTCCTGACCATCATCGGCTACTCCGTGAACGACACCATCGTGGTGTTCGACCGCATCCGCGAAAAGTGCCGCTACAACCGCAACGCCAAGGCGGTGTTCGCCGACATCTGCAACGAGTCGATCAACCAGTGCCTGTCGCGCACGGTGATCACCTCGGTCACCACGCTCTTCGCCATTCTGGCGCTCTTCGCGTTCGGCGACGGTTCCATCTTCGACTTCGCGCTCACCATGCTGATCGGCGTGGTCGCGGGTACGTATTCGTCCATCTTCATCGCCACGCCCATCATGGTGTGGTGGTATCGCGGCAAGCTGCCCGAGTTCGAAGCGGCGCCCAAGAAAGAACAAGAGGCGTAAGCTTGGAAGCGGAGAAACCCAAACTCCTGGAGGTAGAGGAGGTCCGCCAGCAGATCGCGGATCTCCAGGCTCGCGTCGCCACCATGGCCGACTACATCAAGATCGGCGAGCGGCGCGAGCGGCTCAAGGCGCTCGAGGCCAAGCAGACGGAAGGGGACTTCTGGAACAACCAGCAGGCCGCGCGCGAAGTCATCGCCGCCACCAACGCCGAACGCGCCTACGTGGGCCCCTACGACCAGCTCCTCAAGAGCGTGGAGGACGCCGGGGTCATGCTGGAACTGGCGGAGATGGAAGAGGGCGCGGCGCAGCAGCAGGCGCTCAAGGATACGCTCGGGGAATGTGCGCGGGCGGAGGATTTCTTCGCCAAGCTCCGCATGCAGAGCCTCTTGGGCGGCAAGTTCGACGCCTGCAACGTGTTCGTGAAGCTCCATGCGGGGCAGGGCGGCACCGAGGCGTGCGACTGGGTTTCGATGCTCTACCGCATGTACAAGCGCTACGCCGAAGACCAGGGCTGGAAGATCGAGGAATACGACATCCAGCCCGGCGAAGAAGCCGGCATCAAAGACGTCTATTTCAAGATCGAGGGCCCCTACGCTTTCGGCATGCTCAAGGCCGAGCGCGGCATCCATCGCCTGGTGCGCATTTCGCCGTTCGACGCCAACAAGCGCCGCCAGACCTCGTTCGCCTCGGTGGAGACCGTGGCCGAGATCAACGACGACATCGACGTGGAGATCAAGGATGAAGACCTGCGCGTCGACACCTACCGTTCGGGCGGCGCCGGCGGCCAGCACGTGAACAAGACCGATTCGGCCGTGCGCCTCACCCACCTCCCCACCGGCATCGTGGTGGCGTGCCAGAAGGAGCGCTCGCAGCACATGAACCGCGAAAAGGCCATGAACATGCTGCGCGCCCAGCTGTACGAATACTACGAAGACCAGAAGAAGGCCGAGATGGACCGCTTCTACGGCGCGAAGTCGGAGAACGGCTGGGGCAGTCAGATCCGCTCCTACGTGTTCTGCCCCTACACTATGGTCAAGGATCTGCGCACCCAGTACGAGACGAGCGACGTGAACGGCGTGATGGACGGCCATCTCCAGCCGTTCATCGAGTCGTGGTTGCAGATGAAAGCCGCCAAGTGATGCCGGATTTCGGCGAAGAGCGTTATCCCGTCTACGGGCTACAAAGTCGCGGCAAGCACGCGACTTTTTCTTCTGCCGTCTCCTCGGCCACTTCGGAACTCGAAAAGCTCATCTCCGCGCATCCCTTCGACCAGGTCATCGCCGACAATTTCAAGCGCCTCTTCCCCGATATCCCCGCCTGGCCCGGCGTCTACGACGAACGCACCGGCTACTTTCAGATCATGGTGAAAACGCCGAACGCGCTCTTCATGCTCCGTCCCAGATTGCGCCAGATCGTGGCCGAACTCAAAAAGCTCCCCGGATGCCCCAAAGGCTTCAAGGCGGTGCTGCAGATCGCGATCCGATGATGGCCTGGCTTCTTTTGGCGGCGGTCTTCACCCGCTCGCTCGAACGCGTAACCACGCTCGATCCGGCGCTGGCGCAGTCGGTCTACGATTGCCGCGCCACCGGACTCCTGTACGAGCGGATTCTCGATATCGACTATTCCGCCCGTCCCTACCGGCTCGTGCCCGGCGCGTGCGAACTCCCCGAAACGGGCGCGGACGGTCTCGACTACGTCTTCCGGATGCGCTCCCGCGAGGTGACGGCCGAAGACGCCGTGCGCAGTCTCGAACGTCTGCGCGATCCTGATATCGTTTCGCCCAACGGCTGGATCCTCAAGAACGTCGATACGATCCGGGCCGAAAACGGTGCGCTCCATATCCATCTCAAGAAGCCCCAGCGCGTCTTCCCCTGGCTGATGGCCATGCCGTGCTCCTCCGTGCTGAAGCCGGACGGCTCCGGCACCGGACCCTACCGCCTCGAAAGCTGGTGGAAGAACCACGAGATGGTGTTCAAGCGCAAATGCCCCGACCCCGCCCGCTTCGACACCGTGCGCTATCTGGTGGTGGACGACGCCTCCACGCAGTGGCTCATGTTCCTCCGGGGCGAGCTCGACCTCCTGGGCGAAGTGAGCCGCGACAACTGGGATGCGGTGGTGAACCCCGACGGCACTCTGGACCCCCGGCTCGTGCGCGACGGCGTGACGCTCCATTCCATGCCCACACTGGAGACGATGTACATCGGCTTCAACATGAAAGACCCCGTTCTCGGTCCCAATAAGAAGCTCCGCCAGGCGCTCAACTGCGCGTTCGACTTCCCCGAATGGGCGCGCTTCTACCAGAACCGGGTGGAGCCCGCCTATTCGCCCGTGCCGCCCCAGGTGGAAGGGGCGCTCTCCGATCCCTCGCCCTACGCCTTCGATCTCGAAAAGGCCCGTCGCCTCATGGCCGAAGCGGGCTACCCGGGCGGCATCGACCCCCAGACCGGACGCCGCCTCGTCCTCTCCCTCGCCATCGGCCGCGCCTCGCAGGATTCGCGCGAGTCGGGCGAACTCCTGGCCGCGTTTTTCGAGCGCATCGGCGTCAAGCTGGAACTCAAGTTCTACACGTGGGACGCCTTCCTCAAGGCCGTCAACGAAGGCCGCGTGCAGATGTACCGCATGGGCTGGGTGGGCGACTACCCCGACGCCGAAAACTTCCTCCAGCTCTTCCATTCGCGCAACGTCTCGCCCGGACCCAACCACTCCGCCTACGAGAACCCCGCTTTCGACGCCGCCTTCGACGCCGAGGATTTCCGTCGCTGCCAGGAGATCCTGCGCGAGGATTGCCCCTGGATCTTCACCCACTTCAGCAAAGCCAATTCGCTGTTGCGGCCGCGCGTAAGGAACTACGTCCCCAGCGATTTTCCCTACGGACAGGAGCAGTATTATGGATATGGTGGCGATTGAGCGTTCCGTTTTGAGTTTCCAGGATTGCCACGACGGCGCCTGGTTCGAACGGCTCGACCTCGCAGGCGTCCGCCGGATCATCGTGGGCACTGGTCCCGGCTCCTTCGCGGGGGTCCGCTCGGCCATCGCCTTCGCGCAGGGCTATGCGTTGGGGAAGGGTGGGTCGGTGGAGGTGCTAGGCGTTCCCTCGCCCGTCGCGCTCGCCGAACCCGGCGTGGCCAAAGCCGTAATCGGCGATGCGCGCCAAGGCAAGTTCTGGCTGGCGCTCTTGGACGGCTTCAAGCTTATCACGCCCGTCTTCCAGGTGGAGGAGAGCGACCTCGAAAAGCGCGTCCCGCGCAATATGGTCGTAGTCTCGCCCGACGATGCGCGCATCGGCGAAAAACTGCGCGCGACGTTCGATGCGCGCTATCTGGGGCTCGCCGTGCCCACTGCCGAGGGATTGCTCCGCGCGGTCCGCGAGAATCCCGCGCTTTGCGCCGTCGATCCCGCGCCCATCTACCTCAATCCCGCTGTCCGGTAATCAACAAATTGCCGAACGAAATATCAACAAATTGCCGAATTGACTTGACAAGCGATAGGTAAATATGATATAATACTCAGCGAAATGGCAGAAAACAGCAAAATTCCCGTAAGTTACACTAAAGAACTGTCCGATGAAGCCAAAATGCTTGCGCGTTTGGCTCCGGAGGCCAGCAAGCAGGCTATTGAAGAAGCCTGGGCGCACGGGCTTTCGGTAACCGTGCTCGAGGGCGATAAGATCGTCAGTATCGCCCCCGACGGCACCAAGACCTTCGTCAAATATCTGGAGCCGATCAAGTGAAGCGCTTTCGCATGGTGGCCGGGCCCAATGGCTCCGGCAAGTCTACGCTCGTTGCCAAGTTGCGGCGCGACTATGCGCTAAACTTCTATGCCATGCTCAATGCGGACAATATCTTTGCGGAAGTTTCGGAAACGTTGGCTTATCTGCCGGCGCTACCGATTTCGTCCACCGACCTTGTTCAATACGCGCTCGATTCTCAGTATAGCCAAGATGTCAAGAACATCTTCGTGAATGGAGAAGTAAAGGTAATTGGCGATACGATAAAATTTGCTTCGCCTGCCGCCGTCAACAGCTATACCATCGCTTTGCTGACCAACTTTCTTCAGCGCGAGCACATCCGGCAAGGTCTCAGCTTTTCGCAGGAGACGGTATTCTCACATCCCTCCAAGATCGAAGCGCTTAAAGCCGCCCGTGAAAACGGTTTCAGAACTTATCTCTATTTCGTGGCCAATCAGGATATTTCCATCAATCTAACTCGCATCGCCAATCGTGTGGCGATTGGCGGTCACAATGTGCCGGACGACAAGGTGTTGACGCGCGCCAACCGGTGCCTGGCCAACATCAAGCCGGCGCTTGAACACTGCTCGCGAGCCTACTTTTTCGACAATAGCGCTTCGCAAATGGAGTTCTTGGCCGAATACTCGGAAAGGGACGGCTTTACTTGCCAGAGCGGCGTAAAGCTCCCCGGTTGGTTCTCCAGTTACGCGCTCTGAGGCCGATTTTGCGGCCATAATCTGCACCCAGCCTAAAATTTCTGCATTACCCTCTTGACAAAGCGAGTAGGAATATGGTATAATATACCCAAACACTTGTAAAAGAAGCCCTGTGGAAACCGCTACTCTCCAACTTAGGCTTACGGCAAAGCGTACTGTAGTCTCGTACTGTCACGAGGCTGCGGTACGCTATATATTTTTGCCGGCTCATAACCAAGTGTTAGCCATCTAAAGAAGGAGAACACTAATGAAGTCAATAATCGATAGAATATTCTCAATCAAAGCGCTCGTGGCGCTATTGCTCGTATTCGCAACAAGTGGCGTATGGGCGGCAGTGCCAACGCCGGTGGCGGTATGGGATGGCAACTTCTCGACCACCAAGGTCAATGGATGGACGCTTAATGCAAACGGCAATACCGTTGCATCAGATAAGAGCACCATTACAATCACCTCCAAAGGCTTTACGATTACACCGGCTACTGCCGTTGCGCCTGGAACTGGCGTGACAGTGCTTGTGAAGATGAGCGGTGTCTCGCAGAATGCCGATAACGACCAGATTCTTGTGTGCGCAAAGCAAAGCGATCAAAATGTTATGACAGGCACTTCATTGTGCGCAGGCGCGATGACATTGCATGGTGCTTGGTATGGTGCTGCGAAGTGGAATAATGCCAACAATGCGGAAACAGACTTCAGCGTGCCGTCTTCAGGTGAGTTCTATATCCTCTTTGCGAATGGTGATGCTAACGGTTACGTAAGGGAAGGCGTCTATGCAAATGGCACGATCAACACTAAAGAGATATCTGGGCTGCGTGCCTCAGGAAGTGGGTATGACGTTGGGATGATCACAATTGGCGGACGCCCTGCTTCCGAGAGCGAAAGAGCTTCAAATGCCGTCATCAGCAGGGTCATGATTTATGAGGGCAACCTTACCCAGCAGCAGATGAAGGATGCCATTGATGACATGGAGACGACAAAGTCGTACAGTTTGCAGTGTCAAGGTTCGGGGAACAAGGGTGGCTTGAATTGGGCGAATTTCCAGTTGCCATATTTGACGCATTATGTGGAATCCGGCTCGGCATCGCTCAAAACGGACAAGGCTTTGCGCCAGATTACGATTCCTTGGCGTCCTGACGGTACAGTCAATGGCAGTGGCGCCACATCGCTCTTCTTGGGCATTACCGATTCAAGCGGGAAGCTTTTGGCGCTAAGTTCTGGTGCAGATATGTCAACGGTGACAACCACGTCCTCATCGACATTTGATTTTTCCCAGGCATACCTTTCTGCCGGAACGCAATACAGGTATTGGTTCTTGAATTCAGATTCTTATTCGCTTGGAGACACGATAACGGAAGGCATCCAGATGGGATGCGCACTCTACTATTTAGGTAGCGAGGTTTCCCAAATGCAGTCGAGTACGATGACTAAGTATTGCCCTGCCGCACGTTTCTGGTGCTCGAACATGACGGGAAGCGAATTTACCGCTACTGCCGGTGGAACCGCAGTTTCGACATCTGGTGCATACGCCGACGATATTACTTTGAAGGGCGTTGCTGACGGCAAGTTTACTCTTGGAGGAGCCCTGAATGCCGCGCGCATTAAGCTTGCGGATGCTGATGTGACGATTGAGATGGATTCCGGCGACTCCATAACGGCGCAGTACCTTGACAACTCTACGCAGAAGCTCGTGATTGACGCTTCCAATGGCGCGACGGCTGTTGGCACATATACGCTTTTCGCGGGAACATTGGCTTCTGTTGCGGACGCAAACCTTGAAGTGGTTGTTCCTACGCTTGGCGCTGGCTATGAAGTCTATACAACCAAGACCGCAAACAAGATTTCCTATCAGGTCGATAGGACGGCGGTTAATGCAACACTCACTCTGACAGCCAATTGCAGCTTCAGCGAAGTGAAGGATTCTATTTACTGGATGGATTCCAATCACAGCACGCTTGAGATTGTCAATAATCAGGAGTCGCCAATTACGCTCACGTTTGATCAAAACATTACGGCTGGCTCGATAACGGTCTCAGGCACAGGAACAACGATAATCGAAAGCAGCAATTCTGCAGTAATCACGGCTGGCACGGTAACGGTTCCTGCAGGTTCGACGTTTGATGCAACCGGGGCTTCAATAACGACATGTGCGGGTACTGGTACCTTTATATGGTCGGCTGGTTACCCAGCGACTGTCCCGGCGAGCATGACGTATCAGTATGTCGGCTCCAATAATTCCGAGAGCCCGGCGGCATGCGACGGTGTGACGGTCAATGGAACGCTTAAGACAACCGGCTTTATCTCGCTTACGAACTTTGAACTTGCGAGCAGCGGCACTTATGAGGTTGTTTCCGATACTGCAACTGTCGCGGCAAAAGCGGAATGCAAGATTTCTGGAAACATAACGATTGATGCTGGTGCTACGTACGTCAATGCAAACACATCAAATGGCAGTGCATCTGACGCCGTTAACTATGGTCAGTCTGGCATGATCTTTACTATTCGTGGAACGCTTTCAATGGGGAATACCCGTTGGTCTCTGAGGAGGAAATCCTATCATGAATTCCGCCTTTATGACGGGGCGGTCATCAGCGGAGCAGGACAAAGCGCTAATGGTGCGCTTGACTGGATTGAGAATGAGGCTGGCCAGATCGATACATACGGAGGCAATGTCACGATAAGCGCTGCGATGAGAATTCGCGGTGGAGCACAAGTAGCTTTTTGGGTAGCGGATGGTGCGACTACGACGATATCTGGAACTACCAATGGAGCTGGAACGTTCCTCAAGTCGGGCGCAGGCGGCACTTTGAACCTTACTGGCACAATAGGTAACGGAAAACTTACTGTCAACGAGGGTTGCGTGAATGTTGGCAGCAATATGGCTGTTAACATCGGGTGCGGCACATCTGCAGGGTATGTGACGGCAAGCGATGGCGTTGTTGTTACAGGATCAATCTCAAGTGATAGCATAGACAAGGTTTCTTCTTCGCTGAAGACCTTCCTTCAGACTGAAGCCAAATGGCAAGGCACGTTTGTCGCTGACTGGGCAGGTGCGCATGGCACTCGCTTTGAGATCAACTCCTACGGCAATGCCAATTCCGTTGTTGAGGTTACGAAACTTGCAGGTGGTTATGCCAGCGATGGTTCGTCAAACTTTGTTGTAACTCCTACGGTTAACGTCAGTGGCACTATGACGCTCGGCAACGGGTATTCTGGCACAATCACGACCTTCACGAAGTTGACTGGCTCTGGCACGGTTACGTTCAATACGTATACATGCGACATCACTACGCTGGACAACTTCACTGGTACGCTCAAGCCGACAGATTCATACGGCACGAGCATCGGCACAATCAATTTGACATCAACGCCTGCTTTTGGCGCCAAGGTTGTGACACTTGGTACTGGAGCGAACATTAGGTCGATTGGGACAACCAGCGTCTCGGTGAATAATGTCGCTGATAGCACGATAAAGTTGGCTGTTGTTGCCAATGACGGCATTTACCGCGCCGAGGCTGCCTATGGTGGGACAAACTACAAGACTCTTGCTGAAGCTGTGACTGCAGCCGAGACTGCGAGTGCAGATCCTAGCGCGGTTACGGTTTACAACTCCGCTGCGACGATTCCCAGCGGATATGCCCTTGTGACTGCGGCTGGCGGGGCAATGACTCTGCGTTCGGCCGGCAATGGTGAGCTTATCTACTGGGCGTCCACCAACAGCGGCGACTGGTCGGGCGAAGACTCCAATGAAACGCATACCTTCTATACATCAGAAGGAGGCACGTCAACCACGCCATATGTAGATGGCGATACGGTTGTGATAGCCAATGATGTTCAGATTTGGAGCAAGACGGCTGCTCATGGTGCAAACTTCCAGATTGGCACGGACTCCGCCCAGGCAGAAGTCCACTTCACGAGGTCTGGCTCAGACTGCGACAACTACATTCTTGATGGATCTACAGTTGAAGTGAAATCTGGATCGGTTTTGGTTGTCGAGCGGTATAGCGACACTAATCCGCCAACGCAGGCCTATACAGCCTGGGACAGCTATCAGAATGAACACCCAGATGAATCTGCCATCAATGATACTTCCATCAGCGGTGCTGGCACTGTAATAATTGGCGGCGATACTGGTGGTCACGGCGCTGCGGCAGCAATCCTTTCGGGTGCGACAACTATCACATGCCCGATTGCGCTTGAAACCGGAGCTACTCTTGTGGTTTCAAGTGGTTGCAGCGTGACCACGCCGACGGCGGTCGCCGCAAAGAAGGTTATTAGTGTTGTAACTGATGATGAAACATTTGCACGGACATATTCTGTGGTAGATGCAGCAGCGGGAGTTGTCAATGGTGAGAATGTGGTTAATTACGCTACGGTGCAGGCTGCTGTCAATGCGGTTGCGTATCCTGGCACCATTTATGACTATGTTTTGGCGTACCAGAGCGCTTCGGTAACGCCCGCTTCGCTGACGCTTAAGATCAAGGAAGATGAAGATGTGACAGTTACAGTCAACTGCCCGTATGGCGATTATGAAGTTTCTGAGAGCGCTCCTGTTGACGGTGTCGTTACATATTCGCTGACAGAAAAGGCGACAACTTATACATGGGTTGGCACCTCTGGCGCGATGTGGGGCGTTGTTCGTAGTTGGAAATATGACAACTCTGGTGTCATGACATTCGCCAACCGTCTGCCAAATTCTGCGGACACGGTTGTTTTTGATGGGGATGCTACTGTAACGCTTAACGACAATGCGACCGTTGCGGGAGTTGAAGTCGGTGATGGAGATGTTGCCCTGACTGGCAGCTCAAAGACGCTGACCGCAGCGACGGGCGGGATTGTTCTCACTGATGATGGCGCGTCCATTACGGTTGATGGTGTAACGCTTTCGCCTGAGCCGACAGTTGGAGAATTGTCCTATCTCGAGACTTCCATTTCGGAGGGGACAACTACGTATACATGTGTGACGTATGGCCACATGGACGGCACCACAGCTGTAATCACTAATACCACCGAAACTGTTACTATTCCTGCCAGTGCAACGGCAGTTGCGGCCCAACCGACTACAAACTCGTTTGTGATTGTTGCGTCTCAGGCACAATTTATGACGCCTAACTTCTTGACGCTTACTGCCAAGTATGGTGTAAGTGGAGTCCAGGACATCACAAGCGCATTTGAGTCTCGTATTATCGGTGGTGATGCAAGTGCTGCTCAGGTACGGATGACGTTGACCGGGTCGAATACTGTGTCCGTAGATGAAGAGACTATATCGGTGACGCCGACGTTGCGGGCGGGCAATAGCGATCCGGCGCCTATGGCGTATGATGCGGAGTCTGGCAATCCCAAATTCAATATCAAGGCGATTCCTGGCCTTTACTACGCGGTCAAGGCCTATTCGTCGCCCGATTGCGAAGATGAAGATCTTGTTGAGGCTGGCAGTGCCACGCAAGCCACTTCGGCCACAGTCAGCCCCGTAGCCCCCGCCATAGGCGCTAATACGGTTCAGTACTACAAGATCTCGGTCGGCCTTTCCGCCACCGAGGCCCAAGAGTAACCGGTAGTTGACGATTATCGTCAAGCAAGGGGCGGCTCTCACCGCCCCTTTGCTTTTGTGCGCGCATAGATTATGTGGAAATGCGGCTCCATTTGCGATAATTGCCGGTTTTGGGCGCAGGTTGGCAATTTGGCCTGCTAATCGTTTTGCGAACTGTCGGAATACTGTCGGAATACAGTAGGATTACTGTCGGAGAAGGTACGAATGGGCTATACGGTGGATTTTCGTCCATGGGGTCAGACCCCATGGACGAATTTTGTTAAAAGTACTTGCGTTTTTCGTCAAAATATGGTATAATATTCACTAATTTCTGCAAAATGCGTAACAGGAACCTTCCATGGGGTCTGACCCCATGGACGAAAAAGGAGGGTGTATGGCCAGAAAATTGCGGTATAAACCGGAGAATGTGTGCTACCATGTGGTGACCAGGGTGGCGCATCGCGACTTCATTTTCGATTCGGACGTAAAATCCATGATCGTCAAGATGATACGTCAAGTGGAGGCGTTCACCGGGGTTAATGTGTTGGCCTATACGGTAATGAGCAATCATTTGCATTTGTTACTGTTCATCGATAAGCCTGCCACATTGAAGGATTGGGAAGAGTCGGGATTGTTTCTCAATTGCGATTTTGACGGGCAAAAGCAGGGCGAGGTGTATCGAATTGCCGGACGGTTCGAATTTACTCCGGAAGAGGTGGACAAGATCAAGCGCTTGCGGGACATGCCGATATTGGAGCGTTACGAAATGACGGCCGGAGAATTGAAAATGCGCATGTGCGAAGTAATGCGTCCGCAAGCTTATGCCTCATTGATGGCATCGTGGGAGAAGAAATCGGCGGAGGAGTTGGAAGCTGAATATGAGCGGCAGTTGGTGCGTATGTATGATTTGAGCGAATTCATGAAGCTGTTGAAGCAAAACATCACGCAATGGTACAATGCCACGCACAAGCATGTTGGCGGATTGTGGGAAGGGCGGTTCAAAGATGCGATCATCGAGCGATCGGTAAAAGCCATGAGTTCGGTGGCGGCGTATATCGATCTCAATGCGTGGCGCGCCAATCTGGTGCAGGATCCGGCGGAGTACAAGTGGAGCAGCTTATGGGCGGCCGAGGAGGGCGACCAAGCCAGACAGCGAGCGTATGGATTCGTGTACGATACTTCGGCGGATTGGCGTACAGTGGAATCGGCTCACCGGCAATTGCTGCAAAACCGCATGGAAACAGATAGCGTCAAGCAGGGTGAGCTGGAGGAGGCGGTATTTACCTCGGGCGGAATTGTCGGAAGCGCCGAGTTCGTGAAGCAATTGGTTGACGGGGCGGAAGACGCCTTCCCGTCCGGGCATAAGACGCCGCCGGTGAGAACGAAATTCGAGGGCGGGGATTTGAAGGTGCTGAGGAACTTGCAGGTGCTACGGAAGCCGTCTAAGGGCTAGAAATTCGTCCATGGGGTCTTGTCTATTCCGAATATGATATAATATAAGCTGTTCGGCTAGGAATAGACAATGAGGCCAGGATATGATATAATATCCTGTGTTCTTATGGGAAGTTCCTAAAAGAATG
>Ga0265298_10000376_pt1 | contig 66866 bp, 58 predicted proteins | sample AusTroGonzalo_MG_3_FD_193486 | JGI IMG/M metagenome (GOLD analysis project Ga0265298, IMG submission 193486) | Bovine rumen microbial communities from tropical cattle in Woodstock, Queensland, Australia - Gonzalo_01 | ecosystem: Host-associated > Mammals > Digestive system > Stomach > Rumen ... | reverse complement strand
GATACAACGTGCTCTCTACAGGCATCGACTACCGCTGCGTTGTGAATTGCTTTCAAAAGTTTAGTATCTTTGCAGACTGATACAACTTACCACTATACGAAGTACAGCAGGAGAGGTTGTGAATTGCTTTCAAAAGTTTAGTATCTTTGCAGACTGATACAACGATTTGACCGCTAAGGAAAAAGAACTTCTTGTTGTGAATTGCTTTCAAAAGTTTAGTATCTTTGCAGACTGATACAACACGATGTAGATAATGAGAAGAAAATCAAATGCTTAGATAGTTTTTTAGAAATAAAAAAAGTCGCCTCAAAGGGCGACGTTTTTCATTAAAACTTCAATTTTCTCTTTTCTAATTTCTATTCAACCTCTAAGAAGAAGCTTACTAAAACAGTTCCAATTGCTGGCATGGTTGTTCTACCTTTGTGGGTTTCCTACTATGAAAAATTTCAATTTCTCCGAATTGTTTGTCGGTAATACATAAGATTCCTATGTCGCCGGTAGGTGGAAGAAATGATTTTACACGCTTGATGTGCACCTCGGCATTCTCTCTGCTGGCACAATGACGCATGTATATCGAAAACTGAAACATAGTGAATCCGTCTTTGAGAATTTTCTTGCGAAAGTCGGCGTATGCTTTCCGTTCTTTTTTCGTCTCGGTTGGTAAATCGAAAAGTACTAAAACCCACATGATGCGGTACTCGCTATAGCGTTCAGCAATCATTTTTCCGGGTAAATAATCTTGCGGCTTTCACCAGAGAAACATCTGGCTAAAGACGCAGTTGTTTGTGTGGCAGCAACCATCAAAGGACTTTTCTGCCCACCTATTCGTACGTCTATAACTGGGATGCTAAGCAACTCTTTCTTGATATTGGTGGTTAATTCTTCAGGATATCCATGTTCATCAGTATAACGTACTACAATTTCGTCCACGTATGGACGATAAGGTTCCATAATATCGTCAGCCAAACAATAGGCGTTGTAGCGATTGTGATGATGAATGCCAAGAGTAGGCAATAGACCTGATGAAGCCAAGGAACGAGCAATTACTGCACGTAAAATAGCATAGCCATAATTTAGCATGTTGTTGGGAGAAACACCTTCTCGTTCTCTAGTAAAATCCTCAACCTCTGGGAAGATGTTCTTCCAATAGAAAACTGCGGCTCGCCCTTCCAGGTTGTCAGGGTCTCCACTACGCACATCATTTTCCCATTTCAGCATGTTTGTCGTCGGAATGTTTCTACATTTCTCAAGCGTGGCAGCTTGATTGTGAATCTTTTGTTGTACAGTTTGTTGCCACAGTTGCTTCTTTAATGGCAAGGAGGCTTCTAATTGACTGCGAAAGCGCTCGTTTTGAATACTATTGCCTGATAAAGGAAGCATTAGCCCAACTGGTAAGTGGCTTTTGTCACAGGTGATTACAGCACAATTGTTGTCCAAAAGAGCATCCAACAATCCTTGTGAAATGGTGATTTGTCTGTTGTCTAACACCATAACACCAATATCTTCGATTGGGATGGTATGGGTGACATTTTCCTTGAAAGAGTTGGTCAAATCATCATTCTTCTCCACCTCGGGGAGTTTAATTACCAATTGTTCGTTCTTCAACGATAGGTAGGCGGGATTGCTGAAACAAAGGGTGCGCTTAATCATTTAATACTCTCCAATGGATACAATCTTACCAATATGGTTAACTCGAACTTTAACAATAGTCTCTAAAGCATTAACATTTCTAAGACGTTTCCATGTAATGTCCCGTAAAAGATTGTTTTCATCTACTATTGTTTCAAGATGATGTCTGAAATAATAATCTTTTGTTGCCATTTTCTGTACCCTAAACAAATTCGGGCTTATTACATCATAATTCTCCGGATTCTTATACCAAGCCTCATCATGATCCAATGGATTGAAAACCATATTGCCTTGTTCGTCATAGCGGGGGAATACAAAGTATTCATTCTGCTTCATCGTGAACAGGAATTGCCAGCCCTCGTCCTTTCTGTAGTCTTTGTCAACAATCGGCAAACCAAGTATTGCGCGTGAGGTGGCTTCGTAGAACGAAACGATATTCTCGTCTAACTCATATTGGATTTCGCCGTTTTCATCCGGTATCGGTTGACCGTTTTTATCAACCTTGGGCTTACGATAAATGGCTACATGATGGTTGTTTCCCGTATTGACAAAATCGACAGGTTGCGTCTTACCTTTCTCGTCAAGAATCAGACGGCCATCCTTGTCCCGCTTATCGTGCAGCGATTCTGCATTACTTATACCAGTAATGGTAACACGCTTGATGGCTATGTCCTTTTCTTTGTTCAACCAGATGGGGTTATCATCAAGATTAGTGAAGGCTTTCTTGGCATCGCCACCAAATTCATCCAAGCGGGCCTGGAGGATTTGACGTATATGAACATCAACCACTTTGTCGAGCTTCAGATCGGGCGACACCTCTTTTCTAATGGTATATACCGACTCAAAACCAACCAGCTTTACCTTTTCGGGGACTTTTTGCGTATGCATTTCATCCAACCAAACAGGGTTTTTCTCCAAAGTGTTTTTGCCTGTAAATGCCTTTTTCGGATCTCCTGCAAACTGCTGCAATCTTAACAATAATGCCTCACGATACCGTTTGTTGGCAACCGTCATTATTTTCTCGGTATCAAACGAAGCGTTTACCTTTTCTTCCTTGGTGACATATCGCTTCGAGCTTCCATAAACGGTTTCCAAATGCAACTGCCCGCGAGGTGTGAGTTGTACTTTTTTGTTTTTGCCGGCTTTCTTTTTCGAGGTGTTGATGTTTTGTGTCACCACTTTATTTTTTGCCTTTATTGATACCAGCGTGTTTTCAAGCTGTCGCTTGGCCTCTGCCCTGAATTCGTCCAAGGGCATCGGCGGATTGAAACGCAGTTTTCCGTGGCTGTCACGATGCAATTCTTTCTTCTCGATACCATAAATTGCGGCTGAACGCTGGTCTTTGTCCAGCAAAGACAATTCGACCATATCCAAATCTATATAGTCTTCAACGCCCTTTTGAACACGGGCATTCAGGTTGTTCAGATATTGGATATAGCTGCGTTTGGTGAAAGCAATAGTCAAGGCGTCCATTGCATGATGGCGATGGTCGTTGCGCTTGGTCCAGTCTTTAATGCGACGGATGCGCTGCCCGTCACGTCCTTCGATTACCTCCGTCAGCCCCAATTGGTTGTACTTGTCCCAGTTGAGTTCTTGCATCACATCCACCAACTGCCAATCCTCGCGCAAACGATCGGTTATGCTACCCGTAGTCGGCACCACAAACCGGACAATCTCTTCAAGGATTTCGCGAGCTTTCTTGGCTATATATTGAGAATCGCGCAAGTCGCGATTGATGAATCCACTTGGGATGTCGGCCTCTTTCATCAAAAGCTTGTCCCGTTTGGTTTTACTGATCGCCTTTTTATCAAACATGCTCTCAACCCTATTTTTGTATTCCTCAACGCCATTCTCACCATATTTGTCAGATACAAAGTCAAGGGCTGTGGAGTTGCCTTTATCCAGGTTGACTTGACGGACTTCTAATGTCTTATTCGAGAACGAGTCATCAAACAATTTGGCTTGGGGGATGATATGCTCTATGTCGAACTCTTTACTGAACACTTTTTCTTTGGGAATATAGGTATTGGAATACAAGGTTTTGTATCCGTTCACTTTTAGTTCCTCATAGAGCTTGTAGCGTATAATGTCGTTGCGACTTACATGAGACAGGTTAAAAGGCTCGGCCTGTAATAGCCTGACATATTCTTCATGGAGTCGTGTGGTTTCGTTGATTGACTTTGTCATTTCCTCGCGTTCCTTGGCTGATTTCTTCAATTCGCGAGCCAATTCGATACGAATCTCATCAGGCTTTCCATACTCCTCGATGATGGCATTCACCACATTGACCATTTGGTTCAGAATCTTCTCCACCACCGGATTGCGCAAGCAGTTGCGTGGTAAAAGTTCGAGCCTGTCTTTCAGCTCTTTGTTTTCAATCTCCTCTTTGGTCAAAGAATTCTTGGAATGACGGTAACCGGCATATTCGCACGCCACGCTGTAATCCAAGCCGTCCTTCAAATGCGGCAGTATCTTACGAATGGCCTTACTGCATAGGCTGCTGTAGTCATCCTGAAACACAACATTAGACAGGATGGTTGCCGACTCCTTGTTGAAACCAAACCAATCATGTAGCTTTGTAATCAAGCTGTCAGTACCCAATTCCGATTTGTCGCTTTCGTACGAATACAAAAGATGCCATAGTTTATACATTGGCTGCTGCTCTATAGCGTGACCTTCAAGAGAGGAGTCAAAACGCAGAATATCCGTATTGAATCCTAATCCGCCAAACACTTCTGAAACCAACTCTAATGCTTTTTCAGCAGGCATCTTGGAGAAATCGTAATCACCATGACCACTCGTCTCGATGATGGTTTGATAAGCCTTGAACAATTCAGTTTGAGTGCGATTTCCGTCCAGTTCCTTGAAATTCATGTCCAGGCCCTTCTGATTGCCAAACAGCAACTTGAGCACTTCGGCTTTGGAGAGTTTCTCTTTATAGTTAAGTTCGGCAAAAAGCTTCTCCTTTTCTTCCTGATCGAGGGATCGTTTGTCATTCTGGAACATTACTTGGACGTCGTTCAACTTCTGCCAAATTTTGAACTCCTGGAACAATGGCGAAGACTTTGGACATACACGCAAGCCAATGGTTTTGGTTTTCTTCTTTCCGTCAACAACGACCTCAACCTGACGACTCTCGAATTCGCAGAAAGAAATCAAGCTTTTCTGTGACTTCAGAGGACGCTGGTAGAATATCACGATGTCGCGGATCTCTTTTTTAAGCTCTGGGGTTAATTCCTTATGGTATTTGGCTTGAGTCTCCCAAATGGCTTCGAATTCATTCAGGTAATCCTGGCGATAGAACACTTGGTTTTTCAGACTATAGTTCGGGTTTTTGTCCAGTTGGGCCATTTGGTATTGTCCTACCGTCATCTTGTTAAAATACAACGCCTTGCTACGGTCGCTGATGTCACCAAGATAGCCGCTTGCGTTGCTGATTTGGCTATTCACTTCTTGAAGGACAATAGCCAACTCTTCCAGCCCTAGTTTGTGAGTGAGGGCATCCTCTCGCCATTGATAGCTTTCGATTTTTTGTTCCAGGCCTTTGGTTGTGCGTTTGATACCAACCAATTGAGCAGGTTTGGCAAAGATGGCCCATGTTTGAGTTTTATTCTTGCCTGTCAGATTGTCCTTCAGTTGATCCGTCAGCAGGTCAGGATAATAATACTTTTGTTGTTCCCAAATTTTATCGAACTCGGCCTGTAAGTCTGACCTGTAGAAGTCAGGCAGGTGCCGTTTGCCTTCTTTCAAAAGCCGGAGAGATAGTTGGCCTGGCGTCAGGTTCTCTTCGTAAAGCCGTTTTGCAATCTCCATGCCGTCAATCAACTTTCCTTCTTCGGTTGACTTTGCCTTGCGGCTGCTCTTGTAGCCACGCTTCTTATTAATCATCAGCAACACACGAGCCAGTTCCCGTAAAGAAATCTCATCGGTGGCTGCTTTGGCGCGTAAGCGGCAAGTTTCAAAAGTGGTTCGGTTGCCGTTTTCTGACAGTAAAGTGTTGTCGTCGATAAAGCCTTGCTCTTTCAATAGCTCTATCAGATTCTCACGACGAAGTTTATAACGTTGAAGATTGCGTCGCATACTGCGTTTCAGCGTCCTGTCAGCATTGGTTGTTATACTCTTGCCTTTTTCGAAATTAGACAATTCGTCAACCGTCAGGGGGGTCACTCGAACACCAATTTTGACAATAGATGATTTTTCATTCGCTTTTTCCGCTTCATTCACCACCGCCCAGCCGATGCTGTTGGTGCCAAGGTCTAATCCAAGTATTTTTTTCATGTTACACAAAATAAAGTGCAAAAATAATCATTTTATGAGAAAGTTTCAATATTTATTTGTATTTTTGCAGCAACTTTTGAAGCAATTCACAATAAGGATTATTCCGTTGTGAAAACATTAAGTTCGGAGCGGCCTCGGTCGCTTCGTCTTTTTTTCTGGCCTATTCCTTTCGTTTGTCGCAGGTGCCAGCGCCTGCGGGACGCTGCCGCCTCCGTAGGATATCTGTTAGGTGCAAAAAAAAAACAAAAAGGGGCTGTTTGTCTTTTTCGGCCCCCTTTTGCGTTGACGTCATAAATATATTGTGATAAGAGAATCACACATCTCGTGATAATAGAACCACAAGCGTGTGCAAAAATACAAAAAAATCAAATGTAAATTTCCTCTAATTTTTTTGCGGACGCGATGAATCGCGTCCCTACAATAAATAATATACGTTTGTGCGTTATTCAGGAATTTTATGTACATTTGCAGCTGAAATTCGTATGACTGATATGGCTAAGATACATATACTACCTGGTGAGTTCAAAGAAAAGTTGGAGATGCAGCTGGCATACTCTATCAAAGCGGGCTTTCCGTCGCCAGCGGATGACTACCAGCACGATACCCTCGACTTTAACCGCGACTTGATTAAACATCCCGAAGCTACATTCTACGGTAAAGTGGATGGCGACAGCATGATAGAGGCGGGCATCAACGACGGCGACATTGCCATCATAGACCGCAGCGCGGATCCGAACGACGGCGATGTGATAGTGGCTTTCGTGAACAACGAGTTCACCATCAAGTTCCTCGACCTCTCTCACAAGGCCGACGGCTACATTGAACTCCGTCCCGCCAACAAAAAATACAGCCCCATCAGAATCGACGACACCGACAACTTCGAGGTGTGGGGCGTGGTCATCTGGACCATCCATAGCTGGAAACACTAAAACGAAAACGAAAACCAAAACGAAAACTATTTTTTGTTTACTGTTTACCGTTTACAGTTTACTGACAAACTCTGGAACCTGGAACTTGGAACTTGGAACCTGAAACTTTAAACCTTGAACTTTGAACTTTGAACCTTGAACTTTGAACTCTATGTATGGCATAATCGATTGCGACAACTGCTACGTTTCGTGTGAACGTGTGTTTCGGCCCGACCTGAACGGCAAGCCGGTGGTGGTGCTGAGCAACAATGATGGTTGTATAGTGGCACGATCGAATGAGGCCAAGAAGTTGGGGATTAAAGCAGGTATGCCATATTTCGAGCTGGAACAGAAGTTTCCCAATCAGAAGATTGCCGTGTTTTCGTCCAACTACGAGCTTTATGGAGAGCTGACGGGTAGGGTAGTGAGCATCATCAGACAGGAAGCCCCGCAATATTTCCGCTACTCCATTGACGAGTGCTTTGTGTACTTAGATGGAATGGAGAAGGTGAATCTCAAGCAGTGGGGCGAGAACTTGCACAAAAGAATCAAAAAGTCGGTGGGTGTGCCAGTAAGTATAGGCCTGGCACCCAACAAAACATTGGCCAAGATGGCCAGCCATTTTGCCAAGAAGTTTCCGGGCTACCGACATTGCTGTATGATAGACTCGGATGAGAAAAGAATCAAAGCCCTGAAGCTGTTTCCTATCGACGACGTTTGGGGAATAGGCAGGAGGTACACCTCCAAATTGCAGTTCTTTGGGGTAAAAACAGCCTACGATTTTGCTTCGTGGACCAAAGAACAGGTAATTGCTACTTTCCACAATATTGTTATCTACCGCACCTGGGCGGAGCTGAACGGGGAGGACTGTGTGCCCAACGAGGCAATGGCGAAGAAAAAGAGCATCTGTACCAGCCGTAGTTTCAATGGCATGATCAAAGACCTGGAGACGCTGAAAGTGCATGTGAGCAACTATGCCGCCCGCTGCGCCGAAAAGCTGAGAAGGCAGAACACCGTAGCCAATATAGTAGGTGTGTTCCTCAACACCAACTACTTCCGGGAAGACCTTCCCCAGCTTTGGGAGTTCCAGGAGATACAGTTGCCCACCGCCTCCAATTCGGCAGTCACCATCGTCAAAGCAGCTCAAGAATTGCTCACTCAAATCTACAAGCCTGGTTACTTCTATAAGAAAGCGGGGGTGATAGTGATGGGGATAGCCCCTAACTCACCCATACAGCTGAACCTGTTCGACATCAACGCCGAGCGCTTCGAGAAGCTGAAGTCGCTAGACGCGGTGATTGACCGCATTAACAAGCTTCACGGCACCGAGACCGTCATTCTGGGGGCACAACAATATTCTCAGAAGAACGAGCAGGGCAAAGCAGAGGTGTTCGCCAACGCCATCAAACACGATTTCAGAAGCAAAAACCCCACCACCCGCTGGAGTGACATCATCCGGCTGAAGTAGGTGAGACGAGATCCTTGCCCTGATGACGCGTGCGTAGGCCATGCCGACGGTTGGGGGGAACGGGACGGTGCGGCTGCACTGCTTTTTTAACCCCTCCAGTGTATAGCCATCAGATTAAACTTCACTAATAGAATTGAAGAATGACATTATATAGAGCCGTTGCGAGAGCAGCGGCTTTTTTTATGCTACAAAAAGAGGCTCGTTTTGATTATTTTTACTATCTTTGCAGCGTTTTTATAGACAAAAATATGGAAATTACCCTTTATAACGACAACGGCAAGGTAATGCTTACATTTGACGGGCGCTTGGAAACCGGTACCGTAGCACAAGCAACAGAAGATATAGGCAGATTGCTGGGCGAACAGCAAGAGATTGAGAGGCTGACTTGTGACTTTAACAATATGAGTTATATATCAAGTTCCGGCTTACGCCTGGTGTTGCAGTTGGCCAAAAGATATGAGAAATTCTGTATCATAGGTACACAACCTGATGTATATCAGGTGTTTGAGATGACGGGGTTTACCCAGATGATGATGATTGAACGAGCCTATCGGCAAATATGTGTGGATGGTTGTGAAGAGATTGGCCGTGGAGGAGTTGGGGTGGTGTATAGACTTGACGATGAGACCATTATCAAGGTGTTCCGCAAGGGAAGTACTATTGATGAGCTGCGAGCCGAAATCTTTATGGCCAAAGACGCTTTTGTGTTGGGGATGCCTACTGCCATTTCGTATGATATTGTAAGGGTGGGTGATTGCTATGGCCTGGTTTATGAACTGCTGAACACCGATACCCTTAGCACCTGTATCATGCGTGAGCCCGAACGGATGGATGAATTTGCCCACCAGTATGCCAACCTGTTCCGACAACTTCATGGGATTCATGTGCCGAAGGGAGGCAGGATTCCCAATGCCCTTGAACGTATGGAGGCGGCGGTGAGACATATTGGCCGCTACTTTGACAGCGCTTCCATCGACTTGTTACTAAAGATTGTGCACAAGATACCTGATGGAGACAGACTGCTGCACTGCGACTTGCAAACCAAGAATGCGTTGATGCAAGGCGACGAATTGATGCTGATAGATATGGGGGAAGTATGCTATGGACACCCGATGATTGATTTGGGTTACGCCTATTCGTCGATAATGAAACTACTGGGAGGTGACTATGAAACTATAATAGGCATGCCCCGTGAATATGGACGTCAATTGTGGAAGAAGATGATGGGCTATTATTTCGAGGGAGCAAGCGATGAACTATTGGCACACCGAGAAGAACAGTTGGATGTGGTGGCTACCGTTCGCAATTTCAATTGGCTGTCCCTGTCCAACAACTTTCCCGAGTCGGCAATTCGCGAGTGTCAACAGGCGTTTGACGAACGTGTCACCAAACGTAAGGATTATCTCTTGAGTGTATGTGAGACCTTTGGGGATTGGGAATAAATTTGTAACTTTGTCGCGTTTTATAAGCATTGAAAAAAAGGATTATATGAATAATTACACGATAAAAACAGTTTGGTTAGTAGTTTTTTGTTTGGGACTGAGTCTTTCGGTCAGGGCCCAACATATTTGCGATTCTGTTTTGTCGCCAAGAAATATCTCTATCACTCCCGGAGAGTCCATAACGCTGCATGCCCATGGACTGTTTGAATACAATTGGGAGCCGGCATCGTCTTTTGCCAATCCTCATGATAGCATACAAACAATAGCACCCGTAGTGAGCACAGATTACATCGTAACAGGGCGAATTATCTTAGAAAATATTGTTTCGAACGGTGATTTTGAAGCAGGCGACGTGGGATTTATCAGTGGCTATACCTATTGGAATACTAATTCCAACAACTGGGGTATTATTGGAGCAGAAGGAACTTATACGATTAACACCACTTCGGCTAATGTTCACAATAACTTCGGCAGCTACCCCTGTTTAGACCACACCTACGGCAACGGAACCGGAAAGTGCATGTATGTAAACGGTGCGTCCACGAGCAACGTGATTGTATGGCAGCAGGAACTATATGATATTGTTCCCAATACCGACTATATTTTTATCACTTGGCTGGCTACTTTGTCTCAAGGTCAGATTCATTCAAACACGAGTGAACTGGCTCATTTGCAGTTCAGTATCAATGGCGTCCCCCTTGGACCTGTTTTCAACGCCTCATCCACCACGGCCCAGTGGAACCAGTTCTATCAGATTTGGAACAGCGGTAATGCTACTTCGGCAGTCATTACCATATTGAACCAGTGTACGGCGGCATCAGGCAACGACTTTGCCCTCGATGATATCAGTTTCTGTCCGATGATTACCTGCCACGATACTTTGTCTGTTACTGTAGGCTATTATATCAATGCCAACAACGATACCGTGAGAGCTTGTCGCGGGGACGTTAAGACCATCAACCCGATGGATAACGATGAGTATGACGTTGTGTGTAATGATATAGGAACGGTACTGCCTGAAATCATACAGGAACCCCAACATGCTATCGTCAACACATCCTCCACGGGAAGTCTGCAGATACAGTTTGCTACGGATTTTTTGGGAGTGGACACCCTCTATTATCGTATTTGTTGCAGTGGCACTTGCGATACTGCTGCCATTATACTGATATCCACCGGCTTTGAATCGGAATTTGCCGATACGGCATGCAGCCAATATACTTGGAATGGAGTAACCTACAGTAGTTCAGGTGACTTTCAACAACAGTTTACCGCTATTAACGGTTGCGACAGCACAGCCACACTTCATCTCACCATCCTGAATCCCACCATCTCCATCAGGTCGGACAATAGCCTGTTTTGCGAGACCCATGAAACGGCTTTGTTTGTAGAGAGCGACTACGAGCAGTTTGAGTGGAACACGGGCGATTTGGGCGAGACTCTGGTGGTGACCGAGCCGGGCACTTATTCGGTGGTGGGTAGCAATAGATTTTGTAGCGGCACAGCCCAATATACCATTCCCCATTGCGACTTCTCAGTATATATTCCCAATACCATCACTCCCGGCACACCCGACGGTCTGAACGATTTTCTGAGCTTGAGCGACCATGTGAAACCCGAGATGCAGAGCTTCGAAATCATTATCTACGACCGCTGGGGCAACATCGTCTTCGCCTCTATCGACAAAGATTTCCAGTGGGATGGGAGAGTGCAAGGAAAACTTCTTCAGAATGTCATCTACACCTACGTGATGAACTACATCAACCAAGAGAATCAGCCGGTACAAAAGAAGGGAACGATACTGGTGCTGTAAATGTGCTTTTGAGATAATGTGCTAAATTTTTCTGTTTTTTTTGTCACAAAATAGTCGGCTTTTACGACATATAGGAAAACAACGCCTGTTATGGATCAGTTTGAAAGCACATATCACCAATATTATCCTTTGCTTTGGGCCGTGGCCATGAAGCTTTTGGCGGATGAGGATACCGTAGCCGATGTGCTGCAAGATGTCTTTGAAGCCTACTTCAGCCAAAGTCAAAAAAGCAAGATCCGTCAGCCTAAGAGTTGGCTGTTTCGGGTTACATTGAACAAGTGTGCCGACAATGCTGCGTATAACAAGCGTCATACGGATATGTCCGCCTTGAATATGCTGGAAGATGAGACAGGAAATCCTGATTCCAAGTATGATGATCGGAAGATGGTTCAGCAGGCATTGTCGCAGTTGCCTCCAAAAGAACGTCAGTTGGCGGTGCTTTACAGCGAGGGTTTTTCTTATAAGGAGATGTCTGAAATCATGGATATCCGTTTTTCCTCGGTGGGCAAAACATTATCCAGAGTAATTAATAAATTGTATGATATATTAAAATCAAGTGGCTATGAAACATTTGAGAGATAGTGAGATACAGGCCTTCATAGATGGAGAGTTGTCACCACGGCAGGTCAATAGGGTGGAGCGGCATTTGCAACAGTGCCCCGCTTGTACCGCCCGGGTGGAGGAGCAGCGTGCCAAGATTGATAAAGTTTTTTCAGTGTTAAATTTGGTTAATAATCCTGAAATCAAACACCCGCATCTTCCGTTGCATCATACTAAAGCAAGCGTGGAAACACTCTCTGTCTTATCGCCTAATCGCAAAAAATGGTTTGGAAACATTGCTTCCGTAGCTGCGGTAGCCATTCTGGTTTTATCCCTGACCTTTATTATTCGGCAAAATACGCTCAAAGAAGAAATGCTTGGTAAGCAAATTTTTGTACGTTATGAGATGGAGGATGAATTTGATGCCAATCGTCCCATTACCGAACAGGATTATGTTTTCAGAGTTTATCAACAATAAATTTATATTATCATGAAAAAGAACGCTTTTATCGGTATCGTCTTTATGACAGCAATATTATTCTTTTCTGGAAAAGGATATTCACAGAGTCTGCTGGATATATACAAAAACGGTGCGGTGAAATTGGTTCCTGAGACCAATTATGCGCAAAATAATGATTGGAATCAAGTATTCCGCTCCTATTATGATAAAATGTATGACACCTATGTCGGTAAAAGAAAATATGTAACGGTGTTGTCAGACGGCTCTGTGGTGGTCAGTCATTCTTACGAGGATTACTATACACTATTTGATAAAGACGGAAAATTTGTGCGTGAGTTCAGTATAAATACCGGAAAGAGTAAGAAACTGACGAAACCTATTGCAGGGGCGTTGAACGACAAGATTTTATACACGAAGGCGGATAACTTGGGCAAGATACATTTTATTGATTTGCAAGGAAATATCAAGAAAATAGTGAATATCAAATACAGTGTTTATGATATTTTGCCCCTTCCAGGTGATCGTTTGTTGGTGACTGGTTTTGTGGTGGGGAAAAAGTGTAGGGATATCGTGTCAATCGTAGATTATAATACTGGTGACCAGAAAGTTATATATAGTTACTGGTGGGAAGATGGCAGATATTCAGCTTCATCAGCAGGTGAGGATGTCCCCTTCTTTTATAGAAAGAAATTAGAGAACGGCAGTGAAGTTATGATTGGCTATCATCCTGCGGATGCAGTCATGTCTGTTGGACTTAGACAGTCCTCCATAAAAGTGCGTGTTGCGATTGTCAAGCAGAAAATTGTGGTAGCAGCCCCTTCTGTGAATCAGGTTATCACCTACGATTTAAATGGTGTTGAATTAAACAGGATGAGTATTCCTTTTGGCAAGAAAGAGCTGTCGGTGGAAGAACAGAAAGAAATTATGCGGAAACAGATTGAAGATGTCAAAAAGAATACCAATCCCTCTATCGTGCCGAATGTTTCAATGAATGTTGAATCAGAAGAATACAAAAAGGTGATAATGCCAGAGTTGGTGAAGAAAATGGAGAAGGATATGGCCTTGATTACCGAACCGGTGAACCTGCCAGTGTTCACTACAATTATCAAAGATTCGGAGGACAATCTGTTATTTTTTGAAATTCCAGAGACAAAAGGTGGCAACAAATTCAATGTGTATGTATATGAGGATAAAGGTGAATTCATGTCTTTTAGACATTGTAGCTTTGTGTGCGATGAATACGATCTGGTCATCAATGCCGACAGAATGGTGTTCCACAATGGATTCCTGTACAGCGTTCAAGACAAAAAAGGCGCAAAGGGTATCCCCATGCGCCTGGTAAAATTCCGTTTGTCTGGAAAATAAGGTTTACAGCAACTCAACACTACGCTTTACAAAGTCGCTGAGTTTCTCGCCCGTCAGGATGTTCTGCGACAGCATAGCTAAGTCAATGAGTTGTTTGGTCAGCGCCACCTTCTTGTCCTCGTCGGTTTCACCCAAAATACGACCAGCAAGAGGGTGGTTGCCGTTTACCACCAAATTGTAGTGTTCGAAGTTGCCGAAAGAGGGCTGTCCGGAAATTTTGCTCATATCCTGATAACGACGCATAAACTCATTTTGTGTAATCATCACCGGCAGGTCGTTCTCGCTGAGACTTTCCACCTGTACGGTGAATTTCTCTTTCTCCACATTGCCTTCAAACAGTCCTTTCAGTTTCTCGGTCTCATCGCTCGACAGTTTGGAGGGGTGAGCATCTTCCTTCTCAATCAGCTTGTCAATAATGTCGGCATCTACACGGGTGAATTTGCTCTTCTCGAGTTTTTGCTCCAGCATATTGATGAAGTGAGTATCCAAGAAACCGTCCATCAGCAATACATCGTAGCCGTTTTCTTTAGCAGAAGAGATGTAAAGGTGCTGAGTGTTTACATCTGAGGCATAGAGGTATACAAGGGTGTCGTTTTTGTCTTTCTGCAAGGTCTCAATCTTGGTCTTATATTCATCCAAGGTAAAGTATTTGCCATCGGTGTTCTTCAGCAGGAAGAACTTCTGGGCTTTCTCGTAGAATTTCTCATCGGTAATGGAACCGTATTCGATAAACACCTTGATATCATCCCATTTCTTTTCGAAATCCTCACGGTCGTTCTTGAACATCTCTTCCAGTTTCTCGGCCACCTTCTTGGTGATGTGGTTAGAGATTTTCTTTACGTTGGCATCCGACTGTAAATACGAACGTGACACATTCAGCGGGATGTCGGGTGAGTCAATCACACCATGAAGCAACATCATAAATTCGGGGATAATACCATCCAACTGGTCGGTGATAAACACCTGGTTGCAATAGAGCTGTACCTTGTTCTTTTGCAATTCAAACTGATTTTTCACCTTGGGGAAATACAGTACTCCAGTGAGGTTGAAGGGGTAGTCCACATTCAGGTGAATCTGGAATAAGGGGTCTTCAAACGACATAGGATAGAGTTCGTGATAGAACTTCTTGTAATCCTCATCGGTGAGCGAAGAGGGCTGTTGTTTCCATATCGGGTTGGTATTGTTGATGATACGGGGTACCTCAATTTCCTCTTCTTTGTCCTTGCCTTCAGGTTTCTCCCATTTTTTCTCCATACCGCAGCGGATAGGTACCGGCAAGAAACGACAGTATTTGTGCAGCAACCCCACAATACGGTTTTCTTCCAGAAATTCCGCAGAGTCGTCGGCAATATGCAGAATGATTTCCGTTCCGCGGTCAGCTTTGTCGATGTGTTTCAGGGTGTACTCTGTAGAGCCGTCACAGGTCCAGTGAACTGCGGGCATCTCGTCCTGATACGATTTAGTCTTGATTTCCACTAACGAAGACACCATAAAGGCCGAATAGAAGCCCAGTCCGAAGTGACCGATAATGTTGGCGGTGTCAGTTCCTTTATATTTCTCCACAAATTCTTCCGCACTTGAGAAAGCAATCTGGTTGATATACTTCTTCACTTCGTCTTCTGTCATACCGATACCGTGGTCGATAACTGTAAGTGTTTTGGCTTCTTTGTCCACCTTCACCTCTATGGTCATATCGCCCAAATCGGCATTGCTTTTGCCGAGGCTGACCAGCGTCTTCATCTTTTGCGAGGCGTCTATAGCATTGGATATTAACTCTCTAAGAAATATTTCCTGATCGGAATACAAGAATTTTTTGATAACCGGAAAGATGTTTTCCGTTTTGACATTAATTTTTCCTGTTGACATAATTTATGGTTTATTATTGTTTTTTTACTTGATGAACGGGAACGCTAAAAGCAAAATTTGTGCCAAACTTCGAGGCTGACATTTTGGCAGAGTATTGTTAAACCTTAGCCGACTTGCCCTTCATTGGGAAAGTTTCTGGGTAAAAAACTCCTCCATATAAAAAATCAACGTCGAGTTGCTCACCAACAACTTCAACTGGGCGGCAAGCACCATAGGCGAACTCTACAAGTCAAGGTGGCTGGTCGAGATTTTCTTCAGGCACGTGAAACAGCTGCTGCACATCAAAAGCTTTGTCGGCACGTCGCAGAACGCGGTGGAGATACAGCTGTGGACGGCCCTGATCACCATACTGATGCTCAAATATCTCCAGTTCAAGGCATCATACGACTGGAATCTGTACAACCTCGTCGCGTCGCTGCGTCTGAACACCTTCACCAAAATGGATCTCTGGAAATGGCTAAACGAGCCGTTCACTCCGCCACCCGACACGCTTGGCGACCCGAATGAGGGGGTTCAACTTTCAATTTTCTGATTTCTCTCCCGCAAATGCCCTATTTATCGGAGAATAATATTTTTTGGAAATTTATTTAGGACAGTATTGGTTGTAATTCAAAAATTATATGTAACTTTGCAAGCACTATAATTTATTGCGATAATATAATCACAAAATAAACCATTATGAAAAAGACATTTTTACTACTTATCTGTCTGCTGGTGTGTTGCGTCGCTGCATTCTCCCAAAGCGTAACCCTTACCTTTACCGCCAAAGATGTAGCCAACCACTATGTGCAACTTAACCGGGTTACTATTACCAACCTGACCAAAAGCTGGCAGGAGACGATATATTGGCCTGATACCACGCTAACCATGCAGAATGGTACAGGTATTAATGATGTAGAGACGTTTCCTGAAACGTCTCTAAAATTGTCCCAAAACAACCCCAACCCCTTTACCAGCACCACCGAGGTAAGCTTGATGGTAGCGGAAGATGATGAGGTGATGTTGGATATTGCGGATGTGAACGGAAAAATTGTGGGAACGCATCGCATGCGTCCGCAGGCGGGTATCCATCAATTTCGTATAACCTTGGCCACCGCCGGCACCTATGTGATGACTGCCCGCCAGAATGGACAAACCTCGTCCATCAAGATGGTGTGCAACGGTGGCGGGGATGGCAATAGGATTGAATATACAGGAAATGGCGGGGATGCACCTCATGCATCCGCAACCAAAGCCAAAAACGGTCCCAAATATACCACCACCAACCCATTTAATTTTGGAGACCAGATGGAATATGTGGGATATGCCACCATTAATGGCAGCGAGGTGGAAAGCCAGCATATTACACAAATGCAGGGTGCTTCCCAGACCTTCACTTTGCAGTTTACACAAATACATTATCAATTGCCTACTGTTACCACCAGTGCGGTAAGCAATATCACCTCTTCTTCCGCAACGGCAGGTGGTACGGTGATTTCTGATGGCGGTGCAACGGTGTATGACAGGGGCGTTTGTTACAGCACGGCCTCAATGCCTACCATATCGGACAATTGTATCCAAATCGGGCAAGGCACAGGCATTTTTTCAAACAATATAACGGGTCTAAACGACAACACTACTTACTATGTGCGTGCCTATGCTACCAACAGCCAGGGCACGGCGTATGGTAACGAACTGAGTTTTACGACTGTGAATCCTGCAAACGATGGCCAGCCCTGTCTTGGCACACCGACAGTTGCCGACATCGATAGTAATGTCTATAATACGGTGATGATAGGCATACAGTGCTGGATGAAGGAGAACCTTCGTACCACGCGCTATGCCAATGGAGTGAACATACCAATGGGCAGTACATACAGTAACACCGATCCCTATCGTTATGCGCCGGACAATAACAACTCCAATGTATCCACCTACGGCTACCTGTACAACTGGGCCGCGGTGATGAATGGAGACTCTTCCTCATTTGCCAATCCTAGTGGTGTGCAGGGAATCTGCCCGAATGGCTGGCATGTACCGAGTGATGCGGAGTGGACGCAATTGACCAACTATGTTGGTAGTCAGACGCAGTACAGGTGTGATAATAGCAGTGTTAAAATTGCCAAGGCGTTGGCATCAACTACGGGATGGCTCAGTTCTGATGAAACTTGTGAAGTAGGTAATAATCCTAGTACGAACAATGCCACGGGCTTTTCGGCTCTTCCCGCTGGCGGCTACGGCGGCAACTACGGCAATTTTGGTCGCAACGCCCGATTTTGGAGTGCTACGGAGAGCGATGACGGCGACGCATACTACCGCATGCTAGCCAATCATGAAGCCTTCGTGTACAGGAACTACTACCAAAAGTTCTTCAGTACCTCGGTTCGTTGTGTCCGCGATTAGAACAGAGAAGACAAATAAAGTTAAGTTCATATAGAGCTGTACTTACCATCAGCTTGATCTTTTGGTTACTTTTCAATCACAGCGAAAAGTAACGGATTTTTTTGTATTTTTGCAAGCTAATTTTTAAATAGAATGGATAAGAATACGATTATCGGACTACTCCTGATTTTTGCGGTATTTATGGGCTTTAGTTTCTATACCTCGCAGCGAAACGCAAAACACAGGGAACAGATTGAGAAAGAAATGATTGCGCAGGAGCAGAAGGCGCGGGAAGACTCTATTGCCAATGCGGTGGCTGCCTCTATGGCTGACCAAGCTTCGACGGCTAATGAGGGTGAGGCTACGGCCGATACAACTGGCGGTAAGGTGGCTCAAAATAAGAAACTGCCACTATATGCAGTGGCTTTTCAGATGCCGGCTGACGCTCAGAATGGCGATTTTATGGTGGAAACAAATAAAGCCATCTACACCTTTGCCCGTCAGGGAGGATACCTGAAACGTATCGAAATGAAGGGGGTGTATAAGTACGCACCCAAGGATTCGGTAAAACCGCAGGTGGTGCTGTTTGATGGCGAGAACAACAGTATCAATATCGACTTGATGTTGAAGAACCAAGCGGTGGTTCACTCTAAAGACCTAACTTTCAGTAGCGATATTCAGGATGTACTGATGGTGAATGAAGACAGTACGGTATTGTCGCTGAAGGTATATCCCGCTGGTGCAAACGCAGAAGGTGATTCAACTGGCAACGTTTCGGACAGCTACATCGAATATCAATATACTTTTTCCCCTGACAACTACCTTTTTGGCTTCAAGATCAACTTTGTCAATATGGCAGACTATTTGTATGCCAATAATTTGGACTATACTCTCGAATGGAATTCCTTGCTAACCTGCCAGGAACGAAATTACCAAATTGAAAGAGATATCACTACCATATATTATATGGATAACGTGGAAGATGTGAGAAATCTGGACGAACGAAAAAGCGACAAGAAGGATTTTGCATCACCACTGAGATGGGTGGGGTTCAAGCAACAGTTCTTCACTTCAACACTGATGGCTAAATCCTCAGATTTCTCCACAGGAAGCTTGAAGGTGACCGTTCCCGCTAAAACCGAGACCTCTCTCTTGAAGACCATGTCAGCCGACTTGGATTTCAGAATCAGTGATGTCAATAGAGGTTCTTTCGATATGACAATGTATGTGGGTCCCAGCCAGTACAAATTGCTGAAAGAGTATGATCAGAAACTGGAACGTCAGGTGCCACTAGGGTGGGGGTTCTTCCTTTTGCAATGGTGCAACCGCTATATGATTATTCCTATCTTCAACTGGTTGGAAAGCTATGGCATCAGCTACGGTATCATCATTCTGATACTCTCATTGTTTATCAAGTTGCTGGTAACTCCTGTCAACTATAAGACCTACCTTTCATCGGCCAAAATGAGAGCCTTGAAGCCCGAAATAGATGCTCTTTCCAAACGTTATCCTAAAGCCGACCAGAATCAAGATGAAATGATGAAGAAACAGCAGGCCACTATGGCACTGTATAAAAGTGCTCATGTAAGCCCGATGGCCGGCTGTATTCCCGCACTGATTCAGATGCCTATCCTGATTGCCATGTACCGTTTCTTCCCATCGGCATACGAGTTGAGACAACAACCATTCTTATGGGCGGATGACCTTTCGGCCTACGACTCCATTTTGGACCTGAGTTTCAACATCCCCTTGTATGGCAACCATGTGAGTTTGTTCACCCTGCTGATGACTATCTCCACCATTGCCTACACCTACATGAACAACAAGTTGATGGCTCCGGCTACCGGCAACAGCGACCAGCAGAGAATGATGAAGGTGATGATGTACATCATGCCTATCATGTTCCTCTTTATGTTCAATAGCTTTGCTTCAGGTTTGACCTATTACTACCTGTTAATCAACCTGATTACCTTTGCCCAGAACGGTATTTTCATGTTGACTGTAAATCAAGACAAACTGCGTGAGCAATTGCTGGCCAATATGAAAAAGCCCGTCAAAAAATCGAAATGGCAGCAACGTATGGAAGAGATGGTTAAACAACAGCAACAGCTTGCTAAACAACAAGGACGCAAATAAAAATAAAATAATTTCATTTTTTAGGCGTTCGGAACAAGAAAAAAAAGTATTTTTGCAAATCAAATTACCTTAATAAATAATATTAACGAAAAAGATTAGAGATGGAAAATTTAGAAAAAAATGAAGTGTTATCAAGAGCAGTTAGAGCAGGGAAGCGTACCTACTTTTTCGATGTTAAGACTACTAAAAACGAAGAGAAGTATCTGACCATTACCGAAAGCAAGCGTAAATTCAACGCTGATAATGGCACTTTCTTCTATGAAAAGCATAAATTGTTCCTTTACAAGGAAGATTTCACCAAATTCCAGAACGCATTGGCAGCTGTATTAGAGTTCATCGAAACAGGCAAAGTGCCCGATGACATTCTTTTCGACACCAACGAACCCAAAACCGACGACATTAATTTTGAAGACTTGGAGGCCTAATGGGAAAGATTATTGCTGTCGTTAACCAGAAGGGAGGTGTGGGCAAGACCACGACTGCGGTCAATCTTGCCGCCTCGCTGGCTGTGCTCGAGCATAAAACCCTGCTGATTGATGCCGACCCACAGGCAAATGCCACTTCGGGTGTAGGCATCGATGCTGAACAGGTGGAACACAGCGTCTACGACTGTATGCTCGGCAACAATTTTGCGACAGAAGTCATTGTAAAGACTGACACTCCCAATCTGGACCTTATGCCGGCCACTATCGATTTGGTGGGGGCCGAACTGGAGATGATTTCCTTTGACCGTCGCGAGTACCGTATGCGCGACGCTTTGTCAGCATTGAAAGATGAATATGAGTTCATTCTGATTGACTGTGCCCCGTCGCTGGGACTGATTACCTTGAATGCGTTGGTGGCTGCTGATTCAGTCATCATTCCGGTACAATGCGAGTACTATGCCCTTGAAGGTTTGGGAAAACTGTTGAATACCGTCCGACTGGTACAGTCGAACATGAATCCTCAACTGACTATCGAAGGCATACTGTTGACGATGTACACTGCCCGACTGAAACACAATAATGCAGTGGTTGAAGATGTACGTCAGCATTGCAAGGGTATCGTTTTCAACACGATAATCGTGAGAAATGTACGTCTGAGCGAGGCTCCGAGTTACGGAAAGCCTATTGTGTTGTATGATGTACAGTCAAAGGGAAATATCAATTACCTGAACTTAGCAAAGGAACTTCTGGTCAATAACGGTTATACCTTTGAATAATTATGATGGATAAAGACGCAAAAAAATTGGGTAAAGGATTAGGCGCATTGCTGGGAGGAGGAAATATTCCCATTGCGTCCAACTCTGCCGCCCGTTTCAAACAGGATTCGGTGGGTAATATCCGTATTGAATCCATAGAGGTTAATCCCAATCAGCCTCGTACCAAATTTGACGAGGAAGCCCTGCAAGAATTGGCTGAATCAATCAAGAGTTACGGACTGATACAACCGATAACTGTTCGCCCCATTGCCAACGGCAAATATCAGTTGATATCGGGCGAACGTCGTTTGAGGGCATGCAAACTTGCAGGTCTGCAAGAGGTTCCTACCTACGTGCGCACCGTGGACGATTTGCAGTCCATCCAAATGGCACTGGTAGAAAATATCCAGCGTGAAGACTTGAATGCTCTTGAAATTGCCCTCTCATATCAGCGACTGATAGACGAATGTGGCTTCAACCAGGACGAGGTGAGCGAGAAAGTGGGGAAAAACAGAACCACTATCGCCAACTATCTGCGACTGCTGAAACTGTCGCTGCCGGCTCAAATAGCCGTGAGAGACAATGTTATCAGCATGGGCCACGCCCGTGCTTTGGTAGCACTGGAAAATGAGAAGTTGCAAGAGAAGGTGCTTAAGCAAGTGATGGATGGCGGACTCTCAGTTCGTCAGACTGAAACCTTGGTGAAGAAATATTCCAACGAATTCAAGCCCACTAAGACCAAAATCAAAATCAATCTCTCAGACGAAGTGAATGAGTTTATGTCGTCCCTCTCCAAGAAACTGAATTCGAAAGTATCGGTGAGTAAAGAGTTGTCAGGAAAGGGCAAAATAACTATCCCGTTTACTTCCGATGACGACTTGAAGCAAATAATTAGCAAGCTAATGTAAACTTCTTTAGTTCTGCTATTTATGAAAATATTGAATGTAATATTATCAATCATGCTGAGTCTGTTCGCATTAAGTGTACAGGCTCAGTCTGTTGATACTCTTTCCTCGCAGGCCAGTGAGTCAGATACTATTCAAGTCCAACATGTTCGTGTGCGTGCAAATCAAAACAAAGGACTCAAGATTAGTTCCGAAAAGCCGGCTGAGCGAGTGGCAATGACAGATTCGGCATTGCGTAAAAAACACAATCCGACTATTGCAGGCTGTCTTTCTATTATTCCGGGTGGCGGTCAGATTTACAACAAAAAATACTGGAAACTACCCATTGTCTATGGCGCATTGGGCATCTCATGCTATTTTGTCTATGATTTCGCCCACCACATGGTGTATTACAAAAACGAGTTTATCAATCGTCGTGACGGAAATACCGATTTGTTGAGACCGGAACTTAGTATGGAAACTGACGCGAATATCTTGACTGAAAAAAACACCTATCGCCGAAGAATGGAAATCGCCGTGGCTGTCACAGCTATTTTGTATTTTTTGAATATCATGGATGCGATAGTGGATGCCCACCTGTATTATTTTGACATTTCCGACGACCTGTCGCTGCGCGTTGCTCCACAGATTAATCAGAATTATTACAACTCGTTGGTGCAACAGCACAATACATCGTTCAATTACGGCGTTAATCTTACATTAAATTTCAAATAATGGCAAAGTTTGCAATTTTAGGCTATGGTAAGATGGGCAAAGAGGTGGAAAAGATCCTTGTAGCCCAGCAACAAGAGATTGTGGCGACTATTGATAACGAGGAGGATTGGAAGCAACAATGGGACAAATTCCTTACCGCCGATGTGGCCATCGAGTTTTCGATGCCCTCGGTAGCTGTGCAGAATTTTAAGAAATGCTTTGATAATCATATCCCTTTGGTGGCTGGCACCACGGGTTGGTATGATAGGACGGAAGAAGTGACCAACTATTGCCGCGAGAAGTCCAGTTCCTTTATTTATGGGTCGAATTTCAGTATTGGTGTCAATATTTTCTTTCAAATCAACAAGTTACTTGCTGATATCATGAGAGAGCAGCCCGATTTTAGCGTGAGTATCGAGGAAACTCATCATGTTGCCAAAAAAGACGCCCCCAGCGGAACCGCCATTCATCTGGCTAAGATTATTGAACAACAATACAATAATCAAATCGAGGTTCCTATTACATCTTACCGCTTAACTGATGTGCCCGGAATACACAAGGTGACCTACAAGACAGAGAATGAGACAATAGAACTTACCCACACCGCCAACAATCGTGTAGAACTGGCCAAAGGAGCTGTAAAAGCCGCCCTATGGCTGCTCCAACATCCTGGAATCTATGATTATAAAGATATCGCTTTAAATAAATAATAGCATCATGACATTATCAACAACAGCAGTATATATTTTACTCCTAATTTCCTATATAGGACTTCATGTGGGATTATGGGGAATCTTTAGAAAAGCGGGCGTCAACCCGTGGTTGTCGCTTATCCCTATGGGCGACTACTGGTTCTGGATTCGCAAGGTGCTTTCCCGCCCCTGGTGGTGGATGTTATTGGTTGTTTTCCCCTTTATAGGCGTATTTATGTTTTTCATGATGGTATGGAAGACTATTCGCCTGTTTGGAAAGACCAGCTATCTGCCTCTGATATTGGGTACGGCTTTCTTCTTTATTTATCTGCCATATTTGGGTTTTTCCAAGAAAGAGCAATTCACTCATCTTGAAGACCTTCCTCCTTTCGTCAAGAGCAAGGCCAGAGAGTGGGGTGATGCCCTGATTTTTGCAGTGGCTGCCGCCTATATCATCCGTATGTTTCTGGTTGAATTTTACGCGATTCCCACCTCTTCTATGGAGAGCACCCTAATGGTGGGTGATTATCTGGCTGTGGGTAAGATGGATTATGGTGCCCGTGTGCCTATGACTCCCATTGCGGTGCCGTTTGTTCATCATACCCTGCCACTGACCAAAAGCGTGAAATCATATACCGAATGGATTAAGCTGCCTTATATGAAATTCCCGGCTATCAGACCTTTGCGTCGTAATGATGTGGTAGTTTTCAACTATCCCGATGGCGATACCGTGGCTATTGAGCGACAAAGCGAGAGCTACTACGCCATTGTATGCGAGTTTGAAGCCATGCTCGACCCCAATACCCCCAGAAAAGTGATGGAGAATCTGTATTATCGCTATTCTCCCGAGAAAGTAGCCTACTATAAGTCCAAATATGCAGGCGATTATTATCCTGGAAAGGGTAGGGATGTGGTGAAGAAAGAATACACGGTGGTGGCCCGTCCGGTTGACAAGCGCGAGAATTATGTAAAGCGTTGCGTGGCTGTTCCTGGCGATACTTTACAAGTGATAGACAGAGAATTGTTTATCAACGGCAAACCGGCTTTCAAACCCGAAAAAATGCAGTATTCCTATTTCGTCGTGGATCCCAGTGGTATGGGTTTGTCTGCCAAGAAACGCAAGTCATTGAACATCAATGAGGAAGATGTACAGAGAATTGATGCCAACACCACGGTTTACTGGCTCAACAAAGAGCAGGTGGCCAAAATTGAAAAAATGGGTATGATTGTAGAGCCTATTATAGATAAAGAAGGTTGCGGCGATTTGAATATCTTCCCGCATGATGCCCGCTATGCATGGAATAAAGATAATTTTGGTAAAATTATCATCCCTCGCAAAGGGGAGACGGTGGAAATCAACGATTCCACTATCGTCCTGTACGATAAAATCATTAAGAATTATGAACTTAACGACTTAGAGATAAAGGATGGTAAAGTGTATATCAATGGGAAAGAAGCTCATAGCTATACCTTTAAGATGGACTATTACTTTATGATGGGTGACAATCGCCACAATTCCGCCGACTCTCGATTCTGGGGCTTTGTTCCCGAAGACCATATTGTTGGAAGAACATTGTTTGTATGGTTGTCGTTAGACAAATTCAAGACCTTAGGCGAGGGTAAAATCCGTTGGAACAAGATGTTCAAAAAAATTGAATAGAAAAATTTACCTGCCAATTAAATTTCCATTGTTGATAATAGTCTAATGATAATGTGATTGGTAAGCAAAAAAAATGTATTTTTGCAGCGCAAATCGAAATTAATAACCTTAAAATAGAAAAACAATGAAGAAAGTATGTTTAGTATTAGCAGTGGTGATGATGGGCTTTGCCTCTCTCGTTTCTGCTCAAAAGCCTTTTACCGGCACCATTAAATTCCACACCCACATTGAAGGAACAGAAGACCCCAATATTCTTTCCCAAGGTGAAACTGATTACAGCACTACCTTGTTTGGCAACTATACCAAAACTATCATTTCACCTCAAGAAGGCTTTGGTATTATCACTATCAAAAATGGTGATGCAAAGACTGTAACGATGATTATTGACATTGCAGGTATGGGTAAATATTATATTGAATCCACCCCTGAAAAGATTCAAGAAAAACAGAAAAATATCGATTACAAATACGATAAGACTGGAGAAAAAATGACTGTTGCCGGTTATGAATGTGAGAAAGTGGTGGTAACAGTAACCGACAAAGAGACAGATGAATCAGAAAGCGCAGTTATATATGTTTCTACTGCTATCAACAGTGGTGCAGACATTAATTTCCAGGATTTTCCTAAATTAAACGGTTATCCATTGAGAATAGAACAGAAAGAAGACGTTGATGGCACTGAAATTACAATGGTAATTGAAGCCACTGAAGTAATTCCCAGCAAGAAAATCAAAATCGTTGACTTTATGTTGCCTTCAGACGCACAAGACCTGAAAAGCAACCCTCAGTTGATGAAGATGTTTGGTATGGGTGGTGATGATGAAGAAGAGGAATAATTGATTGAATTGAAAATTGATAAAAAAGAGCGCTCATTTGAGCGCTCTTTTTATTTATCGTATCTGGTAGTTCAGCCTTCTGTTTTCAGCCATCTCCTCATATTTGGTACCAGGGCGGCCATAGTTGACGTAGGGATATATGCTAATGCCACCACGGGGTGCAAACAAGCCCACAACCTCTATATATCGAGGGTCCATCAACTTGATTAAGTCTTTCATGATAATGTTGACACAGTCTTCATGAAAGTCACCATGATTACGGAAGGAGCCCAAATACAATTTCAGACTCTTGCTTTCCACCATACGCTGGTCAGGAATATAGAGAATCTTTATCTCGGCAAAATCGGGTTGTCCGGTGATAGGGCAGAGGGAGGTGAATTCTGGACAGTTGAACTGTACCCAATAGTCATGTTCAGGATGCATATTCTCAAAGGCCTCTAACACTTCTGGAGTATAGTCGTTGGCATATTCGGTCTTGTGACCTAATTGTTGTAAGTTGTCTTTAGAGCGGTCCATCGTTATTTCAGGTTAAGTTTGTGGCCCATTTTTTCCTGTTTGGTCTTCAAGTAGTAGCGGTTGATTTCATTTGGTTCGATAATGATGGGAACGGTTTCCACAATATCTATTCCATAGCCGTTCAGCCCCACACGTTTGGCAGGGTTGTTGGTGATAAGACGTATCTTTTGGGCTTTCTGGTCGTTCAATATCTGTGCCCCAATCCCGTAATCACGTTCGTCGGCACGGAACCCCAGTTCAAGGTTGGCCTCCACCGTATCACGTCCCAATTCCTGTAAATGATAAGCTTTCAGTTTGTTCACCAAGCCTATGCCTCTTCCTTCCTGACTCATGTACAGCACCATGCCCACACCTTCTTTTTCTATCATCTCCATCGAACGGTGCAGTTGGGCTCCACAGTCGCATTTGCACGAGCCGAAGATATCACCGGTGGCACAAGAGGAATGTACACGCACCAACACCGTATCACCTTCTTTCCATTCGCCTTTTTTCAGTACCAAATGGGTGCTATTGTTGTTTAATTGGGTATAGGCTATCAACTTGAAGTTGCCCCATTGGGTAGGCAAGTTTACTTCCTGCTCTTTGCGTATCATCTTCTCATTCTTCACCCTATAGGCAATCAGGTCTTGAATGGTGATGATTTTGATATTGTGTTTGGCAGCCACTTCCATCAATTGGGGAAGACGGGCCATGGTACCATCGGGATTGATAATCTCGATGAGAGCCCCCACGGGCTGTAAACCCGCTAAGCGGGCCAAGTCAACAGCGGCTTCAGTATGTCCTGCACGAACCAACACACCTCCGTCACGGGCACGTAAGGGATTGATATGCCCCGGACGGCCAAAATGTTCAGGCTTGGCATTGGGGTCGGCCAATCCTTTAATGGTGAAAGCTCGGTCGTGCATTGAGACACCGGTAGTACATCCGTGTCCCAACAAATCAACGGTCACCGTAAACGGAGTGCCGTGCAGCGAGGTATTGGAGGCAGAATCCACTTGCATCTCCAGATTCAGCTGGCGGCATCGCTCTTCCGACATGGGAGCGCAGAGCACTCCGCGACCATAGCTGAGCATGAAATTAACCTTTTCGGGGGTGATATGTTCGGCGGCAATGATAAAATCGCCTTCGTTCTCACGATCTTCGTCATCTACTACAATGAGGAATTTCCCTTGTTTGAAATCCTCAATGGCTTCTTCAATTGTGTTCAGTTTTATCTCCATTCTGTTTTATAAAAATTAAGCGCTTTGAAACTCCAACGGTGTGATGGGGTATTAGCATTCGATTTGTTATACCTGATACCAATTCTGAATGTTCCCTGTGGTACAGGAGTCAGGGCGTTGCTGTTAGCGAAAGAGGTGGGGTAGGAGGTGAGGGTGTAAGGATGCCAATCATTGGGGTTAATGTCTCCTCCTTGATAGGTAGTGGAATAGTACACTTGGTAGAAATCCGGATTGGTTACATCGGCAATTTGATGCTCGATTTTTAGATAGCAGTCGGCATCTTCGATGGTAATTTCAGGAGATATTACCCAATCGTCGCAAGTGCCTGTTTCTGGCAAATGGAACAGGAAGTGACTGCCTTCGAAATACTGGTATTTCCATGCATCCGCAGTATTCTGAGTCCAGCCGCCAGAGGTGAGTGAGTTGGCATCTATGCCTACTTTCAATACTAAAACTTCTTCAGGTTGGGGCTCCACCGCAGCTGCTTGTATGTCATCTGCCGTACGAAGAGTGAACTGGTAATCATTTTTGTAGATGGTCAAAATACCAGTCAAATCGTATTCTTTGTTAGCATCAATGATGATGTTTCTAAATTTGGCATAGTTGGAAGTCCTCACGGCTATGGAGAAGTTATCCAAGGCGCGGTCACATGTCACCAAATTAGTAGCTAGCTGCAAACCGTGGCATGACGAGCTAAAACGGGCACCCTTGATGGTACAGAGGCAGTTGACCTTGTCGGGTGAAAGGTCGGCATCGGAATAAATCATACAAACGCCTCCACAGGGCGACAGTTCGTTGATGTTGTCCAAACTGGGCATTCCATCTAATGACAAGTATCTATTCAAAAACATGTAGTTGATACGTCCTATGCTGCCCTCATATATCCAGCCAATCTGATATTTGTTGTAGTAGTCGCCTACCACCAAACCGTCACAGTTGATGTATACAATCTGGCCAACGGGATATTCATTGAACAGACTATTTTGATCCACAGCAATCTCTATACCGCCAGTTTGGTCTTGTACAGTGAGATATTTGTAGCAGTTGCCACCTTCGTCAGAGCTGACCACCACCGCTTTTACCACAAAGTGCTGGCCGCTGTATTGGCAGATGGAATCCGTTACATTGCTGTTTAGTTGGGTGTGTCGGGCCTTGATGTCAGCAATGGTTTTGTTGGCTTTCTTCCCAGTATATTCCGGTTCCTGAAATTTAGGGGCCTCCCATTTCTTACAAGAAGCGCAGCACAATAGTACAAGAGCCAATAGAACGGATATGCTTTTTATTGATGTTCTCATTTTTATTATGTTTTTTTTGTTTTTCTTAAACTGTAAGCCGTAAACTGTAAGCTGATTATTGTTCAACAATAGTGTATACTTTGTATTCCGAGAGTAGCCAGGTAGAATTGGTATTGTCGCGGTATCTGAATGCAAATCTCAAATTGGTGGCCGACAAAAGTTCTTCGGGCAGGGTCATCGCATAAGTAGTGAAACTGGTAGTGAAATTGTTCACATTCAAGCTGTGCCATTCGCTTTCATTGATGTCTCCTCCTGTATAGGTGGTGGAGTAATACACCTCACGGTTGGCAGTACCGTTCAGCGAACGGTGGGTAAACGACAGTTTCAAGTTGTCGTAGCCGGTGGCATTTACAGCCGGAGAAATAAGCCAACTGTCGTTATTGCCGGCAGTTCCCATAATTTTCATGGCATTGCCTTGCATATATTCCCAATTACTACCTGCCAAAGTCTTGTTGATCCAGCCATTGTCCAGCGGGTTTTGCGACAAATCCATACTGCTCACCACCACTTCGGTTGGAACAGTAGGAACAAACGGGGTTGTCATGTCCGACAGCGATCTCAGCGTCAGCTGGTTGGTAGTTCTGAAGCGGGAAAGAATGGCCACCATGTCGAATGTGCCGGCAGGGGTCAATTCGCTTGCAAATTTGGCGTATCTACTGGTATAGAGCACAATGGAACTTCCATCTTCAAATACAATATCTTTGGAAGTGCCGCTGCTTGAGTTGCTGGCAAACACTTCACCAGGGTACTTGAAATGACAGTTTTTGATACATACCAGGCGATTGTACATATTTTCCTGAATCTGGTTGGCAGAGGTCAACTCAATGGGTTCCGGAGTCGGTCCTGGCTCGCCATGTCTATAAATTGTTTTGTACAGCACATCGCTGTTAATCCCCACCATACCGTCGTTTTCCCACCAGCCCAACTGGGGCAGCATGCCATAATCACCCAATACAAGACCATCGCATTCTACGAATATACGTTGGCCTAAGGGGTAGTTCATATATAAGTTTGTGCTGTTAATCTTGATTTGTACACCGGCGGTGCCGTCGTCAATGGTGATATATTTGTAGCAATTACCATCTTTGTCACTGGAAATTACCACACCCTGAATAACGATTCCTTTGGGTAGTGTGTCGTAGGTAAAACCGGCTGTGATAGGGTGAAATTCCAGCAACTGGGCTATGGTATGGGTGGCTTGCCCATCGTATGTGGCGATAGGAGCTACATCCAATTCGCGTTTACACGAGGTCAGAAAAAACACTGCCACGGTCAACAAGAGCGATATGTTGTATATTTTATTCTTATTCATGGGTTCTTTCTTTAAAAGTTGATATTCAGTGTTTTAACTTATTTTAATTGAATTGGAAATTAAGACTGCCAAAGAAGGTGGTACCAAATGCATAGTAGTATTTGTTTTGGAATTTGTTGGGATTATAGGTGGTGTAATCATAGCGGTACTGCTCCCATGCGGTGGTAACCAAGTTCTTATTGTTGAGGATATTGGTTACGCCAATGTTGAAACCGATGGTGTATCTCTTGATTCTCCACGATTTGCTGATGGAGGCATCGAGGGTAAACTGACCTTTCAGGCGGGTTTGGCTAACCATTGCGATGAATGCGGGGTCGTTCACATCCAGAGTACCACGGGCATAGGTGGTTCTTCTTTCAGGATTCAGGTCGCAGTAGATCTTGTCGAAATAGTTGGCGTTGATGTTCACCCACCAGTATTTGTAGTTGAATTTGATACCGATGGTGGCGGCAGCTTGTGGACCGCTAGCCACGTGGTAGTTCTTCCAATATACATCCTGGCTGATTACGCCCTCAATATCGGTGCCATTTTCAGCATTGATGGTCACGTGGGCACGGTCGGAATAGCGGTAGTCGCCATAGTTTCCGGCTAAAATCAAGGTAAACATGCTTCCCAGTTTGATTTCGGTACCGAATTCCACACCCAAATGTCTTTCGTCAATACCGGTCATCGAGTAGTTGACCATACATTGCATACCGTCGTGGTAGAAGCTGATCAGTTTGGTCTGGTCGTTCAATTGAGCGAAATAACCCGTCAAACGCATGGTGATGACCGGATATTTCAAGACATAGGAAAGGTCGAAAGAGGTAATCTTCTCGCATTTCAAATTGTCAACATATTTGTTTCTGATTCTGGGCGATACAAAGATATTCGTTACACTGGGAGCGGCATGTTCGTACATACCATTCAACACCAAGTAATTACGTCCGTTGATTTTGTAGGTCAAACCGCCTTTGAATGCAAACTCGGCGAAAGATTTGGTAGGCGATTTGCCTTTTGACTCTAACGGGAAACGTCCGTTCCTCATGTGGCCAACTCTGCAGTATTCTTTTCCGCCAATGCTGGCGCCGATATTAAAGTCCACTTTATTGTAAGTAAACAGGAACTGGGCCCATGCTTTTTCAATCAGGATATGGTAGTCAAAGTCATAACCGAAAACATCGCCTTCGTGCAATTGCTTGTCCTTATTGTCCAAGTCGTTGTATTGTACGTCGGCATCTTCCGGGAATTCGCCTTCCGAATATTTGTCCACATCCAGCCAGTACAAACCGCTCAGCAAATCGGCAATAGTCTTGTAGTTGTGCTGCTTGATACCGCGAAGCTCAACTCCGTATACAAACTTCACATGCTCGTTGATGGTATAGATGGCATTGGTGACACCTCCAATCAGGAAATGGTCATATACACGGTTTTCAAGCATATACTGGGCGCGTTTTCCTTGATAGGCAGCCAATTGGTTTACGCCATACAGTCTGTTCCAGTCAATCTGACGCACATTGGCGTCGGTTTGCCAAGCATTGAGCACATCGTAATAGGTGGAGCTGGTGTCGCCGTTATCAATTTGATAGCTGGGCAGATAGCGATAGTAATCGGGACGTGGGTCTTGGGCATCATACCAGTTGAGCGAAGTGCTGCTATTGCGTCCGAATGAAACGGCCAGCGTGGTGGTCATATTCAATTTTGAATCGGGAGTGTAGTAGTGGGTAAGCATGATGACCGGTTCATGAACAGTTCTCATACGCGCATTGCGCTGTCTGCCTTGATACCAGCCCCAGTTGGGATTGTAGTAGTGGGTGCCGGTAATGTCGTAGGCTTCATCCACCGAACTGGCCTGCATGCCACGAACGGTGGGAGCTCCCCATGCCGTCAGGTTCAGGGCGTGTACGGTGTTGAATTTCTTCTCCACTGCCAGGAAATAGCTGAATCCGTTGTAGGTCACACCATCCACATAATTCAACCCATCGCCGAAACGACCTGAAAGACAAGCAGCTACCGACCATCCGTTTTTCAGTACTCCGGTGGCGTAGGTGGCCATTAGTCGGTTGGTGTAGTTTCTGTTGTTCAACGAATAGGTGGCACGCACCTGCTTGCGGTATGAAGAGGCACGGGTGTTGAAATTGCTGGCACCGGCAATATCGCCAAAGTTAAAGGTGCAGACGTTCAAGCCATAGATGGATTCCGGATAACGCATCACATGGTTCAAACCGCCCCATTGCGAATAGGTGGCACGACCTGTTACCAGACTGTTGAACTGGAAACCGTTGATACAGAGGTTGTGAAAATGGTTGTCATAGCCTCTGGCTTTGTAATAAGCTATACTGAAATTGTAGGCGGTATTGTTTTCATACACGTCTTTAGACGAGTGAAGCAGTCCGGGTACATAATCGGTCTCACTTTCCGAATCCTCCTGACCCTCGCTGATTTCATAATTTTCCATCGAAGTGTCCGTTTCTGACGAAACCGTAGCCGTTTTCTTCTCCCGCTGTTTCTTCTGTCTCTTGTCTCCTGATTCTTCTTTTCTTGGTTGTTCCACAACCGGTGCTTCTGTTACTTCCTTGGAAGCAGGTTCCAACTCTTCTTGTTTCACGTCAGGTACTTCCTCTATCTTTTCCGGAACAATAACAACAACCGCTTCTTCTTGTTCTACAATCGGAGCATCCTTTATCTCCTCATTAACAGGCTCCACCTCTTCTTCTTGCTTTACCTCAGGCACATCTTCTACCTTTTCAGGAACAACAACAATCTCCTCTTTTTGTTCTACAAGTTCAACAGGTGTCTCATCAGTTTTTTCCTTCGCAATTATTTGCTCTTTTTCAGGCTTGGCAATGATGGGCTGTTCGGATTGATTATCAGACGAATTTTCCGTTAGAAAAAACTGTCCTTGGGTTTTCTTTTTGTAATGTTCGTTAATCAACCATCTGTAATATTCGATTTTCTCGTCAGACCATCCGGCTTTTTTGCATTTGATAGTCCAATCGGAAAAATCCGCTTGACATTTTGCACCAATGGTTCGTCCAATTTCCTTTTCAGCGGTTCGCCAATCTTTTGCATAATCTTTGTTGTCTGGTTGACCAGTTACCGAATTATTTGCCCCAAAGGATGATTTATCACTAAGTTGCAGTATCCGACCTTTCTTGTGATTCTTTTCACTAAAATCATTTGAACTTACTGATAAACAACAAATTGCCAGGATGAGTAAGAGTGCTAATTTTTTTCTCATAGCTTCGTTTTTTTTCCCACAAATTAAACGGCAAAAATAGGAAAAAACTAATTTATAAAAGCCATTTAAACATAGATTTTCTTTAAAAAAATAATGTATATTTGCATTTTAAATGTAAGAACCTGTTTATGAAGCGTAAAATCCTGTCACTGATTGCATTTCTATGTCTTGTAAATCTTTTTGTTTATGCTCAGGAAGACAAAAAGGCAGCAGTTATCGCTTTTTATAATGTCGAGAATCTGTTCGATGTTTACAACGACCCCTCAACTAACGATGAACAGTTTCTGCCGGAAGGTACCAACCACTGGACCCCGGAAAGATATCAGCACAAACTGGAAAATTTGTCATCAGTCATCAGTCTGATAGGACAGGACAAGGGTGGAGTAGTGGTGCTTGGTGTTTCCGAGGTGGAAAACCGTAAAGTGCTGGAAGACTTGGCCGCTATGCCGAAATTGTCATCCCTCCATCTGGCGGTGGCTCATCACGATTCGCCCGACCGCCGTGGCGTGGATGTGGCTTTCCTTTATAACCAAGAGCGCTTTAGAGTGCTCGATACCAAGGCTTTCCCCGTTCTTGATCCCGATACAGGTTTCCACACCCGCGACCATTTTCTGATGACTGGCATCATCGACAATTGCGACACCATCCATTGCATCGTAATGCACTGGCCCTCCAAGAGTGGCGGCGAGCAGCGCAGTCTGCCCAAACGTATCGAGGCCGCCCAGGCAGCCCGCCTTATTGCCGACTCATTACTGGCGGCCAATATCGATGCCAATATCATCTTTATGGGCGACTTCAACGACAATCCAACCTCCAAGCCCGTAAAAATGTATATGCACCCCCAGGTGAAAATCAAAGACGTGCATCGGGGCGACCTGTACAACCCTATGTGGAAAATGTTTCAGGATGGTATCGGCACATACGCCTACAGAGACAACTGGGATGTAATCGACCAGATGATTATTTCGTCAAATTTGGTTGACCGTGTACAATCAGGGCATTACCACTATGTGACTACCAAAGTTTTCCGTCGCCAATTCATGCTCACCCCCTCGGGCTCCTATACGGGTTATCCATACAGAACCTATGCCGGAGGAACTTATCAGGGAGGCTATAGCGACCATTTCCCCGTATACCTTATTCTTGAAAAATAAACAACTGAAATATAGCTAATTATGGACAAGAAATTAGTCATTATCCCCACTTACAACGAAAAAGAGAATATTGAGAAAATTATCAATGCTGTATTCGCATTGAACAACAACTACCACATCTTGATTATCGAGGATAATTCGCCCGATGGCACCGCCGATATTGTCAAAAGAATGATAGGGGAGAACCCCGACAGGCTTTTTATAGAGGAGCGAAAGGGCAAACTGGGCCTGGGTACCGCCTATATCCACGGATTCAAATGGGCTCTGGCTCACGGCTATGATTTTGTATTTGAAATGGATGCCGATTTCTCTCACAATCCCTTGGATCTCGACCGTCTGTATGCCGCTTGTGTAGAGCAAAATGCCGACCTGGCCATCGGTTCGCGCTACTGTAAGGGCGTCAATGTGATTAATTGGCCCATGTCGCGTTTGCTGATGTCTTATTATGGCTCGGCCTACGTGCGCATCATGCTGGGCATTCCTGTACACGACACTACGGCGGGTTTCAAATGCTATAGAGCCACCACGCTCAAAGCCATCGATTTTGACAAGATTCATCATGTAGGCTACGGATTCCAAATCGAGATGAAATACAACGTCTATAAGCTGGGCTTCAAAATTGTGGAAGTTCCCATCATTTTCAAAGACCGTACTGAGGGCACTTCAAAAATGTCGGGCGGAATTTTCAAGGAAGCCATTTTCGGCGTTATTGGCCTCAGAATCCGTTCGTGCTTCCGTAAATGGGAAAGACTGCCAATAGAGTAATATCCATAGTGGGAAAACAATCCTATTTAACATAATATAAATTATCTAAAGAATATATTCCTGGTAAAATGCGTAGAATCAGTGCTGTAATGCTATTTGTTTTAATCTTGTGTGCAGCGCTGCCTGTAAGCGCTCAAGACAACGTTAAAGTCTTTTATTTCAAAATCGACGACAATATTTCCCGTCCTTCGCAGCGTAAGCTCGACAAAGCCATTGAGCAAGCTGCTGAACAGAAAGCTGATATTCTGTTCATGGAATTGAACACTTTTGGTGGCGAACTTGATGCGGCCGACAAAATGCGTATGGCGCTATTGGAATGTCCGATTCCGACCTTTGTGTTGATCAACAAAAACGCAGCCTCGGCCGGTGCGCTGATTTCCATCGCCTGCGACTCCATCTATATGGCTCCTGGCAGCTCTATTGGTGCAGCCTCCGTGGTGGACCAAACCGGTCAAGTGCTGCCCGACAAATACCAGTCGTATATGCGCTCGCTGATGCGCTCTACGGCCGAAATGAACGGACGCGACCCAGATATGGCTCAAGCTATGGTCGATCCGGACGTCGAAATTCCAGGCATATCAGAGAAAGGTAAAGTACTGACTTTCACTACTTCAGAGGCTATTGAGCACGGTTTCTGCAATGCCGAAGCCGACAATATGGACGAGGTGTTGAAACTAGCTGGTTATACATCCTATACGGTTGAAAATCAGAAAGAAACGTGGATTGACAAAATCATTTCCTTCCTTATCAACCCCATTGTCAGCGGCATTCTCATTATGTTTATCATCGGGGGTATCTATTTCGAGATGCAGGCCCCTGGCATTGGCTTTGCTCTGCTGGTTTCGGTGGTGGCTGCACTACTCTATTTTGCGCCCCATTATCTTGAAGGACTGGCCGCTCATTGGGAAATCCTGCTGTTTATCATAGGATTGGGACTGCTGATGCTCGAAATTTTCGTGGTGCCGGGCTTTGGCATCACCGGGGTGTCGGGTATCATCCTCATGGCTGCTTCGTTTATTTTCACCATGATTTTCAATATCGGCTTCGATTTCAGCTTCTCCACACCCAATCTGTTTATCAAATACATGTTTTTGGTCATTGCCGCCAGCGTGGCAGGTCTGTTCCTGTCGCTGTGGTTGGGCAAGAAACTCATCGATGCCGACACCCGCTACGGCTCGTTAGCCCTCAAAACCCGCATGGATGCCGACAAGGGCTATGTGGCTCAAGATATGCACCTGGCACAGTATGTGGGAAAACAGGGGGTTGCCTCTACCCTGCTCCGACCCGTAGGTAAAATACGGATTGACAGTGAAATACTCGATGCCACTTCCGAAGTGGGTTTTATCGAGAAAGGCGACATTATAGTAGTCACCCGTTTTGAAAACGCCCAACTCTTTGTCAAAAAACTTTCGTAAATGAAAAAAAACATACCCAATTTCATTACCTGTATGAATATCATCTGTGGAGCGGCCTCCATGGTGATGTCCCTGCATTTTGGTTTACTGAAACCGGCAGCCCTATTTATCATTCTGGCAGCCGTGTTCGACTTTTTCGATGGTTTTGCGGCCCGCATGCTCAAGGTGCAGTCGCCCATGGGGGTTGATCTCGACTCGCTGGCCGACGTGTTCTCTTTCGGCGGCGCGCCTGCCATGATTATATATGTGTGGCTCGAGCAGTGTATGCAGAACCTCTCGCCTATCTATGCCGGCAACCATTGGGTGCAACTGCTCCCCTGCCTGGCTTTCCTCATCCCGGCTTTCTCGGCCTTCCGCTTGGCCAAGTTCAACCACGACGACCGTCAGCATACCGACTTCTACGGCCTCCCCACTCCCGCCAACGCCCTGTTCATGGGCTTCCTGCCCCTGTCGGCCGACCGTCTGCCTTTTGTCAGCAATTTCTGGATAGTGCTGGCCCTGATGCTCATCTTCTGCGTCCTCTTGGTCAGCGACCTGCCCATGTTCTCCCTCAAGTTCAAGAACTTCATGTGGAAGGACAACAAAGTACGCTATCTATTTCTGATACTGGCAGTTGTCCTCTTCACTATTTTCCGCTTGGGCTCATTCCCCATCATCATCTTATCGTATATCCTGATCTCCATCACGATATTTGCCATCCATAAAATCCAGCTCTTATGAAATACCGTTCGTTGGCACTCTTTTGCGGCTCCTCTGCCGGCACCAATCCCAACTTCCGCACCCTGGCGGCCGATTTTGGCCGGTGTTGTGCCCAGAAAGGACTCACCCTTTATTATGGCGGTGCCTCCATCGGACTGATGGCTGAGGCCTCCAATGCAGCCCGTGCCCTTGGCGGACGTGTGGTGGGCATTGCCCCCTCGTTTTTCTCCGACCGCAGTGTGATTGACACTACCCTATCCGAGCTGATTTTTGTGGAATCCATGAGCGAGCGCAAACAGCTGTTGGAATCTTCCGCCGACGGCTTTGTCATTTTGCCGGGCTCTTACGGCACCATGGACGAGTTTTTCGAGATGATGACCGACGCCCAGCTGGGCCTCCACACCAAGCCGGTGGCCATCGTCAATGCCGAAGGCTACTACGACCATCTCATCGCCCAGCTCGACCGCTTCCGGGCCGACGGCTTCCTCCGCCCCTTCCACTACGACCTGCTCATTGTGGCCAACACCCTCGACGAGCTCTTCTACAAACTCGACCACTACGAGAACTCCAACGACCCCGCCTGGCTGAAACACATCAAACGATAAACAATGAGGCGGCTGCGTCCCGCAGGCGCTCACTCTAGGTCACGTAACTATTCCCCCTTCTTCATTTTGCATAGCTGTCGTGTGGCGGCGCGGGCTTCCCGCCAGCGGGGGAAGTATTGGTCCATCAGCGAGTGAAAACGGGCATTGTGGCTGGGCTCCAGCAAGTGACACAGCTCGTGAACCACCACATGCTCGACACACCACTCGGGCAGCAGCAACAGGTAGGCGGAAAAGCAGATACTCTTGTTTTTGAGGTTGCATATACCCCAGCGGGATATCATCGGCTTGAAATAGACACGGGAGGGCTTGACGCCCATCTCTTGGGCATGGCGCTCCACCATCGGCTCAACCAATGCTTTCAGCCGTTTCAGAGCCTCGTCGGCCTGAACCTGGGTGGTCAGCGGGAGCTGGTTGTAAAAGTCGGCCCGATGTTGCTGTCTTTCAAGGCTCTTCTTCCGGGCTTGGGCTATCCAGTCGCGATGCCGCTCGATAAAATCCTCTACCATCGACCTTGGAACACCGATAGGGGCCGACACGTGCACATCGCCGTTTTTCACTATGCGCATCGACAATCTACGGGTTCTTCTATAGGTGATTTGTATGGCCATATACTAGTATGTAATCAGAGGGCAAATGTACATAAAAATCCCGAATTACACACAGACGTATAAATTTTTATTGTAGGGACGCGATTCATCGCGTCCGCAAAAAAACACAAAATTATTCCATACTGCATCCCGCCAAATTGTCATGAAAGTGGACAATTTGTCCACAAAAATGGACAAAAAGTCAACTTGGGGCTTTGGCACGGGTTTTGCAATGATAGCCAGCGGCTGACGCAAGCGAAAGCAAGGGCAGCCAATTGAAATTTGAAGTTTAACAACAATTAAAAATGGAGGTGTATTATGCTACCAGTAATGTTTAAAAACAGTTGGTTTCCAACAGTATTTGAAGATTTCTTGAACAATGATTTTATGCCTCGTGCCAACACCACAGCACCGGCAGTGAATGTGAGAGAAGACGAGAAGGCCTACACGATGGAAGTGGCCGCTCCGGGCATCAAAAAGGAGTTTTGCCGTGTGAGCATCAACGACGAGGGCAACCTGAGCGTGGCCATCGAAAACAAGTTCGAACACAAAGAAAGCGAGAAGAAACACCACTATCTGCGTCGTGAATTCTCCTACACCAACTACGAGCAGTGCTATACCTTGCCCGAGGATGTGGACAAAGAAGGTATCGCCGCCAAGGTGGAGGACGGTATCCTGACCGTAACCCTGCCCAAAGTACAGAAAGTGGAACAGAAACTTTCACGTAACATCACCATCGGATAATCTTCCCCATTGAGTAATCAACAAAAAAATGAGAGGCGCAAAAGTTTGCGTCTCTTTTTTTTTGCTATTTTTGCGCAAATTTTTCTGTGATGAATATGAGCCGCTTGAAAAACCTTTTCCTCAACGAGAAATTTATTCTCGGAGTTATTCTGGTTAATTCCGTTATCATTTTCCTGCAAGCATCCGGTGTGGATAATTTCTGGACTCAGCTGATAGATGTGGTCTGTACGCTGATTTTCATCATTGAGATGGGAGTCAAGCATGCCGAATTGGGATTAAAAGGCTATTGGTCGGTGGGATGGAACCGCCTGGATGGAATCCTGGTCATCCTGTCCATACCCTCTCTCGTGGCCGTTTTTCTGCCTACGGAAATCTTGGACCTGTCGTTCCTGATGATACTGAGGATACTCCGTACCCTGCGTTTTCTGCGTGTGTTGCATTTCTTCCCCAATTTTGACCAAATTCTCAAAGGGTTTAAGTTGGCTTTGTCTCAGTCGTATGGCATCCTGATTTGCTTCCTGGTGCTGATTATCCTCTTCGGCCTTATCAATTGCAGTCTGTTTGGAAATATTGCCCCTCTGTACTTCGGCACTCCGCTAAGAGCCATCTATTCGGTGTTCCGCATCTGTACCATCGAAGGCTGGTATGACATTCCCGATGCGATAGCAGCTACCACCAGTCCCTGGGTGAGCACCCTGGTTCGTATCTATTTTTGCTTCCTGCTGCTGATGGGTGGCATCATCGGCATGTCGTTTATCAACTCCATCTTTGTGGATGCCATGGTAGCCGACAACAACGACGATGTGAAGGCCAAACTCGACGAGCTTGAGCAAAAAATAGACCGGTTGCTGGAAGAGAAGGAAAGCCAAAAGTAAGGCGCTCCCCTACCCGTTTATCTGTATTCCAACTTATTGAGAAAGAATACGTAGCGCTTGCCTTTGGTGCTCTTGCTGTTATTGACAATATTTTGGTAGCCGCTGATAATAAATTTATTGTCGTACCAGTTGTACATATTCAAATCGCGCGAGTATTCCACCACATCTTTCTTGTAGAGGCATTCGATGGGCACGGTCTCGGTATTTTCCACCACCGTATAGCCGTTCATCAGACAGGCGGTGAGATTGGAATTGTAGGGGAAGAAAATGGCCGTACCGTAGGGAGTGTAATACAGGGATACCCTGCGTGCCAGTCGGCGGGTGAGGATGTTGGTGAAGGGGAAATAGTTGTCCCACAACAGCTCGCCATTGCGGTCGAAACAGGTGACGTAGGCATTCACATACCGGTAGCCCACAAAGTAGGTCTGAGGGGGAGTGTAAGCACCTCCATAATAGTAGGAGGAATTGTCGTAATAACCTGAATTATAGTTATATTCCGGGTAATACACCTCGGTAATCAGGCTGAAACAACTGTCGTTGCTGATAATGTCGCTCACCAAGAGTTGCAGATCCACCGCTTGCTCTTTGATCTTGCCGTTTTTCAGCGTGTCTTTCTTGTGCAGGTTGGTGTAGTTGAAAAACTCGGGATACCCCATCATGGAATTCTCATAGATCAGCGTATAGACTCCCGAATGATAAGCTCCCGTTTTACGGCTCGAAGCCAGGTTGTAGGTGCCGATAATTAGGGCACGACTGCTGTCAAGCTGCTTGAGGCGCATACTCATATAGACATAGTCTTCGAAAGCCGGAAGCGCCACTTGTTTGAGCAGCAATCCATCATAGTCGGTTTCAAACACACTCAATACGGCCATCTTATTGCCATACAGCACCCCCAAGCCCATAAGCACCTTATGGTTAAAGCTATCTATTTCAATGAATTGTTCGGAAATAATAGCCGCATCCGTCACCGCAAAACGTTGCAAGCCTCCCGTTTGAAAGTTGTAGAAAAACAACAAGTAGGCGTTTTCCACAATAATGGAGAACACCGCATGATTGTCATACGCCTTGAGATTACTGGCTATCTCAAACTTGGGAATATCCTGAAGCACATACCGTTCGGCTTTCCGCTCGTGGATATCCACCACCGACAGGTAGGTTTTTGGGACTTCTTTTTTACCCACCACATCCTGATACAAAAGATATAGTTTTCCATTGTCATAAAACGACTTCCGAAAGGCAGCCTGAGGGGGCAGGATGATATTATAGGCATAGCGTTTTTGCAAGTTGGTGTCATAGTGCATCATCACCCATTCCGTCGAGTCGTTGCTCACCTTCATGCCCTCATAGAAAACCATCACTCCCTCTTTCCCCATCAGCGTGAAGTGGTAATCGTCGGCATCCTGGGCGGTGGGCAACTCAATGCGCAACGGCGGATCGCTCTGTGCCCTCAATCCGGCACAAAGAAACACCATCATCACCCCTATCAGAAACCTATATTTCATAAACCAACTATTAATTGTCAATTATCAATTATCAATTATCAATTATCAATTCTCAATTGTCTCACATTCCTCCGTCACACGACAACACCTGACCTGTGACGTAAGACGACCATTCGGAGGCCAGGAACAAGGCACAGCGGGCCACATCCTCAGGCTGGCCCAAACGACGCAAGGCAATGGCTTTCTGGGTGTTGTCTCTCATCTCTGCCGACAGTCCTGCCGTCATATCCGTCTCGATAAAGCCCGGGGCAATCGCATTGACACGCACTCCCCTACTACCCAACTCCTTGGCCATCGACTTGGTGAGCCCGATAATACCGGCTTTGGAAGCGGCATAGTTGGCCTGTCCCGCATTGCCATACAAGCCCACCACCGAGCTCAGGTTGACGATGCTGCCCGCCCGCTGTTTCAGCATAACGGGGGCACAAGCATGGATGGTATTGAAAGCAGACTTCAGGTTGGTGGAGATGACTTCGTCCCATTGTTGTTCGCTCATGCGAAGCATCAGGGTATCAGCGGTTTTGCCCGCGTTGTTCACCAAGATATCAAGGCGTCCGAAATCGGCCACTACCTGGGCCACCAACTTCTCGGTAGCACCAAAATCGGCGGCATCACAGCAATAGGCTTTTGCCTGCACTCCCAGTACCGCCAGCTCTTCCACCACCGCCTCTGCCTTTTCCTTGTTATGTATGTAGGTAACAGCCACATTGGCGCCTTCCGCCGCAAACTGAAGGGCGATAGCCCTGCCAATTCCGCGGGAAGCCCCCGTGACCAACGCAATTTTTCCGTCCAATAATTTCATATCGTCAAAATTTTGGCAAAGATACATGATTTTCCTGAAATACAAGCCTTCTCTGTGAAATAAAATGTAGAGCCGCCAATATTGTGGCAACTCTACGGAACCATGATAAATAAGCAAAAGTCTATCAGTAAACTAATCTGATATTATCACACCACACCACATTCCCTGGACAACCCACAAACGGCTCTTGGCAGCCTGATGAGATTTGCAGAATCAGATGGGTAGGTTCAGCATCTGCCTTATAACCAACCTCCTGTACGGGCACCATCTTGCCTTGAGAATTGCGGGCCATGTAACGGTTTGACGAAAGAGCCTCCCAAGACTTGTAGTCTGACGCACTGCTGATGTCGCCATAGCGAACAGGCAGGCGATGATTGTTATGCCAATTAACAATGCTTCTATTAATATGCTCAGAAGCGGTTCCCACACGATAAGCATAAATATTCCCGTCTTTGTCTTCCCATCGGTGCTGCAAAAACAGCACAATCTCGCCCGCGTCCTTACCCTGTACAGTTTTCACCCTCATAGAGGCATTGGCACGTACTACGTCAGCATTTTCCTGTATCAACGCCTTATAGTCAAGCATCAGTGCCACAGGTCGTTTGTTGAATGGGATACCCATATCAACCGCTTTCATGGGTTGCTTGCTGCCTTCCATCGTCACCGGGTCTATCAATTTGCCCGTGAACAGACTGCCGGTGGCCAGCGCCTTCACATCAATCCCTATTGCGGTGACCGTCTGTAAAGTGGTCTCCAATCTACAACAATAGCCATTGCCTCTGCGTTCGGGTTTTACAGACACCGCTGCTTTCTCCACTCCACACACTTTGGCGTAAGCGTTGCTGGTACCCCACGGAGAGCCGCTTCTGTAATAGGAATAAGGCTTGTTGCCTCGCAACGTGTCTGTTTTGGCGATAACATACAGCGCACGCGTCTTTCCGCCAATCAGACCTGATTCCTTAATATATCTGACCGCCCATGAATTCATATTCCCGTAGGGCAAATATTCGATTTTTTCCTGAGCTGAAAGCATTACCGGAATGCTCATCAACAAATATAAGGCTACTCTTTTCATCTCTCTTTGTTTTTAAGGGTTATGCAATCATAGTTTCGTGTTCATCCACAGCCTCTTGCAACATCTTCTCAAATTCGGCTACCGATTTTTCCAAACTGTAGTTCTTGGCAAATTCGGCATACTCTTCTTCCATCTGAGCCTTTTCCTCAGGATGTTCAATCCAATAGTCTATGGCTCGGGCAAGATCTTTAGGGTTGCCTGGCAGGAAAAGGGAGCGACCATCCAAAGCAAATTGAGGAGTGGCACTGACCTCAGAATTGGCGATAATGGGCACCAAACTGGTAGCAAAGGCCTCGATGCAACTGATTGCTTCGCTTTCCATATCGCTGGCATGTACATATAAGTCAGTCTGAGCCAAAAGATTAATCAATTCCGCTTTCTTCAGATAGACAAACTGCGGTTGATGGTGAAGTTGCTTCCCAAGTTCAACATAACGTTCATATTCTGGTCCGCGACCTGCAAAAACAAGCTGAATCTTGTCGGCATATTTCGAATACTTCATCGCATTGATGATCACATCCTGACGCTTCTCCTGCGAAAGACGTCCCACCATGGTCACTAAAATCTTACCCTTGTATTCTACTGATTTTTCGGCTTTCACATAATGAAACTCGGGCTGTATGCCGTTAGAGATGACGTGAATTTTGGCATGATAGCCTCGTTGTTGAATCTCGCGGGCCATAAACTGGGAGGGTACATGAATATGAGTAAAATGCTGATACACCACTTTGCGGAAATTTCTGTAAAACATCTCGTTAAGCCAGTGAGACTTGCCCATACTGATAGAAGAGGTGATGTTCTCGGGCTGGATGTGAAAGGCGGCAGTGGCGGGCTTGCCCAACTCATCGGCTATACGTTTAGCAGCAATGGTAATGTAGAATGGCATAAAACAATGCACAATATCCGACCATTCCACCGCCTGACGTATGATTTTCTCATCCACCTTGGCGAAACGAAAACCATGTTTGTGCACCAAGCCGTCGAAGGGACGATGATGTTTTTCAGGTAACAGAAATTTATCCTCAGCCGGTTGCTCATCGGCGCAAAGAATTTTCACTTCATGTCCGCGTCTGCGCAACTCGCTGGCATAACGCTGTGCGGAAATACTGGTACCATTGTTGTTGGTCTCATAGGTGTCGATTACAAATAGAACTTTCATGATTGCTTATTTTTAGAGGTTATACATTCAGTTTTTAGGCTTTTGTGCTGATTTCTCAAGCCCTTCTGATTGTATAACAAGTCAGCAATCAAAAATGCAACCTGTAAATACGATTTTTCCTAAAAAATTTTATTTACCGATAATGATACCCAAATGCAACCCCACCGACCATGGGCTGACGGAGATGGCGGAAATATGTGTGTATAAACCGAATAGGAGTTCCGTGTGAGCAGAAATCGGATGGAGGGCATCTACTTCCAAAAATGGGAAAACATCAACCGTCTTACCACTTATACCCTTACCCGATTTGCCCGAATAAGCCATAAACGAAGCCGTGGCACCCACAGTAGCAAGGATACCCCATGTCTTGCTAAGTGTATAGCGGGCAGCTACTGCGAATGGAAAGCCAATGCGTCCCTCTTGTCTCCACGACAAGCTGTCTGTTGATGCGGCTTTCTGTGCGGCAAAAGCAAAGTTCAAACCAGTTCCCACACCCCAATTGCGGTGAAAATAGTAAACATAACGCAGGTCGAGTTGGGTCATTAGTTCGCTACCATAACCTATAGAAAATGACGGCATGAAAGTGTGGCGACGCCTATATTGGAATTCAAATTTAGTCTTTTCCTCAGTATTAGCCTTTGTCTCGGGCATAGGGTTGTTTTCTATCTTATCCTCTATCCTATCCTCTTCCTTAACTACATTTTCCACTGTCTCAATACTATCTTGATTCTCAACATTATCTTTGTTTTCAACTCTTTCTTCCGAATTCATAACGGCATTTGATATTGCAACATCTTGAGTGATAGCCGTTTCAACGTTTGTGCTATCTGTATCATCTGTCACTACCTGTATCGATGTGGAATCCGAATTCTGAATTGTTGCCTGAGTTGATTGGCTTTGTATTTGTGCAAGTGTATCACTCAGTATTTGAGTTGAAACCGACCGTGATTTTGGCTGTTCCTGTGTTACTACAGGTTTAGTGGAGGCTTGAGTCTGTCCTTGAGGTTTAGGTTGTGAGGGCGAAGTTTTGGGTGCCGGAGTGATTATAACAATATTCTTCTTTACAGTATATTGCAAGCGTTTGCCCAACACTTGCTTGAGGGCTGTCTGGTAATCGGAAGTGTTGATATTACATGTGACGGGAGGAATGCCTGCCAAATCTTGCGGACGATACATAATCTGCAAGGAGAAATGCGCTTCAATATCGTGCAGAACTGTACTCATCGACACATTTTTGTAGGTCTTTTTGAATGGACCGCCAGCCGAGGCACTCAAGGTGACCAATATCAAACAAAAAAACAATAAGCGACGCATCTTATCGGGCGGAAATCATAAAAACATTATTTTCTCCATCAATTTCGATAGGCAATAATGCCTCAAGTGCATCACACACATCAGCAAATGACTGTTCTACGGAAATGGAAATATAAACCTGTTCACTGGCAATTTGAGGGTTCTCAAATTCAATGGTCACATCATATTGCCGTTCAAGTTTGGAAGCCAAATCCTGTAATAATATATTGTCAAATTCCAAACGTCCTTGTGTCCATGCATCTGCCGTTGATGCCTGGAACGGTTCTTTCTCAAAAGTGGATGTTTGCCGATCAAAGCGCAACAGCTCATTAGGCTGCATCATCACAGAATCCTGCAAATATTTGACCTTCACCGACCCCTCTATCAAGGCAAGCGTGTAGGCATTATCCTGCTGATAAGCAGACAGATTGAAATGGGTGCCCAATACCGTAACCGAATAATCACCCACCTGAATGACAAAAGGTTTCCCAGCATCTTTTTGTACCTCGAAAACACCTTCTCCTTCAAAACTGATGCGTCTATCCTTCTTCCCAAAATCATCGGCACAAGCCAACGTGGATCCCCCATTGAGGGTAACCTGTGTGCCATCGGGCAAAGTAACCGTCCGCTGCTCATGACGCTCGGTTTGAGCCATATAAGGAGTCTCTATTTGGTCTGGTTTGAACAGCCATATTGCACTGCCAATCAACAGCAAAGCCACGGCAGCGGCAGCATAGTACCAGTATCTTTTTGGGGGTGATACGGTTCTTCTTTTGTTCTCAACAGCTGGCTTTGCTTCAATCTGATAACTGTGATTGTCCTTCTTTTGACTTTCGGTCAAACGCATCCATGCGGCTTGAGTCTTAGAGGAAGCCTGAGCCTTGGCCTTATCATGCCACTCTGCCGACCATTGCTTGAACAAGACACGATGATCCTCACTTTCCTGTAAGAACTGAGAAAGAAGTTGCTCATCCTCGGCAGTTATCGTGCCCTGAAAATAACTTTGTGCAATTTTGTAAAAGTCTATATTCATATTATAAATTCTTATCTATACAACATTTGAATGGCCATATAAGCAACCACCCATAATAAATTCTTCGGCAAATGTTTCTCCAATGTTGCCAATGCGGAATTGATGTGTTTCTCCACCGCCTGCCTGGTAATACCCGTCTTCTCTGCAATCTCCTTAGGTTTCAGCCCTTGTTGACGGCTCATCACAAAGATTTCCCTGGTTTTATCACTCATGTAATTCATTGCTTCGTTTACAAGCATTTGCAATTCCTTGCCCATCAAAACAGCGTCCGCATTTGGAGCCATGTCCTGCCAATAAAGCTGTTCTGCCCCAGCCTGTTCCATCAAGTCGTCAAGCGATACCGTTCCTGTCACATAACAATGTTTCAGTTCGTTCAGGCATTCATTTCTGACCATCATAAACAGCAATCCTTGTATATTAGTAAGAGCGGTCTGCTCTCGTTTGTTCCATAAGCGCAAAAAACAATTCTGCACAATATCCTCTGCGATAGGTTCATCCACAAACCGCACAGCAAAACGTAAGAGACGGGGCTGATATTCAAAAAACAACTGCTCAAATTGTTCAGGGCTTAGTATCTTGTTTTCGGTTGTTGTAAGCATTGATGCAGATAACGTTAGAATTCACCTGCAAATGTACATAAAATTCCTGAATTACACACAGACGTATAAATTTTTATTGTAGGGACGCGATTCTTCGCGTCCGCAAAAAATATAGAGGAAATCAAGGGTAAGATGCATGCTCTTGACACCTTACCCTTTGACTATCATTAGAATACGTATCTTATACCTACAGCGGTTTTCCAGTCAAGGAATGAATTAACGGCGGTTGTTCTTCCATCTACGGTTTTAATAGCATAGGTGCTCATGCCATAACCGGGACGGACGTCGAATGAAAAGGCAACGGGTGTTTTGGCAAGCTGGAATTCAATACCTCCTATACCATTCAATCCCCATTTGAATACAGGATGACTTCTCTTAATGTCCAAATTGTTCATCATACCCGCACTCAAACCTCCGCCTGCAAACCAAGAGAGTGTTCCTGCATCACTGCTTTTAATCTCCGCCTGATACATCAAGTTTGGATTGATTTCGCAGGTGTAGAACGATTGTACACCATGTGTGTTTCCGACCACTCCACCATTGGTATAGAAATCCACTTGTCCATAAGTGCCCTCAATATTGACACCAAGGTCAGCTTGCAACACTAAATGTTCGGTAAGGAATCCCTTGTAAGAGAGTCCGTTGAAAGAACCGACGTTGATACCAAAACTTGCTTTGTAACTTTGCGCAGAAACACTGATTGCGATGATGAGCATTGCAGCTCCGAATAATACTTTTTTCATTGTTTTTTAAATTTTGATGATTAATATTAATTTGGTGATTTTAATGTCCTTCTGTAGGTATAACAACTCATCACCCAAAAATGCAACCTATGAAGTGAATTTTTTTGAAAAATTTTGTACCTTTGCCGATTGAATTGATATTAAAGCACATTGACCTATGGACTTCCATATATACGGTGAACAGGGAAAACCCACATTTTTGTTACTTCCGGGCTTGGGGGTATCTCACGAGATATTCCTTCCTTTGGTGGAGCTGCTGAAAGGGGACTTTTATATTATTGCGGTGGATAACGATGGCTTCCTGCTGGGCAAGCCCTCCCGTTTTACCTCGGTGGACGACCTGGCGGCGCAATCTATTAAATATGTGCAAGAAAACCTCCAGGGCCATTTGGAGGTTGCATACGGACTCTCGTTGGGTGGGAAAATCCTCTCGAGAATGATGGAACGCAACGAGATCACCATCGACCACGCTATCATGGATGGCGCTCCCCTGCTACCATTGCCCCGATGGCTAGTGGAACCAATACGCTACTACCAAGCATTCAACGTGTGGCTTTGCTATCATTGGACACTCATCAAGCGGTGGCAAATGTATCATTCGCACTATTTGGACGTGCTGTTAGAAGAGGTGAAGAAAGTATATCCTTCCGATCGCAGCCGTGCCGTGTTAGAGGGCTACAAATCGGTCTATACAAACAAGTTGGAGTCTATCCAAGGACCGGATATTCATTACTGGCACGGTACCAAGGAGGCGTTTGTGGCCAAGCCTCAGGCCAAACATCTGCTCACCCTCTGCCCTGATGCCCATGTGGAAGTCTTCCCCAAAATGAACCACGGGCAGCTGGTCATCGACCATCCTCAAGAGGTGGCGAAGAGGATTCGGTCGATGCTAAACAATTGATATTTTTGTACCTTTCCTTTTTTGCGGACGCGATGAATCGCGTCCCTACAATAAAATTATACGTCTGTGTGTAATTCGGGAATTTTATGTACATTTGCAACGAAAAAAACTATACATATATCATTATGAAAAACATACTTTTTATTGTAGGTTCACTGAGGAAGGATTCCTTCAACCGCCAATTGGCCAAAGAAGCTGAAAAATATCTGGCAGGTATCGCAACTGTCAATTATTTAGACTATACAGAGGTTCCCTTTATCAACCAGGATATCGAATATCCCGCTCCCGCAGCGGTAACCAAACTGCGCGAGACAGTAGCCAAAGCCGACGGTATCTGGATTTTCACTCCCGAATATAACTTCAGCTACCCCGGCCATTTGAAAAACTTGCTTGACTGGCTGTCACGCCCAGTAGTGGCTTTCGATTTCGCCACCCCTACCGTCATCAACGGCAAGAAAGTGGCCCTGAGCGGCGCCGGCGGACAAATGGCCACGGGCAAGTGCCGCGAGAAACTCACCGAGCTGCTCACTTTCATTAAGGCCGATGTGATGACTGAACCGCAAACGGGGGTCACCCTCAATGCAGAGGCTTGGACGGAAGGCCGCATGATTCTTTCTGACGAGCAACTTGCCACCTTAAAAGCTCAAGCTGATGCTTTCGTGAAGTATTTGGGATAACGTTTCTTTTTCTTCAAACAATAATAGCATATCTATGAAGAAAATACTGGCCATTACCGTATTCAGTGTTGTGCTTTTGCTGACAGCCAATGCACAATCGACAATTAAAAGAGTTTATAACGAAGAGATTAACCCTTTGGAGCAGATTGACGAGGCGGTGGCGCAAGCCAAATCATCAGGAAAATATGTGGTGTGCCAACTGGGAGGCAACTGGTGCCCCTGGTGCCTGCTCTTTGCCGACTTTGTGACTAAGGACAGTACCATCAGCAAGGTTATCGACGAAAACTTTGTATATATTCACGTGAACTATAATCCCAGGGCCACGGCTGACAAAGACAAAACACAACAGAACACCAAGCTGCTACAACGCTTGGGCAATCCCGCCCGTTTCGGCTATCCCGTCTTCATCGTGCTAGACGAAAAAGGCAAGGTGGTCCACATTCAGGATTCCAGTTTCTTGGAAGAAGGCAAGGGCTACAATCAGGAGAAAGTGCTTCGCTTTTTCAAAAACTGGACTCCTAAAGCAGTGAAGGGGTAATCCTCATTTACGGGTGAAACACCTTAAAGCTGTCATCGTCGTAAAAGAAGATGATCTTCTCAATTTTTTTCTCCCTGGGTGCAGGTGTGTCTTGAGTCTTCCCTGACGGCATGGTGAATGACTGAGAAATACCCTGAGCCACATTTCGCTCAACCTGTCGAGAATTGATTTTTTCGGGTCTCTGTACGGCTTTGTTTTGGATTTTCGATTCTGAAGGCGTTACAACTGGACGTTTTTTCTGCGCAACAGCCTTTAGTTCAAGCTTTTCCTCTTGATATTGAACGGGTTTTTCAGCCACCACTGTTTCATCCTGTTTTCCAATTGTTGACATTTGTTCGCTCTCAGAGGGCTGTTCTTCCACTTTTTCGGGCATTTCATTGGCTTCTGGTGACAATTGTTGCTCTTCCGCTTCAGTTGCCTCAACCGATTCCACCTCAGGTTCGCTTGCTTGTTCTTCCATGGATTCAGCTTCCAATGCCGATTCCGTAACCTCTTCAACACTCTCATCCATTTCTCCAAACAAGTCGGTTTGAATAAAGGTTCTCTGTACTGGAACCTCTTCAGCAGGGTCCTTAATCATATTGCCCACTCCCATAATGAGCCACTCGGTACTTACTTCCGGAAAGGCCTTCAGCACCTTTTTGGCGAAGTCGAGGCTCGGCTGATTTCTACCCGAAAATATATGGGTTAGGTTAGATCTGTTAACGCCTACCTTCTCGGCAAAGCTGTTGGGAGTCTCCTCGAAGTGCTCCATTACTTGTTTAATTCTGTCAACCATGCTGTTTACTTTTGTTATTTATGTTTATTTATTTTTGTAATTACAATCTTTACATTTGTATTTTTAATTTCTATAGGTAATTACACTTGTACAAACCTGTTGATTTACATTTGTACCAAAACCAGTTTATATTTTTATATCAGTACTCAATCATAACATCAGCTCTGAAACAATTCCCCCTACTCTACAAATGGACTGCAAATATACGGTTATTATTTTTACTTTTTCAATACTATGCAATTTTGTTGATAAATTCATAAAGTAATGGATTAGATTAAACTATTAAATTGCTTATAATCAGTATAGAATATAACGTCATAGATAGTAGTAAAATTTGTTTATAACAATCCTTTGTTTATCTAAAGTACAACTCTATCAAATAAGTATAATTTTGTGGGAACTAATAAGATACGATATATAAATGAGTAAAATACTATGATATACGTGTTTTAGGGTGTGTTTTAGCCCTCTCCTCTCCTATTTTTACATAAATATCAGCTTGTTTGACAAAAGTTAAACGGTTTCATTCTTCTGCTGGAAAGTGTTTGTGTTTGTAATAATCCAATGCTATTGAGGTTGCACTTTTGTAATTTACTACATTTATTTCTGTAAAATAATTGATTTGACAAATGTATAAACATGGATTAATGTGGTTTAATACTATTTTACAAGCGTAGTTTGTTTGTCTGAGGCAAGGATACCTGCAAACGAAAAATTTACATCGCTCCAGAATTCAATTTTCCCCTACCCTTTATGGGTGAGTTTCAAATATTCGATTCTCATGAGGTTATGAAAGCATAATTTTTTTATCTTTGCCTACAAAATAAAAGCATTAAACCTGCGTTAATAAGAAAAACGAAAATTGATATGAATACTAAAATTCTATGGGCAGACGACGAGATTGATCTTCTGAAGCCACACATTCTCTTTCTGAAATCAAAAGGATATGATGTGATACCTGTGGTGAGCGGTAATGAAGCCATTGAGGTGTTGCAAAAAGAATATGTTGATATTATCTTCTTAGACGAGCAGATGCCCGGTATGAATGGCATTGAGACCATGAAGCGCATCAAGACCATCAACCAGCATATCCCCATCGTGATGATTACGAAGAGCGAAGAGGAAAACATCATGGAAGATGCCATCGGCTCGAATATTGCCGACTACTTGATAAAGCCGGTCAATCCGAATCAGATTCTGCTTTGTCTCAAGAAAAACATTGACAACAAGAAAATTGTCACCGAGAAAAGCACCATGGCCTATCAGCAGGCCTTCCGAGAGCTGTCGATGCGCATCTCCGATCGTCTGTCGCTCAGCGAATGGGATGCCTTATATAAAGAATTGGTATATTGGGAACTGGAATTGGAGAAAATCGAAGACAGCGGAGTAGCTGAAATCCTGGCCAACCAAAAAGAAGAGGCCAACATTCAATTCGCCAAATACATTTCCAAGAACTATCTGAACTGGCTTACCGGCAAATGTGACGAGAAACCTTCTCTTTCGCACACGGTGCTGAAAGACAAGCTCTTCCCCACCCTCTCTGAGAATCATCCGGTGTTTCTCTTCGTGATCGACAATCTGCGCTTCGACCAGTGGAAGACCATACAGCCCATGATTCAGGAATTCTACCGTGTGGAAGACGAGAGTATCTGCTATAGTATTCTGCCTACTGCCACCCATTATGCACGAAACGCCTTGTTTTCGGGACTGATGCCTTCGGTTATCGCCCAGAAATACCCACAACTTTGGCTCAACGAGAGCGATGAAGGCAGTAAAAACCAATACGAGCAGCAGTTGCTAGGCGAATACCTGAAACGTTTTGGCAAAAATGTAAAATTTTCCTTCTCCAAGATATTGAATCTTGACTTTGGCAAGAAAATCTTCGACAACTTCCATCAATTTATGCACAATCCGTTGAATGTTGTGGTATTCAACTTCGTGGATATGCTCTCTCATGCCCGCACCGATGTGGATGTAATCAGAGAACTGGCCGACGACGAGAAGTCCTACCGGAGCGTCACCGAGTCGTGGTTCAAGAATTCCATCCTCTTCGAGATGCTCAAGTATTTAGCTGAAAAGAAAGCGGTTGTGTTTATCACCACCGACCACGGTACCATCCGCATCGACAACCCCGTGAAGATTGTGGCCGACAAGACCATCAACAGCAACCTGCGCTACAAGGTGGGCAAGAGCACCATGGACTATCCCAGCAAAGATGTCTATGAAATCAAGAACCCCGAGGATGCCTTCCTGCCCAAAGAGTCGCTCACCTCGCGATATATCTTCGCCACCAAAAACGACTTCTTCGCCTACCCCAACAACTACAACTATTACGTTAACTACTACCGCAACACCTTCCAGCATGGCGGCATCTCGATGGAAGAGATGATGATACCGTTTGTGAAACTGGTACCGAAGAACTAGAGACCTATACATATATATAATTAATAGCCCTGCGGGAAGTTACGAGTATTGCATTTTCCGCAGGGTTTTTCTTCCAAATATTTGATTCCTTAATAAGATGGTCATTTTTCGATTTTTTGACAAAAATGGCCGAAAAGTTGCACTTTTTGCATCAAAAATAACACTTTTGCAGCGATGAAATTTTTGGGGAAAGTTGGTTTCTGACACTTGATTTTAACATTTCCCTCCCTTATTTTTGAAGCAAAAAACCAAGATGAAAGAGGAATTGCTTCAATACCTATGGCAACATAAAATCTTCAGGCATCACAAACTGAAGACCACCGACGGGAGGAACCTTCGCATTATCAACACGGGAATGCAGCACCATAATGCCGGTCCCGACTTCAAGCAAGCTGTTATCCGCATCAACGATATTATCTGGGCGGGCGATGTGGAAATACACGTCAACGGCTCCGACTGGTACAGGCACCATCATCAGCAAGACGACAAATACCTGTCGGTGATTTTGCATGTGGTTTACAACGCTGACATGGAGATTGTGCGCAAGGACAACGAAATGATTCCCACCCTGGAACTCAAGAACTATATCCCAGAAGGGATATTGGAAGAGTATAAAAAGCTGTCGCTTTCCACCAACGATATCCCCTGTGCCAACAGCGTAGCTTCCATTTCAGAACTCACCATGACCTCCATCCTGACCTCTAAGGCCATGGACCGGCTTATCCGTAGGCAAGAGCATCTGTTTAGGCAACTTAAAAAATGTAATGACGACTGGTACGAGCTGATTTATAGAACGCTGGCCGTAAATTTTGGCTTCAAAATCAACAGTAACGCCTTCGAACTGTTAGCCCAAAGTCTGCCCTACAAAATCCTGCAACGGCATAGCGACTCACAATTGCAAACCTACGCCTTGGTATTCGGACAGGCCGGGTTGCTAGGACCTAACTACCTGAACAACAAGAAAACAGACCATCAAGACGAATATGTCAACCAATTACAGAAAGAATACGAGTACCTGAGCTACAAATACAAACTCACCCCCATCCCGGCTGAGTTGTGGAACCTGTTGAGACTAAGACCCATCAATTTTCCAGGGATACGTCTGGCACAGTTTAGCGAACTGCTGTTCAGCTGCAACGACTTGCTGCACGAGTTGATCATCAACAAAGAAATCCACCACCTGCAACAGAGACTCGGAAACATCAAACCCCACGAATACTGGAACACCCATTTCCAATTGGGGATACCCACCCGAAAGCACCTCGCACATATCGGGAAAGATTCCGTCAATCTTTTATTTATCAATACCATAGCCCCACTGAAGTTTACCTTCGGATCGTTCAGCGGCAACGACCGACTGAACAGTGCGGCCCTTGAAATTCTGGAAGACCTACCGGCAGAGAACAACCATATCACACGCTTATTTTGCACCCACGCGTTCCCCAGCGACTCCGCCCTATTCTCGCAAGGGTTGCTCGAGCTCTATTCAAGTTTCTGCAAATACAAGAAATGCTATAGTTGCCCTGTAGGACAATATGTGGTGACGAACCTGTATGGCAACAAGGCATCCGACCCGGCATAAGCTACCCCAATGCGAGGGGTAACCTGCACCTCTGAGTCGGGAATTTGCAGCCCGCGGTCTTCTATCCAGATGACGTCCGAGCTCAACGAGCAACCGTTATGCTGACGGGTGATACCCAAGGCCTTGGTTAGTTTTCCAGGACCATTGGTAAGGGAGGGAGACATGCGTGATTGGTGAAGCCGTGAAAGCATAAGTTCTTCGCCATGAGTAGGATAAATAGCTCTAATAAGCACAGCATCGGGCTGGTCTTGAACATTGGTCACCACATTAAACATGTGGTGCATCCCATAGCAGTAATACACGTATGCCACCCCACCGGCATGATACATCATTTCATTGCGAGCCGTACGCCGCCCACCGAAACAATGGCAGGCACGGTCGCCCACTCCCTTGTAGGCCTCCGCCTCCGTGATAATCCCACCGGAAATCTGCCCCCCGATATTGGTAAACAGATACTTGCCCAACAAATCGCGGGCCAGCTTCACCACATCGGGACTTTGGTAATAGGCAAGCGGCAGCGTCATAATGGAAGACATTATATAACCGCTAACAGTTATCTTACCACTCGAGCATCTTCTTGAAGTCGTAGTCCTCGGGATTGGGGAGGTACTTCTTCGCGGCCTCGTAGTCGGCAGGAGTGATGTAGTCCATGATGTCGTTGACGTAGCTCTGAACTTTATTGCTGTTGACGTTGACCAGGCGCGGCGGAATCTTGCCGGTGGCGGGGTCCTGCAGGTCTTTGAGGTACAGCGGGCTCACGCTTCCCTGCTGGTCAACATACACCATGCAGCCGGTACATCCCTGATGGTAGAGCGTGTGGACGCCCATACCCATCAACGAACAATAGGTGAGGTCGAAGGCGATAGGCGTATGGCAGCGAATCTCATAGCCAATCTCGACAGGGCGACTCTTGACCTTGAGGCCAAGTTCCTTGACCTTGCGCTCGAGCAGGTCATTGAAGATGTGAGCCTTCGAGACCTTGCCTAATTCGGGATGGCCGTGTTCGTCGAAGCTGAAATGGATGCCGCTCTTGGCAATCTCTTCGTCGCTGAGGCTGTGGAAGACGCCCTCCGAAATCATGGCAGCACCATAGTTGATGCCCATGATTTTGCGCTTGACGATGCAGGAGATGACCATATTGACGATTTTATCAACGGTGATGGTGGTCTTATTGAAGAACTCGGGGATGATGACCATGGGATAATGGCAGGCGCCGGCGATGCCAAGGGCAAGATGGCCGGCCGAACGACCCATGGCACTGACCACGAACCAGTTCTCGCTGGTGCGGGCATCCTCCATGACGGCGGTGGCAAGTACACAGCCCTGAGCCTTGGCGCTGTTGTAGCCGAAGGTGGGACTGCTGTTGGGCAGCGGAAGGTCGTTGTCGATAGTCTTGGGGACATGGATATTGGCGATGGGATAGTGCTTGTCGGCCAGGAACTTGGCAATACGGTTGGCTGTCGAGGCGGTATCGTCGCCACCCACGGTGACGAGAAGCTTAATCTCGTTGTCGGTGAAGAGCTTGAGGTTGAAGCGCTGCTCAAAGTCCTCGGGTGTAGGTTTGAAGCGGCTCATTTTCAGGATTGAGCCACCTTTGTTGAAAATTTCGTCGGCAGTAAGGAAGTCGAGGTCCTGCATGCGGGGCTTGTCGGTAAACAGGGCGCTGTAGCCACCATGTAGACCGATGACGCGGAAACCGTCACGGAGGAAAGTCTTGGCCACGGAGGCCACCACTGTGTTCATTCCTGGGGCGGGACCGCCGCCCGTAAGTATTGCTATGCTCTTCATAAAATTTATGTTTTAATTATTGATATTTCAAAGGTTTAGAAAAATATTTTAGTTTTAACCGTTAATTTATATCACTATTTTGAACTGCAAAAATACAAATTTTTTCCCAACATAAAAGCGGTCCCGATGAAAAAATAATAAAGACATAACCAACTTTTTCCTGAGCAATGAATATTTACCGTATTTTTGCAAAAAACTCTGTTTTGGATGCAACAAAAATAAAAAATTGTCGTCATTAGAAAAACAAAGATGAAAAAGAAGATAAAAGAACGGGATATAGTGGCGGGGTGCAAAGCCGATAAACCGCAGAGCCAAAGACAGTTGTACGACCTGTACTGTCGGATGGTGATGGGGATGGCGTTGCGCTATACACGCAATTTGACCGACGCGGAGGATGTGGTGCAGGAGACTTTCATCAAGATTTTTATGAAAATAGGCAGCTTACGCGACGAAAAATCGCTGACTTCGTGGATAAAAACCATTACCACCAACACATGCCTTGACTTTCTGAAATCGAAAAACAATGATTATATCATCACTAGTATTGAAGAGACGGACGAAGACATAAAAGACGAATACCACAAAAACTATGATGACATCCCCACACAACAACTGCTAGCTTTTGTGCAAGAGCTGCCCGACGGCTACCGCACCGTTTTCAACCTTTGCGCCATCGACGGATACAGCTACGAGGAAACAGCCAAAATGCTGAACTGTACAGCATCGAACGTAAGATCACAATATTTCAGAGCACGGAATTTATTGAAAGAAAAAATAGAGCACTATGAGTAAAAATATAGAAGAACTTTATAAAGAGAGATTTGAGCAGTTTGAGGCACCTGTGGCTGACAATTTGTGGGATAAAATCAACCAGAATCCCCAATGGCAACAGCATCTGCGCCGTCAGAAGATTAAGAATCTGGTGTTTTATGCCGGCGTGGCCATCGTGGCCATCGGCACATGCGTTGCCCTATGGGTGCGCCAGCCCCAAAGCGATACGGAGGAATTGGGTTTTGACGAACAGGTAGCAGCTGACACTGAACAGGTGGCAGAGAACAGCGGACTAGTGACCGAAATAACAGAGTCATCCCTTCCACAAGAAACAGACAACACCGAGATAGCTACTGATAATCAAGTTATCACCAACACCCCAGTGGCTGAGTCTATTGCTGAAAGCACCTCCACTCCCAACGCCAATGAGACCGCCAGCACCACGGAGACAGTGGCCGCTACGGTGAACAATGTCACCCCAAACACTACTACCGAAAACAAGACCGATAAAACCAATAACGAAAGCGTAAAGACTTCAACACAAGGAACAAAGCCTACCCCTAAAGACGAAGCAAGCGCCTCAGAGCCTGCTAGTTCCACCCCCGGTGGCAGCGAAAGTGGAACCCTCCAACAATCGCTATTTTCGATTCCCAACGCCTTCACGCCCAACGGCGATGGACTGAACGATATCTTTATGCCCGTAACCTCTGCCGAGATTGCCAGCTACCAGATGGACATTTTCATGCCCAACGGACAACACATATTTGCCAGCAAGAACATCAACTTCGGCTGGAACGGCGAATACAAAGGAAGCCTAGTAAACAGCGGCACCTACATCTATGTCATCAAATACAAGAGTACTGACGGCAAAGAACATATTGACAAGGGACAGTTATTATTAATTAGGTAAAATAACCTACGGTAACAAAATAATGTGTATCTTTGTGGCGTTAAAAGATATATGATGTGCCCTGTTGACCGAACACACGCCCCGGAAATCCACGACTTCACTCAGTTTAAGCCTGAGGAGCCCGAGACTTGTGTACTTGGCAACGGCATTACGCTGAAGCAATTTTTCAATCCACAATTAGACCTGCTTCATTTCAGCATTAAAATCAAAGCCGGCACCCTTTTTGAAAACAAAAAAAACGTGGCGGTATTCTGCTACCTGTTGCTGAAAGAAAGTTCCAAGCTTCATAGCAGCAATGAGGTGGATGAGTTTTTAGACTATTACGGGGTGAACTATACCGCCAGCATTGCCCTGGAATATGTAACCATCAACCTGATTATCCCCAAACAGAACTGTCCCACAGTGCTGCCCTACGTCTTTGATTTTCTGCTACATCCAACGTTCAAAGTGCAGAATATTGAAATACTGCGCAAACGGAAGCTGATGGACCTGGCTTATAACCGCGAGAAGGTTTCGTACTGCGCCTCGCAGCTGATGCTTCACCACTTCTTCGGAAACAGTTGCACAGTGGGTAAACAGCTGGACGAGCACGACCTGGAGAGCATTACGGCGGAAGACCTGCACCAGTACCACCAAAAGAGCTTTTGTGCGGAAAACATACGCCTGTTTGCGGCAGGCAACCTGAATGAGGAGATTTGCGGACTGCTGGCCCAATTGTTTGAAACCATCCCCCACGGACAGCCATCCATAGCCCCTACGCTGCCCTCTCACCGCATAGAGGCAACTGCTCCTATCGTGGACCAGCATGAAGACTGCATGCAATCTGCTCTCTATCTTTACCAACCCTCTATTGGCTACAATCATCCCCAAAGGATGGATTTCAGTGTGCTGGCCACCATACTGGGCGGGTATTTCGGTTCACGACTCATGGGCAACCTGCGCGAGACCAACGGATATACCTACGGGGTAAGTTGCGACAGCTTGTATTTTGCCGGCACCTCACTGTTTTATATCGAAAGCGAGGTGAATGTAAGCACCACCATACAGGCTATTGACGAATGTTATAACGAGATAGAGAGACTTAGCCAAGAACCCGTTCGGCCAGAAGAATTACAGTTGGTACAGCATTATATGGCCGGACAACTGATAAGGAAAGTGGATAATACCGTTTCCTATATGACCCAATACAGTCGCTGGGACGACTATGGTTGTGAAGAGGGTGAATTTGAGCGACAGATGCACCGCATCATGACCTTTGGCAGCGAAAAAACTGTGAAGCTGGCACAAGCATGGCTGCAACGGAAAAATTTCACTACCATTGTGGCAGGAACATTGGAACCGGTTCATCGTTAAAAGTTGAAAATTATAAGATAGAAGTGAAAAGAATATATACATTAATTTTGTTGATAAGCCTGACGGTGGTACGGGTAATGGGCATAGAGCCCCCCACCCTGCAGTGTATCAACATGAACCACAATAATACCGACTGTCAGGTATTTTGGAACCATCCTTCGCTATATGAAGGAATATCAACCGTTGATGTATGGGTAAGCACATCCCTGAGTGGACCATACATTCTGGCAGCCACCGTAAGTGCCGGCGATACCGTTTGTTCCACCCAATTCAACATCGATGCAGTCTTAGGACCTAATGCAGACGACATCTACTGTTACCTAGTGGCACACCCCGATGCTGCACACGCCTCGGAAGGAGACGCCACCTCGGCAACCATGCACGGCATGAAACTGAATTTGACTGCCACGGGCACCAACCCCGACCAGAACAGCTTCGCCCTGCTGCAATGGAACTATCCCGACCCGTTTCCGACCACCTGCAGCGGCCAGAATTTCTCCATCTGGCGCAAAACCAGCTTCGATTTTGACTTTGTACGTATTGCCCAAGTAAACCAAAATACCAACACTTATCGGGATACCATCAATGTGTGTGAGGATTACATTCAATACTATGTCAGCATCTTCAACTACGCACAGGATATCAATCCCGCCTGTCAGTTCAAAACCCGTCCCAAGGGCGACACCTTTTCTGACGCCACCGCGCCCGCCACTCCCACCTTGGACAGCGTGAGCGTAAATCACGCCACCCAACAGATAGAACTGGGATGGACCCAGAACTCCTCGGACGCCATTGGCTGCATTATCTATCACGCCACCGGTGCAGGAGGTCCCTGGCCGGCTATCGACACCGTGTTGGGCACCCACTGGGTAAGCCCTCATCAAGGCAACTCATTGCACTATTACCGCATTGCCGCCATCGACAGCTGCTTTGGCAGCGAACGTACCATTGCCGGCAACATGACCACCTATCCACAAAACAACATGATTGTGAGTGTGGCCAACATGGACGTATGCCTCAAAAAAATAACCCTGCAATGGAACGCCTACGAGCACATGACCGGCAATATGGGTGAGTACAGAATATACTATGCACCGGATAATGGTCCCATGCAATATTTAGCATCCACCAGCGGCAATTCGATTAGCTATGAGTGCAACGGACTCCCCACCAACCACAACTACAGCTTCCTAATCAAAGCCGTGAACGCCAATGGGCAGATTACCGCCAGCTCGTGTATCTGCACGATAGATAACTATACGGAAGAAGCCGCCACCGACTTTTGCTACATCAAGCATGTGTCAGTAATTGAAAACCAGCATGTTGAAGTGAGCGTGCTGACCGATGGAGCCAACACACCCTTTACGGAGTTGTATATCTACAGAAGTGTAAACAATGCTCAAAACTTCACCAAAATCGCCACACTGCCCTATCAAAACGGAGTGTCGGAATACAGTTACAATGACCAGAATGTGGATGTGGCCGGCAGCTTGAACTATTACAAAGTGAGTTTGCGCAACGAATGTGGTGCCGAATCAGCCGCCTCTAACATTGCCCATACCATCCTGTTGAAGGGTGAAGGCACTGCCGCACAAGAGAATGTGTTGCAATGGAACAACTACGGCGAGTTCAATGGCGGCACCCAATCCTACAGTGTGTATCGGAAAGTGGAAATCAGCCCATTGTTTACAGATGTCGAGAATGGAATGCCCGCCAGCGAGCTGAACGACTACAGCGACAACGTGTCGGATTTGTTCAGCATGGGCTCTCATTTCCAGTATTATGTAGTTGCCAAAGAAGGCATGAATGACTACGGTTTTGCCGATGAAAGCGTTTCCAACATTATCGAGGTGGAGCAATTCCCCAACACTTATATCCCCAACGCCTTCTGCCCCAACAGCTCGATTATTGAGAATCAGGTATTCAAACCCACCAACTCGTTTATGAGTACCGTGGGCTATCTGTTCACCATCTATTCTCGCCAAGGGGAAATTGTATTTATGACCAACGACATCACCCAGGGCTGGGATGGAACAGAACAGGCAAGCGGAAAAGCAGTGCCAGCCGGCATGTATATTTACCGTATGGAATATCTTAAACCTGATGGGGAAAAGGTGGTGAGAAACGGAACCGTGATGCTGATTTACTAAGTCCTATTACCCACTAAAATTCAAGTTTCAACTGGCGCTTCAGCTGAAAACTGCGTCGGTGATAGGGACTTTGGCCATATTTCAACACCGCCTCCTGATGGAAAGGAGTGGGATAACCTTTGTTATCCTTCCAACCATACATCGGAAACTCCTCGTGCAAATGCTCCATCAGCTCATCCCTATAGCATTTCGCCAAAATAGAGGCTGCCGCAATCGACAGATAGGTAGCATCGCCCTTCACCACCGTATGGTAAGGGATATTTGAGCGATTGACAAAACGATTGCCGTCAATCAGCAGCAACTGAGGCTTGATACTAAGTTGTTCTACCGCCCGATTCATAGCCAAGAACGAAGCTTGTAGGATATTAATCTTATCGATTTCCTTCTCGGACACCTGGGCTACGGCCCAAGCCAATGCATCACGTTGGATAATATCCCTCATCTTGCACCGCTTGGCAGCCGTTAGTTGCTTGGAATCGTTGATATCCTCATTCACATAATCATACGGCAGAATAACAGCCGCCGCAAATACAGGACCAGCTATGCAGCCACGACCCACTTCATCGCATCCGCATTCAATCAACTCGGTATCAGAATAATGACTTCTCAAAGACATAAGGCCACCACATATATAAGCATCACAATATCATTGAAGAATGGATGCTGTTTGATCTGTGAAATCATGGAACAATACATACACCAGGGCAAGACCATAAAGCCCATTGACTGATGGATATTGAAAGGAGAAAACACCATGAGCAACAAAGTGGTTACGGTAAGCAGGTGGATGGTAAAGAGGCGCTTACGCAAAAGCACCTGTTTGTTGCCATACTCCAACTGCAAAACCACATAAAAATACAATAACGATACCGCAAGGGCCGCAACCAAGAGGATTTCTTTCCACGAAAACACCTCGGTAGCTTTTATTGTATTATAAAACTGCAATTGTGACAGTTGCTGTTGCAAATCGGCTATCCTATCATTGAAGAAATAGAAACAGACCACATAAAGATAAACCAACACTATTCCCAGCAGAAAAATGAAAATATCCTTATACTTACTGTATCTATTAATAATCAGCGAAGCCATCACAAAAAATGACACCAAAATCACGGGTGGATAGAAAAGGGTGGCCAATCCTATCAGAATGCCCGAAAGCAAGTCCCTACTCTTCAGATTGCCACTATCATAATCGAAATTGATACTGATAGTGATAATCAAAATAATATTAGAAAACCATACTGGAGAAAACTCGCTTGCAAAAGAACCGCAACACAGTAAGAGAAAGAACCAAAAAACAACCATCAGATGATGGGTATCACCGAAACCACTCCTAAAAAAACAGATATCAGATAGTACAACTTGGATTATAAAACCAAGCGCAAGCACCAAACACATAGAGACATAGTGATTCTGCAAAGGGGCCAAGAACTGCCAGCATAAAGCGGGTGCAGGCATAGCCACATAATGAGTGGAAGAGACTATCTGAACAATAAACCATACCACCACCGCAAGGACTGCGATTGCCTGAAGAAAAAATCTAGACTGTATAAAACGAAACATCCTATAATTTTTGGCAAAAATACGAATTAATTTGCTACCTTTGCCAACTCAAATTTTCAGGAAAGAGAAAAAGAATGAAAAAAAACACTCGAAAAGCAACTATATGGCTGATAATCATTGCGATGATTACTACCACCGTTGGATTTTTTCTTTCACGCCCATCGTTTGTAGAAAACGTAAAACGCGAGAGTGCGCGCTTGTTTGAATATGAATATATCCCCAACCAGCATGTAAACATCGACAGTTGTGAAGCGGCGGGAACAATGGATTCGATATACAAGGACTTCCGAAAGAAATACCGTTTTCATTATCAGACCATCGGAATGGCCTCGTTTGCCGACAGCAGCCGCATGATACTGCTAAGCGATCTTCCTCCTCACTTTGAGACAGACTCTGTTGCCCCCATTTTTGCCAAATTTACCCACAAAACGGAGCTACGCAAACACCCTATCGGCTACGACGGTTACGTGACCGACATGATCATCCTTCTCGGCAACGCCACTCAGGAGAATTGCGACAAGCTGATAAAACGCCTGAACAAAGAGCTCTTCTTTAGCGAATACAAACCCACCGTAACCCCACTTCCGGTGGAGCACAATCGCCAGTACTTCGCCAAAGAGAACATCGACTATCAAATTACACTGAATGAGTTTAACACCTGGTTTATAGAAGACGGAGAACCTTTCATTACATTGGAGGACACCAATAATATACTCACCATTGCCGATATGTTTGCCCAACAGTCACGGGGTGTATTCTTCAGCCAACTGCCAGGTTTTGTAGCCTGGGCCGTAGCCAAAAACGAGGATATTGCCGGACAAGTTGGCGACATACGTCAGTTTACCTTGGATGCCGACCTGATATTGGGCGCATTAGCCGATAGCAGCACGCTGGTAATCATTGGCCGTGAACGCCAGTCACCATTATACGAACTACCTCCCTTGCAGATAGAAAGTATTCTGCTACTGGCCTCCACCACCGAAAAGGAGTTGTCGCAGAGTCTGGATATCAACGACCTGATGGCCGGCAAAATGAACAACGGCCGTGACTGGTGTCCCACCTACCTGAGCAAGGAACTGGAGAACACCGAATTTGGCGACCTGATGACCATCACCGATGTACTGCTGAAAGACTGGTCGGAACACGGCACCATACAAGAAGGCTACTATCGCTATCCCGAACCCGGCTACTATCCTTTCGACAAACCCCTATTCAGAAAACTGGGACTGAACGAGCTGGTTTATAACTGGAACACCGCAGGAGCTATGTATGCTATTGACCGTGACGGCTACACCATCTACACCCTCAACCGCACCGGCTCATTGCCCGTGAGTTATTTCAATTCCCAAGAACGTAGCGAGTCGATAGGCTACCGCTATGAAAGCCAGGCTTACCACTACTTCGCCACCCTCGGCAACACCGACCTGGCCCGCGTGGTACAATACACCGCCCTCTATCAGCTGTTTATCGACAACAATATCAGCTATTCGGGCAACACCTATCCCGCTTTCCCAAAAAACAAACCCTTTTTGCTCTATAAACCCACTGTGGACCTGCTCAACATCATCAAGAACCTGAGCGGTGAAGAAATTTCGCGCCTGGCCGACAGCATATCTCACCGCAGTTTCAACAGCTACCAGAAAGAGCATGTGGACAAACAACTGAGGGAGAACGAGCAGAATTACAATATGTCTTATACCGAAGAGAACATAGACTTCATCTATCAGAATGTGCACCGTAATACTAAAGCGGGCATCAGCGGCAGCATTCATGAGGTAAAAAACATGCTCAACAGTCTTTCGGAAGAGCAGTTCAAGAAACTGGCCAAGTACCTCTCCTACCCTCGTGGAGTGAGCATACGCGACCGAGAGAGCTATAACACCCTGCTACGGGGACGGAAAGTCAACCAACTGATGAGGGAGATAGGCAAAAACAACCTCGACCTGTTGGGGATGGACTTGAGCAATGTGAAGAACTATTTTGCAGGGAATTTGTCGGGCAACTCGGGTCGTTACCTAAAGACCTCCTCACTTATCATCACCTTTAACGACCTGCTGACCACCGGTGGCCACAACCTCTCGTCGCGAATCAGCCGCGTAAACTCGATGACGCACTACAAACAAAGCAAAGGCAACTACGTGCCCAAAGACTACGACAAGCCTGCCGAAACCGAACCCGTAGTGGCGGAAAACTCAAAACCCACCACAAACTCTTCCCCCAGTTCTTATCAAAAGCCCTCTGGCAGCAGTTCTCCTTCCGGTAGCAAACCCGCAAGCACACAACCTAGTAACACTTCCCGTCCGTCCATGAGTAGTACAAGTAAACCCGCCAGCACATCAACTTCCTCAAGCAGTGGCTCTAACATTCGTCCACGAAGTGCAGTTATATCCACAGCGCCCCGTACTACAAGGGGGCTGTAAAAAAAATATGCGGTCATTTGCGGAAGTGACACAAAAAAGTCGTATTTTTGCAGCGGAAAGTTGCCGGAGTGGTCGAACGGGGCAGACTCGAAATCTGTTGAACCCTTCGGGGTTCCGGGGGTTCGAATCCCTCACTTTCCGCAGAGGCTCCTAAAGCAATCAGAATC
>Ga0265298_10000375_pt1 | contig 66914 bp, 43 predicted proteins | sample AusTroGonzalo_MG_3_FD_193486 | JGI IMG/M metagenome (GOLD analysis project Ga0265298, IMG submission 193486) | Bovine rumen microbial communities from tropical cattle in Woodstock, Queensland, Australia - Gonzalo_01 | ecosystem: Host-associated > Mammals > Digestive system > Stomach > Rumen ... | reverse complement strand
CAGATTTCAGATTTAAATTTTTATCTATAGAATAAAGATTTCGACCGTTTGGCTCGCTATAAACAATGCGAATGTTTTCTTTTTCACAATTTCTCTTAAACAACTCGAAAAAAGCAACCGTAAAAGGCTTCTGACCGCCACCTATATTGAGAATAATCTCCCATCCATGATATTCTTTTACCGATTCCTCCATTTTATCGACCAAATCTCTTATGTTCCGCTCACAATTTTGGTCAATATCGACTGGTTGTGCATCAATACTGCGCTCCTTCAAAACATTCTCTATATTTGCAGTCCATTTTCTGTTTTTAGCTGTTTCGGTTGTAAACAGCACTATTTTCGATACCTTTTCCTTTAAAGCAGGAATCATGTTTGTCGTCTGGTTCTGCGTTGAGCAGCAAAACATCACTTTTTCCAAGGGATTCTCCTTTCATTGGATTGTAAAAACACCGAAAAATCCCTTGTTTATACAAAAATGACGGATTTTATCAACAGAATTGAGAAACAGATTTTTTAACTCACCAGACCCCTCAGGCTCTGCGAGCCAGCTCCCCTAATTTAGGGGCGCCTCTGGAAGAGGTATTAGTTTCAAACATCTCCAGTGTGGCGAGGGTAACCACGGCAATAAAACGTAGAGCCGTAACCTGATACGGCTCATTCCCGGTAAACCCAGATCCTTTTGAGACGTTTCAGGAAACGTCTCTACGCCTTGTCATCACATTGTCAGCCAGTTGTCCGGGAAAATTGTTTCAACCAGAGTAGCTACTCTGCTACTCGTTACATTAACAACTTTATTTAAAGGGAGAGACAAATGTTTCAACCAGAGTAGCTACTCTGCTACTCGTTACAAAGTTCAAACAGGTAATGGATTTGATAGAGATGTTTCAACCAGAGTAGCTACTCTGCTACTCGTTACTTATAAAGGTAGGTGATTATGTTAAACTATTAGTTTCAACCAGAGTAGCTACTCTGCTACTCGTTACAAGGTCTGAACTTCTGCAAGGCCACACCTCAGCAGGTTTCAACCAGAGTAGCTACTCTGCTACTCGTTACGTACTGAAGACCTTTGCTCCTTGGGTCCTCAAGTTTCAACCAGAGTAGCTACTCTGCTACTCGTTACTAGAGTTATGAATGACATGATCGAAATTCTTTGTTTCAACCAGAGTAGCTACTCTGCTACTCGTTACCAATGGAAAGGCGAACTCCCGCAGAGCATTTAGTTTCAACCAGAGTAGCTACTCTGCTACTCGTTACTGAAAAAAACTAACGCAAGACAATTAGAGACTTGTTTCAACCAGAGTAGCTACTCTGCTACTCGTTACGAACTGGGGGAATACAAATGCACTACAAAGACAGTTTCAACCAGAGTAGCTACTCTGCTACTCGTTACAATGGCAGAATTTTTGTCTGAAACGACCATTAAGTTTCAACCAGAGTAGCTACTCTGCTACTCGTTACCTGGCTGCCATCCGCGAATGGAAGACGACGAACGTTTCAACCAGAGTAGCTACTCTGCTACTCGTTACCGTTCCCTGTCAAGAAAATACAAAGTGGGAAAGGTTTCAACCAGAGTAGCTACTCTGCTACTCGTTACTCATCCGGAGTCCTCTCGCTGAGTACGTTAAAGTTTCAACCAGAGTAGCTACTCTGCTACTCGTTACTTTAAAAAAGATAATTACTCCTGACATCTTGAAGTTTCAACCAGAGTAGCTACTCTGCTACTCGTTACAATACAAAACGTCAAAAATAAGGAGGGAATAGTTTCAACCAGAGTAGCTACTCTGCTACTCGTTACAGAAGCGCGTTCTACGGTAATGACTGTATTACGTTTCAACCAGAGTAGCTACTCTGCTACTCGTTACAGGCACTCGGCGTTCACACAGCCGATCTGCTTGCGTTTCAACCAGAGTAGCTACTCTGCTACTCGTTACCCGGATGAACTCCACGACGCATGGAGGGCTCTCAGTTTCAACCAGAGTAGCTACTCTGCTACTCGTTACGCAAAGCATGGGTAAAGGCTGGACCGGAAGACCTTGTTTCAACCAGAGTAGCTACTCTGCTACTCGTTACATATAGGTAAATCAAATGGCTTATACAGAAAAGTTTCAACCAGAGTAGCTACTCTGCTACTCGTTACATAATGAGTAACAGTACCAAACTGGCTTTTTTGTTTCAACCAGAGTAGCTACTCTGCTACTCGTTACGAACTTGTAAAAAACAGGCCTGAGCGCGTTCAGGTTTCAACCAGAGTAGCTACTCTGCTACTCGTTACAGAGATTTCTGGGTGGCTCCGCTTATTGATCCTAGTTTCAACCAGAGTAGCTACTCTGCTACTCGTTACAGTAGCATGCTCACATAGCAGAAAATACTGAGGTTTTCAATTAAAAAATTGGCTACCCATATTTTCATTTTTCAACAGCCGCAAAAATGTGACTTCGTGCGACCGCTGTTTTTTTACTGAGATCAAGAAGTTCAAAGAAAACGCCATTTAAGAAATTACCAAATAAAATCGAGACATTAGTTCAAACCTCGTTATAAAAACGTTTCCTGATCTAAGGCTCCTGCAACACAAAAATTAGCTACCTATGAACCCCTTTTCCCTCGCCACAATGGAGAGGGATTAGGGTGAGGTCATAGCAGAGTTTATCTGTTTCTCAATTGTCAACGAACATTCGCGCGCTAAGCCGCGAAATAGGCAAAACCGGTATCCTGCTTTTCCGGTGCAGGTCCCACAGTTTTTGCCTTAAAATAGGAATCCTGCCTGTAAACCTTAACGAAACCGCTGTTCAACCCAAGTTCATTCAGCCTGTTCAGCAGTTTTTCGCGGTCATTTTCAGTCAGAACACATTCAAAAACACTTTTCTGGATACGAAACCCGTATTCCTTCAAAACTTTATCAACTTTGTTCCGCTCACTGTTGAGCGAAATGTCGTATGCGAAAACATAATTTCCCGTATTCGGCATCATTCCCACCTGAACCAGCTCAGTTCACATTTCCCGAGTGCCCAGTTTTTGATGAGCACACACTGGTTATAAAGCTCTTCTTCAAGCGTTTTTCCGCTTTTCGGGTTAATTTTTTGAAATTCTTTTTCAAAAACCTCAAGTATTGTGCGGATCGCCCCCTGCTTGATAATGATTCCTTTTTCAGTCTCAACAAAATCGGACGCTTTCAGCTGCTGCAGGTTGATCAGATTGATTACTGCGTTGAAAACCGGTGCGCGGAAAAGCTCTTCAATGTCACAGGCAAGCGATTCGTAGCGGTCGTTTGAACTGTGCAGGAAACCCAGATACGGATTCAGTCCGAGCGCATTAAGCGTAAGCACGCCCCTTTGATAAAGCTTCGAATATGCGAAATTCAGAGTCGTGTTCATAAAGTCTTTTTCGTATCTGCCGCGCCTCTCGAACCTGAAATCCTCATTCAGGATCAGATTCTGGATTTTCTCGTATATCAGCCTGCTCGATATTCCCTCGTAACCGCGTATTTCATCGATCGTTTCAGCCTTTGTGAACAAATCAGCCGCAGCTTCCAGCTTTTTCAGGATCCTTGCGGTTCCTTTTTCCCACCTTCTTCTGAAAATGCTTATGAACGCTCTTGTCTTCGTTTCGGCTACATCTCTCGAAATTTTGACGATTTCCTCTTCTGAAAGGGAGGAAAACTTCTTAATGTGGCTCTGAAGAACTTCGTAACGCCTTTTATCCGGCCTGGAGAATGTCCCGTATTCATCCGATTTTCCGAGAGAAATCGACACCGGAATATCCCTTTCGGCACATTTTTTCAGGAATTCGGTACTGAAAATCGCCTTTTCCAGAACGATGACCTCGCCTATTCTGTTCATCGGATATGAATTTTTCAGCTCTCGGTCGCTGTAAATCTCGATCGTTCCTCCGCTCACCCCGAGAAAAGAGTTCATCGCCGTGATGTAGAGCGGCTTTTTGTAAGGTTCGGCCATTGTTTCATCGTCATCCGCAGATGAAGGCTCTCCGCCTCTTTCCGGCACGAAATACCCCTGCGAAGTCGTAAGTTCCGGCCCCAGGTGCAGTTCGCACGCAAGGATCAGCAGATCACGGAAAGATGAAAAATCGCCTTTCAGCGTGATTTTGCCGATACATCCGCGTATCCTCTGCCCGTAGACGCCGTTCTTTTGGTGCGTGCACAGAGTTTTGCGCCTTAAATCTGTCGTGATCTCGAAAGCATCGGGATCTATTTCGCCCTGCAGATCTTCGCCGAAAAGACGTTTCAGTCTTCCCTGAAGCAGCTTTCTGAAAAGCTCTTTCGAGATCTCTGTTTTTTCCGTATCCTTGCTCGAATTGAAAGGCAGCGGCATCATGAGGTCAAGCGTGATCTCGCCCTTCTCAGGAATGAAGGCATACTCTCTGCGAAGATCGTCAAGCGTCTTCAAAACCGGCTGAGCCACCTTTTCCAGTTTATAATAATTCTGGTTTTCAGGCACATCCATCCGCTTTTTCAGAGCATCGGTGAACTTTGTAACCGTTTCTTCTGCAATTCCGCAGAAAAAGTAGCAGACGGTAAAGACCTCGTTTTTCTCCAGAACATCGCTGAAACGCCTCCCCTCGACATGGTAGAAAATATTGGGAACAGCCAGATTTTTCCATTCCATGCCGGGGAAAGCATCCATATAACTCTCTTTCATTATCGCCTGCAGGACAGCGTGAAGGATCACGCCTCTTTTCTGCGCGGAATAAACAGTTCTGAGAACAAAGTAGGAAGGGGTCATTTTACCTCTTTTACAATCAATCTTTTTCTATAATCTCAACTTCTCTCGGTTTTTCATATTTTACTATGTCGGAATAACGTTCAAGCTTTACAGACTCAATGTATTTGTTTCCTTTCGCTGCTTCAAATTCTTTTTTCTCAAGACTTGGACAGGATGTTGTCTGATCATCTTTCCAAAATCTGACATCCGCCATTTTTCTGAGTTCTTTAATCTGAGGCGATTTTTCCCAACTGTATATTTCATTTTTAAATTCATCTTCCATAAAACTTTGAAATTTTGCGACACAATCCTGCAAATCAATTTCCTGTAAAGTTTCAGAATTTATGTTTTCCGTAATATCTATTGTGATTCTGCCGCAGCCAAGAGGTTTTCCCATACCGATGTTATGTTGAAAATACTTTCCTTCATCATCAAAACGGCCGAATTTCAAAGACCAGATCAATGCACCCAGTTCTTCTGGCTTAAGATTGAAAAAACGCATTGAACCGGTAAAAACCTCTCCGGCTTTGAGAGGAATAAAATTCGTTTTAACATTTTCGCTTGCAGGTTCCGGATATGAAATCTCTTTTATTCCCTGAGCCGGATAACGTTTCCAACCGCTGATTTTGGCATCTTTATCCCAAAACAGTTTATATCCCGCTTTAAGATTCGGCTGTTCCAGATAATTAGGATAATAAGTTGCTTTCGGAGAACCGAGAACAGTGGTTTTCAATCCGGCAGTCCCGATTTTCTTGACACTTTCTTTACTGACAAAATGCGAAAACCGGACTCTTCCGCGTAAAGCATCTTTGCCGTTGACATAACCGAAAATGAGATCTGAAAAATCAGGTTTTTCGCTTGAATGTCTATCCTGCGGCTTTACTGCGTTTTTTACAGAATAATCGTAAGGCAGCCTGTACATCATTGCCAGACCGAAAGATTCGACTTTGCCGTTTTTTTCAAGATAGAATACGGGTATATCTTTTCCTTCTTTGAGTTGATTTTTCCAAAAACCCCATGCTTCCAACTCAAAACCGTTGCTGTCTTTATTGATAAATTCAAAATTGTCTTTCAATTTCGAAACATCAAGCGGTTGTTTTTGTTTATCATAAAAAACGAACTCCAAATGTTTTCTCTTGGGAATCCTTCCGAAAAGCTTGTCAAAATCCTGCCTTTTTGACGGTTGACCTGTCAGAACCAGAACCGCTTCCGTCAAATTATTCTCCTGATTTTTCGAAATCCGGAGCACTCTTGCATTCTCCACATCCGCCGGAAGTATCCAGACTTTATAATTTGCGGCAATGCCAAGGTCTTCTTTATATTTTTTTTCTGCGGATTCTTTATCTTCCCGCCCTATTTTACGCTTAAAAATCCTTTCAAGATCCTCCTGTTCCACCCTGCCGTAACTGCATGGGTAAATCATCCAGTTGTTGTTTCCGTCTTTGTGAAGCCAGCCGGCTTTAACTTTGTTGACAAGTCTATTGGTATAATCACGGTTCCGGAGATCCCTTATCGAATACCTGTCATCGTTGAAACGCTGCATCTTTCCGAAAGTTGCTATTTCGAGAACGTTTCTGATCATCCCTTTGAACGATGTTCCCGGAATGATGTATTTGTCCTCGCCGTTTACTTTTGCGGTGAAAAATTTCTGATAATCGGGATTGTCATTTTTGGTTTTTTCATCCCATTTTCCGCCGTTTCTGATGTAAGTATCGCTCTGAAGTATGACTTTAAGCTCTATTTTTCCGCTGATTCCGTCTTCAATCCCGTCTCCAAACGGAATATCGTGACTGACATCTTTCGCCCAATCCGGAAAAACGACTTTATCTGAAAGAGGAACAAAATTGTAAGGTGATTTTATCGGTTCGTTAGGTTGCTTCTGAACATTGTCCTGTTTGCTGAAATTACCGCGGTTTTTGTTATTAAAATTGTTGTTTCTGTTTTTATTATTCCAGTTTTCCATTTCCGCCTCCTACTTCCCGAAACCTGCAAAAACAATCTTTTTTATCGAGCCGTCTTCTTCGTTGATGATATCGGAGAAAAGAATTTTGTTTCCTTCCTGCGTGGCGACAAAGTATTCTTTCGGTTTTTCAAGTTTTTCTTTTGTCAGATCAACTGTCGTGACGATGTATTTACCGCCTGCAAAACGGATCTCGACACTTTTGACACCTTTTTTATACCAGCAGCTTTCGACGATGAAGTTACGGCTGTTGCCGGGGAAATCCGGCATATTTTCGTGCTCAAAAAGCTGGGGATGATCAATATTGTCAAGCCAGTAGTAACCGCAGTCCATACCTTCGGACTTCAGTTCATTCCAAAACTGTTCAAGCTGCCGGCGATCCATTTGTTCGCTTTTTATAGTTTTTTCACTCATTGTTTCCTCCTACTTTTTCTCCCAAGAGCCTTCAAAACAGCCGTGTCCGCGCATCGTGCTGCCGCCGAGCGGAAGCATACCGTTGCAGATGTCGTCAAGTGCTTTTTCAAAAGCTTTTTCGACATTTTCATCTTTTTCGAAAGCCGGTTTTTCGACATAGATATTCAACTCAAGTTTAATTCCATTGTTTCCGCACACTTTCTCGTCAAAAAGCGCTCCGGTCATCGCTCCGCCTGTGAATCTGTCTATCGAAACATGGTTGAAGATCTGCTCTTCTCCGCTGCCGGATATCAGCATGTCGTCAAAGAACACTTTGCCTGCAGAGACTTCGTTTTCCGCTTTGCCTTTGCCCTTTTTGTCATAGCCAAAAAGAGCTTTTACAGCTTCATTGTTGCAACCTGTGACATCTCTGGCACTTACTTTTCCGGCGAATCTGCCTTTCAGCCTGTTGTAATGATACGCAACTCTGTGGGAGATCGCACCTTTTATCGAAGAAGCCGGGACAAGGATCTTTGCTTCGCCTATTGTCGGTTCGTCCTGAGCGTTCCACACAACAACGATCTCTTTTTTTGGAGTCATATCGACTTCTTCATCTCCGTATCCGCTGCCGAAAGTGAAAAAGTTTTCAGGCTTGATATCAAGGGTATAGCAAAGATAATTATCCGAATTTCCGCTGGATCTGCCGTTTTCCCATTCACCGGCTGCGGCATTGAATGAAGAACTGCGCTCAAGATAGGCATTGACATCGCTCTCTTTATCGAAATCAAAAACCTGCTTTATCAATTTAACAGCAGACAGCCTGCCGAGACCGCTTCTCACTTTGCCGCCTATCCTGAAAGTGTCGGAACAAACAATTTCCAGCAGTTTTTCCCAGTAAGCCGAAAGATTTTCGTCATTCTCTGTAAGTTCGATCTCGCACATAAAACGGACACCTTTCGGAAGAACGCAGTTGTCGAATTTTCCTTTGTCGGCAGCACTGCCTTTATCTCCTATCCTGCAGTGGTCGCGCAGCGGGAGAGCGTAAGCCTGCATCGCTTTGAGGTATGTGTTTTCTGTTATTTCATCGTTAGTCATCAGGCCTTCTGCAACTTTGCCGCCGCCGTAAATCAGGTGTGCATTGCTGACAACAAGCCTGGAACCTTCTTCTGTGTTCTTAAAACCGAAGATTTTTTCTTTAATTTTTTCGTCGTCACTGAAAGAACTTCTCAGAACTCCTGCAAGGCTCGTTCCGTTTATCTGCGGAAGACCGTTCGCATCGCAGTTTACAGGAGCATCAAGAGTCAGGTCTGAAAGTCCGCTGCCGACATGAAGCGGGGTTACGGCTTCAAGCACCAGTCTTGCCAAATATTTTTTCATTATTTGCCTCCTTTTTTCTGATTTTGCTTCGTACTCTCCTTTTTGGCTGCAGCAGCGCACAAAAGCTCGAAGAAGCGGAGTTTCTGAAGATCGTTCCAACTCGAATTATCACAAACATTTTTACAAATATTTTTGAGTTTATTAACTTTATCCTCCCCCCATTTCTTATTCAGGCGGGCTTTTGCAAGATAAGCTTCTTCTCCGGAAAAAATAGAAGTTTCAAATTCTGACCATTTTTTATTTTGAACGATAGCCATCATGGATTTAGCTCTGAGAACTCCCCACTGGCTCGAAGTTACATCTTTAGGCATACTTGCAAAAGCGGCATTCACTTTTTCAGAGATCTTCTGTTCAATATCTTTTTCTTCCTGCTTTGCTTCAAGCCACTTGAACAAAGGATTGTTGCACTTCACCTCATCTTTTTTGCCGGTTCCGGATTCTGCTTTCAAAGGTTCCAGTTTTTCAGGCTCTTTTTCGAGAAACTTCGGATTTACGATTATCTGCCCCAAGCCGATTGAGTTGTATTCGCCGACAACATTCCTGCCGTCATGCCCTGTTGAGGATTCGACTACAATGACGCTTCCTTTGTCAATGCAGGCTATATCACCGTCATAAGCGTTTCTCATTGAGTTTCTCGGAGTAAAGACATATTTTCTAACAAAACTCTCATTCCAGAGGATCTCACCTTCTTTGAAACCAAGCTGCTCAGGTGTCGGCTGGAATGTCGCCTGACCGTTTTCGTCAAAGAAGCAGAGACGCGAATCAGCATAAACTTTGTAGATATTTCCGCTCGTAAATACCGGACATTCAGGTATTTCATTTATTTTTTCGATTTTTACGTTTCCGTACTGGCTCGTCTTCGATTTTCCTATTCTGTGGTTTTTGGAAACGAACAGATCGTTGAGTTCTTTTGCGACTGTTTCCTTTTCATCGTCGAATTCCATGACAAAGCCCCATTCACTCCCTTTTACAAGAGCGTCATAACCGAAAAGAGCACCGTCATCGGCACGTCTTGACTTTCTATTGTATGAAGATTTCATAGTGTACTGGTGTTCCGGCTCGACTTTTCTCCAGGTCGTGCTCTCTGCAGTGAAGAAACCCTTGCGCACCTGCTTCATCTGGATCGTATCTTTCGGGTCAGCATTCGGATCGATCTCTGTTCTCGGCACCGGTTTTCCGTCAAAGCGGTAAATCTCACCGTCGTCTTTGACTTTCGGTTTGTGGAGAGAGAGCGGGATCTTGAAACTTCTTTTTCCGTCGATCAGCGGATGTGCATCAAGAAAACGGATTTTCCCTGAAAAGATATCGTCAAAAACATCGTAATCTTTAGGTTTAGTTTTAAACAGATAATTTGCCGCGATCCCCATAAATGCAGAACCGCTGAGATAATCAAGCGATTCCGACACTTCAGTCGAGCTGAGCGAGCTCATTACGACATCGGCAAGAAGGGTGACTTTGTAACAGTATCTCATTATTTTACCTCCGATATTTTACATCTTCCAAGACCGCGGTTTCTCTCCATGCCGAGCCTTTTTATAAACTCCATGCATTTCAAAACTGCCTCTTTTTGCGCTTCGCTTTCACATTCTATCATGCCGAAAAGTGTAAGAGGAATTACAACTTCGATCTTTCTCAGCGATTTGTCTTTGGCGACACCTGTTTTTTCATCGATTGCAGTCGATGCTATCTCGCGGAAAAGACACGCTTTTTTCTCCTTCTCATTTTTCAACGCCTTCCTTACATTTTCATCAAGTTCGGCATTTGAAAAGAAAGCCTTTCCCTGATAGTTTTCATCTCTTTTTCCCTCATCTTTTGCTTTTTCAGAACCGAAGATCTCTTTTTCGATATCACCGATTTTCAAAGTCTTCGCAGCGTCCCGGAGCAATCCTTTTACCGTTTTGCCGGGAACATACGGAAATCCGTCATTGTCTTTTAGTGCCGCGATATCGATATCGGCGTTTCCCGTGAGACCGCTGGAGCAGTTCCAGTCGGTGAAAAATTCGATTTTATAGTTGATTATTGTCATTTTTCTCCTCCTTCATCTTTTACGGAAATAAGAGTCAGAATATCGAGAACAGGCGAAACTCCGTCCTTTTCGAGATTCAGTTCTTTTTCATTTTCACCTGATTTATTGAGAAGTTTGTTCATTTTCTTCTTAAAATCATTGTATTTATCTTCATCATTTCCCTGAGCCACGCTTTTAAAACGATCTTTCAGAAGTTCCGCCGAATGCGGATTGACCAGTTCATCGCTCATCCAGTTTCTGAGGAACGATTTAAAAGGATTGTTGTCCTCAAGCACTTTGACAACTTCGGTCAGATCATCGATATGAGGCATTAAATCGTCAATGTCAGGCCTGATTCCTTTTTCTCTGTCATAGACAGCATAAGGTCCGAAAATAAATTCGGTATTCTTCTCCTTAATATTCTCGAAATCCTCAGCAAAACTGCCGAGTTCCTTCCTGAAAGCTAAACAGGAAGGAATTACTGCAAGATTCTTTTTTCTTCCCTTAAGCTCTTTAGCTTTTTTCTTTGCCAAAGAACAAAGGGATTCCGCTAATTCATACGCATAATACATCGGATAATTCTTTTTAACGAACGCTATTCCGGCACATACAGTGAGTTTTCCGCCGTTTTTATTGAGTTCAGAGGAACTTGCGCTGTTTTTCTCGAATTCAAGCATAAATCTTTTGGTAAATTCAACCGCATCATCCGCCTTGCAGACAAAAGTGAAGTCGTCACCGCCCAAAACTATCGGACGGAAAGGATATTTGTCTTTGCTGTCTTTATCATATACTCCCTTTATATAACCGAAAGCGTTTCTTGCTGAATTTACGGTGCAGGCATCAAGACTTTGCGAAAAGTTCTTAATATCGAAATCAGGATTGTTCTTCTGATTTTGGAGCAGCTGACCGAGTCCGTTACCGTCGGCATGAACAACTGCTATGAAATTCTTGGAAATTTCCTCTATTTTTACAGGAAGCTCCCTTGAACTGTCTATTTTTTCAGAAAGATTGTTGCTATCGTCGTCATCGATGTCAGCCAAGAGTTTATCCTCGAGTTTTTCCTTTGCAGATCTGGCTTTTTTGAACTTTCTGCAGTTGGCTTCATCCATATATACCTGCACTAATTCATCTTTTTCATTGTAATCTTTAACCATAAACCTGTCTTCTTCAGCGCGAATAGGAAGAGCAGTGCGGTTGTCTCTTTTTACAATCATCAGATTCGGATAATAAAGAGTTGAAGGCCTGTTTTTCTTTTCATTCAGTTTTTCTTCAAGAGCTTCATTCCAGTTTTCATCATTACCTGATTCTTCCTTCTGAATAAATGTCTGAGAATATTCTATGCCTGGAACAAAATTGCGGGCAATAATAATAAATTCCCGCATGAACTTTGTCACGTCATCTTCTTTTTGAAATTCGATCTTGATCGTGCTTGCCGCAGACTGAATGATGTCATAATCACTGATATTCATTCTTTTAAGTTTCTTTTTTAAGAAATCTTCGCTACAAACGACATTCAGCAGTTCGCTCGCACCGATAATTTCCTTCAATCTGTTTGTTGAAAAAATGTAGCTTTGGATTCCCTGGAATCTTCCGCCGTAAACATAAGTTGCCATGTTTCCTTTCTGTTCGACATTCATTTCGGTTATTCCTCCTCTTCCTGAAATTTATTCATTATCTCTTTCAGAAGTTCTATGTATTTCTTAGGCATTTTTATTACGGCTAAAGCTTTCTCCATTTCTGCTTCATTGCCGCCTTTGTTAGAAGTTTTATTATTCATTTTCAAACGGAAACCGCAGTGATCTATCTGATCCCTGCATTTTTTTACCTTTTCAACAAGGAACTTCAGTTTAGGTTCTTTCTCAACGATACTTCTTACGATATATTTCGCATTGTCATCCGCTTTTCCCCAATCGAAACAAACGGTGACTGGTTTTCTGCAATCAGAGCGCTCGTCCGGTTTGTCACTTCCAAGCCTTTCGTTAAGCAGCCTTAACAAGGCGTTATAGCGCAACCTTTTTTCTCTCTCATTGCCCTGACTCATGTATCTTTCACACATATCGCTGTGTTTTTCGAGGAGATACGGAGCCATGCCTTCCTTCAGCATCGTAAGAGCTTCTGCCGGCATCGAGTGATCAAGATACCATTCAACTGCCCTGACAAAATTTAAATTTGAAGGTCTCGACTCTTTGTTCTCAAAATTGCAGATTTTCTTGTTGACTTCGGAGAGTATTTTAGAAAGAGGGGGAATTTTTTTACTTTCCGATGTTTTATATTGCTTTATCTGCTTTTTGCAGTCATCAAAAACCTGACCTTCAACAATCTGCCGGCCACGCATATAAGTAAGTGTTTCTTCCATTGTTCTTATGGAATTGGCCAGAGTATCGGCTGATTCAATCTGTGCCGGGTTCCACTCGATCCTTTTGCACAATTCTTCCGTGATGCCGTATTTTGTGAAAGAATTTGCCGCGCTCGTCCAGGCCATAAGGTCAAATGCCGGAGTAAGATCAAAAATCGGTGCCGCTCCCGTCGTGTTGTCGATTGCTTCGTAAGCGCCGTAATAAATGCCTTCCAGAGTCGTATTTTTAAGATAGTGGGCGTAGTTGATAACTGTCATGCCGAACATCGGAAGCGATCTGAATGCGTGAGTCATATCGAAAATTATTGAAGTTTTTTCATCTATTTCATCGTAAACCGCCTGAAATATATCCCACAACTTTATTTCACTTTCGCCGTCCGGAATATCAACGGCTTTAACATCTGCCTTCATTCCCAAAGCATCGATCTCTTTTTTGAGTCCGTCGCTTCCGTCCTCAGGTTCCCAATGCACGGATCTGGCTCTTTTTGTCACAAAAATACGGATCTTGTCGTTTTCATCAAAATCACTGCAGAAAATCTTAAGCAGAGCGATCTGGATGTATTTGGAAGTTTCCGCCTTGCCTTCGTACTTGTAAGTACATGGCTGGTACCCTCCGGTTCCAAGAAACGCAAGGAAAGTTCTGTTACTCATCGTTTGCCTCCTTTTTTATCAGTTTATTATAAAAATCCTTTCCATCCTTATAATCCTTCGCCTTGCTGCATAAAAAATCGTCATTGATTTTATCATCCAGTTTCACCCAGATCCTGCCGCTGAACGGCGGAAATTCATTGTAAAGAAGCCTTGTGAAATAATATTTTCTCCCCCGATTTTTAATTTTTTCATCAATATCTCTGTAAATAAGTTCGACATTACGGTAAGCATTGGCTATCGTTTGAACCGCATAACTCATCAGCCTGTTGCCGCTCGTAACATTGAAAACAACGGTTTTGTCCGGACTTATATTTTCGAAATGATCTTTTAGAGCTTTCTCGGCCACATCTATTTTCTTTGAAGTAAGGAATTTTATCTCAGGTCTGATTCCTGCATATTTTTTCGCAACATATGCAATCCATTTAGCAGGCTTTTTTGATTCATCTTTACTTTTAGAATGCCACAGAAACACTTTTTCAGGTTTTAAAAGAATGATCGAAGCCACCTGCGCCTTGATATTTCCCCCGACAAGAACGTGGAGTTCATCCACTTTCCTGGAAAATTTCACGCCTTCAAGATGTTTCGTTCCCTGATCCGTTACGTGATTCCACGCATCGTTGAGCGTATTGGCGAATCTTATCGTTTTTCCGAGAGTTCCTCTGGAAATTTCGTCATAGTTAGCATCAGGAACGATAAATTTTCTTTTAGTCGGAAGTTTCAGTTTGTTACCTAAACCCACCTTCCCGACTTTACCGTTCTCATCGATATCGCCTGTGACGATCCAGCTTTTTGCAGCTTTGACAATCTGATCCTGAGTTCCTTCATGAACAAGTTTTTCCGCCAGAGTTTCCGCAAGCCTGCATGAACTGCCGTCAGGTTCATAATTCCAGCTTTCACACCATTTTTTCTGGTAAGCATCAAAAAACAGGGTTCCGTTGTCATCCGATTTTACGACAAGTCCCCATGAAGGAAACTCTTTGTCGGGAATCATTAGAGGAAAAAACAGAGCCGCGCACCTGCAGGGATTCCCTGAAAACTTTTTCAAGATATCCGATTTATCCTGAAAAACCGCTTTCAGTTCCCTGATTTCTTCTGTTTCCTCATTTTTGTCTACTACCAGCAGGGCAACCGAAACCAGATCAGCAAAGAGTCCCGAACATTCCTTGTTTCTGAAATTACCGGGATTCACACCGTTGAAATCTCCGGCTTTATAAGGAAAATCTGTCAGGAAACACCGCAGAAGCGCATCCTTTTTGTTTTCGGAATAAAATCCCAGAATATCTGCTACCATACAAAAACCTCCAGAATGACCTGCGAAGCAGAACTTACAGCATTGAGCAGAGCATCAGGATCGATGTGTTCCAGAGATGCAGCATTGCCGGTGATCTCGCCGTAACCGATGCTTTTCCCTGATCTCACGTCTATCAGAGTAAACACTGTTCCGTCGGGAACAGCGGCCTTTTCATCCACGATCCACATCGGGAGCCAGTTTTCATCCTCAAGCTTTTTACAGTTGTTGGCATTGATATTTATTTCGCCTTTAAGTCTAGCCGTAAAATATTCAGATTCACCAGTGCCTCTTCTGACAACGACTCTGCTCTTATCCTCGTCAGCAGCCAGAGAGAATGACGGTATCGGAGTAAAGGATGGACGCAGATTTTCAGTCAGTTCCGAAATAAATTTATGGAACATTTTCTTAATACTGTCGAAAACGGAAGATTCCACCGTTTTCTCCATCTCAGAGAGCTTCTTTTCCGTATCTGCCACTATCGGAACATACTTCGCCATGGCAAAAAGCCTTCTTCTTTCCATGTCAAAAGGCATTTTTTTAACATCTTCAACAGAGTATTTTTTAACTTCGGCCATAAGACGGTCAATTTCACCTGCATCAGCAATTTCACCTGCTTTTTCCGCCAAATCAAGTTGCTTGACACTGACTTTGTAGCGGAGCCACTTGTGCAGAACCCAACCGTTACCTAAATCAATATCATGCCCTTCAAGCGTCTTGCAGACATTACCTGAAGTTACGACAGTGCATTTGAAAACCTTATCGCCCCACGGCATTTTTTTACCATTGTCAAAAAGAAGAATGGCACACGGTTTGAAAGTATAAATAAAAGAAAGTTCCCCTTTTTCATTCACAACTGGAAGCTTGCTTTGGGTATAAAAAATATCTCCTTTGCGGGGAATAAAGATTTTCCTTCTTATTTTTTCACTATTTTTTTTAGTCAGTTGCTTTGTCGGATCCGGCTTATGTTCAAGTATTTTAAGGAGTTCATCATCAGTAATCGTCCTGCCTTCATCCCATATTCCGAGTTTGTCGCATTCGATTCTGTTGAGCGCCCTTCTGCAGTTGATGTCACTCCTGATCTGCATATCAAGATCGGGTTCAAGCGCAGCATGATTTGCTTCAAAAACCTCCAGTGTTTCCTTGTCGGGAACACTCGGAGCCTCGAACGGATCAGGCCAGAGAGACATCTCTTTTGAAAACCGTTCGGCAAGTTTTTCAATTCTTTCTTCTGTTGTCATTTCACTCATTTTTTATATCCTCAATTTACAAAAAACATCAAACTTCACTTATATAAGGCGCTATGAAAATAAAATTTCCGGTTTTTTCAAAATATCAGGGCATCTTTCTTCAAATTCTCTCGCTAACGCAATATAAAAAAATTCAAGACGATCCTCATACAACTCTTTAAGTTCCGGCACACCAAGTTCTTCATAATCATTGTCAAATTCGTCAGATTCAAGTTCACTTACGCCTGCTTTTTGCTTTTCATCGAGCACTTTCTCTTTAAAAAGTCCTATTATTTTCCTAAATATTTTTACAGCATTGTAAGATTCTTTATTGACAGTTGTTTCTACATTGCGCTCTACAATATATTCAACATATTTTTCCAATGTATAACGGGAATCATCTTTTTCCGTTCTTGCTTTGACCTTATCCCAAGTAAAAAACAACACCAGATTTATAGCGTGCTCTCCTTCCTCTTCAAGAAGCTTGTTGGCAAGAATACTTTCTACCCAATCCTTGTCCTTTTTTGATTGTCCCGGCTGCTTTTGATTTTTATAACGGCAGTCTCTTTTGTAAAACCTCTTTATTTCTCCTGCGCGTCCGTCTTTTTTTTCAATAAAATCAAAAAGTTTATCCATCATATCACTGGAGAAGCGTTTGCAAAATTCCTTACCTTCGAAATCTTCCAGCAAATTTTCATCTGGTTTTTCCATGTGTTCATATAAATTTCCCCACTCGTCTTCGACTTCAAAGCCGTCATCATCTTTCTGATCACTGACATGCATCACCTCCGTATCTCTGACAAGTATCTTGCTTATTTCTGTAGCTATTTCATTTGCCAAATTTTCGACTACCCATTCCTCGAGATCTTCTTCTAAAGCTGTTGCCGCTTCCCGTTCCGAATCTTTAAAAGAACCTTTTTTAATCCAAACTTCAAAATTCACCTTGCCTTTACATTTAGCAAAAGCCTCATCCAATTTTTTTATTCCACTTTTTTCCTCATTATTTTCATCTTCATTGTCGTCCTCATTTGATTCGATCTCCATGGAAGCCTGCTTATTATTCAGTTTTTCTCCATTACGGTTCAGACCTTTTGCATGGAAACAAATTACAGTTAAAGCGCTGTCCACAATATTTTCATAATCATTCGAATTTATCGCTTCTAAAAAATCCCAGAGATGACGATAGATATCATTTCCCTTTTCATCCTTTCTGATAACTTTTTTGGACTTCAATAGAGGCATTTCAAAATTCCTGAAATCCAGAAACAGAATATTCTTTTGCTCTTTGGAGAGGTCTCTGCCTTCTCTCAATGACCATATAACCGGAGCGATATATTTTTCTGTTTCTTTGTAAAAATATTTAAAAGTGCCTTTTCCTTCTTTCTTTTTCCCTTTTTCTACCATCACACACCTCCGTGAAAGCTATTTATTAAACTATCAACGGCGGAATAATACTAAAACGCTTCAAAAATAAAATTTTTTACGGAGCTTTTCTTTTTCAGTCGATTTTTAAAACCGCCCCTGCACCTTCACTTACCAAAACAAGTCCTGTAACAGCCAATGCTTAAAAAAAACCCAGCATAAAGAACGACAAGGTAAATGCCGCAACTACAGGAGCAGTCAGTATGCAAACTTTTTCTTTGACAGACAACTTACGCATAATTTCCTCCTAAATCCTCAAATTAAAACAAAAAATGAACTTGCTCACTGTATTAAAGCGACGGATTTTCGTTTTTTCCGAAAATTTCTTTACAAAACCAAAAAACTTTCAAAATTTCGAAAAAATGCTAATAAAGCGCGTCTTTTTTGTTGTTTTAAGGAAGAAACCATGAATATGAATCCGAAAGATAAAATCAAAATTCCGCCTCAGATAATGCCGACGCTCGATCCGGGCTTCAGAAAGCATACTTTCGACGAGGTTCCGGTCGGTTACGGCGAGGATTCTGCTATTCTCGAAGCGTGGAGATGTCTCGGGTGCAAAAACGCGCCGTGCGTCAAGGGATGTCCTGTAAACATCGACATTCCTAAAGTCATGAAGCTGACGGCGGAAAGGCGTTTCGTCGAGGCGCTTCAGGTTATCCGCAACGACAATTCTCTTCCGGCGGTGTGCGGCCGTGTCTGTCCTCAGGAGAGCCAGTGCCAGAAAAACTGCACGATGGGAAAGATCAATTCACCGGTATCTATCGGAAATATCGAGAGATTTCTGGCAGACAACTATTCAAGGGATCTTCCGCAGCCTGAAATCAAGGCTTCGAACAGCAAAAAAATCGCGATCGCGGGAAGCGGTCCCGGAGGTCTTGCCTGCGCTTATCAGTCGGCTCTGTACGGCCACAAGGTCACTGTTTTCGAGGCTCTGCACGAGCCGGGCGGCGTTCTTGCCTACGGAATCCCTGCGTTCAGGCTTCCGCGCAAAATCGTTGCCGAAGAGATCAAGATTTTGAAAAAGTACGGTGTCGAATTCAGGATGAACACGATCATCGGAAAAACGATTTCCGTTGAAGAAATCCTCAATGAATTTGATGCTTTGTATATTGGAACAGGTGCAGGAGTCCCTTCTTTCCCGGGAATTCCGGGAGAAGATCTTCCGGGTGTTTACTCCGCAAACGAATACCTGACCCGCGCAAATCTGATGCACGCCGGCAAACTTTGGAGCAAGACTCCGATTACTGTCGGAAAAACGACTGTCGTCATCGGCGGCGGAAATGTTGCGATGGATGCGGCAAGAGTCGCGCTCAGACTCGGAAGCGAGCGCGTTGTCATCGCATACCGCAGGCTTGAAGCCGATATGCCGGTGCGCCGTGAAGAGCTTCTCCATGCGAGAGAAGAAGGGATCGAAACGCAGTTTCTCATCTCTCCGATCGAAATCATCGAAGGCGACAAAGGGCACGTTTCAAGCATAGTTTTCAGAAAAATGCGCGCCGAAGAAGATCCGGAAGGTGGCAGAAGCAAAATTTTCGAAACGAATGAAACCTTCACGATGGATTGCGAAGTCGTGATTTTCGCGACAGGAACAAGCCCCAACCCGACTCTGACGAGCAACTGCCGGGAACTTGAAGTCAACAGAAAAGGCTGCATCGTCGTCAATCCCGAAACATGCGCGACGAACATTCCGCACGTTTATGCCGGAGGCGACGCCGTCAGCGGTGCGTCTACCGTAATTTTAGCGATGTCGAACGGAAAGACTGCGGCAAACGCAATAAATGAAATGTTTAATAAATCCAAGTAGTTTAGCGTCATGAAAAAAATCACTCTCCTTTTTTTGATCCTTGTTTTTTCGCTTTTGTCATGCTCGAAAGAGGCTGAAAAGAGCCCTGCCGTTCCAAAAACAGTGAAGGAAGCGGTCAAAAATCTCGAAAAAAAGGATTCTGTACCGCCTGAACTCAGGAAAGAAAAAGCGCAGGAAGAAAAGCTGAAAGAGGCTGACGCATCGATCGCCGACAGCTTCCTCCAACACGGAAAAGGCTCGATCCTGCACCCTTCAGACAAACTGAACAACAACGAAATGCGGCACGGGAAATATATCATCAATGAACCTGACTACGACATGCCGCCGCGTCCGATCGAATTCAAAAGCCTGAAAAAAGTCTACACCTACTTCAGACTCAAGGAACATCTGCCGCAGGAAGTCGTTGAAGCTCTGAACGGTTCGCTTGTTACAATGGTCGGAGCAGTCATGCCGTTTGAAAAAATCCCGGAAGACGGAAAATTTTCGACTTTCTGGCTTTCAAATCCGGCAATCGTCATGAAAGGATGCGTTTTCTGCAACCCGCCGACAATGGGTGACATCGTCTATGCCTACAAAAACGCAGGAGAAATCCCTTTTGAATTCGAGCGCGAAAAACTTTTCAAACAGGTCCTTCTCGTCCAGGTCACCGGTCGTTTTTTCTTCGGTCCCGACACGATAAACGGGCAGACATTCCTCAACAGCATATTAGTCGAGAAAATAGAAATTTTAAATTAAGTATCTGATTTGATTGAATAAAAAAGTATCAGAGGCATCATGACATCATTCGAAAGGATCTCGATAAAAAATCTCACTAAGTCGTTCCGGAATTTTGACGGCGGAAGAAACACGATCTTTGAAAATGTCACTTTCGAGCTAGATCCAGGTGCAGTCCTGCGTCTAACAGGTGCGAGCGGAAGCGGCAAAACGACTTTCATGAACGTCATGTCAGCGCTGATAAAACCCGATTCAGGCTCGATTTTCTTCGGAAACATTGATATTACAAGCCTCAGTGAAGGCGAAAAAGACAGGTTCCGCGCCGAAAACATCGGCTACATTTTCCAGATTTTCAACCTGCTCACCCCTTTTTCGGTCATCGAAAACGTCTATGCGCCGCTTGCATTTGCCGGAAAACTTCCTGGAAATCACAAAGATAAGGCGCTGGATTTATTAGACAAAGTCGGAATAAAAGAGTTCGCGGCAAAAAAGCCGTACCAGCTTTCAGTCGGTCAGAAACAGCGTGTCGCGGTGGCGAGAGTTCTCTTTGCCGATCCCCCGCTTGTATTTGCCGATGAACCGACGGCGAGCCTTGACAGAAACTCGTCGGAACTCGTTAAAAATACGCTGCTCGAACTCAATAAAAAAGGAACTACCCTCGTTCTCACTTCGCACGATTCGATTTTCGATGATGTGAAGCCCGATATCGACTTCAATCTTGAAACGGGGGTTTTGTCGTGAAATACCTGTTTATCCTCAAAGCGGTTTTTCACAGCATAAGTCACCGTAAATTCTCGGTTTTTACAAGTATTTTCGCGATTTCCGCGGCATTTGCGTTCCTTGCTGCGATAGGCTGCGTTTCGTTCGGGCTTGCGGCGACTGCGGTGAACTCATCCCTCGCCTTCCCGCTAATCGTAGGTCCTACCGGAGCAAGCGACACCACTCTCGTCATGTCAACGCTCTTCAACACCGACAAACCTGCGGGCACACTTGACTACGGATTTGCCGAAAAACTTGCTAGTGACGAAAGAGTCTCTGCAGTTTTTCCGGTCGCGCGCTCCGACAGCTACATGGGAATACCGATAACCGGAGTCGAAAGCGCCTATATCAACGAGATTTCAAGAGGATTTTCCGAGATCGGCGATGACATCGAAGCTCACGATATTTTCGGCGAAAACGACAGAAAATGCGCGGTGATCGGCTCGAAAGTTGCGGCAAGATACGAAATGAAAACCGGTGACACATTTTTCGGAAGCCACGGAAGCGTCGGTGACGAAGATGCGCACCTCCACGACTTCAAATATAAGGTCTGTGCCATTCTGAAACCGCTGAACGGGCCTGAAGACTTCGCGATTTTTACAAGTCTCAGGAATGTCTGGAAAATCCATGAACACGGGCATCACCACGAAGATGCGGAACAGGAAAATAACGAAGTAGAAGAAGATCATGCCGAAGGAAAAATCACGGCGGTGCTCGTAAAGACGAAAAATCCAGTTTTTACAGCGGCACTTGAGCGGGAATACTCCGAAAACGGCTTTACCAGCGCGACCGACACCGGAAGAACAGTGCGGAAACTTCTGACTTACATGAACAAAGCAGAAAAAGCGGCGGGATTTTTCAGTTACGGAACACTTTTTTTAGTAATGATTTTAGTTTTTGTGACGATACTGACTTCGATAAACGAAAGAAAGCGAGAAATGGCGCTGATGCGGACTTTGGGAATTGGCAAGCTGCCGATTTCACTGATGATTTTTTTTGAAATGTTTCTGATTTCGGTGTCGGGGATCGCGGCCGGAACTCTCGGCGGACATGCGGTCATGGCTGTTTTCAAGTCAGTTATCGACTTCGAACTGGGGATAAATCTGGAACCTTTCTTCTTCACCGGGATCGAGATCCGCGGAATGCTTTACACGATCATTACTGGAGTTCTGCTTTCACTCGCGGCAATGGCAAAAATTTACAGGATGGATCTTGTCGAAGAAATCGCAAAAGAGTAAAAAATGACCGGCAAAAAGAAAAATTTCGGGTATATGCAAAAAATATCAAAAGATAACCTATTGACATGACTAAAAAAAAAAGTTCGGGGCATAATTTGCTTTGAAAAGAGTTCGGAAAAATGTTCTTTTTCATTTGACTTTGATTTGCGTTTCTACTATTTTAGCGCGTTTTTTTGGAAATGGAAACTTGCTCATATTAAAGGAGGAGACATTGAAAGTGTTTAGGTTTTACTTTCTTGCTCTGCTGCTGATCTGCGCGTTGCCGGTTTTCGCTCAGGAAGCACCTGCTTCTGAAGGCGCACCGGAACAAAGCGAAGCTGCTGCACCTGCCCAGGAAGCCCCGGCAGAAACTGCGCAGCAGGAAGAAGCGGCAACAGCTGAGCAACCTGCAGAAGCGGCTCCGGCAGAAGAAGCTGCACCTGCAAAAGAAGAAGCTGAGCCTGCAAAAGAAGAGGCCGAGCCGGCAAAGGAAGAAGCTCCCGCACAGGAAGCGGAATCCGAAGACGAAGGTTCGTCCGATCTTGAAAAGGAACTTGCAGCTCAGGCAGAAGATCCCGATGCGGCGGGAGACAAAGCAGACGAAAAGGATCCGCCGAAATTTACGGTCGGAATCAACAACGGTCTGTCACACGGTTTTGCAAAGGAAAGAAAGAGTTTTGCGTATACTCTCAACGTTTTCGCGAACTACAATCTTCCGGAAGACTTTTCCCTTTCGGCAAGCGTCGGCCTTAGGGAATCATACCGCTACGGCATGAGTGTCGCTTACGCAAACGAAGACGGCTCTCAGTCGACAAGCGATGTAAACTACTCGAAATTTGACGGAACGCCCCTCAACATCGGTCTTTCAAAGGGTTTTGAAATCGCCGGTCTTATGGCTTCTGTCGGAATCGGCGTTTCGCTTCCCTTCACTTCTGTTGAACTTTGGGATCAGTACAAAATCAGAACGATCCTCGGAGTTGACCTCGGTCTTGCGAAGAACTGGAATGTAGCGCAGGATACGACTCTCGGTCTTTCTTTCGGTTTCAGCTACGGAAAGACATTCGCTTCAGAAGAATACGCTTGGGACGATTACTCTAACGAACCGCTCGGAGCGAATCAGGAACACGACATCGCCCTTTCGCTCGGTCTCGGAATCAACTACAAAGGTTTCGGATTCAAGGTAACAGGCGGATACAACTTCGGTAAAGACTACCAGATGAGTTCAAAGAGCTACTACTACGACAACTTCCAGGGCTCGATCGAAGACACCAGCTGGTATTATCTGTTCTCGTTCGGCGCAACGGCATCGTATTCGGTCAAAGGCTTTGTCTTTGCTCTCGGCGTCAGAACGAACGCTCCCGAATTCGACAACGGAAACTACGAAGGATTCAAGGAACTTCCCGGCGATCCGGACGTAAAGAACGGCTCTACGAACTACCCGTTCAAGGCTAAATATACGACAGTTTTTGCTAACATTGGCTATTCATACAGTTTTTAATTAGGAGGTTATTATGAATTTGACCAAAAAAGCATTGTCGCTGCTCATTGCTCTCATTGCTGTGATGATGGCTGTATCATGCACAACAGAAAGAAGCGCAGTTGACAAAACAGACGAACTTGCTCTCGACAAAAGGTTGTTCGAAGGCGAGTTCTTTGTACGTCAGACCATTGTTGATCTGCCTTACACTGCGGACTACGCATTCATAGGTGAATCAAGCAGTGGTAAAATCGTTAAATGGAAAATCACTGAGAATTGGCTCATTGCTTACAGCATTTGGGACAAACTCACCGCGATTGACACCAATGAAATCGTTGATGTCAACGAAACCCCGATCGTTGCTTACCCGATCGCAGCTCACTACGACATCGTTCCGAGTGAGAACCCGACGACAGGTGAAGCACTTCCCGTTCTTGTTCCGAACACCGACAGACCCTGGAACGAGAGACGTTACTTCTCTCTCGCAACCTACTCGAGAAGCGGTGTAACGAACTATGAACTTCAGTATCTCACACTCACCATCGAGTGGGGCGCTCCTTTCTACAAAGCAGGTCTTACGACTGCTACGGATTGGGAGTTCTACGCTCATGACGGCACATTCATCGTTCCGAAGAAGTATCGTGACTACACTGCTATTGCAGACGATGCAGAAAGATACAACAAGGAAGTTGAATGGTTCCAGTTCTTCTCGACCGAATACTTTGAGCCGATCGGAGACTGGAGCACGATCTACAACTGGGACGATATCGATGAGTTCATCGGCAACGAACCGGCTGCAGTTACCTATCGTTTCGTATTCTCGAAAGTCAACAGAGATGTTGTCGGTAAGAGAGACTACGACATCGCATCCAAGACCTTCAAATGGACTCCCGGTGCAAAAGACAACGGTTTCAGACCGCTTGAATATCCGGATGAAATGTTCCGTGAATACGGTTTCTTCACCAACAAATTCAAAGGTTACGACAACTATCACGGATACAGAGAAGACAACTACCACACCCTTGCAAACTACTGGAATATGGCTTGGGCAAAAGACGACAACGGTCAGAACGACTGGAACTTCAAATGTGATGACGGCGAAGACTACAACAAATGTCTCGACAAGATCAAATATCAGCAGAAGATCGTCTTCACATCTTCTCCGAAGACTCCTCTCCGCATGCTTCCGGCAAACTGCGCAATCACGAAAGATTACAACTACGCAATGCTTGCCGCAAGATATGCTGCTATGAATCCGGGAAGCGATACCCGTGCTTTCGATGCATGGTATTTTGAAAACTACAAAAAAGACTTCTTCAAGGAAGTTAAGACCGCTGACGGTAAGAAAGTTATGGTCAGAGACCTTGAGTGGTACACCGGAAGTATTAAAAAAATCGAGAAAGACTATCCGGATTGGAGAGAGAAATGCTTCGTTCCTGACAAATTCGCATGGATCCAGAATTGGGACGGATCTTTCATCGACGAAAACGGAATAGCTACCAGAGAAGAACTGAATGAATACAGAAACGACATCGTCGTTATGGTTCCGAACCCTGTAGAATCATACGTTCCGGCAAGAGACGGTCAGGCTCTCTACGGTTTCGAAAATTACTACAACTTCTCGTCAGACAGCCGTGAAAACGCTGTAAAAGTTTGTGTAAAAGAAGATGAAGCTAACCAGTATGATGAAGAAAAGGTTATGTACTTCACGACCTGCTACACCAACGACAACCAGATGGCACAACTCTATGTCGACGATTTCGGTTATGCTGAATGGAGAGGCGACCGCTGGGATTGCCAGATTTTCGGCGAAAAAGAAGATTGTCCTAACGGATACGTTGAAGCTAAGGCTGCATGTGTTCTCAACGAAGAGAGAACCTGTGAAGTCGAAGCAGGCTATCCTGTTCTCCGTCATAAATATGACAACGGTAACCCCTACGCTGCTCTTATCAACTGGGTCGACAAACCGACAGAATACGGTATTCTCGGTGTTTCTCAGTGGAACGTCAACCCCGAAACCGGTATGAGCTTGGGCGGCGGTTCGAACATCGCAGGATCGGTTCTTGCATGGGCAAACACCAGAGCAATCGAACTCGCAAGAGTCCTTATTTCCGAAGACGATCCGGCAGCTTGGGACTGGAAAGAACTCATCAACCCCGACTACTCCAAAAATCCGGAAGTTATTTGGGACACCAATGCAAAAGCAGCAGCTAAAAAGAACATCGTTTCACGCACTGACGGCAAACTTTACAGCTCTGCAAACCTTATGACTATGGTTCAGGCTTCTTCGACCGCTAAGACGACTGAAGAAAGACTTAAAGAGATCAGTCTCCAGCAGGAACTCAGAACCAGAAATTACGACAGATTCGATTTCTCTTCGATGGTCGGAAACCAGAAATGGGAAACCAAAATGGTTCCGTACTCAATCAAAAAGAACCTCTTCCCGTGGATGAATCCGTCAGACGATCCTGCTTACTCTGATGAACAGAAGAAAATCATGCAGCCCTGGTATGTAGGTCCGGCAGCTATGGAAGCTGAAATGATCAAATACCTCAAGGCAAAAGCTCTTGACTTCGACTTCGACGAATCCTTCATGGATGGTTCGATAATCCAGTTCATAAAGGAAAGACAGAAAAAACTCCGCAAGGAAATGCCTGACTGGAACAAAAACGACGACACCAGAAAAGAATACGAAAACAAACTTATCTACGCTATCTACGATGTTCTCGAAAAGATGCAGTATAAAGGTGTTGCTGAGCACGAAATGGGCCACACCATGGGTCTCAGACACAACTTTGCAGGTTCTACCGACCAGAGAAACTACGTAGACAACTACTACGCAAGCGAAAACTATCCGGCTATGATGGACGGCATCAAAAACCTCCTCAAGAAGGAAAAACAGACAAAAGAAGACAAGGGAGAAAAATTTGATCCCGCAACGTTCGGTATCAAGGCTTACAGATACAAAAAAGCATTTGAAACCGACGTCAACTACTACACCTACACTTCTGTAATGGACTACCAGAGAGAAGTTTACATCCACGCAGTCGGTCTTGGTAAATACGACCTTGCAGCACTCAAGTTCGTTTACGGCCGTTCTTTCGAGCAGATCAAGGTAGACGGCGAAGACGGTTACGGTATCCTTGTCCGCCAGGGCGATGAGGGCGACACCTATAAAGGTTCCAACAAGCTCAATCCGCTCAGAGATACAGCTGAAAAATACAGGGATTACGTAAGAACCAACCAGCAATATCTTGATGAAGACGGCAAACTCTTGACTGTCGATGTTCCCACCAAGATCTACACCTACTACGACGAAAAAGGTAAAAAGGTCGAAAAACTTGCTCCGAAGGCTGACCTTGACTTCTTCGGCGAAATGAAACACGACACGATCAAAGTTAAAGACGAAGACGGCAAAACCGTAGAGAGAGTCGTTTACCGTTATGACTACGACTGTGACGCAACTCAGGCTGAGTGCATGAAGAACACCACCTACCTCGTCAACGACGGCAGACACTATGAATACACCTTCATTTCCGATGAAAAATCTTCAGACGATCCGAAGGCTAACACATTCGATGCCGGCTACATGGCTTCCGATGTAATCAGAAGCATGGTCGACATGGACGACAACTACTACTTCCTGAGATTCTTCAGAAGAGGTAATCCGAAGTTCAGAGAGTTCCGCGGCAGAACATCCATGAAGATGATCTACGACACACTCTTCAGCAAATACAAATACATCCACTTCCTTCTTGATTTCAACTTCTACATCTATGGAAAGTGGACACCCTATATCCTTGACCTCCAGAACGGCTGCAACGAGAAATTCGAAATTCCGGATGAAAGGATCTATGGATCTGAAAACGGTATGCTGGCATCCGACTACGAAAAGACGGAAGGCGAAGGAAACTACGTCAACAGAACGTTTGTCAAAAACTACGTCTGTGACGAATACCAGAGAGCTCTCAGAGGTGAGGAATACTGGATCGACGATAACGACGAGCTCAGAACACTCACCCCGATGGGTCCGGCTGACCACGTAATCGCAGGTATGGAAGGTATCAACTACTTCTACTTCAACGTTCTTTACAGACCTGCTGTCGGAACCTACATCACTGTTGATAACCAGAATGATGCTGACATCTATGACAAGATCGAAGGTCATTTCGAAGTTGTATACGACAAGGACGGCAACCCGGCACTTGACGAATACGGCAATGTCAAGACAGAATGGGTAGGTCAGACTCCTACTTACATGCAGTCAACTGACAACTACATCGAAGGCTATGACGATTACATCAAAGAGCGCAGCAGCCTTTGGGTAGACATTACTCCTGCTTACGGCCGTTTCCAGAAAGACCGCTGGGATATTCAGGACACTCCTGAAATCTACTACGACAAAGTTCTCAGAAGAGGCTATGCAGAAGAAAAAATGGTTGCTATCTATGCAATCGCAAACGCAGGCTGGTTCGATGCTAAATACAGAAGAGAAAGCCGTGCCAACAGCGTTGACCAGCAGTTCGAAGGTCTCGAGAACGTTAAGTTCACGATGCTTTCCGATGTTGTCGACGAAGAAGCACTCTTCTCCTTCTCACCGTATTGCTACTACCAGACTTACGATGATTCGAAAGATGAAGTTGTAAACCACGTTATGAAGGCTGATCTTCCGATCAACATTCTTACCAACTGGGCAATCAATCCGCCGTCGGCAAATGCTGACCTCGCTTACACTCCGAAGAGAAACCTCTGCTCGCAGATCACTCTGGAAGACGGAACGAATCCTTACCCGATCCACGCAGGCTGGACATACTTCGACAAGATGTGGCCGATGTACTGGACGATGGGTAACGTTGCGAACACTTCTGCAGATACTTCGGTTCTCCAGAGATTCGTAGCTTACAGAATCAACGCTTACGACATCAGCAACTATCCGGAACCCGATGTAAACGAAGTTCAGTTCCTCAACAAGGACGGAAACGCTTACTACAGAGCAGTTCTTGCAAAATCGACACTTGATGTCCAGGATCAGAATGCCCTTTACGGTGTTTACGATCCGAGCATCAAAGATTCCTACGACGGTTGGAAAGTCTGCAAAGCAGCAGGCAACGATGACGATACCTGCCTTGCGAACATCACGTTCTCGGCAGCAGGTGCGGCAGCAGCAGGCGATCCTTCACTTAAAGGAACGCAGCGCTTTGAATCAAGAGAAGCTTTCCAGCAGTATCTTGCTGACAAATACTCGAGACTGTCTCCGTCATTCAGACTTGTCAGAAGTGCAGCTGCTCTCAAGGATCACGAAGAAGAGAGCCTTGCAGAGGGTGCAGAAGGATTCTCAAGACTGGTCATCATGGAAACAACGATCGATCAGCTCAACTCCTTCGCGGAAGACAACCTTGGTTTCGCAGTATTCTATGCTTCACATTACTAGATCCTGCTGAAACGGGTTTTTATCAGGGGAGCTTCGGCTCCCCTTTTTTTTGCCTTAAAAATCGATCCTCTAATTGACAAAACAGCCGTGCTAACGTAAGATGCCGCGTTTTTAACGATTGGAGCGGAACTTGGCAACCGGCAGAAAATCACGGCTTGAAGGCGAAATTCCGGAAACCGGCTTTCAGGCAATGGAAATCGCCCGCTTTTTAAAATCAAAAAGGTTGGAACCACTGTCTTTGATACTGCTTGACATGATGATCCCTTTCAAAAGGGAGATTTCAGCCCTTCTTTCAGCTGCAGAACCGCTCTCTTCCATTCTTTTCGGGCAGGAAAAAACAGGAAAGATACTCGATTTCTCACGAGGAGAAGGTTCTTTTGAAGCTCTGAAAGAAGCACTTGAAAGAGGTGAAGAATGAATTCCGAAAATTTCACCGTCTTTCTCTCCATGCGCAGTCTCGTAAGAAAAATCGTCATAGACTTCGACTATTACAACGAAAGTATCTCCTCCGAAACTGAAGACAGAACTATCGGAGAAGAGTCCGATGCAATGATGGAAATCACGAAATTCTACGACGAAAGCGGCTCCAGATCTGAAAAAACGATACAGCGCATAGTCATCCCCGAAAGGCTTATGAACGCCGCTGTCTTCGGAATAAGCGAAGAGGGATCCACCCGTTCGGCCAAAAGGCTCGCATGGTCGAAACTCCTCAACGTCAAAAAGGCTTATTCTGCATCAGACGCATTTTCAGCAATAGATCTGAGCGACATAGATTATGTAATTATTGCAGGCGGTTACGACAACTCAGTCAATAACCGGCTCAACAGCATGATCGTTTCTTTAGGCAAAAACCTCCAGCTTCTCGAAGTCAAGCCGGATATCATCTTTGCCGGCAGCATCCTCTCTCTCGAAACGGCGAGAAAAGAGCTTGCCAAACCGGGGATCCGCTTTTCGGCCCAGCCCAATATCCTTGAAACAAACAACTATGCATCGGACGAAGAGCTGCTGCAGCAGAATACGGTTTCTCCGCTCCAGCAGATGACGCTTTGGGATGAAATCGAAGTTAAGATAAACGACATCGCATACACCGAGGCTCTGCGCAAAATTGCCGACGTTTTCTGCATGAAACGCTCTGAAACGGTTCTTTCAACTTTGTTTACCGACGACTATTCGCTTCTCAGCCATGCGGAACGTGGTGCCGGAACGACTTTGTTCAGAAACTACGCCGTTCCTCAGGAAGCAGGCACTCTGACGCGTGAGGTTTTCGAGTCGGTTTTCAACGATCTTTTTATCGAAAAACGGACTGTTTTCGACGAAAATTTCCTGCAGAGGGATGTTCTCGCGATAGACGATACGACAAAAGAGAGTGTACTTTTCGATCCTGACAGGATAATCGGCGTCTCACTTACTGATAAGATCGACTTCGAAGCATTCCTGCGTCTCGTTTCCATTCCGGGAATAACGCACGGAACAATATACTTCCTCTTCGACAACAAAGGGATAATCCTTGCCGGAATGACGATGTTCATGAACGGAAAAGCGGGCACGAACTCCTTCCTGCGCGGATTTTTCAACACTAAAGACATAAAAAACGGCTGGATCTTCATTCCATACGGCAGATTCAGGAAGGGAACGCCTGCAATATTCATAGAAAAATTAGAAAATGACAGAAAAGAGGATATCGTGCTCAAGTGGGGCGAATACCGCGTTCTTGAAATAGAACCGAACTCGGTAGTTGAGATCCATACTGCAAAAGGAGTCTGCATGACGAAAAACGACCCTGAAAGCAACAAAAAGACCATAGGCACGAAAGAAAGCAGAAAAACCCTGATTTTCGACCTTCGGGAAGAGATGCACCAATGGAAGTAACGATCGATCTGAAAATATTCTCGCTTTTCGCGATATTCCTGATTTCACTTCTGATCCCGAATATTTTTTCAAAGAAATTCCCGTCGAAAATTTCAAGGGAAACGATGCTCCTGCTTCAGTTCATAAAAACGATGATCGAGGAAGACAGCGGAAGGATCGCCCTGAGCAGTTCGATAGATTCCAAGGCACATCCGCTTTTTTCGGCTGCGGCGAGGTTCATCGACGAAATTCTTGAAGGAAGCGACACCGGAAACTTTGTCAGGACGACTATTCCCGAGGAATTCGGCGTGCTGACCACGCGCAGTTCCGAAAGTGCATCTATCCTGTTTTCACCGCTTTCAAACGCGAACAACACTTTCTATACGACCATTGAAAAAAGGGAGATGAACGCATCTCTGATACTCAACATTTCGGACGGTTCCGCGATTTCGGACTGGGATGCCTACAACTCTGATTCAGACAAGAAAAGAGTCGCTCTATCCTGCTCGGTAGAAGGACTGATCATAGATTCGATCAATGCCAAGAAGTGCCTCGTTTCGCTCGAACCTTTCCTTCTCAGCGCGCAGATAAAGAAGCTGAAAAACAAGCGGACTCTCGAAACTTCAGGCGTTTATTTTTTTCTGGCGATAGTCGCGCTGCTGATACTTTCACTTTCAGTCTGCATGACACTTGCGCATTACTATCCGGTTTTTGCCGATTTTATCGATATGGTGGCTGAATGAAGTTAAAGATAATCCTCTTATCGGTTTTTATCTGCATAGTCGCAGTCTTCGTTCTGATTTCACTCGGAATCGAAAGCGTTTTTCTGACAAAGGCTGTGCGCTGGACCGAAATCGTCATCGTCCTTTCGTTTTTTGCAGGCCTCATCAAGTTTCTCGGAAGAGAGATATCTTCCATACAGTCATCCTTCCGCGAACTCAAAGAGTCGTTTTCTTCGAAAAAAATCAAAGACGTCCTGACTTCCTCAGCCGACAATGCAAAAAAGACTAAACTTCCCGGAGTGAATGCAAATGTTTTAAACAAAGAAGCGCGCACCATACATCTGAACCGCCTTTTGAATTCGCTCATAATCGTCGTTTCTGCCGTCACGACTTTCACCTTAGGCTTCATAAACCCGAACCAGAGCAGATACACCTTTGAAAACATCGTCAGAGAGCAGCCCGATTTCCTTACGGAAACAGCTCTCGTATTCATCGAAAACGATGTGCACCTCTCGAAATTCCCGTCTAAAAAGAAACTCGCGCTCTACATCTCGGCAGACGTTTCGACAGACTTTTTCCCCTCCGAAGAGATGCTGAAAAACGCCGACATAACACTTAAAAACTACCAGAAACTTCTTTCTGAAAACAAGATCGTCCTCTCTTCGTCGGACACGTCCGATCAGGGGATAACATTCATAAACCCGAATGAAATGAAGCGCGTCGTCGAGATCAAGGAAAAGGTAAAATCTGCTTCCATAGACATCATTTCCGATATGTTTCCGATCTCGCAGGAGCTCAAGGAGTGGTTCGACACTTCGATCGCCTCGCTCAAACAGAACGAACTCAACTTCGGTCTCGAAGCAGGTGAAAAAAACCGTTTCGAAGATTTCAAGTATGACGGGATCAGGATCGAAGGCAGCGGCACCGAACTTGAAATATGGATCACTAAAGAAAAGGAACGGCTGCGCGCAAAGTCTGAAAAACTGCACAAAGACATGTTCCGTTACAACAACTTTCTGACAAACAGCCGCATCTCGGCAATGGCTTCGGAAAAACTTTCGGGACTTGGTTCCTCCAAACTTCCGCCCGAAAGCAAAACGAGGATCGCGGCGAAATTCCTCGAGACCGGCATTACGACAAGCCCTGAAATAAAAGGTTTTATCCGCTGGATATACCGGTACATCTTCGATCCTCTTCTCTCTTCATTCGTCGCACTGCTGCTGCTTAACATGATCTCGACTGTTTACAGCCGTTTTTCGCTTAAAAGCTATTCATACTGCGTAATTACGATCGCTTTCGTTCTCACCCTCTTAGGTCTCACCAACCAATACGGCCTTTTCGCGCAGAACCATCTGCATGACTGGAGCGGCCCGCTCTCGCCGGGATGGATCATGAACACCCTCGCCGTACCTGTCTTCAAGGCTTTAGCGATAGGAACAGCAAGCGGTCTCCTCTTTTTTACTGCGGAAAATTTCTACACGACTTTCTTTTCAGGCTCCGGAGATAAAAAATGAGGGATTTTACGAAGAACATTTCGGCACTTCTTGCCAAAGTCCCGCAGTGGGGCCTTATCATCCCGATATTCTTTCTCATGCTCTTCCACTACTTTGCGGTAATTGATGAAAAGAAAGAGAAAGATCCTGAACCGGAACTCAATGCCACGCCCACTGAAAGCGAAATGAAAGCATTTAAAATCATTGATGAACTTCCGCAGGATTCAAAAGTTCTGATCCTTGTGAACTACGGTCCGGAATCGAAATACGAACTTGAAGCGGCCATGTCTGCACTTATCGGCGTGCTGGCAGAAAAAAACATCGGGATCGCATTCGCGACAATGATCCCGAACGGCGTGGAATCGGCATTTACCGCAGTAGAAAGAAGCATCGAGAACGGAAGGTTCGGCAAAGAGCGCTTCGTTTACGGCCACGAATATACGCACTTAGGCTTCATTGTCGGCGGCAACATCGCAACATATCTGATCGCCAACAACTTCGGCGAAGTGAGGGAACGCGACATCTTCGACAGCAGCACCGATATCCACCAGCCGCTTGTGAGCGAAATCGGCAGCATTTCTGATTTTTCGGCTGTTTTTGAGTTCTCCTCGCAGACTTTCGACGGTGTTCCCGGAATAGTTTCTTTCGCAGTCATGCTGAAGGACAAAAACGTCAGAAAAGTGGCCTTCTGCTCGTCAGACATGCTTTCTGCCTACATTCCGTTCAGAGGATCGGTCTATCTTGACGGACTTGTCGGCGGCTTCAGATCGATCGCGGTGTTCATAAACGAATTCCAGCCGTCGCTTAATATAGAAAAGCAGTACCACATTCTCTCGACGATACTTTTTTACATAATAGCGCTTGTGATTTTTTCAAACCTGATAAAAATGACGACAAAAAATAAAAAATGAATATTTTCAATGATTTAGGAACATTAACGGCTTTAGTGCTCACCATCGCGGTCTTTTCGGGTTTTTTCAAGTCCAATCCGGTCTACCGCTTTGCGGAGTCGCTTTTCATCGGCGTTTCGGCGGGATACTTCGCCGTCATCTGGTATTTTTCGATAATCAAACCTGCTTACAAATCGGCACTCGGCGGAGATCTCCTTATCCTGATCCCGCTTCTTGCAGGCCTGCTCCTCTTCATCCCATCCAACAGTGAAGCAAAATACTCTAAACTGCGCTTCCTGCCGGCCGCATTCATAGTTATCGTCACCACTGCGATAAACATTCCCGTCTATTTCTCGGCTTTCATTCAGGAGATGATACGTTCTTCGATAATCCCTCTCGTTTCGTTTGACGAAAACGGAAATATCCTGCCAGACATGACCTTGAACGCTCTCCTCAGCATCATCTGCGTCACTTCGGCAATGATGTTTCTCGTCGCACGCCACAAAAACAACAACCGTTTCATAAACACTACGGGTGAGATAGGAAGATTTTTCGTATTAGTTGCAATAGGCTCGGCTTTCGCATATACTCTGCTTTCGAGGCTTATTCTGTTTATGGGTAAAATCGAGTTTATTATAAATGCGGCAAAAATAGGATTTTAATAGTAAATCGAGATAGAGGGGTGGAAAATGAAGAAGAAATTGGCTCTTGTGCTGGTTCTGTTTCTGGCGTTCGTTCTTAATGCCGACTTTTTCGGACTGCATTTCAATAAAGAGAACTCTCTGCAGAAAGGAGAATTGACGGTTTTCGCCCTCAAAACAGCTGAAAAACGCTATCTTGACAAGTCGAAAATCAAGTCAGAAGATCTTCTCTCATACGCCCTTGATGCAGTTCAGGATTCGCTTCCCGAAACGCTCATCTCCTACGATAAAGCAAAAAGGACAATAAATCTGCAGATTTACAACAAGAAGCATACTATAAAGGTCAAAAGTCTGCGCGATGTCGTTGACGTGGCATACGCGTTGAGAGCGGTCTATATCCATCTCGATAAAGAGTATATGCCCGAACCTCCGCTCACGAAAGACGATATCGAATACATAGCGATAAACGGGATCCTCAAGAAGCTCGATCCTCACTCCTACCTTTTCACGCCGAAGGATTTTGACGATTTTGAACAGTCCACAGGCGGAAATTTCGGCGGTCTCGGCATAGTAGTCGGCATGAACGACAACGGCGAAATCACTGTTATCTCCCCGATGAAGGGAACTCCGGCTACAAAAGCAGGAATCGAGGCAAACGACGTTATCGTCCAGATCGACGACACTTCTGCGGTAAACCTCACTCTCGACAAAGCCGTCAGCAAAATGAGAGGCGAACCCGGAACGCAGATCACGCTGATGATAAGACGCGAAGGAGTTCCTGAACTGCTGAAATTCGAAATCACGAGAGCGATAATAAAGATCACATCGGTCCTTGCCGCAATGCCTCAGCCTGGAATAGGCTACATCAACCTATCAGGCTTCATGGAGAATACCTACTCTACCCTCGTTGAAGAACTTGACGGACTCAAGAAAAAAGGGATGAAAGCCCTTATTCTCGATATGCGCAACAATTCAGGCGGACTTCTTTCCCAGGCGATAGCTATAAGCGATATTTTCCTCGACAAAGGCGTCATCGTTGCGACAGTCGAAGACGATGAAGAGATCGAACTCAACTACGCCAAGAAAAAACGCAGCGACATCCTCGATATTCCGATAATAGTCATGATAAACGAAGGTTCAGCATCGGCTACCGAGATCGTCACCGCTGCGCTCAAAAAGAACGGCAGAGCGACGGTTCTCGGAAGAAAGAGCTTCGGTAAAGGAAGCGTCCAGACGATAATCGGCACTCCCGGCGGCGGCGGCATGAAACTTACCATCGCAGAGTATCTCACTCCAGGTAACATCTCGATCCAGTCTGTCGGAATCACGCCTGACATCGAAACAAGAGCCGTTTTCATCCACCCCGACAAGATTTCGGTCTTCGATTCGGGCGAAAACATCCTGAAAGAAGGCGACCTCGAAGAGCACATCGTCAGCCGGTATGCGCCTAAAACGATCGAAAAACCGCTCACGACCATCCGCTACTTCAAAGAATACAAAGATGTAAAGACTCTCATAAAGGAACGCCGCGAACAGAAGGACGACGAGTTCAGAAGCGACGAGGAGATCGAGATCGCCGTCAAGATCGCGCAGCAGATGACTCAAAACAAGAAAGCTTACGAAAGTTCTCAGCTCATAAAGGACGAAGAGTGGAAAAAGATCCTTGCGAAACTGCATGAAAACGGCATAAACTGGAAAGAAAAAATATCTCTCGCGCAGCCGAAAACAGACACTTTGAAGGTCACGATGCTAAGCGACGGCATATTCAAAGGCGGCGAAACGGCGAAATTTACCTTCAAAGCCGAGATCGAAGGCGAGATCGAAAACCTTCTCGGCGTTTTCGAATCACCGATCAAAAACCTCAGACGCATCGAAATTCCTTTCGGCACATTCAGCGGCTCGGTCGAACGTACTGTCAACGTCAAACTTCCGGAATCGGTCCAGTGGCAGAAAACCGAGGGAACAATGAAACTCTACCTCAATGAGCCTGAGAAGAAAAAAGAGATAAAAACCGAAAATTTCGCTATTGAGACACTTCCTGTTGAGCAGCCTGATCTCAAATTCGCGGTCGTCGCGGCCGAAACGAACGGAAACCGTGACGGCTTCATACAGAGCGGAGAAGCGGCCGAGCTCACACTCATGGTGACGAACAACGGCAAAGGCGCAGTCCTCGAAGGAAAGGCTATGCTGATAAACACCAACGACACCGAAGAGATCTTCATCGAGAACGGAACGAATTCCTTCACGCTCGAGCCCGGCAAACAGATGAATGCAAAATTCACATTCAAAACCGAAAAACCGGCTAAAAAAGAGGATCTGGCAAAACAGAAACTTTCGATCTCGGTTTACGACTACAAGCTGAAATACAGCGCAGAATTCGACATACCCTTTGCTGATGCGGCGAAATGCACCTTCGAAGAGGCCAAGTCGACGTTCTTCCTGCCGAAAGGAACAGAACTTTTCAGCGCATCGGACCTTTCAACAAAAACCGGCACCGTCTCAGTTGAAGGAAATGCCGGCACCTCGGGAAAATGCGGGGGCGCGCTGCTTCTCGAAAACGGTCTCTGGGCGAAAGCCGAAAATGCGGCTCCGGCAACTGGAAAAGGCTTGATCAAAATCGACAACGAATATCCGGTAAGTATGCCTGAAATCACTTTCGACAAAACACCGCTCGTCACCGACCAGAAATCGGTTGAAATAAAATTCGGGATCAATCCTGATGAAGTCAAAGACGCTTTCGTCTTCCTCAACGGAAAGAAAGTTTTCTACAAACGCATAGAAAAAGGCGAAAATCAGGGAACCTTCAGTGTAAACGTTGAAATGAAGAAGAAATACAACCGCATTTCCGTTGCAGTCACAGGTCCCGGTGCCAAAACAAAAACCATTTCAAAATTCGTAACGTTTACAAAAGGCGAAGACAAGAACGAAGAAGACGATTACGACGATTAGTTTCCTCTCCCGACAAGCAAAAAAAGACTTTTTTTTATTATTTTTTCATATATAATCTCCGCCGTTGGTGTTTTTTACACTTTTTGGAGGTTTCTATGAAAAAAAATTTAATTGCACTGCTTGCAGCTTTCGCATTCTGCTGCTTCTTTGCGGCATGTGCAAGCGACGATGAACCGAATGACACGAACGACACAGAGGCTGATACTTCTTCAGATCCGACCTCTGACACAGATTCCGACACGGGTGATACGGAAACTCCGGACACCTCGGACACAGAGACAGATACCGAGCCGGAAACAGATACCGATACTGATATCGATGACGGTCCGGTCTGTATGTGCGGTCCTGACGATGCTGATGATGACGGCGACGGAATTCCCAACGGCGTAGAAGGATGCGAAGACCATGACGGCGATTCACTTCCCAACTGCCTTGATGTAGACAGCGACGGTGACGGAGTTCCCGACAATCAGGAATGCCCCGAGCAGCCTTGCAGAGACACGGACGGCGACGGAATATTCGATTTTGACGACAAAGACAGCGACAATGACGGTCTTTCCGACAAAAAAGAGAAAGAACAGGGAACGGATCCGCTGCTCAAAGATACGGACGGCGACGGTGACGACGACCTTGCGGAAATAGCTTACGGCTCAAATCCGCTTGACGACAGCGATCACATTCCGGCCGGACTTTTCTATGTCGTTCTTCCTTATATGGCTCCGGACGATGTAACAAGAACACTTACTTTCTCGACAAAGATCGAAGCAATCGACGTAGCGATCTTCTTCGATGACTCTGGCTCGATGGGCGATGAAATCAACAAGCTGAAAGAGGAAGTAAAAGAAAAAGTTGTCGATGCGATCGCAAACCAGTTTGCAGACAACCCGAACTACGCTTCGTTCGGCCTCGTAAGATTCGGCTGGGAAAAGCCTTACATTGTCGAGCAGACGATGACGACCGATGCAGATGCAGTTAAAGACGCTATCGGAAACCTGAAAGGCGACCAGGGCAACGAACTTGCGATCTACGCGATCTACCTTGCTGCAACCGGCGAAGCTTACACAGGAAGCCTTCTTCCGTGCGCAATGAACAAATGCCAGGATCCGCTCATGGGCGTTATGCACAGTGCAAAATACAATGTCCAGAAAGCCGACTGCTCGGCTGCAGACAAGCTCGGAACGGCCGGTGCACTCTGCATGAGAAAGAAATCGATGCCAATTTTTGTCGTAATCACCGACGAAGATTCTGATGACTGCGTTCCGTACGGCTCTCAGACGACTCTCAACACCTCCTGCATGTTCGATGCCGGAACAAAAGAGCTTTCTGTTGACATGGCGATCGCCGGAATGAACGGAATCGGTGCAAAATTCATCGGTATCGATTCAGGTTTCGACGACAACGGCAAAAAAACAGATTCTGCGAAAAAGTGGTTCACGGCATTTGCTGAGGCAACAGGATCCGTTGATGCAAACAACCAGCCTTTCCTTTACCACACTGAACAGGCTGACGGAACAGGGATCGGCGGCAACGTAACCGAAGCAATCAAACAGCTCACCACATGGATCGATATGGACGTTACGACAGGCGGAATCAGCGACGACGAGTGCAACGGCACGAATGCGGCAGAATTCGTAAAATCATCGAAGGCACTTTCGTCTGATCCTGACACTATCGAACACAACGAAACAACATTCTTCTCTGTTCCGCAGAATGCAGAAGTCACCTTCGATGTTCACTTTTACAATGATTTCTGCACAAACAGTTCAGGCAACTTCCTCAAATTCGAAGCCCACGCAACAGTTCTCGGAAACGGTTCATACCTTTCAAGCCATCTGATCCACGTCATCGTTCCGGAAGGATCAACGAAATAATCTGAAAACCACGGCATTTCCGTAGAGACGTTTCATGAAACGTCTCATTCGGCGTCATTCTGAGCACAGCGAAGAATCTCAAAGATGTTTCACATTCGTTCAACATGACGAACGAAACGGCGGCGGTAAAAAAATCAAAAGCCAAAATTTTGTTGGATTTCAAAAAAGAAATGGAGCTACCGAGGTGACTCGAACACCCGACCTGCTGATTACGAATCAGCTGCTCTACCGACTGAGCCACGGTAGCACCATCGGGGCGGGAGTGTAGAAAAAAATTGTCAAAAGTCAATTTTTTTCTTTTGTCTTCTTTCTGCCACCGCCTGATTTTGTCGTTATAACGTCATTCCGGTATAACGGGATACCGACACAAGGCGGCGAATCGTTATTATCGTTCTCATCTATTCGCGCCCTTCAACGTCACGTCGTCACGGCGTTTCGTCGTTACGATGACATGGCGCGACTAAAAACTTTCGCTTTTTCCTGAAACCGTGCTATAAATCACGGTTTTTTGAGATTTTTGGAGTTTTTCATGAAACACTTGAAACTTTTCTTCCTTTTCATAATTTCGTTCCCGTTTTTGAGCCGCATCTGGGGAAAGATCACGAAACTGGAGTTCCCTGCCCTGCTCATTCAGAAAGCGATTCAGATTTATGCTTCGCACTATGAAATCGATATGAAAAATTTCGAAGGAGAGCTTGACGATTACGATTCTCTCTGTGCCTTCTTCACGAGAAAACTCGATCCTTCGGCTCGTCCGCTGAAAAATGACAAAAACGCCTTTCTTTCGCCCTGCGACGGAGTTGTCAGTGTTCTTGAAAACATCCATGCCGATGTTGCAACGCAGGTAAAAGGAAAGAACTATCTCGTTTCTGATCTTATAAAAAAAGAACTCCCCTTTGAAAAAGGCTTCTGGCTCGCAACGATCTATCTTTCGCCGCGCGACTATCACAGATTCCATGTTCCCGTCGATTCGACTGTCGCGGCGCATATCCACACGGGCTGGCGGCTTTTTCCGGTAAATTCGATGGGGCTCAACAACATCGACAGGCTTTTCATCAGGAACGAGCGCGTTGTAGTAAAATTCAAGGCGGAGAACTTTACCTACTTCTACACTGCGGTCGGAGCGACTTTCGTAGGCTCGATAAAGATGAATTTCACCGAAAAATTTTCTGACGAATGGATAAAAAACGATGTGAAATATTCGCAGAACGACGAACTCGGAATGTTCGAAATGGGTTCAACTATCGTTCTTCTTGTTCCAGAAGAAGCGGTCGAAAAACCGATGGTCTCACAAGGTGAAAAAATCGGTGTCGGAGAGCCGCTTTTTCTGCTCAAAAAATCGTAAATTTTCACCCTGAAAAATCACAAATTTTTACTGTAAAAAAATGCAATTTTTTCAAAAAAACGGCCATTTTTTGACCCCAAATTTTTATCACCAAAAAAGCCCAATAAAATCAACAACTTAAAAATGCGTTTTTTAAGACAAAAAAATCGTGTATGTCCAAAAAATCATTGATTTTTTTCTTCGATAAAAATTGATTTTTGCGATTCGATAAATATAATCTTTTGTCTGTTTATTAAGGAGGTTTTCATGACAGATCTTAACGAAGAAAAAAACATCTCTCAGGCTCAGGCTGAACAGGATTACGGCGCGTCCAGCATCCATGTTCTCAAGGGTCTGGAAGCGGTCAGAAAAAGACCTGGAATGTACATCGGAGACACGGATGACGGAAGCGGTCTCCACCACATGATCTATGAAGTTGTTGACAACAGTATCGATGAAGCTCTTGCCGGTTACTGCGACAAAATTTCCGTTTACATCCATGTTGACGAAAGTATCACGATAAAGGATAACGGCCGTGGTATTCCTGTTGATATGCATGCCGAGGAACACCGTTCGGCGGCAGAAGTCATCATGACGGTCCTTCATGCCGGCGGTAAGTTCGACAACAACGCATACAAGGTTTCCGGCGGTCTTCACGGTGTCGGCGTCAGCTGCGTAAACGCCCTTTCAGAGACTCTCGACCTTGAGATCAAGCGTCAGGGCGGCATCTACAGGCAGACTTACCACCGCGGCACTCCTGTCGCTCCGCTTGAAAAAGTGGGCGAAACGACCGAACACGGGACGAAAGTCACCTTCAAACCCGATCCTGAAATTTTCACGATGACCACTTTCGACCTCAAGAAAGTCGAGCAGAGACTCCGCGAAATGGCTTTCCTCAACAGCGGCGTCAGGATCTATCTGCTTGACGAGAGAGTCGGTCAGGAGTTCGAGTTCCACTACGAGGGCGGAATCAAGGCTTACGTCGAATATCTGAACGAAAATACGACCGGCCTTCATCCAGATATCATCACAGTATCAAATCACGAAGAGAAAGGCGATCTGACGGTCGATATCGCGATGCAGTGGACAACGGCATACACCGAGAAGATTTTCTGCTACACGAACAATATTTACAACCGTGACGGCGGAACCCACCTTGCGGGCTTCAAACTCGGTATCACGAAAGTTTTCATCAACTACATCAAGGAGAACATAAAGAACGACAAAATCGTCGATTCGATCAACGGCGACGATGTCAGAGACGGTCTCACGGCAGTTCTTTCGGTCAAGATGGCCGATCCGAAGTTCAGTTCGCAGACCAAGGACAAGCTCGTAAGCTCCGAGATTCAGGCTTTCGTTTCGAAGTCGATAGTAGATGCCCTCACGATATATCTTGAGGAGAACCCCGATATCGCGAAAACGATAATCGACAAGATCATCGAGGCGACCGCTGCGAGAGAGGCTGCGAGAAAGGCGCGTGAACTTGTCAGAAGAAAAGGTGCTCTCGACAGCACTGCCCTTCCCGGCAAACTTGCAGACTGCACCGAAAAAGATCCCGCTTTCTCCGAACTTTTCATAGTAGAGGGTGACTCGGCAGGCGGTTCGGCGAAACAGGGAAGAGACCGCCGCACGCAGGCGATCCTTCCGCTCAGAGGTAAGATCCTCAACGTCGAAAAGGCGCGTCTCGACAAACTTCTGAAAAGCGAGACCATCACGATGATCATCGCCGCTTTAGGAACGGGAATCGGCAAGGAAGAGTTCAACATCGAAAAGCTGCGCTACCACAAGATCATCATCATGACAGATGCCGATGTCGACGGCGCGCACATCATGACCCTTATCCTCACCCTTTTCTACCGCCACATGCCGGAAGTCATCGAAAGAGGTTATCTCTATGTCGCTCAGCCGCCGCTTTACGGCATCACGAAAAACAAGAAGATAACCTACGTCAAGGACGAGAAGGAATTCCAGGATTATCTTATCGATACAGGCATTCAGGGACTCACACTCAAAATCGGAGACAACGATCTTGACGAAGCTGGCCTCAAACAGTATGTCGAGCTTCTTGTTGACCTCAACGCAAACCTTTCGAAGACAGAATTCATCTACGACTCGGCGATCGTCGAATCGATAGCGGCCACGACCACTCTTGTCGAAGACGATTTCAAATCGGAGACAAATCTCTGGGAAAAATGGGAACTCATCAAAGGTTACATGGAACAGAATTTCCCGCAGAAGGCTCCCTTCAGAATGGAACTTGAGGAGAACACGAGAGTTCAGGGCGAATTCAAGATGAAGATCTACACGACGACTCTCGGTGTCGAGAAAGTAAGCGTCGTAGACCAGAAATACACCCACAATTCCGAGATCACTCTCATCAACGGACTTCGTGAAAAGATGATGGCTTACGGCTCGCAGAAATACGAGATCAAAAACGTCGCGAAAGAGGAATCGACTGAAGTCACGGGCTGGAGAGAACTTCTCAACACCGTTCTCAATATCGCTAAGGAAGGCCAGAAGATCCAGCGTTACAAAGGTCTCGGTGAAATGAACCCCGAGCAGCTTTGGGAAACGACGATGAGCCCCGAAAACAGGGTCCTTCTCAGAGTCACTTCGCAGGATGCAGCCGAAGCGAACAGGATGTTCGATATTCTCATGGGCGAAAACGTCGAACCGAGAAGGAAGTTCATCGAAGAGAACGCCCTTAACGCAACGATCGACATTTAGGAGGGAAAAATGGACGAATTGATACACGGCAAAATAAAGGATATCGCGATAGAGCACTCCATGAAAACGGCGTTCATCGACTATGCGATGAGCGTCATCACCGACAGGTCGCTTCCCGATGTCAGAGACGGTCTGAAACCGGTTCACCGCAGAGTGCTCTTCGCAATGAAGGAACTCGGGAACACCTACAACGCGGCTTACAAGAAGTCTGCGAGGATCGTCGGCGACGTCATCGGTAAATACCATCCGCACGGCGACCAGGCTGTTTACCAGACACTTGTCAGAATGGCTCAGGATTTCTCGATGCGTTACACTCTCGTTGACGGACAGGGCAACTTCGGCTCGGTCGACGGCGACGGCGCGGCTGCAATGAGGTACACCGAGGCGAGAATGGCGAAGATCGCAGGCGAGATCATGGCCGATCTCGACAAAGACACCGTCAATATGCGCGACAACTACGACGGCAGCTTGCAGGAACCCGAAGTAATGCCGACGAAGATCCCGGAACTTCTTGTCAACGGAACGAGCGGTATCGCAGTCGGTATGGCGAGCAACATTCCGCCGCACAACATCACTGAGGCTGTAAACGCGACGATCCACCTTATCGACAATCCGGATGCAGACATTCCTGAACTTATGGAATTCATCACCGGCCCCGACTTCCCGACAGGCGGCTCGATCCTCGGCAAAGCGGGCATCAGAGCGGCTTACGAAACGGGTAAAGGCATCATCAAGATCCGCTCGAAAGCGACAATAGAACTCGGTCAGAACGGTGCGCGTGACCGCATAATCATCCACGAAATTCCTTATCAGGTAAACAAGGCGAACATGATAATACAGATCGCCGAACTCGTTAAGGAAAAGAAACTCGAAGGTATCCACGACATCCGCGACGAGTCGGGAAGACGCGAAAAGATCAGAGTCGTCATCGAGCTCAAGAAGGACGCAGACCCGAACATTCTCCTCAACCAGCTCTTCAAAATGACACAGCTCCAGGTCTCCTTCGGCATCAACATGCTCGCTATCTGCAACGGCATCCCGAAGACGATCAACCTGAAAGACGCGCTCCACTATTTCATTCTTCACAGAAAGGATGTCGTAACGAGAAGGACCCGTTTCGAGCTTGCCGAAGCTGAAAAACGCGCTCACATTTTGGAAGGTCTGAAGATCGCGATCGACAATATCGACGAAGTCGTCCACATCATCAGATCGTCAGCTTCGACCGATGACGCGAGAGCTAGACTCATGGAGAGATTCGAGCTTTCGAAGCTTCAGGCAAACGCCATCTTAGATATGAAACTGAGCAGACTTACCGGACTTGAAAGAGACAAGATCATCGCCGAACTCGAAGAACTCTACAAGAAGATCGAATGGTACAAAGAGATCCTCGCGAACGAACACGTTCTTTTCGGTGTGATCAAGGACGAGCTCAAGGAAATCAAGGAGAAATACGGCGACGAGAGAAAGACCGACATCGTCAACTACGACGGCGACATCGACATCGAAGACCTTATCGCGGACGACGACATGGTTGTAACTCTCACGACCGAAAACTACATCAAACGCACTCCGCTTGACCTCTACCGCAAGCAGAAACGCGGCGGCAAAGGTATCAATGCGATAAATCCGAAGGAAAACGACTACGTCAAGAACATTTTCGTAGCAAGCAGCCACACGCTTCTCCTTCTCTTCACTTCCTACGGCAAAGTTTACTGGATCAAAGTCCACCAGCTTCCGGAAGCGGCGAGAAACAGCAGAGGCAAACCGATAATCAACCTCGTCAACATCGAAAAGGACGAGAGAATCGCTGCCGTTCTTCCTATCAAAGAGTTCGTTGACGGCGAATTCATAATGATGGGAACCAAGAACGGAACCGTCAAGAAGACCGACATCATGGAATACAAGACCCAGCGCACGAACGGCAAAAAGGCGATCAAACTCAACGAAGGCGACGAGCTTATCGAAGTCAAGATCACGAAAGGAAACGACGATGTCGTTCTCGCAACGAAGAAAGGCCTCAGCATCCGCTTCAACGAAAACGATGTCAGAGCTATGGGCCGTGTCGCTGCAGGTGTCCGCGGTATCAGGATCAACAGCGACGATGAAGTCGTCACGATGGATGTAATAGAAGAAGGAACCACGCTCCTTTCGATCACCGACAAAGGTATCGGAAAACGCACTCCGGTCGAAGATTACAGGCTTCAGTCGAGAGGCGGTAAAGGTATCATCACCATCAAGACTTCCGAAGAAAACGGATACGTTGTCGGCGTTCTCAAAGTCAACCAGAACGACGAGGCGATGCTCATCACATCCAACGGTCAGGCAATCAGAATCCCGGTCAGCGGGATCAGCGTGATCGGCAGAAACACGAAGGGCGTCAGACTCTTTAAAGTCGAAAACGGCGAACTTGTAGTCTCAGTCACCAAAATCATCGATCCGGAAGACCTTCAGGCTGAATCAGGCGACATAAACGAACTTCTTGAAAATCCTGAAAATCAGGTCGAACTCCCGGAAGAACCGGAAGATTCCGACAATTCTGAAGAATAAATAACCTCACCCCTTTTGTTCCCCTCTCCAGTATGGCGAGGGGACTCTGTCATGTTGAGCAACGCGAAATATCTCAAATCTCACCCTTTCCCTCTCCACGATGGAGAGGGGTTAGAGGTGAGGTCTATCGATTTTTTATTTCGGTGATTTTATGATTTTTATACCTGAAGATATGCAACGCAGCGGACATATCCGGGATTATCGTAATACGGGCTGCCGCCTGTAACTTCGCCTGTCGTGAAGTTGAAGAGATACGGAATAGATTCTGTCTCGTCTGTATCTGAAGCCCAGAAGTGTCCGAAATCACCGAATATAGAATGGCTTTTGAACAACTTCCCGCAGGAACAGTCATAAGTATCTCCTTCATACTCAAGTTCAATGGATTCAAAGCATTGAGATGAGCAGTCGGAATCTTCATCTACAAGAATGCGCACATAATCGTAAACCATCGGCAACGTCCACTCTATATCTTCACCAGCATACTCCGCATATCCGTTTTCCGGATCGTTAAGGCTATTGCAGTAAGCCTCCGCCTCGCTAAGCGAGTATACCAGTCCAGATTTCTTCGACCACACAGAGTCCTCATATTCATAGGGGAAATCCGTTTCTTCATCCAGTTTGTCAGGATCTTCGAGAGGATCTTCTGTCAGACGGACGCAGCGTGCCTGTATCTCGCTTTCCCAATTATAGAAATGGCTGTATATCTCAATGTTATCGTTGTAAACATCGATAAAATCGAGTGTCGTTACACCGCCGCCCATATCGTTAAGATCGCTGCTCAGAAGAGCCGCTATATCGCCGAGAACAGAGTATTTGCCCGAAAAATCAGGTGTGCAGTTGCCGTCAGCACAGTCTTTGACAAGAGTAAAGAGCTGTTCCTGAGTCGGTACGCTCCAGTTGTCCGAACCGCCTTCGACAAGTGTTCCGCAGTACTCTACTGCCTCATCCCAAGTGCCTTTCTTTGAAATCGAGGACCATACAAGCCCGTTTTCCGTATCGGTGTAAGGTATAGAAGGAACTGTGATCGAATCGTCAAGAACACATCTTGCGATGAGATAAGGCGCATAGATCGCAGAGACATCTTCCATTCCGCCGGTCGTCATATCTATTACCCACGCGTTCCACTGGTCGCGTCCATAGCCCGAGTCCGGATTAGCGTTGGAAAGCGTTCCTGCAAGAAGAGTTCCGTAGTCACGGAGCTTGGTTTCATGCCCCGGAAGTGCATCGGTATTACATCCTTCATAGTATTCGTAAGTGTTGTGTGCCGCAGTAACTCCGCAGCTTCCGCCTGTTTTAAAGACATCGTCGGTGAAAAGCGTCCTGATTTCGTCAATGTTCGGAAGTCTCCACTTTCCCCCTTTCATTTCGCGGCAGTCTCTCGCTACAGTCGCCCAGTGAACGGATTCGTTTTCGAAAGCATCGTAGTAGAGTCTCTGCGACCATGTGATATTGCCTGCCTTACAGGGAGCGTAGCCGTCGTCTCCGCATTCCGGGATCCCGTTTTCAGGATACGGCAGAAGGTCGCTTCTTACGCAGATAACAGAGTATCCTCCTGCTTCGGAACGCATTTTAGTCCAACCGGTTTTCATATCGATCGCAATTTCGCCGGTATTCATCATGGTAGTCGATGTTACGAACAATTCAGCCGGCATTCCGGGGAAAGAAGAAGCCGGATTCGATTTGGAGTAGTCGACAAGCGTTGCGAGCTCGTTCTTATTCGGAAGTCTCCAGTCGGTGTATCCTGCATATTCAAGACCTTCGCAGTATGCAAGCGCCTCTTTCCACGTTTTGCCGCTTACTGATGTTTTCTGCCATAAAAGATTGGTTTTCGAGTCAAAAATCATCTCCTGGCCGTTTTCATTTTTCGAAGTATAGTCAGAAGCCGCAACTTTGCCGTATTCGTCGCCTTTGACGCAGAGCAGACCGTTGAAACCTGACTGTTCCGTGCCGCCGATCATGCCGGTATAGGTATCGTAGGCAAAATTTTTATCCGAAGTCCAGAATGACTGGGATCCTTCCCAATCTACTGTAAAATATGCCGATTTGATCTGTTTGCCTGACTCAAGATTGTTGAACATATCGTGGTCGGCAATAGTCAGGATCTCGGCGGGTGTCGGCATTCTCCAGCCGCCGCCGGCGTATTCTGCAAGAGTTTCTCCGCAATACGGAGCCATATCATCATAGGACTGACTGCTCTCCATGGTAACAAGCCAGGTAAGCCCGGTATTATTGTCTTTTATCTGCTGATACGGCGTAACATCATTTTCTGCCTTTTCAATCTTCTCAAAACTCTTGGGAAGACACGATTTTCTGAAGATGTATACCGCATCCTGACCGCTCATACTGCCGCTTTCAGGGCATTCGTCAAGCAGTTTGCCGTTTTCGTCGAAGCAGGTCCTTGAGCCTGTGCAGACGACCTTAGAATAAAGAGGTTCCGGCTCAGGAACGATATCGTCGTCAACAGGCTCGTCATCGTCTGTTTCTGCCGGTTCGTCGTCATCCGTTTCAGCAGGCTCGTCATCGTCTGTTTCTGCCGGCTCGTCGTCATCCGTTTCAGCAACCGGTTCATCGTCATCTGTTTCTGCCGGTTCGTCGTCATCGGGCTCAGCAGGTTTTTTCGGGTCGAGAACGATGAATGTATACTCCGTGAAGTGGCCGCTCGACATCATTATCGGATCTCCTGCCGCACTGCTCATGATCGGATCGCCTGCCGCAGCACCCATTATCGGATCACCTGCAGAAGCAAGCATTATCGGGTCTCCTGCAGCGCTGCTCATGATAGGATCACCTGCCGCAGTCAGAGCTCCCTCTGAGTTTACGCCCAGCATTATCGGATCACCTGCCGAACTTACTCCCATCATTATCGGGTCGCCGGCCTCGTCTCTGCCGAGAATTGCCCTCTCTCCGTTTTCGCTGTAGCTCCACTTCCCTTCCTTTTCGTTGTAAACAGCCGCCGCGACGATTTTGTTCTCAAAACCCTCTTCAACTTTCATCGTGATCACAATAGGTTTTTTGAAAATCGTGCCGTTCGGCTCGAAATTTACGACTTTGCTTACGATTTTTCCCTTTTCGTCAGGATATTCTGATGCGTCGCGGATCGTCATCGTGATGGTAGTATCACCGTCCAGCGCGCCGCCCGGGATCTCGACCGAAGTCTTTCCGTCGGCACTTTCAACGGTTCCGCCTTCTTCGGCGTTGATTTCTTTCGATACTTTTTCTACATAGTCATTTTCCTTGTGCGATTTCTTCTTGCTGCACGAAACTGCAAAAAGAACGCATGTAAAAACAAGAACCAGACAAAGAATCCGTTTCATGGGAACCTCCTTAAAAAAATTCAGACAACCTTGGGCAATTATTAAAATTTCCGGCAAAAAAGCAAGGATTTATTTCTGTTTTTTCAAGTGCCGGGAACTAAAATATTTTACGGATCAATTAAGATAAATTTGTAGAAAACGGAAGATTTTTAGTTTGCATCATCAGGTGCTACAATTACGCAGCGTACACGACCGGTGCCATAACTTTCCATCGTACCTTCGACGAAATCGAATGTATAATTGTTTTTTGCTTTAAGAGCGAACGTATCACCGAAAAATGAATAACCCTCAAAAGTGTACTGACTGCATCTGCCGGTACCTCCGGTCAAGAAGTCGGTTTTGTTGCTGCATACCGCTTTGCGGATAATAGAAGCAAGCTCTGAGCTTGTCGGAAGTGTCCATTCTGTGTATCCGCCGTACTCCTCTTCATTAAGTTCGTCACAGTATCCTTGAGCACTATCGGAATTATAATATTCATCATCCGATACTTTTGACCAGATAAGATCCGGCAATGGATACGGGAAATCAGAGTCATCCAATTCCTGAACAGTTTCGGAATCAGAAAGAGTTCTGACACAGCGGATTTTGGCCGATTTGTAATCATAAATGTTCTCTGTATCCTCGGAAGCTGTCAAAAACTTAAACCAATATACATCATCCCCGATTATATCAGAAGACCAGAGATTGCTGATATCACCTAAAACGGAATATTTACCATCCAAATTCATAGGACAATCACCTTCGGGGCAGTTCTTAACGAGAGTCTTCACCTCTTCCAGGGTCGGAACTCTCCAGTTGTTCGAACCGCCTTCGACAAGTTCCATGCAGTATCTCGCAGCATTATACCAGTATGAGAGAGATTTTTTCGAAAGCGACGACCAGACAAGGGAATGTGCAGAATCAGTATACGGAGTTGCAATCGGATCAGGTAACGAATCATCCTTTATGCACCTCGATTCATGAGTATAATTATCGCCTACTGCTTTACGTTCCAGAGAACCATTCCTCAGATTAACAAACCATACATAACCATCATCCTGAAGAGAGGTAAAAGTTCCCGTAAGGTAACCTGAGTAATCAAAAAGGCTCGACCAGATTATCTCACCTTCTGTTTCCTCTTCCGGAGTACACATCCCCTCATTGAAGCACTCTTCACTGGCGTAATCGAAGCATTCGTTTGTAACGTGACAATCTCCGCCGGTTTTGAGATTTTCGCTTGAAGTAAGAAGCGTGCGGACTTCATCAATCGTAGGAATTCTCCATTTCGATATACCGCCTTCAGTGGACTCACGGCACTGGATCGCTTTATCCAGCCATGATACCGTCGACCTGCCGTTATATCCATAATTGATATAGTTGCTCTCTACGTCTGCCGAAGACCATACATAATTGGTAACTGCATCTTCGCAGGGTGCGATCCTCGATTCATCACAGTATGGGATCGTCCTTCCCTCAGGCAGCGGATGGGAGCTGCTTCTGACGCAGCGCACAGATATGTCTGAGGAATTTTCACCGACCCAACCGCTTTTCATGTCGACTGCAATAGCATCGCCTGCTCCGCCGTAAGAGACAGTAAAAGTCGACGAGATCAATTTTTCGGAAGTCATTCCAGGGAAAGACGATGCCGGATCGGCTTTTGAATAGTCGACAATGGTTACAAGTTCGTTTTTGTTCGGAAGTCTCCAGTCGGAATATCCCGCATAATCAAGGTTCTGACAGTAAGCGAGAGCCGATTTCCAGTTATTGACCGGTACGGAACCTTTCTGCCAGAGAAGGTTTGTCGAAGGATCGAAAACCACCTCTTTGCCGCCTATATTTCTAACCTCGTATTCTCCCGGCTTTCCGTATTCGTCACCGCTTACACATGCAAAAGCCCAGAGAGAGCCTCCGGTCGGAGTGGAAGTATCACTGTCAAGAGAGGCATAATCAGCATTGTAGACCCAGAAATTATTTTCGTTTCCCGAAGAGAGATTGACATCATCAGCCCAGAAGCCGTAATTATATCCCCAGTCACGGAAATAGGATTCATCGGTAGCCGAAGCAAATCTGTCGTGGTCGGAAATACTTAAAAGCTCTTTGACCTTAGGAAGACGCCAAGTGTGTCCGCCGTAAGTAAGGTTCTCACAAGTCGTCTTTGCATTTTCATGGCTTGCGCTGTTACTGAATACGACCCATTTCAAGCCGGTGTTTTCGTCAAGGATGAACTCATAGGTTTCGCCTGTTTCGCCGTCCCTGAAAATACCGTTTCTAACATTTTTGTTATTGCTTTTACCGTGCAGGATATTTCTCAGGCCTGTGCCTTCGCCATCTTCTTCCTCTACAACAGGCTCGACCAGCTCGCTTCCTCTGCTGTATTTATGCACGACACATGTTTTGGTTGCGACGAACTGTGCATCCTGACCGTAAAAGTCTTCTCCCTCTGCCGGACAATCGATGATCGATTCTCCGTCAGAGCAGCGGGTCTGGCCTGTGCAGAGAACTTTCGAATATACAGGCGGCTCAGCCGGAGTTACATCCTCGTCAACAGGCTCGTCATCGTCCGTTTCTACGGGCTCATCATCATCCGTTTCTACCGGCTCGTCATCATCTGTTTCAGCAACAGGTTCGTCATCGTCCGTTTCAACAGGTTCGTCATCGTCCGTTTCCGCAACAGGCTCGTCATCGTCCGTTTCGACCGGCTCGTCATCGTCGGTCTCCGCAGGTTCGTTGTCAGCCGGTTCAACCGGTTCGCCTTCTCTCGGATCGAATACAACGAATGTGTATGCTGTGAAGTGACCTGTCGCCATCATTATCGGATCGCCCGCTGCAGCATTCATTATCGGGTCTCCTGCAGCATTCGTCATGATCGGATCTCCTGCTGCGCTCATCATGATCGGGTCGCCTGCAGCAGCATTCATTATCGGATCGCCTGCGCCGGTCGTCAGATTTCCGTCACTCAGCATGATCGGATCGCCCGCTGCAGTCGTCATTATCGGATCTCCAGCTGCGTCTTTGCCCAGGATTCCGTAAGCGCCGTGCTCGCTGTAGCTCAGCTTCCCCTCTTTTTCATAGAAAACGGCAGCCGAAACTATCTTGTTTTCAAATGCCTCGCTTGCAGTCATCGAAATTATGACAGGTTTTTTGAAAACCGTTCCGCTCGGCTCGAATTCGACGACTTTGCTTACAACTTTCATTCCTCCGATTTTATCCGGGATAGCGGCATAATCCGACACATCATAAATCGTCATCGTGATCTTTGTGTCTGAATCAAGGGCTTCCGCGGGAATCTCGATCGAAGTCTTTCCGTCGGAACTCTCTACTTTGCCGCCCTCTTCGGCTTTGATCTCTTTCGATACCTGCTCTTCATAAGCAGGGTTTTCCTTCTTGCTGCCGCATGATGCAACTGCAAAAATCAGAACAAAAACAAAAATCAAACTCAAAACACGTTTCATAAAAGCCTCCTTTTATTGTTATCTCACACCTGAATGAGCTTAAAACCGCGCCGTCCGTGACGGAAGAATCACGGAATCCCGTTGTCTCGACAAGATTTGCGCCGCGCAGCAATTATTATCATACCAAAGATTTTTTCAAGAAAATTCACTTGTATGAGAGATATAAAAATTGCATTTTCCCTTCCCTTGGTTATCCTTTCGGGCAATTTTGCCGGAGGCTGAAATGAACCAGTGGTATCAAATAGCGCTGCCGAAAGACTCGTCAACTGACCGATTTATTGAAATCGAAGGTTTTTTGGGTAGTGAAGAAAAAGAAAACGCAGTAATTCTTTATTTCGAGAAAAGCGAAAAAGTTAGAGAACAATTAAAAGAATACAATATATCAATCATTTCCGACGGAGACTGGAAAGAGACATGGCGCGAGTACTTCGTTCCTGTCAAAATCGGTTCACTTACTGTAGTTCCACCGTGGAAAAAGGACGAAGGCGACATCATCATAAACCCTGCCAGAGGCTTCGGAACAGGTCACCACGAAACGACGAGACTTGCCTTGGAGTTTGTCGAAAAGGTTCTAAAAAAAGACAACACTATCAGCACAATATTTGACGCAGGCACCGGGTCAGGTATCCTTGCGATCGCAGCCGTCAGACTGAAAAGTTCAGTCCGTGCGACAGCCGTTGACAACGATGCCGACGCGATCGAAAACGCTGCCGAAAACCTGATCCTCAACAATGTTCAGGATTCAATAACTTTAAGCAGCGAACCGGTCTTCAAGTTTGAAGGGAAATATGATCTCGTGATCGCCAACATCATCTCTTCCGTCCTCTATTTCCTTTCGGACGACCTCAAACGTCTGACGTCGAAATGGCTCATTCTTTCCGGTGTTTTAGAAAGCGAAGCCCCTGTCTTCATGCAGCGGATGGGACTTGCCGGAGAGTTCGAACTTATTGAAAAGACCAACGAAAACGAATGGTCCGGATATCTTTTGAAAAGGAGAGACAAATGAAAGAATTTTTCAAGAATTTAAAGGATGTTTTCAATGCTCTGACAAAGTTCCAGTTCATGCGCTTCTGCGTGACCGGAAGTCTCGGAGTTATCACTGACGCAGTCATCTACCACGTTTTCCTTCTGCTCTTCAACGTCAATCTCAACAAAGCGACGAGAACGACGACGGACACGATACTTCTTTTCATCCTGCCTGTTTTCGGATATCTGGCAGCAGTTATCCAGAACTATCTCGTAAACCACTTCTGGACGTTCGGAAAAGAGACGGAAAACCACAGGGCTTCATTCCAGCTTTTCTTCAAATTCTTCGCAGTGAGCCTTTTCTCGCTCATCCCGAGATACGCTTTCTACACTTTCCTGCTCATCTTCAACAACATTACGCCTGACCTTGCCAATATCGGCGGTATCGCAGCCGGAATGTTCACCAACTTCTTCGGCAGCAAATTCGTTGTTTTCAGATTCAAAGACGAAACCACAAAACGCATCGAACCGAAAGACGAGAACGGCGAGAACTGATAAATGGTTAAATTTTTCAAATATTCAGCCGCAGGAAACGACTTTGTTATCATAAACGAGCGTGAACTCGGCGGTTTTGCGCTGACTGAAGAAAACATCGTCAGGATATGCGACCGCAGATTCGGCGTAGGTGCCGACGGGATCCTTCTGCACTCTGCTCCGGAAAGAAAAGATGCTCATGCGAAAATGACGATCTTCAACAGCGACGGCTCGGTTGCGGAAATGTGCGGAAACGGGATCCGCTGCTTTGCCTTATATCTGGCAGAAGACTGCGGCATGCAATTCGATCCGCTTAAGATCGAAACAGGAAACGGACTTCTGGAAGCTCAGTGCAAAAAGGCGGGAAATACTTTCAGGATCAGCGCTACTCTAGGTAAAGCGAAAGTTATAGACGATACAAAAACAGTCACTGCAAAAGGTCTTGATTTCGACCGTACCGGCATTTCCACCGGAAATCCGCATTTAGTCTACATTGCAAAGGGAAACAAGTGCGCGACTGATGTCCGTGAACTCTGGGAACTGCGAGAACTCGGCTATGAAACCAACGTCGAACTCGTTCGCAATATCGATCTTGAAAGGAACTGCGCTGAAGTCGAAGTCTACGAGCGCGGCGCCGGAAGAACAATGGCCTGCGGAACAGGCGGTGCGGCAGTTGTCAACACACTTCTTCTTTCGGGAAAAATCAACAAGAATCAGACATTCACAGTCAAATTTCCCGGCGGAGACATTGATTACACGATAAACGATGACGGAGAAACCGTTATCTCAGGCATCCCTCTTAAAATTTTTACAGGAGAATTCGAAGGATAAAATCGTGAAAACAAACACTGAAAAATTCAAAGATCTGCCGTTCAAAGAGTGCATCGCACGTTTAGAGGAAATATCTGAACAGGGGATCACGGAAGAAACGACTGCCGATCTCCGTCTGCTGATAAAGGATCTCATCAAGTCGAACCGGCTTTTCGACATATCATCCCTCTATGTTTTTTTGAAAAACGCGGCTGCCACTGACGGCAGGACAGGGATATTTTTCGAACCGGCGAAAGAGATGCTGCTGGACAACATCAAAAATCTGTTCGCAAGATCGATAACTTACAACAACACAGAACTTCGCAGAATGTTCTCCGACATACTCGGCTGCAACAACGCCCTCATCATCGACCTTGTAAGTTTCATTTTCAACAAATACGATCTTTTCAACGTTACTTTTTCGGACAACATCAACAGACAGCTTTTACAGATCGCGCAGAACGATCTTACAGGTTTCATCAACAACGCCAACAGCAAATTCCTTGCATTCTATCTTTCGTCCCTGCCAAAAATCAGCTTCGTTCCGAAAGAGCACATAGAACAGATCACCAAAATGATAATCTGCGGCATAGATTCTCAGAAACAGACGTCTAAGATCCTTGATGCGATGCAGGTCCATCCTTCAGCCGACATTCTGCTCATCTTCATACTATCACAGCGTGAAAACGACCGTCTGAGAGCTTTGCAGATACTCAAAGAAAAACTTGCTCAGGAAAACGCCGAAGAACTGCGCGCCTCTTTCGCGGACAAATCTCCGTATTTCATAAGGGCGGCATTGACCAACCCGTTATTTTACGATTTCAACAATATTCCGCTTGCTCACAAAGAACTTTTTGCCTCCATTCTGAAATATACTGACATAAAAATAATCAGGGAAACCGTTCTTCCGATCATGCGCAAGGCAAACACGGAGAACGACCCGGTGATCACAGAGTCAAAACTCTCTTTTGTTCCTGCTTTCAGAGACCTGCTTCCCGTTTTTTCCGATCTCGGTCCGGAACTTACGAAAATTTTAAAAGACGAAAAAATCGAACTGGAAGTCAAGGAAGATATACGCAAACTGCTGCTTGAGTTCAAATGATCCACGGAAAAGCAACAAACACAGCCGTTTTCGGCGGCAAATTCGATCCGCCGCACCTGGGTCACCAGCTCAGCATATTTCTCGCTCTCGAAAAATACGGTTTCGACGAAGTCTGGGTCATTCCAAGTTTCTCGCACCCATTCGGCTTTCATCCGAGCGATTTTGAAAAAAGACTTGAGATGTGCCGCATCATGGCAAAACCTTTCGGCAAAAAGGCAAAAGTCCTCGCAGTAGAAAGAGAACTCGGACTTGAAGTAGTCTACACCGTCGATTTGATCAGACATCTCAAAGCAGCTTTTCCTGAAAACGATTTTTCACTTATCATCGGCTCAGACAACTGGGATGTCCGCGAAAAATGGAAGGATTTCGATAAAATCGAAAAAACGTGCCGCGAAATAGTCGTCATCGGTCGGGGTGAAGAAAAAGAAAAAGGTTTTTCACTTCCCGACATCTCGAGCACTATGATAAAAAATATGATCAAAGAAAATCAGGATCCAGATCTCTTTCTTCCTGCCGGGATCATGGAATATATAAGAAAAAACGGGCTTTACGCCTGATCGAATTTCGGAAAAACGAGAGATTTTCCCTCTTCAAAAGCACCGAAAGTCATAAAATCGCTGTTGAAAAGAATTTTCAGGTTTCCGCTTTTTACAAGTTCCGCAGGAGTACCGTCAAAAACAAGCCTCCCCTCTTTCAAAGCAAGTATCCTGTCCGAAAAAACAAGCGCTTCGTTGATTTCGTGCGTCACAGTTATCACAAGCCTGCCGCTGGCCGCGATCTTTCTTATGATTTCGGAAATTCCTATCCGCTGCACCGGATCAAGATAAGTCAGCGGCTCGTCGAGAAGCAGGATCCCGCTTTCCTGCGCGATAGCTCCCGCAATAAGGATCCGCTGCCTTTCGCCGCCGCTCAAAGTGCCGATTTTTCTCGACAAAAATTTTTTCGTATCAGTGAGTTCCAGCGCCCGGTCTATTGCGGCTTTATCATCTGCGGAAAGTTTTTCCCACGGCTTTCTGTAAGGATAACGCGAAAGTTCAAGGAAGTGCGAAACATCGAAATCACCCGTGATCTCAGCACCCTGCGGCACGAACGAAATGAGTTTTGCCCGCTCACGCTCGCTCATCGAGGCAACTTCGACACCGTTTGAGAGAACACTTCCCGAATGCTTCAGAAGCGAAGAAACAGCACGCAGAAGCGTCGTCTTTCCCGCGCCGTTCGTTCCTATCAGCGAAATATTCTCCGACTTTTCCGCAGAAAACGAAATATCGTGAATGATTTCCTTCCCTGAAATCGCAACCGAGAGATTTTTTATTTCCAGCATTGCATTCATATTCGCGCCATTTATCGTTCGCGCCGCTCGATATAACGGTATAATGATATAACGGTATAACGAAAAAAAATTACGGCGCGTCAAAAAAAACGAAAAACGAGTGTAGTTGAAAAGAACTGACTAAACAGCTTTCTGAACCTTACCTGAACGAAGGCAGCGGGAGCATACGGTAACCGTTTTTACAGTGCCGTTCTCAACGATTTTGACTTTCTGAATATTCGGATTCTGGATTTTCTGGGTTCTGTTGTTCGAGTGGCTTACATTGTGACCGAACATCGGTTTTTTGCCGCATATTTCACATTTGCGTGACATGATTTTCTCCATAAAATTAAAACAACAACAAAAAAAACGCAGGTATTATAGACATTTTTAATGGAAAAGCAATTTTTTTGAGCAAAAAAACTAAAAATATTGGATTTTATCGGTAAAAACAGATGGGTTCAGAAAAGATCATCGGCACCCTGAGTCGGATCAAGAACGTCTTTTTCTTCGACGGTTTTGTTAGGTTCGCTTCCGGCATGGAAATACATCCTGACCCCCTCTTTATCTGAAACAAGACCGGTTTTGGGATCGATATTTCTGCCTACGACACCTGCAGGAAGTTCGTAATCCGCTGTCGGCGGGAAGTTTTTGAGATACCTTTCCATGAAGTCGCGCCAGATCGGAAGAGCGGTTTTAGAGCCCGTTTCGACTCTGCCGAGCGGACGTCCGTGCTGATCGTTTCCTACCCAGACGCCGGCTACGAAATTCGGGGAAAAACCTATGAACCATGCATCGAAATAGTCGTTGGTCGTTCCGGTTTTTCCAGCGACATGACGGCTGCAGATTCCTTCTTCGCCTTCTTCGTTTTCGATATTGCTCTTTTTGCATTTGTAGTGGTTGAAGCCCCGCACGCTCGCCGCCGTTCCGCGGTTGACGACATCTTCAAGAACTTTGTTGGTTATATAAGCCGTCTGAGGTGTAAGAGCCTGTTTTTCCTCTCTTTTTGCAAAATGGAGCAGCCTTTCCAGCTTCGACGGAGCAGAGATATAAGGATCGTAAAAAACGGTATTGTCTTCGAGGACGTTTCCGTTCTTGTCATAGATTTTTCTGATGTAAGTCGTGTGAGGAGCACGTCCCATATTCGGGAAGTGAGCATAGGCATCCGTAAGTTCATCTATCGTGAGACAACTTGAGCCGAGCATGCTGCCGAACTCAGGTTTTATCTCGCTTTTGATGCCGAGAGCTTTCGCGCCGTCGATCGCATCGCGCAGCCCGAGTTTCTGCAGGACTCTGATCGCCGGTGTATTCATCGAATGTATCAGCGCCTCCCAGACCGTAACTTCGCCTTTAAAAGTGTTTTCAAAGTTTGCCGGTTTGAAATTCGTATCGGTAACGGTTACCGGTGCGTCAAGAACCATCGATGCCGGAGTGAGAAGCGGCGGTCTGCCGTTCCTTTTTTCAAGCGCCAGTGTGTAGAAAATCGGTTTTATCGAGCTTCCCGGCTGCCTGCATGCCTGAGTAGTGCGGTCGAATTCACTGATCTCGAAATCGTAGCCGCCCATAAGCGCCTTGACATATCCGGAATAGGGATCTTTAACGATTATCGCAGCCTGAGACGAAGGGATCTGCTCGAGAACAAAATAGAAGTCTTTTCCCAGTTTTTTCGAATAGTTACGGAAATCGAACTGATCGCGTGTTCCCGCCTTGTCGGTCGCTCTCACGAGAATTACATCGCCCGGTTTAAAAACCTCTTTGACCGATCTGACAACCGAGTAGGAACCTGTCGGACTCCACGGACGAGCCCAACCCAGATCTTCAAGATAAATATTGCGTTTCACTTCGCCGACCTGCACCAATGCGCTCTTTTCGGCAGTTTCAAGAACTACGCCCTGATAATAGAGACCGCTGCGGATCGAATCTTCGGTGATTTTCCCGAAAACCTGTTCGTGCCGTTTGAGGTAGGTTTCGAGATCTTTTTTGAGGTTTATAGAATAGAGCGGATTTGTAACTTCGCCGCCGAATTTATCCCCTTTTTTGTAACTGTCTTCCTCGCCTCTCGCGTATCCCTGACGCTTTGAAAGCTCGCGGATCCCGTAGAAGATCGCCTCGTGTGCAAACTGTGTCGCACGCATATCGACAGTCGTCTGAACGGTCATTCCCTCTTTGTAAAGTTTGTCGAAACCGTATTTATCGAGCAGATATCTGCGCACTTTTTCACTGAAATACGGTGCTTTGTCGAGAAAGAGTTCTTTCTGAGGATTTGTTTTTATCGGTTTAGACAACGCTTCATCGTATTCCGATTTCGTGATATATTTGTCGTCAAACATTCTTTTGAGGACATAGTTTCTGCGGCGCAGAGCCTTGTCCGGATTGAGTATCGGGGATGCAGCAGACGGGAATTTCGGAAGTCCGGCAAGGATCGCCATTTCATCGATCTCAAGTTCCCAGACGTGCTTGCTGAAGTATTTGCGTGAAGCTGCTTCAACGCCGTAAGCACCGCTTCCCAAGTAGACTTCATTGAGGTAAAGGTAAAGGATTTCCTCTTTCGAAAGATGTTTTTCAAGCTCCATAGCCAGAATCATATCCTTGATTTTACGGCTGAAAGTCCTTTCCGTTCCGACAAACGACTTCGAAAGCTGCTGCGTGATCGTACTTCCGCCCTGTTTGATACCCGTGACCATGTATTTGAACGCCGCGCGGACAATGCCGAGAGGGTCGATGCCGTGATGGGTATAAAACGACGAATCTTCGCCCGCAACGAAAGCGAGACGCAGTTTTTCCGGAATTTTGTCGTAAGGAATGATTATTCTTCTGTTCTCGTGATAAAACTCGGCAATAAGCTCTCCGTCGTAGGAATAAACTTTAGTGCCGGCATCGGGTTTGTAGTCACTTACCGTGTTGAGAGCCGGGATCTCGGCCTTGAATTTAAAGTAGAGCGCAATCACGACAACTACCGCAACAACAGCCAGCGCTGCCGCGGCAATCAATGAAATTTTAAGTATTTTCGGGAACTTTGACGATTTTGAACTAAATCTCTTGTGAGCCATTTATCACTCCGGAAATCAATCTTTTTTTATTGCTTCGAAAATCTTCTCCAACCTTATTTCGCGATCGACAGAATCGTCATAGACGAATTTTATTTCAGGCACGAATTTGAGTCTGCTCAGGTGCGATGCGAGTTTAAAGCGGATGTTTTTAAGATTTGCATCTAAATATTCCTGTATACTCGGAACATTTTCGGGTTTGAATGTCGAATAGTAGATTTTCGCCGCCCTCAGATCCTGCAGAACGGAAACGTGAGTTATCGTTATCATATCGGCCGGCGTACCGCCGAAATCACTGTAGACCATAGTGCTGATGAACCTTTTTATCGATTCTGCAACTCTGTCCTGCCTTATTGCGCCTGCCATTAAAGAACCTCGTCTCTGAACTCTTTGTCAATGTAACATTCGATCACGTCGCCGACTTTGATGTCGTTGTAACTGTCGATCGTAGCACCGCACTCGTAACCGCTCTTGACCTCTTTGACATCGTCTTTGAAACGTTTGAGCGTACCGAGTTTGCCGCTGTAGATAACGACGTTGTCGCGGACGAGCTTGATTTTGGACATCCTGACGACTCTTCCTTCGGTTACCATGCAGCCTGCGATCGTGCCGACTTTTCCGACTTTGAAGATCTCGCGGACTTCAAGTTTTCCGATGAACTCTTCCTTGATGATCGGAGCTAGCATACCCGACATCGCCGCCTTGATCGCATCGATAAGCTCGTAGATGATCGAGAAGATCTGAATGCTTACACCTTCAGCCGCCGCGAGCTGTTTAGCCTTGTTGTCGACACGGACATTGAAACCGATAATAAGTCCCTGGGATGCACTTGCAAGCAGAACATCGTTTTCGTTGATGCCGCCGACACCCGAGTGGATGACTTTTATCTTCATCTTCTTGTGTTCGATCTTGTTGAGAGAAGCGATTATAGCCTCGACAGAACCGTCAACGTCGCCTTTTACGATGACATTGAGATCCTTGACTTCCTCTCTGTCAGCATCAGCTGCGAAGAACTGTTCGATCGACTGCGTCGCCTTTTCGACGTTCTTCTTCTCGCGCTGCTTGTTGATCCTGAGCTCGACAAGACCTTTCGCTTTTCTTTCGTCTTTGAAAACGTAGAGTTTTTCACCAGCCGGCGGAACTGTGTCGAGACCCGTGATCTCTACAGCCATCGAAGGAGATGCCTCTTTTACACGTTTTCCGGTCCAGTCCATCATGCTTCTGACGAAACCGATCGATGCGCCTGTAACGACCATGTCTCCGATTTTAAGAGTTCCGTCCTTGACAAGAACCGTCGCAACGGGACCTTTGCCGAGATCCATTCTCGATTCGATGACGATACCTTCCGCAGGTTTGGTAGGATCGGCTTTGAGATCCATCATTTCGACCTGAAGAAGGACAGCTTCGAGAAGTCCTTCGATGTTGGTCATCTGTTTCGCCGAAATTTCGACGAAAAGGTTTTCGCCGCCGAGTTCTTCAGCAACGATCTCATATTTCAAAAGTTCGTTTTTGACTTTTGCCGGATTTGCCGTCGGCTTGTCGATTTTGTTGATCGCAACGATTATCGGAACATTCGCCGCCTTTGCGTGGTTGATTGCTTCGACAGTCTGAGGCATAACGCCGTCGTCAGCCGCAACGATAAGGATAACAACGTCAGTAGCCTGCGCACCGCGGCTTCTCATAGCAGTGAAAGCTTCGTGACCGGGAGTATCGAGGAAAGTGATCTTGCCGCCGTTTATTTCAACGGAGTATGCACCGATGTGCTGCGTGATACCGCCTGCTTCGCGGTCAACGACATTCGTGTGTCTGATCGCGTCGAGAAGTTTCGTTTTGCCGTGGTCGACGTGCCCCATTACGGTAACTACCGGCGGACGCGGGACCATGTTTTCGGGTTTGCTTTCATAAACTTCGATGAACGATTCCTCGCTGAGAGCGACATTTTCTGCCGTGAATCCGAATTCTTCGGCCAGGAACTGCGCAGTATCGTAAGGAATTTTGTCGTTGATCCCGAACATTTCACCCATCGCCATGAGCTTTGAAAGAAGCTGTGCCGCCTTCACCCCCATTCTTCTCGCAAGTTCAGCGATCTGAATGGAATCCTCGATCTTGAGTATCTTTTTTATAGCCTTAGTCGGGTTCGGCGCAACGACAGGCTGCTGTTTCGCCTTTTTCTTGTCTTTCTTTTTTTTCTTGAAATCCTGATATCCGCCGCCGTAGCTGCTTCCGGAGTCGTCACCGAAGAACTGTGAAATATCAGCTCCTCTGAGTTTGCCGGTAACGACAAGATGTACCGCATCGTCACCGCCGCCGCGGCTCACGTTTTTCTTCTTGCCGCCGTGGCGCTGCTGCATGTTGTTGTTCTGAGCGACCGGAGCATCGTTTTCCGGAATGACGACCTTTCTCTTTTTGTTTTTATTCCTGAAATCGTTCGAATAATCGTCATCGTCGTCTTCGACTTTCTCTTCTTCCTCTTTTTTGTGCTGCGGCTTTCTTTCACTTTCCGGAATCTCTTCTTCCTCTTCCTGATGTTCAGCCGCGATCTTCCTGATCTCTTCTTCAACACTGACGATCTTTTCGTCTGCTTCTTCCGGAGTTTCTTCGGGTTCTTCCGCAGCTTCCGGCTCGACCGACGGTTCCTCGGAAGTTTCGGGGGTCACCTCTTCCGCAGGCACAGCCGGAATTTCCTCGACCTTCTCTTCTACAGCTTCTTCTGCCGGCTTTTCGGGCTGTTTAGCCTCTTCCGGCTGTTCCGCAGGCCGCTCATCCGAAGGAATGAAACTTCTTTCTCTATTCCCTCTGCGGAGTATAGCCTTCGGCCTTGCAGGTTCGGGTTCTTCCTTTTTGGCTGCAGGAAAATGATCCCTGACCAGCTCTTCATGGTAACCTTCTATTTTGTTTGCAGCTTTATAACCGCCGATCCCCTTTGACTCAAGATAAGCGATGACGGTTTTGCTGTCTACACCAAGTTCTTTTGCTAATTCGCTGACACGCATTAAATATCCCCCGAAGTAGTGAAATTATTCAGTAAATTCATATAAAACATAAGTTTTTCCGACTGTTTTGAAGGTTTCAGCGCAAGTGCCGAAACACTTCTACCGTCGAATTTTCTGCCGAGCTCATCTTTTGAGATCACCGTTTTAAAGCCTTTCAGCCCGGTCTTTTTTTCAAGTTCTTTAATTGTTTTTTCTGATGCGTCACACGCAAAAAGGAGTGCTGCGAAAGCCGTGCCTCCGGCTGCTTCCTCCGCAATAAGGTTCTGCCCTTTGAGAAGAACACCGCTTCTGCGGCATATCGCGAAATAGTAGTCAAACGACTTTTCTGCCTGAGTCCGCACGAAATCGAGAATTTTCTCCTGCGGAACACCGAAAGATGTGCAGTTTTCAAAAGAGGTGAGCGCTTTTTTCGCGCCGTAGATACCGCATACGCATTTTTTGTCGTAGTGGGTATAGACTGCGCGCCCTTCAAGTTTCTGAGTCCAGTCAGGAACAAGAACGTTCCCGGCTTCGACCCATCTCAAAAGTTCTTCCTTTTCTCCTCTGCCGCCGCAGACGACACAGCTTCTTTCGGTCATGCTACTCCTTGTTTTCGCCTTCTTCACCGCTGTTTTCATCAAGTTTGGAGAAGTCGAAGATCGAATCAGGCGTTACTCTTCCGACTTTGTCGCGTTTCTTGCCGTTGAGCTCGTCGATGTGGATCTGGAGACTGTAACGGATCTGTCTCGCCCTTCTTATGCTGAGTTCGGCGTTCTTCGCGAAAGATTCGGTATCGGGCTCGCTCTGGATGTCAGCAAGAGTGAGATAGCCTCTTTCTGCAAGGAACTGACCGAGTTCTTCGTTTATGCACTTGAGAGTCGTCGTCGGAACATCGAGTTTCTTTTCGAGTTCGTCGTCGATATTGATGACACCCATGCCTTTTTCAAGCATCATGTTGGCCTGTTCGATGATAGATTCAGCCTTTTCGACTGAGATGTCCGGAAGTTCTGCAAGGACTTCCGGAGCAACTGTCGTAAGGTCTTCGAGAGTCGTGTAGCCGAGTTTGATAAGCGAATCCGCGATGCTTTCGTCGATTCCGTCGATGAAAAGAAGTCTTCTCTTCGCCTCTTCAAGCATCATCTGCATCTGGCTTTCGCTCTGGATATCGATGCTCCAGCCGGTAAGCTGGCTTGCAAGTCTGACGTTCTCGCCGCCGCGGCCGATAGCGACCGAAAGCTGATCGTCAGGAACGATGACATCCATGCTGTGCTCGTCGTCATCGATGATGATCTGCGAAACTTCGACAGGAGAAAGGGTGTTGCAGATGTATTTTACGGAATCCTCGTCCCACGGGATGATGTCGATTTTCTCGCCGCTAAGCTCATGAACGACATTCTGGATCCTCGAACCTTTCATACCGACACATGCGCCGACCGGATCTACATCGTGGTCGATCGAGCGGACGCTGATTTTGGAGCGGTGTCCCGGGTCGCGCGCAACACCTTCGATCTTAACGATCTTTTCGGCGATTTCAGGAACTTCGAGTTCGAAAAGTTTGATAAGGAACATCGTGTTTATACGGCTGAGAAGGATATTGCAGCTCTGCCCCGAAGCAGGTTTTTTGACTTCGAGAATGAAAGCTTTGATCCTGTCACCGGTTTTGAATCTGTCGGACGGGATCTGCTGCGTATACGGCAGATAAGCTTCGGTTTTACCGATATCGACGATGATGCCGGCCTTTTCAAAACGTCTGACCGTTCCGGTGATGATTTCCGACTGTCTGTTCTTGAACTCGTCGTAAATAATATCGCCTTCAAGAGTCTTTATCTTCTGAAGAATGACCTGTTTTGCGACCTGCGCCGCAATTCTGCCGAGCTCGTCAGCCTCCATTTTGATGCCGAGTGTATCGCCGAGAATCGCTTCCGGGTCGATTTTGCGAGCGTCTTCAAGCGAAATGTCGAGCAGAGGATCCTCTACTCTGTCCGTAACAAGTCTGAAGTAATAAGCCTCCAAAACACCGGTCACGTCATCGTACATGATGTCGATGTCGGCTTCCGTTCCGAGCTTTTTCTGAACAGCGCGGTAGAGAGCCTCTTTAACGATGTCGATGATAAGTTCCCTTTTGATACCTTTCATTTTGACCAGCTGGTCGATCAATTCCTTCAAATTAAAGTCCATTACTTTTCTCCATTCCAAATTTCATTTATTTTTCTGACGAATCCTTTTGCTATCTTAAGTTCCGTTCCGTCTTCGGCGCGGACAGTAAATTCTTCCTTGTCGTCATCGACCGAAACAAGTTCGCCCGTAAAGCGTTTTCTCCCTTCAACAAGCTCGGACAGCTTGATTTTAAGCGTTTTTCCTATTTCGTCGTGCAGATCGTCCCACCTTCTTACAGGTCTGTCGAGGCCCGGCGAGCTCACTTCGAGATAGTAGCGGAACGGAAACGGATCCTCCGCATCAAGAAAATCGCTCACGATCGGACTGAAACGACCGCACTCGTCAAGCGAAATGTGCGTTTCCGGCGAAAGCGTGTCCAGATAAACTCTGAAAACTCCGTTCTGACCCGTCGGCAGATCAAGTTCGACTATCTTGAACCCCATTTTGTTCGCCAACGGCTCCAATTTTAAAAAAATATCCTTAGCTCTGCCACTCCACATTTAACAACCTCACTCTTTGGATTAAAACCTGCGAAAAAGATGCAGAGAAATGAGACAAAAGAACCTCATGCGGGCTATTTACCATTAAAAACTTAAAAATCAAAAAAATTTTTAACAAAAAAGTAAATTTCTTCAAAAAAACTGCTCGTTAATTTTTGAATCGGAGGAAAAGCCGGGGATTAAAAAAATATCGTTTTGAACAAAATCAAAGAATCTAAAACTTGTTTTCTGTTTGTTTATGTGCTACAAGAAAACGCTTTAATCGTGATTAACGGGGTAAAATATGGCAAAAACTACAATAAATCGCAAAAAAGCGGCCAAGGAATTTGCTGATTTCTGGAAAAACAAAGGTGATGAGCGACAGGAAACTGCGCGTTTCTGGATAGGTCTTCTGGAAAAAGTTTTGGGAATGGAAAATCCGGCGGAACGCATCGAATTCGAGAAAAAAGTTCAGCTCAAGCACACCAGTTTTATCGATGCATACATCCCTGAAACCAAGGTTCTGATCGAGCAGAAAAGCTCCGATGTTGACCTTCGGAAAAAGGCGAAACAGTCAGACGGTGCAATGCTTACGCCTTACCGTCAGGCAAAGCGTTATGCCGATGAAATGCCTAATTCTCTGCGCCCTAACTGGATCGTTGTCTGCAACTTTCAGGAGTTTCAGATCTACGACATGGAAAAACCGCAGGGCGAACCAGTCCAGGTCCTGCTTGAGGATTTGCCTGATAAATTCGAATGTTTGCAGTTTATGGTCAATCCTGAGAACAACAAAATCGACATAGAAGCCAAAGTTTCGTTAAAAGCCGGAGAACTTGTCGGAAAACTCTACGACGCACTCATCAAGGAATACATAAATCCCGATGAAAACAGCTTTAGAAGCCTGAATATTTTGTGTGTCCGCATCGTTTTCTGCCTTTATGCCGAAGACGCAGGGCTTTTTGAGACACGGACGGCTTTTGAGG
>Ga0265298_10000374_pt1 | contig 66993 bp, 54 predicted proteins | sample AusTroGonzalo_MG_3_FD_193486 | JGI IMG/M metagenome (GOLD analysis project Ga0265298, IMG submission 193486) | Bovine rumen microbial communities from tropical cattle in Woodstock, Queensland, Australia - Gonzalo_01 | ecosystem: Host-associated > Mammals > Digestive system > Stomach > Rumen ... | reverse complement strand
CCGTCGGACGGAAGGACGCGCCAACGGACCAAGACAATGTCGGACGAACTCAAGCATGAATGCGCCGTTGCGATGGTGGTGCTGCGAAAGCCTTGCGGCGGCGTGGGCGACTACGGCGGGACGAAGCTTTCGCTGCTCCTCGAAAAGCAGCACAACCGCGGACAGGACGGCGCCGGCGCGGCAATACTCTCGGCTAATCCCGAACCAGGAGAGACGCCATACTGGATTGCCAAGTCCGCATCCGCTACACCGCTCACGGATGTGCTTGGAATGATCGGGAAGAGAAGCAGTGTTCAGACAGGATTAACAGGATTAACAAGATTATCTGGGGACATGTCCCCAGACCCCAAAAATCCTGTAAATCTTGTAAATCCTGTCAAAACCAGGTTTGAGAAAATTTTTCTCGGTCATCTTCGCTACGCCACGTTCGGGAAAAACGACGTGGCGTTCTGCCATCCATTTGTGCATGAGTCGAGTGAACTGAACCACACGCTCCTTCTCGCCGGAAACTTCAATCTCACAAACGCCCACGAACTTTTCGACGACTACCGCCACCACGGTTCCTTCCCGACAAGCAAGTCGGACGGCTACCTGATCTGCGAGATGATCGCACATGCGCTGAAGAATATTAGCCGTGTAGAACATGCAGAGCATGTAGAATTAGAACCGAATCTGCATGATTCTACATGTGCTGCATGGTCAGAATCTGCTTTGTCACGCGCTATCTCCACGGCATTGAAGAACGCCGACGGCGCATGGACGCTCTGCGGCATGACAGCAGACGGATGGGCGTTTGCGACGCGCGACCCGCACGGCATCAGGCCAGGCTGGCACTATATCGACGACGAAGTCGTTGTCGTCGCCTCCGAGCGCGCTGCCATACAGGCGGCGTTCGACGTGCCGCCTGAAGCCGTGAAGGAGCTTCCGCCTGGCGAAGCTCTCGTCGTCTCGCCGGAAGGCAAGGTCGAGTTTTGCGAATTGGACAATCGACCAGCGGCGGGCGACAGCGTAACCACCAAACTACCAAACCACCAAACCACCAAACCGATTCCGCGTCCCTGCTCCTTTGAGCGCATCTACTTCTCACGCGCAAACGACGCCGATATCCACCGCGAGCGCAAGGCGCTTGGCGCGGCACTTGTGCCGCGGATCCTCGAGCAAGCCAATGCGCCGATGGACCGCATCTTCTTCAGCTACATTCCCAACTCGGCCAGAATAGCTTTTCATGGACTGTTGGAGGAATTGTTTAGAATAGTAGTTGCCGACCAACGCCAGTTAGGTGGTGCGGTAGTTAAGTGGTGCGGTAGTTCGTCGGCACAACCACCAAACCACCAAACCACTAAACCACTAAACTGTTTTCCTCGCTTTGGAGAGGTGGCGGTGAAGGACGCGAAGTTCCGCACGTTCATCGCTGACGCGGCGGCAAGGCGCGAGTTCTACAAGCATGTCTACGACGTGACCTACGGGCTTGTCAAGAAGGACGATACGCTCGTCGTGCTCGACGATTCGATCGTGCGCGGCAACACGATGAAAAACGCGATTCTCCCGATGCTCGACCGGCTTGGGCCGAAGAGAATCGTGATCGCCTCTTCTGCGCCGCCGATTCGCTACCCCGACTGCTACGGCATCGACATGTCGACGCTGGGCGAACTCGTCGCGTTCCGCGCGCTTGTCAATTTGCTGGATGGGGAACGGGGAACGTATCCCCCGAGCGAAGCGAGCGCCGAAGGCGGCTCAATGCGGGGTGGGAACGGGGAACGGGAGTTGCGCGAAGCACTTGCCGAGTCTGAACATCTACACGATTCTACATGTTCTACACGGCTAAAATCATTAAACCCTCTCGCATCCCTCTATGCGCGCTTCACTGAAAAGCAACACGCTGCAGAAATTGCCAGACTTCTTACCCCCCCGGGAATGAAGGCCGAAGTCGTTGTGGTCTATCAGACGGTGGAGAACCTTCGCCAGTGCCTCTCCCAACCACCAAACCACTCAACCACCAAACTACCTAACCACTCTATTGGTGACTGGTACTTCACTGGCGACTATCCGACACCTGGCGGATACAAGGTGCTGCGAAAGGCGCTTCTGAATTACTTGGATAAGAATTCGGAAAGGTCGTATTAGGAGTTGGAGTTCAGAGTTGGAGTTGGAGAATGGAGAACAGATTTTTTATAAAGTTTTTAACGCAGAGTCGCAGAGACGCAGAGTGCGCAGAGGGAGTTGGAGTCAGGGAAAGGAAAGAAGTTTATGAACTATAGTGAAAAGTGGAAAGCGGAACGCGAACGCAAGGCGTATCTCGCGCTTGCGGACGGCACTGTGTTCCATGGCGTCGCATTTGGCGCGAAGAAAGATGCGCTTGGCGAAGTCGTATTCAACACCGGCATGTGCGGCTATCAGGAAATTCTGACCGACCCAAGTTACGCCGGGCAGTTTGTCACGCTTACTCCCGCCGAAGTCGGCAACTACGGCATAAATTCCGACGACATAGAAAGTTGCAAGCTGTTCCTGTCGGGTCTTGTCATTGGCGACTTGACCGCGCCTAGCAACTGGCGCTCCGAAAAGAGCTTGGACGACTACCTGAAGGAGAACGGCGTACCTGGCATTTATGGCGTCGATACGCGCGCTCTGACGTTGCACTTGAGAGAGCATGGCAACCAGAAAGCCTTTCTGTACGTTGGGGAACGGGTAATGGGGAACGTATCCCCCGAGCGAAGCGAGCGCCGAAGGCGGCTCAATGCGGGGTGGGAACGGGAGGCGGTTGCCAAGGCGCGCAAATGGGAAGGGCTCGACGGCCAGGACTACGCGGCAAAGGTGACATGCGAGAAGGAGTATGAAATGCCCGTTCCCCATTCCCCGTTACCCGTTCCCCATGTCGTCTGCTACGACTTCGGCGTGAAGACAAACATCCTCCGCTCGCTTGCGTCGTGGGCGAAGGTCACCGTCGTTCCCGCGAAGACGCCTGCCGAAGAAGTCCTCAAGATGAAACCTGACGGCGTGTTTCTCTCAAACGGCCCCGCCGACCCCGCGGCAGTGACTTATGCGATAGAGAACATTAGAAAGTTGTTGAGTTCAGAGTGGAGGAGTGGAGGAGGTGATAATTCACCCACTCACAACTCACCCACTCACCCACTCCCCATAATGGGAATTTGTTTGGGGCATCAGCTTCTTTCGCTTGCCTGTGGCGCGAAGACGGGGCGGCTAAAGTTCGGACACCATGGCTGCAACCACCCAGTGAAGAACCTTGCGACAGGCCATGTGGAGATAACGAGCCAGAACCACAACTTCGCCGTCTTGCCAGAGTCGGTTCCGGACTGCCTTGAAGTCACGCACATAAACCTCAACGACAACTCTATCGAGGGCGTCCGGCACAAGACGCTTCCTGCGTTCTCGGTGCAGTATCACCCCGAGTCCTGCCCCGGCCCGCATGACTCAAAGTACCTCTTCGACGAATTCAAGAAACTAATCTTTGCCACAAAGAACACAAAGGACACAAAGGCAGGGAATGACCTTTTGTGATCTTTGTGAACTTTGTGGCTAAAAACAACGATATGAAAAAGCAAGTCAAATACGTATTTATCACCGGCGGCGTGGTTAGTTCGCTTGGAAAGGGCGTCACAAGCGCGTCGCTTGCGCTTCTCTTGAAGAGCCGCGGCTACAGGGTCTTCATGCAGAAGCTCGACCCGTATCTCAACGTTGACCCAGGCACTATGTCGCCCTACCAGCATGGCGAAGTGTTCGTGACTGATGACGGCGCGGAGACAGACCTCGACCTCGGTCATTACGAGCGCTTCGCGGGCGTGACGTGCTCCAAGGCGTCGAACTACACCTCCGGCCGCATCTATTCTGCCGTCCTCGCGCGCGAGCGCGCAGGTGGTTACCTTGGCGGCACGGTGCAGGTCGTACCGCACATCACGGACGAAATCAAGGCGGCGATCAGAAGCGCCGGCGAAGCGCATGGAGACGAACCTGCGCCAGACATCGTCCTTTGCGAAATAGGCGGCGTCTCGGGTGACATCGAGTCGCTGCCGTTTCTCGAGGCCGCGCGCCAGTTCCGCTTCGAGGAAGGCGAAGAGAACACTTGCTTCGTGCACCTGACGCTTGTTCCCTATCTCAAGGCGGCTGGCGAGCTCAAGACAAAGCCGTCGCAGCACTCCGTCGGCATGCTCCGCAACATCGGCATCATTCCTGACATCCTCGTTTGCCGCACCGAAATGACGATTCCCGAGGAGCACCTCAAGAAGCTCGCCATGTTCTGCAATGTGAAGCGCGAGTGCGTCATCGAGGAAAAGGACGTCGCCGATTCGGTCTATGCCGTGCCGCGCGAACTGCGCGAGCAGGGTCTCGACGAGCAGGTCTTGAGGCAGGTGCGTCTCGACCTTTGGCCGATCAAGCACACGGTCTGGGATACGCTAGTCCGCAAGGCTACGCAGCCGAAGAAGCACTGCCGTATCGCCCTTGTCGGGAAGTACATCTCGATACGCGACGCCTACAAGTCAGTTCACGAGGCCTTGCAGCACGCCGGCATGGCAAACGACTGCAAAGTAGAAGTCGTCCCAATTGAAGCTGAAGAACTTTTAGCCGCAAAGAACGCAGAGAACGCAAAGAATAAATATCTTTGCGACCTTTGCGATCTTTGCGGCAAGAAGCTAAAAGATATTGACGGTATTTTGGTGCCCGGTGGCTTTGGCTCGCGCGGCGTCGAGGGCAAGATCGCCGCGATCAAGTACGCACGCGAGAAGAAGATTCCGTTCCTCGGCATCTGCCTCGGCATGCAGTGCACTGTTATCGAGTATGCGCGCGATGTCCTCGGCTGGAAAGACGCCAACTCGACGGAGTTTGACGAGAACACCACGCACCCCGTGATCGACTTGATGGAAGAGCAGCGCGGCGTTACGCAGAAGGGCGGCACGATGCGTCTCGGCGCCTATCCGTGCGTCCTCAAAAAAGACTCGCTTGCAGATAAGTTATATAGCCACAAAGAACACAAAACAGACTCTGTGTCTCTGTGTCTCTGTGTTAAAAACAAAGGCGCGTCCGTTATCTCCGAACGACACCGCCACCGCTACGAGTTTGCAAACGACACCAAGGCGCAGAAGGCGATAGAGGCGGCTGGACTTGTCGCCAGCGGGCTTTCGCCGGACGGGAAACTCGTCGAGATAGTGGAGCTGCCGGGTCACCCATACTTCATCGCCTCGCAGTTCCACCCCGAGTTCAAGTCGCGCCCGACAATCCCGCACCCGCTGTTCAACGGCCTTGTCAAAGCCGCGTTGAAAGGTAAGAAGAAATGAAACGCACGGATTTGAGGAAGATACTTATCATTGGTTCTGGGCCAATCGTCATCGGCCAGGGCTGTGAGTTCGACTATTCTGGCGTGCAGGCTGTGAAGGCGCTTAAATCGCTCGGCTACGAAGTCGTGCTCGTCAACTCCAACCCCGCGACGGTGATGACTGACCCCGAACGCGCCGACAGAACGTATATCGAGCCGCTTACCGTCGACTATCTCCACGAAGTCATCCGCCGCGAGCGCCCGGACGCGCTCCTCCCGACGCTTGGCGGACAGACGGCGCTCAACCTCGCGATGGAGCTCGAAAAGAGCGGCGTCCTGAAACGCTACCGCGTGGAACTCATCGGCGCGAAGGCAGAGGCAATTGCGCGTGCCGAAGACAGGAATCTCTTCAAGGAGGCGATGCGCGACATCGGGCTCGACATGCCACGCTCGGGAAGCGCCCATTCTCTCGCAGAAGCCGAGGCAATCGCAAAGACAATTGGCTCGTGGCCGCTCATCGTGCGTCCTGGTTTCACCCTCGGCGGAACAGGCGGCGGCATTGCGCATGACGCGGAGGAGTTCGCGCGGATTGTCTCTGGCGGTCTCGAAGCGTCGCTCAACCACGAGGTTCTTGTAGAGGAATCGCTAATCGGCTGGAAGGAATACGAGATGGAGGTAATGCGCGACAAGGCGGGGAACGCCGTCATCGTCTGCTCCATCGAGAACATGGATCCAATGGGCGTCCATACCGGCGATTCCATCACTGTAGCGCCAATTCTGACGCTCACCGACCGCGAGTATCAGGCGATGCGCGACGACTCAATCAAGGTCCTTGAGAAGATTGGCATTGAGACTGGCGGCTCGAACGTGCAGTGGGCGGTTAACCCGAAGGACGGTCGTCGCATCATTATCGAGATGAACCCGCGTGTCTCTCGCTCTTCAGCGCTCGCGTCGAAGGCGACAGGTTTCCCGATCGCAAAGATCGCCGCGCTTCTCGCAGTCGGCTTTACGCTTGACGAGATTACGAACGACATAACAGGGAAGACGCTCGCCTGCTTCGAGCCGTCGCTTGACTATGTCGTCGTGAAGATTCCGCGCTTTGCATTCGAGAAGTTCCACGGCACGAGCACGACGCTCGGCACGCAGATGAAGTCTGTCGGCGAGGTGATGGCAATCGGCAGGACTTTCAAGCAGGCGTACTTGAAGGCCGTCCGCTCGCTTGAAGCGCCGCTAAAGTACCACGATGCGGAAAGCTATGATCCGTGGTTCAAGCGCGAGCTCGACGAGATCGAAGAGTTCAGGAAGTTTTTGGGCGAACAATTTTCAGCCGCAAAGAACGCAGAGAGCGCAAAGAAAAAAGGTCTTTGCGACCTTTGCGATCTTTGCGGCAAGAACAATGACGAGATTTCTTCTCTCCTAATCCAGGCGAAGGTCTTTGGCTTTAGCGACAAGGAGATTGCCGCGGCGATTGGCTCTGACGAGATTACGGTGCGGAACAGCCGTCTTGCGCTCGGCATAAGACCCGAGTTCGGCGAGGTCGACACTTGCGCCGGCGAGTTCGAGGCCGTTACACCGTATTATTATAGCTACTACGGGTACGGGACAGCCGGGACAACCGAGACAACCGGGACAGCCGTTTATGGCGATTCGTCCCGGATGTCCCAGATGTCCCGTTCTTCGCAATCGCCTTCTCGCCCCAAGATCATGGTCCTGGGCGGAGGGCCAAACCGCATCGGGCAGGGCATCGAGTTCGACTGGTGCTGCTGCCACGCGGCATTCTCGCTTAGGAAGCGTGGCTACGAAGTCGTGATGGTGAACTCCAATCCCGAGACTGTCTCGACCGACTACGACACTTCCGACAAGCTCTACTTCGAGCCGCTCACGTTCGAGGACGTGATGGAGATCTACGACCGCGAGAAGTGCGACGGCGTGATAGTCCAGTACGGCGGGCAGACGCCGCTCAACCTCGCGGAGAAACTTGAAAAGGCGGGCGCGAAGATCGTAGGCACTTCGCCAAAGGACATCGCGCTCGCCGAAGACCGCGACTTCTTCCGTGCGCTTGTCGCGGAAATCGGGATGAAGCAGCCGGCAAGCGGAATCGCCCATTCAATCGAGGACGCGCGCCGCATCGCGAAAGAAATCGGCTATCCCGTGCTCGTGCGTCCGTCGTTTGTCCTCGGTGGACGCGGAATGGCGATAGTCTACAGGGAGTCGGAACTCGATTCCTATGTGTCCGAGGCGGTCGCCGCGTCGGAAGGGAAGCCAATTCTCATCGACAAGTTCCTCGAACATGCTATCGAGCTTGATGTCGACGCTGTGTCTGACGGCGAGACGACGATGATAGGCGCTATCCTCGAGCACATCGAGGCGGCGGGCTGCCACTCGGGCGACGCCGCGGCAATTACGCCGCCGGTAAGTCTTTCCGACAAGACGCTTGCAGAAGTGAAGCGCTACACCGATATCTTCGCGAACCGGCTTCATGTCGTCGGGCTAATGAATCTCCAGCTCGCAGTGAAGGACGATGAGATATGGATGATCGAGGTCAATCCACGCGCATCGCGTACGGTGCCGTTCGTCTCTAAGGCGACAGGAATTCCGCTCGCCGACCTCGGCGCACTCGCAATGGTCGGAGAGAAGCTCCCGTTCCCCATTCCCCGTTACCCGTTACCCGTTCCCCGTTCCCCGAATTACTACTGCGTCAAGGAAGCCGTCTTCCCATACGTCAAATTCCCGGGCGCTAAGATCACGCTTTCACCTGAGATGAAGTCTACTGGCGAGGTGATGGCTATCGACCCCGATCGTTTTGGCGCATACTACAAGAGCCAGGTCGCTTGCGGCAGCCCCTTGCCGAAGAGCGGCAATGTCTTCCTTTCGGTGCGCGACGACGACAAGCCCCATGTCGCCGAACTTGCTGCAAAACTTAAGGAGCTTGGCTACGGAATTTGCGCGACGCTCGGCACCTCGACGTATCTCTGGAACCACGGCATAGAGGCGCGGGCGGTGTTTCGCATCTCCCGCGGGCGGCCTAACGCAATAGATCTCATCCGCAAGGGCGAGATACAGTGGGTCGTAAACACTTCCGAGTCTGATGGCGAAGCGTCGGGAGACAGCGTGAAGATGCGCTCTTCTGCCGTTGCATCGGGGATTCCTGTCACTACAACGCTCGCTGGTTTCGCCGCCGCCGTTGCGGGGCTCGCGGAAACCCGCGTAGAAGACGCGGTCTACAGTCTGCAGGAATATCTTCGCCCCATGCGGGCGTCAGCGGACGCGGCGATGTCCTGACACTTTCCGCAAGGCGCAATCGCGCGGCTATTCGTCTTCGGTCATCGCCGCGACGAGAGTAGAGAGCCGCTGGACCATGCGTCGCTTTATCTGGTCGACGTTGGCGCGCGATATCCCGAACGCCGCGGCGACTTCGGCGGGCGGCTCGTGCATCAGCGCGACGTGGCGGAAAACTTCGCGCGCGCGCGCGTTTACCGTTTCGTCGGAAAGCAGCTGCTCGAGCGCCGCGTTCATCGCGGCGAGTTTCCAGTCCTCAGAAGGGGGCGGGCTTGCCGTGTCGCGCTTAAGCCGGTCGCGCTTGCCGCTTTCCCGCGCCTCGCGCCTCAGGGCGTCTTCGGCCTTGTGCTTTAGTATGCCCGTAAGGTAGTTGTGGAAATGTCCGTTGCGGTCGGGCGTGTAGTGGTAGTCCGGCATGCGTCGCATTAGCGCGACCATCGTCTCCTGAATTGCGTCGTCGGCGTCGACGGACGGGAAGCGCGACAGGAGAAACGAGCGCATCGGCTGCTCGTAGATGCGGAAGAACTCAGCCCAGCGGGCGTTGTCTGTTCCGCTCGCGAGACCTTTGAGCAGGGTTATCGATGTGACCGGTGCGTTCGCCATGTCGCGTATTCTACCAAAAGGCAGAATGCGATTGTTGAAAATACTGAAATCAAGTTGATTCACCCACGCGACGGAAAAATTTGGTATAATGTGCGCATTCCACGTTTAGACGCGGGCGTAATTCAATGGCAGAATAGGAGCTTCCCAAGCTTCTTACGTGGGTTCGATTCCCATCGCCCGCTCCACCTTTCCATGGCGGAATGATTTTTTGGGGACATTGTCTTTTTCGTAGATGCTGAACAGGCTTGCAGTTTCTAACCTTGCTGTCGTCGAGAAGGTCGAAGTCGCATTCGGACCCGGACTCAATGTCGTAACCGGCGAGACGGGCGCGGGAAAATCCGTCCTTATCGGGGCGCTTGAACTCGTGCTTGGAGGCCGCGCCGACAGCTCGGTCGTGCGCGACGGCGCGAAGGAAGCCGAGGTCGAAGCCGACTTCGGGGGCACCGTCGTTCGCCGCACTGTCACCGCCGAGGGCCGCTCGCGCGCATGGGTCAACGACGAGAGCGTCGCAGTCTCGGAGCTCAAGGAGCTTGGCCGCCGTCTCGTCGACATACACGGCCCCCGCGCGAATCAGAACATCCTTGAAGAGAACTTCCAGCGCTCAACGCTCGATCGCTTTGGCGGCGTCGGGCTTTCTAAATATTCCGCCGCTTACGACGAGTGGCGCAAGACCGCCGACGAGATTGCAGCTCTCGAAGGGGGTACGTCCGTCGAGGACGAGATTGACCTCCTAAAGTTTCAGGTAGGCGAGCTCGAGGAGGCGAACGTCACTTCCGACGACGACGACATCGCGGAGCGCCACGCCGCGGCCGCGCACGCCGCGGAAATCGTAGAAGGCGCAAACGCGATCACCGAGGCGCTTGGCGGCGACGACGGCGCGGAGACAATCATCGCGAAACTCGGCCCCGTGTTCGCGTCAGTCGCGAAACATTTCCCCGCCGCGTCCGAATGGGCGGCGGAGGCGGAGGAGATATCCGTCCGCATAAACGAGCTTTCGCGAAGCGTAGCCGACGCGGTGAGCCGCATAGACGCAGATCCCGAGGCGTTCGACGAGCTCGACCGCCGGCTCTCCGTCGTGAACCGCATGCGTCGCAAATACGGCAACCCCGCGGCGGCGCTCGCAGAGAAGCGCGCGAAGCTCGACGCGCTCGAACATCGCGACGAGCGGCTTGGCGAGCTGAAAGCCCGCCTCGCGGAAGCCGAGAAAACCGTAAGGGCGGAAGGTGCCGAAGTAACGCGCCGTCGCAGCGCCGCCGCCGCGAAGCTCGCGAAGGCGGTGACAAAGGAACTGCGCGACCTCGGCTTTCTTCAGGCGAAGTTCGACGTCGACATCCATGAGGCCGCGCCTGCCGTTCACGGCTGCGATTCCGTCGTCTACATGTTCGAGCCGAACCCCGGAGAGCCCGCGAGGCCACTCGCGGCGATAGCGAGCTCGGGTGAGACGGCGCGCATCATGCTCGCGCTGAAGACCGTGCTTGCCGCGCACGACGAGACCGATACGCTCGTCTTCGATGAGATCGACGCGAACATTGGCGGCGAAGTCGGCCGTGCTGTAGGCGAGAAGATGCGCCGCGTCGCCGTGTCGCACCAGGTAATCGCGATTACCCACCTGCCGCAGAGCGCGGTGTGCGGCGACAGGCATTTCGTTGTGTCGAAAGGCGTCTCTGGCGGGAGGACGCGCACTTGGATTTTGGAAGTTGAGGGCGAGGACCGGGTTTCGGAAATCGCGCGTATGCTCGGCGGCGAGAAGCTCACGAGCGTTACAAGGAAACATGCTGAAGAACTGCTCGAAAATGGCAAGAAAAAAGACAGAAGGTAAGTACCCGATCGAAATCGTCGACGACGTGTTCGCAGAAGGTAATGCGACGCTCGCCGACACGCTCAAGGCCGTCGCTGGCACTGACACGACAAAGGTCGCGCTTGTCGCCGATGTAAACGTCGTGCAGCGCACCGAGGGGCTCGGACTCAAGATCGGCAAGTATTTCAAGACACACGGCATAACGCTCGCGGCAAGCCCCGTGGTGATTTCCGGCGGTGAAAAGATCAAGGCGGACGGGCTTCAAAGCGCGATGATCGTGGCGACGTCTCTCATCGACGCCAAGATTGGCGCGAACGATATCGTGATCGCGCTCGGCGGCGGCACTGTGCTCGACGTCGCGGGCTATGCGGCCGCGCAGGTGAGGGGCGGGCTCAAGCTCCTCAGGATGCCGACGACTCCCGCCGCGATGATCGACGCCGCCTTTGCCGATACCGCCGCCGTTGACGGCGTTGCGGTGAAGGACGCGCTTTCCGTCCGCTGCGAACCGGCGGCGGTAGTCATCGACCCGACATTCGCGAAAACTGTCCTTGACGGAGTGTGGTGCGCAGGGTTTGGCGAGGCCGTGCGGTATGCCGCGGTGTGCGACGCGGCTCTCATGAAGCGCCTCGCGAAACGCGCCGAGGCCATCAAGGCGCGTGACTTCGAAGCCATGCGCGAAGCCGTCGCCGATTGCGTGAAGTCGAGGGGCGGCGCCGCTTTCGCGCCGTTCGCGCAGTGGTGCGCGGCGCGGCTCGAGTCGATGAGCGGCTACAAGCTCCCCCATGGCTACGCGGTCGCGATCGCGATCTGCATCGACTGCGCGTATGCCGTCAAGAAGGGGCTTATGGACGAGGACAATCAGGAGCTCGTGTGCAGGGCGCTCGCCGACTGCGGCGCTCTCGACGGCCTTTCTCACAGCCACTATCTCCTCGCCAATCACGAGAGCTTGATGAAGGGTATCGACGCATGGTCTCTTGTCCACGGCTCCGAGGCAATCCCGCTCCCAGGGGCTCTCGGCAAGTCCGTCGAGGAGAAGAAGCCCGACCGCGCGGCGTATGCCGAAGTCCTCGAAGGTCTCCTTGCCGTCTCCCGCGGGGAGTGAATTTTTGATACAATATCAACCTATGAAAACACATATTGCGCTTTTCGCGCTTTTCGCGGCTGCGACCGCATGGTCTGCGCAGGTTGTCGACGTCAAGTTCAAGGCGCTCGACGGATTTGGCGGCGACACCGGCTCCATTGCGAGTCGCTGCCAGACGAAGAAGGGCCAGGAATACGATCCCGCGACGCTGACGAGGGACGTCGGCGCGCTCAAGGACTCTTCGGAGTTCGAGGACATCTCTGTCGACGCGCAGCGCGTGGAAGGCGGCGTAGAAGTGACTTTCTACGTGAAGCGCAAGATGCGCTATCGCGCGCCGTTGTGCGTCAAGGGCGCGGAATTCTTCAGCGAGTCGAAGATTAGCAAGGAGGCCGAGCTCAAGGACGGCTATCTCTACGGCGAGGCCGATCTCGCCGAGGCCGCCGGCAAGGTCAGGACTGCCTACCAGAAGAAGCACTACTACGACGCGAAGGTTTCGCCCATCGTCGAGATGCTTCCCGAGGGCGACGGCGCGACGGTCACTTTCATGATCGACGAGGGTGTGCGCCAGAAGATCGGCTCGTACGTGTTCGCAGGCGCCACCGGCGTTTCGGAAGACGAACTCCTCGAGGCGATCAACGTGCTTCCGTGGTGGAATCCGCTCGGGTGGTTCTCCGACAAGCCCGTTACGCCTGAGCAGCAGGCGCAGTGCGTTCCGAAGATCGAAGATGTCTTCCGCAACCGCGGCTATCTCGACGTCGCGGTTTCCGGTCCCGAGCGCGTGCAGCGCGAGGACGGCCGCGTCGATGTGCGTTTCAATATCGTCGAGGGTGTCCGCTATGTCGTTGGCGAGACGAAGATCACAGGACTCACGCGCTATCCCGAGGCCTCGGTGCGCGAGAAGGGCCAGCTTCCCGAGGCTGGGGCGGTCGCCGGAGCGAAAGTCCTTGCAGACGCCGCGCGTCGCATAGAGGTCGCCGTCGGCTCGGGAGATTCAGGCCTTGCCGACACTCACGTTACCATCAAGCACTTCCCTTCCGAGTCCGACCCGTCTGTCGCGAACATCGTGTTCGACATCGCCGAGGGCGTTCCCGTTGTGATCAACAAGGTCGAGATCCGCGGCAACGACTACACTAAGGACAAGGTCATCCGCCGCGAGATAACCCTCGGGCCCGGCGACCGCATGCTCGAGGACCGCGCCGAGCAGAGCAAGCGCAGGCTTGAGAACCTCGACTACTTCTCCCGCGTCCGCTACGAGCTCAGGCCGACCGACAGGGGCAAGGACGCGAACGGCGCCGAGTGGCGAGACCTCGTCTACGAAGTCGAGGAGAAGAACACAGGCAACTTCATGGTCGGCATCGGCGCTGGCTCGGTCGACTCCGTGTATGCATACGCCGAGGTGCAGCAGTCCAACTTCGACCTCTTCGCGCCGAACAAGTTCTTCCGCGGCGGCGGGCAGAAGGGCCGTGTCTTCGTGCAGGCCGGCCCGCGCATTCAGAGCTACGAGGCGAGCGTGACCGAGCCCCACTTCCTCGACCGCTACCTCGAGCTCACCGGCGAGGTCTATCGCCGCAACAGGTGGTATGACGACTACGACGTCATCCGCACAGGCGGCGGCGCGACTCTCGCCTATCCCGCGAAGGTCTGGAACCCGAGGCGCTTCTGGGATCCCGAGGCCGACAGGTACGTCTCGTTCGGCAAGTTCGGCGTACGTCTCGGCGGCGAATTCATCCAGATGGACGACGTTGAGAACAAATATTACGTGTACAAGGGCGTCGAGAAGAAGTGGCTCAAGGAAGAGGACCGCAAGTACGGCGACGCGGTCGAGGGTGTCGTCCGTCTCTTCTGGAGCCGCGACGACCGCGACAACTTCCGCGTGGCTACGCGCGGTTCGCGCTCGCAGGTCTATCTCGACATCGGCATGGGTGACAACGAATACTACAAGATCGGCATCAACCACCGCCACTACTTCTCGCCGTGGAAGGGCGTCGTCTCTGGCGATAGCTGGCTCAAGGAGCACGTGTTCATGGTCGGTCTTCGCGCCGAGACGATCGACGGCTTCGGTTCGAACGACTACGTGCCGATCTACAACCGTCTGTTCCTCGGCGGCCCGAAGTCGATACGCGGCATCGAGTACCGTTATGTCTCGCCCTACATCAAGAAGGCGAACAGCAGAAACGACTACATCCCGTGGGGCGGCCAGACGCTCTTCTGCATGAACTTCGAGTACACGGTGCCGATCGTGAAGATGATACGTGTCGCGGCGTTCTCCGACCTCGGCAGCGTCGGCGAGGACGACTTTGACTTCGACTTCAGCGACAACTTCGCGTGGACGGTCGGTCTTGGCGTACGGCTCGACATCCCGATGTTCCCGATCCGCCTCGACTTCGCGACGCCCATCGAGAAGCCCGACCACTGTGAGGAGGAGGTTTTCTCGTTCTCGGTCGGCTACGATTTCTAAGACACACCAACGGAGACAAGAAAATGAAGAAGATGATGCTTGGCATGATGGCGCTCTGCGCGGCAACCGCGTTCGGAGACATTAAGATCGGTACGGTCGACATGATGGTGCTCGTCCGCAACCACAAGAGCTACGACACCAACAAGAAGATGCTCCAGGATTCCGAGAAAGACTACCAGAAGGAACTCGACAGCATGAAGGCCGAGCTCGACGCGCTTCAGGACGAGGGCAAGAAGATCGCCGACCAGGCGAGGAACCCGATGATCTCTCAATCCCAGAAGGACAAGATCGAAAAGGAGCTCCTCGACATCCAGAACAAGTACGTCGCGGGGCAGCAGAAGCTTCGCACCCAGGCGATGAAGTCGCAGGAGAAGCTGCAGGAGTTCGAGGCCAGGCTCCTCAAGTCGACGACCGAGGACATCCGCGCAGTCGTGAACAAGTTCGCCGACGACAACGGCTACGATCTCATCATCGAGTCTACCGTCACCGCGTTCGCCAAGAAGTCGCTCGACGTCACCGACGGCATCCTCAAGGAGATGGGCATCGACCCCAAGTTTGCAAAGGGCAGGGAGAAGGATGAAGGCAAGTGAGCTCGCCAAGGTTCTCGGCGGCACGCTCGAGGGAGCGGACGTCGAGCTCTCGGCCTGCGGAGGGCTTGAAGAGGCCCGTCCGGGCGATTTGAGCTTCTGCAAGGACCCGAAGCACGTCAAGCTCGTCGAGTCCACCAAGGCGTCGGCTGTCCTGCTCCCGCCAGAATGGGACAAGGGTGCGCCGTGTTCCGTGATTCGCGTCGCAGACCCGAACCACGCCTGCATGGCGGCGGCAAAGATGTTCGCCCCGCCAGAGCCGGTGCGCGCTCCAGGCGTCCATCCAAGCGCCGTAGTCGACCCGTCCGTAAAGCTCGGGAAGGACGTGCACGTCGGGCCTTTCACCGTAATCGAGAAGGGCGCCGAAATCGGCGACGGCGCGGTTGTCGAGGCGCAGGTTTTCATCGGCGAGGGATGCAAGGTCGGCGCGGGGACGCACATCTATCCGCAGGTCACGCTTCGCGAGGGGACGATCGTCGGCGCAGACTGCATCATCCACTGCGGCGTTCGGCTTGGCGGCGACGGCTACGGCTTCAACAACGGCCGTCGCGAGGACGGCTCGGTGTTCATCGAGAAGATCCCCCAGCTCGGCATCGTCGAGATCGGCGATGGCGTGGAGATCGGCTCCAACACGACGATTGACCGTGCGCGCATCGGCCGTACCTACATCGGTCCGATGACGAAGATCGACAATCTCGTGCAGATAGGCCACAACGTCAAGGTCAAGGGATATTCTGGTCTTATTGCACAGTCCGGCGTCGCCGGCTCCACGGAGATCGGCTACGGCTGCCTCATCTGGGCGCAGGCGGGCATCTCCGGCCATATCAAGATCGCCGACGGCGTGCAGGTAGGCCCTCAAGCGGGCGTTCCGCAGTCGCTTGACGGGTCGCTCAAGTATGTCATCGGCGCTCCCGCGATGAGCATGAAGGATCTCGCGGCGATAACGCTCGCCCCGAAGATGATCCAGAAGCTGAAGGGCGAGGTCAAGGAACTAAAGGCGCAGCTCGCCGCGAAGTAAATGCCGCTCTACGTCTACGAGGCCGTTGAACCGGATAAGGGCTGCGCGAAATGCCGCGGCGGGTTTGAGATCTCGCAGTCGATAAAGGACGACAAGCTGACGGCTTGCCCCGATTGCGGGGCGAAGATCCAGCGCGTCATACAGGCGCCCGGCCTCGCTCACTCCAAGACCGATCTCCACTACCGCGCCAAGCGCGCGGGCTTCCATTCGCTCAAGCGCGTGAACAAGGGCGAATACGAGAAGATGTACTGAAAGGAGGGCGTGATGAAGATCTTTGCAGTTGCCATGATTGCCGTATGTCTGGCTTTTTCGTCCTTTGCCGAAGAAGAGGCGAGCGGCGAAACGGGCTGGTACACGGGCGCGGCGGCGCAACTTGTGCTGCCCCAGGGTGGCGCGCGCATGCACCGGCTTGGCGGCGGCGCGGCGCGTGTCGGCTATTACTTTACCGGCTCTCTCGCGTTAGAGGCCGAGGCAGCGTGGCTCGAGAACGTCGTAGGGCTTTCGGCGCGCGCACTCTGGCATCTCCACGGCTGGGAGGAGTTCAACATGCTCTTCGGCTACGAGCGCTTCGATCCGTTCCTGACGCTCGGCGCGCGCGGCTGGATACACGACGGGCAGGTCGGTCCGTCCGCCGGCTTGGGCGCGTTCTACTACCTCACTGACTCTTGGGCGCTGCGCTTTGACGCGGACGTGACGCTCGGGCTCGACACCTCTGTCGAAACTGTGTTCACGCTTTCCGCCGGCCTGCAGTATTCTTTCTAAACCTTCTCTGCGCTCACCCCTGCTAGGGCATCCGCTTCGCGGACAACCTTCGGTTGGGGGATACGCGCCTCTGCGTTAAAAAATATGAAAAATATTCGAGAGGAATGGTACGACAAGGACGCGAAGGTCGCGGTGACGATAGTCGACGTGACTGATGCGGCGCAGGCGCTCGCGCGCGGACACCTCTGCGGGCCGACGAGCGCGTACTTTCTCTCCAAGGCGCTTGCCGCCGCCGCTCTTCTCGGGAGCGAAATGTCAGAGGACGACGAAACGCTGATTCTCCAGATGAAGTGCAAGGGGCCGCTTGGCGGCTTCAACGTCGAATGCACTGCGGCTGGAACCCTGCGTGGCTACACGGAAAAGAAGATACTCGACGACTTCGACGGAATGGGCGTTCCCGACCCGAAGAAGGTTGTTGGCGAAAAGCAGCTGCAGGTTACGCGCTCAGTCCCGGGGAGAATACTCTCGCAGGGAATTTCCAACTCCTTGGACGGCTATCTCGCGGGCTCTCTTCAGCGCAAGGCCGTCATCTTCCTCGAAGCCGCCGTTAGCGACGACGTTGAAATCCTCGAGGCGCGCGGCGTCATGGTCGAGGAAATGCCTGACGCGAAGGATACAGGCGTTCTATCGGTTGATCTCGTCGGCAAGTCTCGCGCAGGCGCTCTCGCCGTTGCCTCGCGCAACGTCCTCGGGAAGCTTGGGCTAAAGAACGCCGAACTCCGCAAAACGACTCCACTCTCGTTCGCGTGCCGCTGCTCGCCCGACCGCGCGATCTCCATGCTTGCGGCGCTGTCGGACGAGGAACGCGCGGCGCTTCCGCCGACGATCGACATCACCTGCCACATGTGCGGCAGAACTTTCACAGTGCCGCGCTGACAATGGCGAATGTACCAGAGACTTCTACGACACTTTTGAGAAACGTCAGGGACGCGGAGCATCCGCGCTGGCCCGAGTTCGTTGCGAAGTACCGTCCGATGATGGAGGCATACCTCAATGCGCATTTTCCGACATTGGAGGCGGACGACGTAATCCAGGAGACTTTCGCCGCGCTATGCGGCATTCTGCCGAGCTACATCTACGATCCGGACGAGAAGGGGCACTTCCGCAACTACCTGACTGGCATCCTTCGCAACAAGGCGCGGCGTGCGCTCTGCAAGAGTGGTCGCCAGGCAGAGATAAACGATATGACCGGAGCTGGCTCTATGACCGCGCCGCAAAGCGTTGTTCAAGACGACGACCAATCCTGGCGCGAGGCCATCTTCGAAATCGCTATGCGTCGCTTTCTTTCCGATAAGGCCATCGCCGACCGCACAAAACGTATCTTCGAGCGCACCGCGCTGAACGGTGAATCGCCCGAATCGGTTGCCGCCTCGTTCAAGATGACGCGCCATGCCGTCGACCAGGCCAAGAGCCGTGCGATGACTCGCCTGCGCGAGCTCGTCAAGGAACTGGAGTCCGTCTATGGATGAGGATTCCATCTCGGCGATGTGCGCCGCGCACGGACCTGTCGCCTCCGCTTGTCGCTTTGCCGCTGGCACCGTCTTCGGCGACTGGCGTGTGACGGCGTTTATCGGGCGCGGCGGGAACGGCGAGGTATATTGCGCTGAGCACATTTCGCTCGGCACATCCGCCGCGCTCAAGGTGTTGGTGCGAGACGAGCCACGCACAAAGGAGCGCTTCTTGTGTGAGGCGAAGATGCTCTCGGAATTGAAGTCCAAGTCGTTTCCGCAATTCTATTCGTATGGCGAGGCGAACGGCGTGGCATATCTTGCGATGGAGCTGTTGGAGCCAGACGAACTTCCATCTGGCGACCGAAATGTCGCGCGCTTTCTTCTCTCGGTATGCGATGCCGTCGCCGAGCTTCATTCGCGAGGCTACATTCACCGCGACATAAAGCCCAGCAACATACTCTGGCGAAAAAGCACACCTGTCCTTGTTGATCTTGGCCTTGCAAAAAAACTCTCAGCAACTACCAATGCACCGACACTCCGCGCCTCTGCGTCTCTGCGTGAGACAACTCCGACCCTTGGTGGCGTCGGCACTCCCGGCTACGGAGCTCCCGAGCAGATGGAGCGCGGCGAGGCGACAGTTGCGTCCGACATCCATGCGCTTGGAGTCCTTGCCGATGCGTGCTTCCGTGGCAATCCGCCGCGCACGTGGGCGCGGATCATCCGCCGCGCCACGTCGTCCATTCCCGCGCATCGCTATCCGTCCGTAGTCGCATTCGCAAGAGCAATTCGCCGCAGGAATTTGTTGCTTGGGGTTTCGGCATTCGTTGCGGTGATAGCGTTGTCTGGGCTATGCTTGTCGTGTTTTTATAGCTGGTGGACTCAAAGTGGCAGGGAAGTGTGGCGATGGAGGGCGCTTTGCGATTATGGGGAGATTGTGAGTGTATCCAGGATATGTGAGCCATTAGACGAAAGCCATCCAAAATATCCAGGAAGCATTGTTCGGTATGTTACAAACCGGGTTGACGGTACGATTCTTAATCTTCCCAAGGACACGCTTTCGTTTGCAAAGCCGATTCTGCTCAAGCCAGGCGAATACCGCATCGTCGGGCCTGGTCGGCTTGACGCCGATCTCTCAGGACCGTCTAATGCAGTTGTCCGGTTGAGAGACTGCGTGTTGAACAATACGACATCCGTTCCATATCCGCAGAACGGCATTCATTATGTATTTGAGGGCGGGGCCTATCTCAATTTCGTGAACCTTGACAGGAACATTGAACACCGTCGATACATTCATTCGGATGGTAAGTCGCGCAATGCGCTTCGTTTCCGCGGGCCGACGACGTTCAAGGAATTAGACGAAGAGCAGGCGCGCGAATACGAGCGTATGCTTATGCGCGATCTTCAGTGAAAAATCCCCGCGTGAGATTTTGCCGCGCGGCGGCAGTATAGGGTAGAGGACAGGTCTGCCCATTCCACGGAAGAAGGCGCGGAGCCGCGACTTGCCTTTTGCGAATTTTTGCAGGCAGACGCCCACAAAAGGCTGAAGTTTTGCTATAATCCGCAATAGACAATTTAAGACTTTGCGTTCTGCGCATCGTTTTGGCTCAGGTGAAATGTAGGAAGTTTCAACTGTAAGAGCCGGAACGGAGTGGAGAATGCGCCCCTTGGGCGCGTCTTCTTTCCGTGGTTCTTACTGGGCATCCTACAGCCTCACCTGAACCGCGGCAGAGGATAGCGCCCTCTTTCTTTTGCCGCGAATGTAGGATGGGCAAAAGGAAAGAGCCTTGCAATGACAATGATAGACGTACTGAAATGGGATGCGGCACCGCGCGTCTTTGCGTATCGCTATCCTGATTGTCAGCTCAATTATAAGACGCAACTTATTGTGTCGGAGTCGCAGGAGGCGGTGCTGGTGAAGGAAGGCCTTTTCTATGGACCTATCCTTCCGGGGCGTCATACGCTGGAAACGAAAAACTTTCCGTTTCTTACGAAGATGGTGTCTGCACTTACTACGAACCGAAAGACGCCATACACGGCTGAGGTGTGGTTTCTTCAGAAGTCCGTACCGCTTGACTTGAAGTGGGGCACGTCTGATCCTGTCCTTGTTGAAGATCCAAAGTATCATATTGCACTGCCTGTAAGGGCATTCGGACAATACGGCATCATGATTTCAGATTCCTGTCGATTTCTGGCGCGGCTTATGGGGCGCCTCCCAGCGTTCACAGAGAAAACGCTATCAGGATATTTCAAGGGTGTAATCGTCACGCGCGTAAAGGATACTATTGCGTCCGTGATGACAGATGAAAGATGTTCGCTGCTTCAGGTCGGAACGAGGCTAAGTAACATATCGTCCGCACTTGAAAAGCGGCTGACAGAAGACCTATCCGACTATGGCGTTGAGTTGCGGCTCTTCATGGTCAACTCAATTTCGACCGATGATGCTGATACGTCGGTCATTCAGCTCAAGAAAGCGCTTGCCAAGAAAGCAGAGATGGACATCATTGGATATTCGTACGCGCAAGAGCGGTCGTTCGATGCACTGCAGGCCGCTGCGGGAAACGAGGGCAATGCGGGTGCAGTGATGGGGGCTGGCATGGGTTTGGGTATTGGCGTAGGCGTTGGTTCTCCTATGGGCAATGCGATGGCAACGATTGCCCAGAACATCAATCCCACAGGAGGGAAGCACTGCATAAACTGCGGTGCACAATTGCCGCCCTCTGCAAAGTTCTGTCCGGGATGTGGCGCAAAGACGGAATGCGAGGTGTAATGATGTCGTTCAATCAGAAGATGCTTTCGTTGCTGACCGTGTTTGCGGTTGGCATCACCGCCGCTGTCGCGTTTGTATTTTTTGAGCCGCCATATGAATGGAAGTTCTGGCTTGGCTTTTCGGCGCTTGGATTCTCGGAAATTCTATTTGGAGCATTCTGGGTTCAGCAGATTGCAAAGGCTGATTCCGTTTTGCCGATGTCGGTTGGCGTGTGGGGTCTGAACGCTGCCTATTTTGTCTTCGCTCTTGTTGCAACGATGCTTACAGCGTTGGGCGACAAGTTTTACATTCTTCTTCATGTGGTTGGATTCGCAGTATTCGTCATGGCACATCTCTTGTTCCGCATGGCCGAACATCATATTGAAGAGCAGTCCAAAGATGACGAACCCGAGCAGAAAATAGAAAGAGCAAAAGTGTCTTGGAGGTGAATATTTGACATCTGCATTCATAGCTGTCATTCTTTGGTATTTTCCTGGCTTTGGATCTGGGGAATTGCCAACAGTGGATAAGGAACGTTTGAAGACGTCCTTTTCTGCGGATCAGGTCGTATGCAAGCATTGGTGCTCATCATACGCAACATGGGAAGAATCAGTTGCCAAAGTAAACATTGCTTCGCAGAGCGTTGTTACAGAGATTCAATCGCTTAAACCAGATGAGCGCAAGGACATCGTGCTTATTGGGCACTCGTTGGGCGGAAGGGTCGTTGCTTACAGTCTGGCGAAACTTGGAGAGTTGGGGATTAGCATTCCGACCGCTGTGCTATTAGCGCCGGCAATATCTTCTGGCGATCAGTATGCCAGTAAATTGTGTCGAGGCTGTTCTTCAATCATATTAGTTGTTGGGGAGAATGATTTGGTTCTAAAATTGTTTTATCCGTTTGTTGCCAATGGTACATCCGCGATGGAGACGATTGATGATCTTGATGTCGAATCTAAATATTTGAGATACGTAGTTCCGGATCAATATGTATGGAAGCAAAATCAATTATTCCCAAGTCACAATGCCAGTGTGTATATTGGGTATCTTGTAATGCGTAGATGTGGTGACGATGTTTATGGAAGTCAAGACTTGGCGCACGTCAATGATCTTGGTCTGGAACGTTCAGTTGAGGCAGCGACAAAGTCACTTAACGTACAGTTTTCCATACTTGCATCAAATGTCTTATCAGCAGTCGATAAGACCGCGAGATCGTTGCAAACTCTAAACTGCAAATTCTCATTGAACAACGAGGATTCCTCAGGAGACGAAAAATGAAATGTGAATACTGCGACAATATGGTGCCAAAGGGTGCAACGCGCTGTCCGAGCTGCGGAGCGTCGGTCAGTGTTGATGTGCCAGAAACGCAAATTCCAGTTAGTGTACAAAAAGAATCAGAACGAACTGTATCGGAAACAAGCCCATTCATAGATCCATATGTGTATGTGGACAAGAAAAGTCGCGTCGTCTATGTGATTTTAGGAATAATGTTTGGAGAGATTGGGGTGCACAATTTCTATGCTGGATACATAGGCCGAGGCGTTGCACAATTGCTGATAACGATTTTGTCGTTCGGTCTACTATTTTGGGTGTCATGGCTTTGGGCTATTATAGAAATCTGCATTGTTAGGCAAGATGGGAGGTCAATTCCCTTTGAATAAGGATTTCCAGTTGCGCAACAGGAAACAACACTGTGTGACATGCTCTCTTTGCATAGTGTTGACATCATTGAGAGCAAGCAAGAAAGAAGGTAAAAATGAATACAACAGCAATCGCATGGTTCAATGCGAATCAATCAAAATTAGAGAGTTCGCAACGAGCTATTATCCAGAAGAAGTGCTCTGAAATGAGTGATGATAAGGCTATGATGCTTTCTCAGATCAAACTGAAGAGCCCGGTAGTTGCTTTTTTGGTATCGTTTTTTTTGGGATTTCTGGGGCTTGATCGGTTTTTGATTGGGGAAGTTGGAATGGGGCTCTTAAAGTTTTTTACATTTGGAGTATTTGGCATCTTGACAATCATTGACTGGTTTACAATCATGGGGAAAGTCCGCAAGCTTAATACGATAAAGGTACTTCCTTATTTGTAAATAAAAGCTTTGATCTAAATCTGCATCTTGCAGCACGGTGCTGTACGAGCCCATAACATCATTCTGTCAAGGGTGGTGTTATGGGGCTTGCGATAAACCACTGAAGATGCACTTCGCGAATCCTGTGTAAATTGTGCGAGCCGAAGCTGTTTTAATGCTGCGTGCGGATGCCAACGGCGTTGAACTGTGCGAGCCCCGGGAGCAATAGACGATCTGTATCGCAATGGTTTCCGGCGGATATAAGATTCGCACCATCCAGAGCTGTGTAAAAACGAAGTTGTTTTTATTCCGTAAGGCCCTTAAATGAGAAGAAGACATGAGATGCAAAACCTATCAGCAGTGGTGTATTGATACTCTTGTTCGCATATTGGGCGAACGGGAAAATTATCGAATAACACATGGAGACCAGGGATACAAGTATGTTCTAAAGGCTATTATATCGCATTACGCAAGTATGTATTATGTAGGGAAAGACGGTGCTTCAAAGCGACGAAATGGACTTTGTCGTAACCATCTAAATCTTTGGTGGGACCATCTAAATAAGAAAAACGCTCATTACTTTTTCACTTCATTGATTATGAGTAAGGAGGCACACAAGACTTATAATAAGTTCTTAAGGCCTGCTGAAAAGAGTTTCTCAGAACGAAAATGCGAATTAAAATGTAAGTTGCACATTGAGCATATAACGCCAACGGAATATATATATGATAAATTGGGAAACTTAGAGAAGATAAGTGAACCAGCGGTTAAGAGTGCTCTTGAACAAAACAGGATAATTCTTATAAAGAAAGATGAGGCTGCATATTTAGATGGTAAGGGATGTGTGTTTGATGATGCGGACTTGCAATTCCTTCAGGCACACTTCCCAAAATTGTGGCCACAATACCAGCAAGAGGCTAATCAAGTAATAGGTAAATCTCCTAAAAGCATAGGGTTTGGATTGTTGCGTATGGCGCGGCTCTATAATTCTGGAGTCCACTTTGTTTATGGGCGTAAAGGTGCAGATGTTGATATGTCAGAATGGATGAATTATTTAACTGACCATGACAATGTAATTAAAGAAACTTAAAGTTGTAAAGCAAAAGGGACGATTGATTTGGAAAGATATGTTGTTTAATGCGGGGACATCGGGGGTCGAGCGTTACGGGTATGCATATCTTGTGCATTCGCAGGTTCGTCTGGATGACCCTTCCCGGATATAGTTGATTGCCGGGAAGGACTTGCCCATAGCGCGTTCGAGGCGTCAACACACGACTGGGCGGCGGACGAGAAGGCGGTTTCGGGGGAAGAAGTGGAGATGATACCCGCAGAGGAGTTTTTCAAAGACGGGGAGTGATGTCCGCTCCAGGATGTATCGTCGAGCGTCACGAGCATCCACGAGGAGTTCGTCTAACGATTCGGTGGCTGTCCGATGCCCAATAGGTGGGCGGATTTTGGTATAATCTACGCCGATGAGACGTAGTATTACACTTGCGGCGGCGATGCTCGCCATGCTCACGGCGATTGCCGCCCCGTCGAAGAAGGGGGAGAAGGCGTCGCCTGCCAAGAACCGCGACGCCGATCGCTCTTCCGAGTTCCGCAACGGGACGATTACGAAGACGACTGCGGCGACTTTCAAGCCGGAGAGAACGACCCCCGTGCAGACAGGCGAGTTTCAGGTCGATCTAGTCATTATAACATTCCCCGACTGCATCCAGCCGCCGTCTGTCGAGGCCGTCAGGTCGGCGCTCAACTCGCTTGGTGGCTCCACAACGATAGCCGACTATTACAAGGACTATTCACAGGGCATCACGTGGCCTGTCCTCGACGTCTACCCGTCCACCTACATGGCGCCGCATCCTTTCGGCTACTACTGCCGGTGGAATACGTTTGGGAACCTGATCGGCTATGGCGGCGACGGCGGTGAACGCGCCCGCAAGCTTCGTGAAGACGCGCTCAAGTTCGTGCAGTCCAAAGGGCGCCCCAAGAAGAAGGGCGCGTATACGTGCTATGTCTACTGCAACACCGTGAACAAGGATCCGGAGCACCTTGAGCGCGTTCTCCGTCCGCTTTATCCGCCAAAGCCGTCGCCGGAAGCTCTGCAGAATGGGGCGATAGACAAGCTTCCGGGATACGACCCCAAGGTCATGTGGGCCGATCCGCTCTGGCCAAACTCCATTCCTCAGGTCGCGTATCCCGGTAACGGCCGCACGCTCGTCCATGAGCTCGGGCACTGCCTCGGCTCGCCTGACTACTACCACGCCTCCGAGGAGCACGACGGGCTCGAGGGTGCGCCGTGTTTGCCTTGGGATTACGGCCCCACGGGGCCTGCCTACTGCCGCTACATCCACCATGCGTTCGTTCCCGCTGCCGCCTATCCTAAGATCGAGAAGCCGGGCGAATACAAGCTCGCTCCCCGTTCCGCAAAGTTTCCGATGGGCAAGGGATCAGAGGGGCTTCCGCCGCTCGGGATCTTCGTGCCGTCGACGCACCCCAACTACCTCTTCTACCTCGAGTACTGCCACAACGAAAGGCCGCCCGTCGGAAACCCGTCGGCCGAGGGGCTTCTCGTCCATGTCATAAACGTCACGATGACTTCCCCGATGCTCGGGCCGCCAGACCTCTGCTACACTTACAGGAGCGGCGATCCCGACCACAAGGCGATTGGAGAGGGCGTTGCGTACCTGAGGCCGGGCGACAAGTTCGACGAGAAGAGCGATCCTGCGGCGATACTCCCGAATTTCCTCCCGGCGGGAATCGCGATATCTGACATAAAGACCGACGCATCAACGGGGACATGCACCTTCAAGCTCGAAATGCCAGAGCAAAAGTTCACGAAGCAGGAGCTTGACTTCGCGCTTCTCCCGCAGACGGAGCTCATTTCGCTCGACGCGCCCATGCCTACGTCGTTCCGCGCGAAGCTCAACGTCAAGTACAGGGGAGAGCCACTGCTGACGGAATATGGCTTCTGCTACGGGCTTAAGAAGGACCCGACCGAAAAGACGGGGAAGCTCTTTCCGCTCTACCACCGCGACCGATATGAAGGGCGCATAATCGACCTGAAGCCGGGTGTCACGAACTTTGTCCGTGCCTACGCCAGAAACGCGAACGGCATAAGGTACAGCAGCAACCAGAAGGGCATCGTCCTTCCCGCGGAGGCGACTGGCAAAGGCGATGTGACGCTTTTCTCCGATACCGACCATCTTCTTTCCACCTGGTACATACAGCAGTGGTATTTTGGGCTGAAGAACGACGTGTACAACTCGGCGAATCCGCTTTTTGCGCTGATGGCGATTGCGAACTACTACCGTGCGCTCCCTGGCACAGAGTCAGGCAAGGGAGATTTCGACATAACACGCGTCCACTCTAACCCGTCCGACTCGCGCCCGAAGTTCCGGCTTGCCGAAGTCGACCGGCTAAGGCGCGAGATGGAGGCGCTGATCAGGGAATCGGGGCTTGGCTTCCTCGACTTTGAGCAGGCGAAGGAGAGTGGCGACGGCAAGGGCAAGAAGAAGCCGTCGAAGCCGGCGCCTCGCACTACTGGAAAGAAGAAGGGCGGGCCTGACTACGGAAAGAACGCCGAGTGGGTCGCGAAATGCGCGGCGGCGCTCAAGATAAAGTCGCCCGAGACAGTGTTCTTCAACTGCCCGACCGAGGAGGCGCTGCTTGCGAAGAAGGATGAGATACGCCGCTGGATACTCCTCTCGCAGCCCGTCATGCTCGTTCGCCAGAGCCGTCCGCTCAGTGACGAAATCTCCCAGCGCTGGCCCTTGGACATAGCGATAATCGATGGGCTTGGCTTTGATTCAGAGACATTCCATGTCGTCTTCCCTGGCGGCAGCGACCGTGGCCGCAGGGAGCAAAAGGGCGGCTACATGAAACTCGGCGATCTTCTTTTCCGCACCTCCGACGCGATGCTCATGTTCTACCGCCCCGGCACCACCGAACCCGCGAAGAAAAAGCGGTAGCCGTCTCGGCTCTCATATCATGGCAACGTTGAGCTTATGCCGTGATGCGTTTCCCCCTTCTTCGCTGGAATGTGGTATAATTTCCCTGTGATGAAGAACAAATGCGGGAATGTCGGGCAGAAGGGGAAGACGCTGAAACGCCGCGTACGCGTCGAGATTGATCTCGGCGCATTGGTTAGGAACTACAGGAAAATCGTCACGCACGTCAAGCCGATGCGCGTCCTCTCCGTCCTCAAGGCGAACGCCTACGGGCTCGGCGTCGGAGCGTATGCGAAAGCGCTCGCTGAGGCGGGCTGCCACGAGTTTGGCGTCGCGGAGCCGTTCGAGGCGCTCGAACTTCTCGCAGTTTTGAAGCGCGGCGGATTTGCCGCGGACGTTCAGATTCTCTCGTCGATACTCCCAGACGAAATCGCGCCGATGGTGAAGGCGGGCGTCATACTCCCCATTACAGACATCGCGACGGCGAAGCTCATAAGCGAAGCCGCAAAGCGCGCGAAGAAGACGGCGCGAGTCCACTTCAAGCTCGACACCGGCATGGGCCGCCTCGGCATACTCGCGAAGGACGCGCTTGAGACGATACGCGCCGTGAGGAAGCTCCCGAACCTCGACTGCGAGGGAATCTTCTCGCACTGCCCGATGGCTTACGACCCGAAGGATCCGTTCACGAAGCGGCAGATAAAGCTCTTTAAGTCTATAGTCGCGTCGTGCGCGAAGGAGGGCATCTCGTTCCGCAAGGTCCACATGGCCGCGTCGGACGCGATCAACAACTTCCCCGAGACGGCGAAACCGCCGTTCACGATGGTGAGGACCGGCATCAACCTTCACGGCAGCTTCGACCCTAACGGGCGCAAGGCGTTGAATGTCGAGCCGGTTCTCTCCCTGAGGACGCGCGTCGCGCAGGTGCGCGAACTGCCCGCGGGCACGACGCTCGGCTATGGGCGCACCTGGTGCCTCGCGCAGCCGACGAAGGTCGCGACGATCTCGGCGGGCTACGCCGACGGCCTTCCGCTCGCGCTCACTAACCGCGGCCACGTCTTCATCGGTGGACGCCGTTGCAAGATAATAGGCCGTATTTCCATGGACTATACGACCGTCGACGTGTCGGATGTTCCTGGGGTGAAGGCGGGCGACGAGGTGGTCTGCTTCGGCTCTTGCGGGCGCGACTCGATAACGCCTGACGACTGGGCGATGCTGAAGGGAACGCACGCTTATGATATAATTTGTTCTCTCGGCTCGCGCGTCCAGCGCGTCGTGAAATGATTTAACGTCAAAAACCAAGGAGAAGAAAAATGAACTACGCAGAGGCCAAGAAGATGCTCGACAAGTGCGGACAGGGACATGTCCTCGCCTGGTGGAACAAGCTTTCGAAGAAGGGGCAGAACGCCCTCCTTGAACAGATCGGGAAGATAGACCCGAAGAGCTTGGCCTATTGCCAGAAGGCGCTTAAGGCCGGCACGACCGCAATCGACAACTCGAAGGGCAAGGCCCCGAAGGTCGCCGTCCTCAAGGGCAAGAAGCTCGCCGATGCCGTCGCGCTCGGAGAGAAGGAGCTAAAGGCGGGCCGCGTCGCCGCGCTCCTCGTCGCAGGCGGCCAGGGTTCGCGCCTCGGCTACGACGGCCCCAAGGGCTGCTACTCGATCGGTCCGATCACCGGCGCGCCGCTCTTCTTCTTCCACGCTCGCAAGATACTCGCGCGTACCATCCGCTACGGTCGCACGATTCCGTTCTACGTGATGACGAGCGAGGCCAACAACGAGGCGACGATCCGCTGCTTCGAGGAGAACGAATACTTCGGGCTCAACCCGAAGGACGTGTTCTTCTTCACGCAGGGCATGTGGCCCGGCATGACCAACGACGGCAAGATTATCATGGACGCGCCCGGACACATCTTCATGAGCCCCGACGGCCACGGCGGACTTCTCGCCGCGCTCAAGCGCTCTGGAGCCCTTGCCGACATGAAGAAGCGCGGCATCAAGTCTGTCTTCTTCTTCCAGGTCGACAATCCCCTCGTCGAGATCGCCGATCCTGCGTTCATCGGCTACCATGTCGCTAACAAGTCAGAGTATTCGCTCAAGCTCTGCGCGAAGCGCGACCCCTTTGAGAAGGTCGGCATGCCGATGCAGTTCGGCAAGTCCTTCCGCATGGTCGAATACACCGAGATGACGAAGGAGCAGTGCGTGCGCAAGGGCAAGGACGGCAAGCTCTACTTCCTCTACGGCTCGCCTGCGATCCACGTCTTCGACCGTGCGTTCCTCGAGCGCGAGGCCAGCAAGCCCATGCCGCTCCACCTCGCGTTCAAGAAGATTCCGTTTGTCGACGCGAAGGGCAAGGTCGTGAAGCCATCCGAGCCGAACGGCTACAAGTTCGAGAAGTTCATCTTCGACGTCCTCCCGAACGCGCGTCGCGCGGCGTTCCTCGCCTTCGACCAGAAGGACGAGTTCTCTCCCGTCAAGAACGCAGAGGGCGGCGACTCGCCCGCTACTTGCAAGGCCGACATGCAGGCGAAGTGGCGTCGCTGGCTCGCCGAGGCGGGCGTCGCGGTGAAGGACGGCGTTCCCGTCGAGATCGACCCCGCCTACGCGCTTGACGCGGCGGACATCAAGTCGTCCGGCATCGCCCTCGGCGCGGAGTGAGCGGGATGAATTTCGAGGACAACCTCAAGAAGCTCGAGCAGCTCGTCGCCAAGATGGAGTCGGGCGACATGAAGCTCGACGACATGATAAAGGCGTTCGAGGAGGGCCGCAAGCTCGTCGACACTTGCCAGAAGGACCTTGAGTCCATCAGGCAGCGCATCGAGAAGGTCACCAAGTCGGGCGCAGTCGAGGAAATGAAGGCATGAAGCAGATATACGTCCAGGCGCAGCCAGACCACATCGAGTCGCTTTCGAAGTCGGCTCCGATCGCGGCAGTTGAGGAGCTCGTGTGGAACGCGCTTGACGCAGACGCGCGCGAGGTCAAGGTAGATCTTATCACCAACCCGCTCGGCGCGGTAGAGGCGGTGCGCGTGTCGGACGACGGCACGGGAATCGACGCCGACAAGGCCGACGCGACCTTCGGCTCTCTCGGCGGTAGCTGGAAGCGCACTGCGACGCAGACGGAGTTTGGCGGGCGTCGGCTCCACGGGCGGCACGGACGCGGACGCTTCAAGGCGTTTGCGCTTGGAACGCACGTCGAGTGGCGCACCACGATTCGCAAGGAAGGCGGCGGGTTCAGGTCGTATGTGCTCTCTGGCGATCTTTCGACACCTGGAGTCTTCGACCTCGACGAGAGCGCGAAGCCAGGTCCCGCGACAGGCACCGAAGTGAACATCACCAATATCAAGGCGACGTGCGACTCTCTTCTGAACGCGGCGGAAACGGTGCAGACACTTGCGGCGAAGTTCGCGCTTTACCTTAAGAGCTATCCCGACGTCAGGATCTACTTCAACGGGCTCCCCGTGACCCCCGTCATCGTCCAGCGCCGCACGACCGACTACAAGCTGACGCTCGAAAATGGCGCGGAGGCGAAGCTCGAAGTCATCGAGTGGAAGCGCAAGTTCGTAGGCGCGGGGCGTCTCGTCTTCGCGGGTCCCGACGGCTTCCAGCTCCACGAGCAGTCCGCGCTTGTGCGCTCTGGCGGAATTCCCTACACGGCCTACCTCGTCTCGCCGCGCTTCCCCGCGCTCAACGCCGAGAACGCGCTTGTCATGGACGAGCTCAATCCAGAGGTAAGGATGTACATCGATGAGGCGAAGAAGGTGCTTAAGGCACACTTCGTCGCGCTCGGCGACGAGAAGAGCGAGTTTGAGCGCGAGTGGGAGGAGCGCATCGCCGCTCTCTCGAAGGAAGAGCGCAAGACGCTCTACATGATGCTCAAGAAATCCCTTAAGGCAAAATAGCCGCCATGCTCTACTACCTGTCGCAGTACCTCGTCCCGTATTGGGGGCCGTTCCGTCTTCTCCAGTCTCATGCACTCCTGCTCGCGGGCGGCACATTTGCCGCGGCACTTCTTGTGTGGCTCTTTTTGCCGCGGGTCTGGAACCGTCTGCCGCAGGACCATGGCAAGGCGATTCTAAAGGATATGGGCGGAATGCAGTCGCGCGGCAAGCCGACAGGCACAGGGCTCGCGGTGACGCTCATCTCCCTCCCCGTGATTATCCTCTTCGCGCCGCTCGCTTTCTGGGACCTGATGGCCGTGCTCGCGATGTACGGCGCGATGCTCTTTGGCTATCTCGACGACCGCGCGGCTGTTCCGTGGGGGGAACTCAAGAAGGGGCTTCTTGATGCAGTCGTCTCAGGCGCGATAGCGGTGTTTATCTTTCTCGGGCACTCCGATGTCATCGACGGCTCACATGTAATGGTGGCGTGGCTGCCGTTTGTGAAGGGTGCGACGATGATCGGCGACGTTGGCGTGTGGCTCATCCCCGGTTGGGCGTATGTTCCCGTAGCGGCGGCGATTCTCTGGTTCACGATGAACGCGACGAACTGCTCGGACGGCGTGGACGGTCTCGCGGGCACGCTTACCGTCATAACGCTCGCGATGCTCGCGGTGATTCTCTACATCGTCGTCGGCTATCGTCCCGTCGCGCACTACTTCTTGATTCCGGTCTACTCCGAGGCCGCGCGCTGGGCAATTGTCGTCATGATCGTCGCAGGTGCGTTTGGTGGGTATCTTTGGTACAACGCCGAGCCCTCGAAGGTGTTGATGGGCGACGCGGGGAGCCGATTCCTCGGGATTCTCGTCGCCACGGCGTCGTTGATGACGGGCAATCCGCTTCTCGTCCTCTTCCTTTCGCCAGTCGTTCTCGTCAACGGCGGCGGAGGGCTTGGGAAGCTCGTCCTTCTCCGCGTCGCGAAGCGGCTCGGGTTCCAGATCGGCGACGACAGCGTGATTCGCAAGGTGCGCTTCCCGCTGCACGACCACTGCAAGAAGAACCTCGGCTGGTCGAACGCCCAGGTCCTCATGCGCTTTGTCCTGCTGCAGCTCGCCCTCGTCCCAATCCTCCTCATGATCCTTATCAAGGTGAGGTAACTTTCGCAGGCGCATGCTCCTCGCACGCGTCGCCTTGACCCGACCTTCCGCTGCGGCGCGTTTTTCTTCGTAGCATCTGCGCTCGCCGATGTTCCATCGGCTCGCTTACCGTGTCCGCGGCAAAACCGCCGCGACCCAAGCAATGCCTCTCCAGGTTTTGCCGCGGTTTTTGCTTGTCTAAAGGGTCATTTCCCCGCCGCAAAAGTTTTTTACGATTTAAGATTAGATTTAAGATTCGTTTGGTAAAATGGTTGTGAACTCAGCGACATGTACTAAGCGCTCTAAAAGTTCTAACCACGTTGACATAAGGATTCGGTGATGGCGGATTGGTTATATATCGGCTACTGCACTGTAATGGCGATGTTCGCCGTTGCAGCTGCATATGCTGCCGGCTTTGGCCTCCGCGCACTTCGCCGTTTGCCGCGCTCGCTTCTGGTGGGCTTTGCCGCGGCCGCGATCGTCGCAACCCTTACCGCGCAGAAGACGAACAATGTGCCGCCGAACATGAATCAGCCACAGATGATGCAGGGGGGAGGTTCTTTTCAGACAGGATTTACAGGATTGACAGGATTGGTGGGGATTGGTAGTATTATGAATCTTGTGAATCCTGTCCAAACAACTATTGATGACATTATGCGCGGGTGGCGAGTGGAGAGCGTCACGACTAACGCGACGGTTTCGTATGCGATGCCTACGAACGCAGCGCTTGTCGGGAACTGGCACATCCACGGCGCTAGCTCGTCTTTTGGGAGCAATAGGATTGATTTTGGCAATTGGGCGTTCCCTCTCGGCACGAATGATGAGGCGTTTTCGTCGTTTTGGTATTTCATAGACGGTCGCATCCGCCCGGTGCCGCGCGATGCCGCGCACGAAATCTGCGCTGCTGGCGTTCCAATGTCTGCCGTTCCCGGCCAAAGTCGGTTGTGGCGGCTTGTCGGCGACGACGGTAGCCGCATCCTCACATGGGAAAACTTCTTCCTCGGCGGCGACACGAACAGCCCCGTCAATGCGCAGATCGTCCTTTCTCCCGACGGCGACTTCATGACGCGTTCCAACGAGGTCGAGACTGTCTGCCGCCGCATCAACCCCGACGATTGGGATGATGATGGAGTCCACAACGAGCGAGACTTGAATCCGACAAGTTACGAAGGAGATTTCTTTGGAGTGGCAAACGGCTTGCCGCCAAACGCGAATCCTGACGCCTATTACTGGCTTGATCTTTCGGTGACGGGGCTTCTCGGCGTTGCGACAATCCGCGTCACTTGCGACGGAGCGAGCGACCTTGGCGACCACTTGATAATCGCCCGCACGAATGATGTCTGCCACGTCCCGCTTCTCGCTGGCGCGACATACGCAGTCGATAGTAACTTGTCGATTGACTATTCAGCCGTGTCGAGCGAATACGTGGAGATCGTGACGAACGCCGAGAATCGCCTAACCGTTTCCTTGCCTTTGCAACTTACATTTGAGCGAGTTCAGATGCGCGGCGGTTCCGACATCTATGTCGCACACACTTCGCCAGTCGATGTCGTCCCGAGAATCCTCAACATCGCTGGCGGTTGTTGCTCGTGCGTCACAAACGAGATCGGTTTCTCGTGGGGTTGCTCCCTGCAATGTCTTTGCGGCGGTTCGGAACATTCGCTTTCTGGTGCCGCAAAATGGGAAGGGTATTCGTATCCGTTCTCCTGGTGGGGGAGATGCCATTGCTATTACGAAGACCGGGCGGCCATTGACGAGATTGAAAGTCGCGGCGTCAGTCTTGAGATACTGGACGCTTCTGGCAACGCCATTGAATGGAAATATCCTGTGCTTGTCGGGGAGCCGGTCATCGTTAAGGTGACTGCCGGCGGTTCTGAAATGACAGTCTCCGACTTTGTAGGGCTCTTCGGCGGGAGAATCCGGCTCAAGGCGTATTATGTCGATTTTGACGGAGCACACGACATAGCTGGCGCGGCGATTCCCATAAGCGCAGCAACTACGACTTTACGGGGGCAGAATGTCTTTCATGTGTTGGTTGCGGCCTGCTGGCTCCAGTCGAACGGCATCGTCCGCAATGCCGATGACGGTGTTCTTTCTAAGACATCAATTGACATGTCTGATGTGGCAATCGGCGACAGCAACCGCCAGGACAGCGATATTTTCGATGCAGGCATTGCGGGTCGTCTTTATGGGCGAGCGCGAGGAGATGAGAATGGGAATGTTAGTGCATCAATTCCAGAGGGAAGCCTAAATTTGAAGACGTTTCAGGCAGGAGGAACTGGTATAATGATTGCCACATGTGGCTCGGCTTCGTCTGATAAATGCCAAGTCCAGCAGCAGGCGGATATAATATTTTATTCTGGACATGGTGGTCATGAGAACGCAATGCTAGTTGGTGGCGTTCATCCTTCTCTGCTGAATTCCTATTGGACTAACGTTAATGCTGTAGTTTTGTTTGGATGTGCGGTGCTGGACATTTCAAATTATAGGCAACAGTCATTCGGCTGGAAAACGAGTTTGCGGTGGAGGACACACGGGGGTGCGAACTCGCCTGGTGAGGCATGGGAGTCACTCGATGTTGGGATCCTGTTAGGATTTGCATGGACGGCTCCTCTTGATGGTGTGGGAGGGGTTGATGTGGTCCAAAGCTTTGTGTCATCAGTATCTTCCGGGAGTGGACTCATCGAGGCTTGGCGCGATGCTACTGATTCGGGCGCCGCGCGAAATGCGTGTGCGATTGACAAAACGGTCGTGCCACATGTATACTGGTTTTGGGACGAACAATCCGGCGTTCCAATATGGACTAATGCGGTGAAGACTGCGGAAGGGTGGGAAAGACGATGAAAAACATAATTACAGTTGCAGCGCTTGTTTTGTCATGTAGACTGGCGTTAGGAGATTCGATCTCCAACTTGTCGCAAATAGTTGGGAGGGATATTACACAAGAAGTGTGCCTGTCGATGCCTGTTGGACACGACTTTGCGAATTGGGAGACAACGACGCTTGCGGTGCTACGATCCATTCGCACTGGCGATGTGACAAATTTTGTCGCTAATGCTACGGCTGGAATGTTGGACAGGGAATTTGAGGTTATCCTGACTAATGGCATCCCTGCGGCTTTCTCGCTTGCTTTCTCCCAAACGTCCGCTGAGTTCTTGCGCTATCGCGTAACCTCGTATGACATCACTACTAACACGACAGAATCAGTCTGCGTGAACATAAACGTGATGTTGGGGCGCGGAACTTCGACGAATGATATTCAAGAGATATTCAACTTTTCCTTGTTAAAGACCAATGAAGTTTGGAAGGTGGATGGCCTTTGAGGGTTTCAACAGGGGCGGGCGCGCCGGATTTGCCGCGGTTTTTGCTTGTCTAAGGGGTCATTTTCCTGCCGCAAAAGTTTTTTACGATTTAAGGTTAGATTTAAGATTCGTTTGGTAAAATGGTTGGGAACTCAGCGATGGACACTAAAAGTCTTAGCCGCGAGGAACATGTAGAACGGGTTGATTTATGGAAGAAAGTCGAAAGGTTTATAGCTGGCTGGTCCGCGACGGAAATGCCGCGGTAGGGTGTTCGTCCATGTGGGCTGACACCATGGGAGAAGAATGCTACTGTGGCAATCAAGTCTGATCCTGTTGTCCAGTCAAACCAAATCCTTGAAGTGAGTTTGAATGGAAAATGCTATAATATGCGCCGTGAAAGATAGCGCTGAATGAATGCAGGCGAAAACCAGATTGTCGCATATCAGCCGAACGAGTTCGTCCGGTTGGACATGCGCGCCGAAATCATCCCCGGACTTCTCGACTCAATTCGCAAGACGACATCGGAACATTGCGAGTACGGCAAGCGCAGTGCCCCTCGAAACGCGAAAATGGCATGCTGGGCATAGATTTAGTAATGGAGAGTAATATGGAGAACCAAGAGAATAAAGTTGAAAAGAACGGGCTACCATTGTCCGATCCATTGAGCAGTCCCAAGAAATGGGCGGTCGGACTGATCGTTGGTATCATGATTGTGATGATGCTATTGACATTTGCTGTGTTTCATTGGCTCTATTCGGAATATTTTAAATTTTCAACCAATAAAGCTATCTGTGTTCAGGAGCTTGCAGACATTAAAGCAAGATGTTCAGAAGCGGAGCGCGAGAGCAAGAGTCGTATGGCTGCTGCCGAAGAGGACTTTGCCAGCAAGCGAAGAACTATTGAAGAAGAACATAAAAACCGAAGCAAGGAGTTGGACGAAGAGTTGGCAAGAAAGAAACAAGATTTTGCTTCCCTCATAAAGGGGTTCAAGGAGCGGTATGATTCAACAACAAATGATTTGGCCATTGCCATTCAATCGCAAAAGACAGAGTTACAGAGTCTGTCAGCGAAGAAAGATTCATTGCTGGATGTAGGGCGGCAGTACGAAACTGTAAGCAATGCATTGATTCGTGCGACAGAAGCTCGTGATACTGCTCTTCGATTAGAACGCGAAGCGCAAGATAACTTCAATGAGTGGAATGCCAAGATTGGTAGCGTAAAAGCGCAGTTGGGACAATTAGAGAGCAAGAAAGCAAGCCTCATGCAAGAACTGTCGGAACTCGAATCTTCAACAAACAATGCAGCGCTTAAAATGTCAATTCTGTCAAGAAAAGTGAGGGATGCCAATGCCGAATTGCTAACCGTTTCAAACTCAATTGTATCTGCGGCTACCGAACTGACAAGTCTGCGTTCTTCAATATTCAAGGTGAATGAAGAAGCCAAAATCGCTAACAAGGGTCGGGATGCCGCCGAAAAGGACAGGAAAGAAGCTGAGACGGCACGGGATAAGGCGCGGAACGAATATACACTTGCAAAGCGTTCGGAAGAAAAAGCAAAAGCTGAATCGGACGATGCGATCAAGGCTGCAAAAGATGCCGCAACAAAATTGGAGCGTGTGAAAGGCGAAATTGCGACACAAGCAGCAACGATACAATCTGCCAGAATTGAACTGCAAAGCATTTCCAACAAAATCGATCTTGCGAATGTTCGTTTGCGTGAAGTGAATGATCAAATCGTAAAAGCTGAACAAACACGGAAATCGGCAGAAACATTGGCTGCGCAAAGCGGTGCCGCCAAGGATTTAGCCATTGACGCGAAAAGAGAAGCTGAGTCCAAGCGTGACAAGGCAATTGCAGAACTGGAATTGGCAGAAAAACGACTTAAAGAACGTAAGCCAGAGCTTGAGGCACAAATTCGAGAGCTGGAACAACGATTGGATGCGATCAAGGCGGAATTCAAAAATGGTAATAGTTCTGTTGGGGACAAGGATAATACCAAAGGCATGAATAAGGAAGGTGGTGCAGAATGATCGCGTACATATTTGCAATGTTGCCGATAAATCCTTTTATTGTTTATGTGGTAGGAATGTCGTTGATAGTTGTTCTTGCCGTCATTTTCCTTTTGTCGCTTCGTTATTACATCAGAGCAAAGGATTTGGCACCGTACCTCCATAAGGTTGAAGAATTGACGGCAAAAATTTCCGAACTAAATGGAAAAATTGAGGATGCCGATAAAGTGTTAAAGGATAAGCTGGCAGAGGTTACGCATGCCGAACGTCTTATACAGCAGGGAAAAGATGCCGAAGAATGGCTGAAGAATTCGAAAGAAGAGATAGAGGCAACTCAGAAAAATCTTGAAAGTGTCCGAACTTCTATTGAAGCGGAAAAGGTTCACAAGGAAGATCTGGACAGGCAGATTTCTGAACGGCAACAACAATTAGTTGAACTTGAAAAGAAAGCTGTGGAGGCAGAGAAGTCAATTGAGGACTTACGCAAGGAGAACGGCGAGCTGACAGGCCAAGTCCCGCGTCTCCGCTCAGAAAAAGCCGAAATAGAAAAGGAAATAGAAACGGCCAAGGCGGAAAAGGAAAAACTTGAAACGGAGCGGCGAGAACTTTCCGAAAAGGCCGCAGAAGCAAAAGGCGAACTTGAAAGACTGAACGGACAAATCGCCTCAAAGAAAGACGAGCTCGAGCGTATTACCGGAGAAGTCGGTAAGATGCGAGGCGAAGTCTCTGCCCTGAAGGGCGAGGCTAATGTTGCCCGTGAGGTTATTGCTGAATTGGCGAATCGACGCAAGGAGCAGGCTGAAAAGTGGAAGAACCTTGATACTCCAGTTGTGAACGAAGCCGCTCTCCGTAAGGCCGACGAGACGGTTGACGAAAAGGAGTGGCTCGAAGATTTCACAAATAGCCTTGAACCTCACGGATTCGTCTTCGACGAGCGGGCCATTCGCGCCTTCCACACGGGTCTCAAATGCGCAACGCACACGCCCCTTGTCGTTCTGGCGGGCATATCGGGAACAGGCAAGAGCCTTTTGCCGGAACTCTACTCGGCGGCCCTCGGCGCGAACTTTCTTTCCGTCCCCGTGCAGCCCCGATGGGACAGCCCGCAGGACCTTTTCGGCTTCTACAACTACATGGAAGGTCGCTACAAGGCAACGGAACTGGCGCGTCTTCTCTGGCAATTCGATATCTACAACAACCCTGCAGCTGGGGAGAAGTGGAAGAGTGGCGGATTGCCGCTTAACTTGGTCTTGCTCGACGAAATGAACATCGCTCGCGTTGAATACTACTTCTCCGACCTCCTGAGCAAGTTGGAGACGAGAAAAGGAATCGATGTTGCAGATGATGGGGAACGCAGAAAGGCGGAAATCGAGTTGGAATGCAATGCTGCGGACGATGCAAAGGCAATGCGCCGCCTCTTCGTTTCGCCGCATACGCTTTTTGTTGGGACGATGAACGAGGACGAAAGTACCCAGATGCTTTCCGACAAGGTAATCGACCGATCAAATGTCTTGCGTTTCGGGTTGCCCAAAGTAATGATTGATCCTGATGGAACGAACAGAAAGCAACCTGATAAAGGCTCGTTTATGAAGTTCTGGGCTGACAAGAAGCGCATTGCCGTTGCCGACTGGGATAAGTGGTGCCGACCGATTGAGGCGAAAAATAATAGCGAAGAATTGTCATTCCTTCGCGACACCGTTCTTCCTGTATTACTGGCAATGAATGAAGTAGACCGCGCATACGGCATCCGAGTTGATGATGCAATGAAGATGTATGTACTGAACTATCCCGGCGACTATAGAAGTGCGGTGGCAGATCAGATTGAGATGAAGATTCTACCTAAGTTAAATGGTTTAGAATTTCAGAACCCGAAATTTGATGGCATAAAGCGTGCGATGACTGAGGCAATAGATAAGACAAATGACAACGACTTGATAAGGGCATTCGAAGCTTCCTGCAAGGAAGATGCAACCTTCTTTAAGTGGCGCGGCGTTATGCGATGACGGAGACGGCTCATAGATTTCCGTTTCGCGAGTACCTCCGTCTTCAGGACGCGATGGTCGGAAAGCCGCCGCAGGATGATGAATACGACGATTTCATCCTGAAAGTCTGGGAGTTCTTTGACCTTCGCGCCCGTGCTGAGGACTATTTTCAAGTTCATCCGTATGTGGCAAAGAGCGCACAGGGGGCGCTGCCGCTTCCTTGGCGTGAAATCAAGTCTGCGTTTGAAAAGTCGGGGCCGCCAGAAACCGTATTGACGCTTGTCGCTAAGAGGCATTATGGGACGATAGATGCCATTGTCGGAAACATTCGCAAGGTGCTTGCGCGAGAGCGGAGCAAGGTGCCGATCGGGCGTGTCCAGCAAATTGATTCGCACTGTTTGCGGTGGCTCACCCGCCAACCTGGCTACTCGCCAATCGAGAAAGCGGGGGCGAGGCAGGAGATTCTGGGAGTCGTGCGACGCGAAAATTTCGACACGCTTGAAAACCGGGTACTGAAGGATTTCCTACGGCGCTGTCTTGCTTTGTCATCTGTGTATTTGCGAAAGAATGATAAGGTAGAATGGGGGAAAGAAGCGACAATCATCGCGGTTAGGCGCCTCAAGGCACTGTGTATCGGAGCGCTGGAACAGCCGGAGTTTGAGAAGGTCAAGGCCGTATCAGAACTTCCGCAGCCTAATTATGTTCTACAGCAAGATCGGCTCTACTCACGGATATGGGGTGAATATCTCAAGATTCTTCGTGAAGAGGATGTCGCCGAACGATTGTGGAATCGACGTGGTGATGTTGCCAATCTTTATGACAAACTGCATGATGGAGTACCCATCCATTGCTCTCCTTATGCCAAATATGATACCTATGTCTGGTTCAATCAACTTGATGGGCGCAATTCCATAGTTGAAGGTCAGATATGGGATAACGAACTTCTTGCAATACCTATCGAAGAACCAGAGGTAGAGAAAGAAGATGTTGTTATCATCGATCCGACTTTCCCTTGGGATAATAGGAACATCCTGATTTGTCCTAACGACCATCCGAACGCACGCCCCTTTATACAGAATCCCCACAAACCAAGCAAGGAGCCAGGAAAGCCACTTCGCCTTGAACAAATCCTTGAAAACAGGGATGCCGCGCATCTTGCGGATTATTTTTCGTATTTGCACGGAATTCTCGGAGGGAAAAGATGGGTTGTACTGGTTCCTGACCATTGGGATGCCACTTGGCTTGAGAAAGTCATTCGCGCAAGACCACCCAGACTTGCCGCGCGCTATGATATGTTTCTGCTTTGGCGCAGCGTAGCGGCGGCAATTGGTTATCAGATTGAACAACGACAACTGTCAATAGGTGAATCATTGCTAGTCGAGGACGGATATTGCCAAGATAAGTTCAACGCAATTTCAATTCGTTTCATGGATGACGGTAATGGAAGTGTAATACCTCAACGTGCATCTTTGCGGCTTCATGGAGAAAACGCCGATAGTGGAGATGTGAGATTTCTTGTTGGACGCGGTAGAGGTGACAGGGCTGGGTTAGCAAAGTTGAACCGTCCCAAATCCTATGGTTGGCGAGTTGGTCATCTCTGTGGTGGCGATGGTTTATTAATAGTAGGAGCAAAGGAATGTTTGCGGAGAATTACATCTGGCGTAACTCCATATTTTGACGAACTTGATGCGATTTCGTTGGTAGTTGTTGACAGTAATGAAAATGTCAGTTTTAAGTCACTTGTAGAACATAAAGAATGTAGTCCGGGCGGGCAGAAATATGTAGGCAGGCAGACCGCAGGAACCTTGCATGGCGGATCGAAGAAGCTATTGTTGTATCTTGCCGAAGGAGAAATTCGCGATGACATAAAGCTTAAAGAATGGACAGTGGATTTTGATGTCGCAACAAAAGATGATGCTGAGATAATGTGCCAGGCAGAGATTACGCCAGGGCAAGGGTTAGCAGTAGCATGTTTCTTTGCTCCGTTCCTTGAGCGTCCAAAGTTAGTTGACATAGGTTCGGCGGTGCCATCTGACATGACACGAATACGTATTGAACGCGAACTAAAACGCCATTTTCCCCCAGTAATGCCTTGGGTGGAATCATGTTATACACTATGGGATAAGGGAACGCCAAAGAGGGTTAGGGGCGTTTTGCGAACGGCATCAGACTATGTAAAACACTACTTGGCTTCAGGCGAAATTCCTGATGCGGGAGCATTTGCGTTGGCCCAGCCGTATTGGGGAGATGTGGGCGAGAACAAGTTTAGGCGATTCGGCGAAGTTCGCAATTTTAACGATGCTGAAAATTCGCCCATCGACAAATTCAAAAGAGAGAATGTTTTTGGTAATGATAAGAATCATAGATATCCTATCCAAGACCCCAAGCTTTGGCAAAGACTATTTGCTCAATTGATGGAGGATTATAGGAGAGGTCGCCGTGTTCTTCGTTTAATTGCTTGGACATATCAGTTTGATAGTGGATATTTTGAGGAGATAAGAGAGGAACTTTCTCGTCGATATGTAATTGATGGCGGCAAGTTGAAACCGGAAGAAATAACTTTTTGCTCCAATAATTTTAGTGCGACTGACAAGAGGGCAGAAGCAATAATGAGTGAAGTGCTGAAAAGAATCTCGAATCATAAATATGACTTGGACGAACTTAGGCTTGCATATAATCTTATGCAATTTAATAAGGATGTATTGCGCGATGTCCCATCCTCTCTGTGCCTATCTGCTTTGATGGCATTATTTCTTGATTTTAATGAGGATCTATTTTTCGAGAGTACTTTGTTTGGACGAAAGCTAAAATTGCCACGACTACAGTGTGCTGCAGTGGCAAGTGGCTATCTTCGCTGTATGCTTTTCGTCCTTCACAAACGGCGTTATGATTCTGAATTCTTCACGCATGAATGTGAGTGGCATCCGAAGGGGCTGCTTGCAAAGTCGCTAATGTTCATCTCGGCCAATCAAGAAAACACACGGAAATCTTTGATAGAATATGTCAACGGGCGCGGAACCTTGGAAGGAATTCCATGCAACTAACTAGGAGTGTGATAGCATGAAAAGAGAAACGCAGAATGTCGAGTTCAAGCAGTCGTGGCACGACGAGTACTTGAAATGGATTTGTGGCTTTGCCAATGCGCAGGGCGGCAAGTTGATTATCGGCGTGGATGATTCCGGCAAAGCCGTCGGCATTGCAAATGCCAAGAAACTGATGGAGGATATCCCGAACAAGATCGTCTCGCTCCTTGGCATAGTAGCGAACGTCAATCTCGTAGTGCGTGATGGACGTGACACGATAGAGATTGATGTTTCGCCAAGTAGTGTCCCTATCTCCTATCATGGGATTTACCATTATCGTAGTGGAACTACACATCAGGAATTGACGGGCATCGCACTGCAGCAGTTCATTCTGAAGAAGTTGGGGCGTACATGGGATGATTTCGTGTGTGATGGGGCAAGATTATCCGACATTGATCCTGCCGCCATCAGGTACTTTCTTCATAAAGCCGGAGATGCGCAGCGTCTTGAAGTTGTAAAGGGTCAGCATCGCGTTTCGGACGTACTGACAAATCTTGGTCTCGTGGATGGCGATGGGAATCTCAAAAATGCCGCCGTGTTGCTTTTCGCAAAGAATCCGCAAAAGTTCTTCCCCGGCGTGGAGTTCAGAATCGGGCGATTCCATCAAGACGAGTCTGACTTGATCATACAGGATTCCATTGCCGGTAACATCATCCAGATGACGGACAAGGTCATTGAGGTGTTGCGAGCGAAATACCTTGTGTCTCCAATTCATTACGAAGGGCTTCAGCGAATTGAACCGCTTGAAATTCCGGAAGTGGCTTTACGCGAGGCAATCTTCAATAGCATAATACACAAGGATTACACAGGGCCGCATATCCAGATGAAAGTCTATGATGACCGAATCACGATCTGGAACGATGGAATGTTGCCAGATGGCATTACCGTTGAATCATTAATGAAAGAGCACGCCTCTCGACCGCGCAACAAGAATATCGCAGCCGTATTCTATCGTGCCGGGTTCATCGAATCTTGGGGCCGTGGCATAAGGAAGATGTGCAAGGCGTTCCTGGAAGCAGGTTTGCCGCCGCCAAAGTTTGATGAAATCTCAAATGGTACGCGAATAACAATAGAACGAACTGCGGCAAAAAACATCGTGCAGGTAAGAAACCTTGGCTCGTTAAATGGCGAGTTAAAATCAAATGACCCATTAAATGACCCATTAAATGACCCGTTAAAAGCAGAGGTTCTACGCTTGATTGGAGAGTGCCCAGGCGTTAACCGTACACGCCTCGCCTTAAAAACGGGCAGAAACGTTGAAGCTGTGAAACGTGCGATTGCAGCGCTTGTCGCAATGAAAAGAATAGAACGCAGGGGCAGTAAGAAAACAGGTGGTTACCACCTCGTGACGGAGGTTGAAAGTTGACCGAACCTTGGACCAGATTTCGGAACCTGTGTCGATACTACGCTGACTGCGTGAAGTATTCGGAACAGAGCCAAGAGTATCTTTTCCCGAATCAGTTGGGTGTTTCTTTCATGATGCCAAGGTTGCCATACAATTGGCATCTTGCTGATGACGAATTTGTCGTTGCAACATCGCCTGATGATGTATTCGTCCGTTCCAATTTGCTCAAGGCTTCCGATGAGGAAGAGTTGTTTTTAGGGTATCCGCTCAATTCGTTCATTTCGCCAGATGGTTTTGAATGCATATGCCCAATTATGATGTTCCCCGTTTCGATTGCGGTGCAAGGTCAGGGTTTCACGACTGGAATGAGGATGAAGGTCGACAGACAGGGCATATCGATAAATCAGGATTGGATTGAATACCACATACCCAAATCGGACAAGACGGCCTTTCAACGCGCCTGCGAACAGGCGAACGATGAATTGGGCTGTGTCGATGTTGAGTTGGTGCTGAATTACATCTCGCGGCACTTTGGCATAAAGGGATTCTCTCCAAACACATTGGATTTTTCCATCCGCCATTCGCAATCCGAGAAAGGGCTTCTAAATACGGCGGTCCTGTTTGTCGGCAACAAAACGACATATACAAAGAACCTTCTTGCTGAACTTCGGCGCATAAGCGATGAGCCGGATTCTGTTCTTGACAAGACAGCCCTTGCCTACGTGTTCAGGGAGCCGCCTTTGCCGAACAACATGATTCATGGAGGGGACATTGATGAAAAGCGAATCCCTGTTTCGTTCACCAAGCGCAGAATGAATGCTGGACAATTTTCTGCCGTTGAAAAAGCGCTGAATTGCCCAGTCGTGAAGGTTGTTGGCCCACCTGGCACGGGCAAGTCATTCATGGCTGTTAATCTTATCGCCAATGAAGTCTTAAATGGTGGTAGCGTTCTCTTCACGAGCAAAAACCATAAAGCGATCCATGCTATATATGACAAGACGCCAGATGCCATCGAAGATTCCGATTTCCCTCTTGTCTCTTTTTGCACTACTCCCGATAATCCGACAAATGCAGACTGGCAGAAGTCTCAGCAGGTGGTGGATGAGCGAGTGGACAAGGCGCAATTGCGGCTGAGCGGACAGTCTCGTTTTCCTGATGTGAAAATGGAGTCACCTTGGCTGTCAAGGCTGGATGTTGCGCTATCTCAATACAGAGATGCAGAATCTCACGTGGATCGATATCAACATTTGCGTGACACAATCTCTAGCTTTGAAAGGCTGCTGTCCGAGATAAATGAGCATATCACGAATATTCGCGTTGGGCGGATGAGTGATGAGGAAGTCATAAGATTGCTCGAAAAGGTTAATGTTGCTTTACACGACCGCAGAAAAGGAGGTTTTTTTAATCGTCTGATTGAAATGTTAGGGCGAATCTTTGGACGTGGGCCTTTATGCAATGATATCATTCGTGAACAGCTTTCAGAGATTGCTCCGTCATTGGCAATCGCATTTCTGTCGCACAAGACACTTTGCAAAGAAACGCAAAGGTTATTGGATGTTTTTAGATGCAAGACAATGATTGGAAGGCTTGAAGAATCTGAGATATTTGCCTTGAAGCAAGAAGAGTCTGCGTTAAGTTATTCAAATTTGAAAGCCTCAGTTAAGGCGTCATTACATGATGCGGAATCTGTCGTACAACGCGCTTATGTTGAACAAATACTGAAATCAGTTTTATCGATAGATGATACCTCATCCATAGTTGCCAAATGTAAGGATGAGGCAGCAGCCATAGTACGTGCAAACTCCTTGCCGTTTCTGTCGGCGATCGACAAGGGGGACAAGTATGATGCCGCATTAGCCAGTTTTCAGACGTACCTCAAGATATTTCCAGCATGGGCGGCGACAATGCTTTCGCTGAAGAGGGCGGCACCGTGTCTTCCCGGTGTGTTTTCGCTTGCAGTAATTGACGAGGCTTCACAATGTGACATCCCACCGATGATACCCGTGCTCTACAGGTCACAACGTATTGCAATTGTAGGAGACCCCAGCCAATTCCCGCCGGTTATCACGTTGAAGAGAAACCGAGACTTGGCATTTCGCCGCAAGTGGCGCGTGGATGGCCATGAATATAGGCGATTTGCGTACGGTGAAAACAGTGCTTTTGGAGTTTGCCCTCAAAAGGCGGTTCTTCTGAACGAACATTTCAGGTGTGCAGATGGCATAGCGGAATACTTTAATGACGAATTTTATGATGGAGACTTGTCCCTCTGCTGTGAAACTGGTAGGACTGGACAATCGGCGGTTGGTGGCATAAAACCAGGGATGGTTTGGATGGATGCAAATGGTGGCGATGATGCAGAGACAGAGGCGGCAATCAGTTACCTTAAAGAGCTGAAGCGTAATGGTTTTCAGGGTACTATTGGAGTGATAAGTCCGTTGCGAAATCTTGCAAACAGATTAAAGACAGCCGCAGCGGATTGCAAGTCGCTATTGCCAAATCAATTGGATATCAGTTCTCAGATAAATACGGCCAACGGCTTTCAAGGCGGCGAATGTGATGTGATCTTGTTTTTGCTTGGGATGAATGGAGACCGTAAGCATGGTGAAGAATGGTATATAACTTCGGCGGAGAATAAATACATATACAATGTGAGCGTTTCAAGGGCAAAGTATCTTTTTGTCGCCTTTGGTGACAGGAGGCGCGTTGCGACCTGTGGTCTACCATACATTCAAAGGTTGATTCCGGAAGAAAGAAGTCCACGTAAGGTTTCAATTGGTCCGGGAGAAGAGAGATTGCGTCAGGCGCTTGAACGCGCAAGCATAAAGACTGAAACTCAGTATCCCGTTGCTGGACGTTATCTTGACTTGGCGATTCCTGAGCTTAAGATAGACATTGAAGTTGATGGTCAGGCGTGGCACATGGATCGTAATGGATGTCGCAAGGCAGATGATATACACCGTGATATATTATTGGAAACTCTCGGATGGCATGTGGTTCGATTCTGGCATTACCAAGTTGTAAAGGATATTCGATCGTGCGTAGATCGTGTGCGGCAAGAAATCACCAGGCACACTTCATAATGTCCTCTATGAAGTTGTACAAATGGCGATGCCACAGAGAGACGAAACGATTGAGGAAATCAAGCGGCTGGAACCGCCTTCGCCGAGGCTACGGCGGGTCAAGTGCGTTGCTTGAATACGCCGTCATGCATGGCGACGAAGCCGAGTCCGCCCGCCTCCGCGCCGAGCTGGCGAAATTGGTGGAGAAGGTGTAGCGCGACAGATTTGCTACGGATTGGAGGAAGTGTGGTATAATACGTGGTGAAAGGAGAACGCGAAAATGAAAAATCTGAATCTTGCCTGGTCGAAAGCAAAACAAGAGGCGATGAAACAATCTCGCGGTCCAATCAAAGGAGTCGTAGCGATAGTTGTTTCCGAGAAACTTGGAGGCGAATATTCTACTCTGGCGGTTGGGGAAAACAGCGACACCATTCTTGCGACGCTCCCGCCATCTGTAGGTATCTACGCGACGTTGCCATCCAGCAACCCCGAAAAGATAGTGTCGCGTATTTTGTCTTTGTGGGAAGACGACTCTATTAAGGAGGCCCCGTATTCTGTTGCCAGCGACGGCCTGGTGTTTCACAAAGCAATCCCCGACCATCTGCTATGCGACACGCTGACCTCTGCATGGGAACTGTTCGCGGAACAATACCAAATTGAGATCGTCGAAAAATGGGGGACATCAACCCCTACTGCATAATTTTTTTGTTCTGATCCACGGTCTTCTGTCTGACCAGCTCAAGTGGTTTCAATAGGGTCAGCCCCCAGTGACACAGTAAAGGCTGTACAAATGGCGATGCCACAGAGAGATGATCCGCCTACGCTGAAGCTACCGCCGCCGCGCTTTGCGCTATGGCGGTCAAGACGGCGGACAAGTCGGCGGACAGGTACGAAATTGGTGGAGAAGGTGTAGCTTCTGCTGAAACTAAGTAGAAAATTGGATGTCACAAATTGTGACATCCAATTTGTTTGATAGCTTCTACATAAGGGTCTGCTTGCGGTCGAAAGTTTCGTCCGCAGAACATGCTGGTCTCAACAGGGTCTTATGACACGGAGTCGATTAGCGTCGGATAGACGCGTGGCCGCGGTCACAAGAAGTTAAGCTAGCCGATGAAACATCGGCTAGCGCAGATTCTACGAAGAAAAACGCGCCATAGCGGAAGGTCGGGCTAACGGCGCATGTGTGAGGAGCGAGCGCAGGGGAACGGCAAGACGACAGTTCGCGTGATGCGCCACAGGACGCGCGCGAGACGAGAAGGCGGTATCCCGCCGACGAAGTATCGCGCTGCGGACGGTGGATGCAGCGCGCGGGAGGAGTCGCGCTTTTCCTCGAAGCGAGAGACGAACGCATGCGCCGTTTGCCCAGTTCCCGAGGATGCACTGCGCGGTCACGGTCGGGGCCGCAGCGGGGCGGAACCCTTTTAGGCGAGGCGGATTGCACAGGACTCGACCCCGAAGCCGTATATGTATACGGCGAGTGGGTCGAAGGACGGGCAAGGCGCCCGCCTCAAAGGGCGAGCACCGTTGCCCCGACCGTGACCGCACGTTGGAAGGCAAGCCAGCAACAGGCGCGATGTCGGGAAATACCTTGCAAGGTGAAGGTGAGGCATTGGGGGCGGTGAGAATATGGTATAATTTCTGTGTTCCCAGGAAGAGGGAAGAGGAGAACAATGAACGGATTTTCGACAAGGCAGGCGAAACTCGGCGACGCGGAGCGCATCTACGCGCTTATCGGGCGCAACGCCGACAATCTCGTGCCGCGGTCGCTCGCCAACATCGTCGAGTCGATCGACCGCTTCGTCGTCGCCGAGGCGGACGGCGAGATGGCGGGCTGTGCCTCCTACCAGATACATCCCGAGATCGGCGCCCCGGAGGCGGCGACGGTTGAGATCGTCTCCGTCGCGGTGAAGACCGTCTTCAGGCGGCGCGGCATCGGGCGCGCGCTCGTCGAGGCGGTCGCCCAGCGCGCCACGGCGTTTTCGCCGCGCGAGCTCGTCGTGCTGACGTTTGCGCCCGAGTTCTTCTCGTCGCTCGGCTTCGTCGAAGTGCCGAAGACGAAGATAATGCACAAGCTCTACACGGGGTGCATAAACTGCACGAAACACGCCGATCCGTTCACATGTCCGGAAATCGCGATGATCCGCCATGTCCGCGAGCGGAATTTATGATATAATATGCGCCTATTTTTCGAAAGGAGAGGCAAATGGCCGATACGGAAGCGTTGGTGAACCAGTTGAACGAGTGCGCGGAGAAGCAAGACTTCGAAGGGGCTTTTCGGCTCGTGCGCGAAAACAGGGCAGAGCTCGACAAGAAGATCCGCGCTACAGGAATAAGGGATGCATTGAAGAAGACGACAAGAGATCGTCTTCTTCTTTCTTTTTTGGACGGCGTCGGCTTTGGAGAGAGTCCGCTTGACGAGTCGCTCGTCAAGCTCGAGAAGCTCGTCGGCTTCCAGCCGGGCGCTCTCGTCCTCAGCAAGGCGTGGGGTCTCGGCAAGGTGAAGCGCCTCGACTACTTCTACAAGCGCGTCACGGTCGATTTCAAGACGAAGAAGAACCACCAACTTACCTACGCCGCCGCCTGCGACATGCTGGAGGTTGCGCCCGAGGGCCACATTCTCGTCCTCCGCGAGGCCGATCCTGCGGCGTTCGAGGCGATGCTGAAGGAGCGCCCCGGCGACTTCGTGAAGGAAGTCCTCAAGAGCTACGGCGACATGACGATTGTCCGTCTCGAGGACATCTGCGTCCAGAACGGCTTCGTCAAGTCCGTCAACTGGAAGAAGTTCTGGGAAGAGGCGAGAAAGGCGCTCCACCAGGACAAGCTCGTCGAGATTCCCGCGAAGCGCACCGACCCGATCCGCCTCAAGGCGTCCGTCGAGGACTATGGTGACAGCTGGCTCACGGCGTTCTCGCACGAGACCGACCCGAAGCTCATCCTCGCGGCTGTCCGCGAATACGTCTCGCAAGGGCGTTTCAAGACCGCAACCGACGACGCGAAGTCCAAGATCGCCGACCGCCTCGAGTTCGCGGTGACTGCCGCGCGCAACGTCGACGACGCGCTTTACGCGCGCCTCGCCTCGCTCGTCCTCGAGCTCGGCTTCACACGTCCAGCTGCAGCCGACATGCGCGCCTACCTCTGGGAGCGCAAGCGCTACATCTCCGCTGCGTCTTCGCTGCCGGCTCGCGAGGTCGGCGCGATGATCGCCTTTCTCGCGGACTCCGACGAGGCGAAGGCAAAACTCTACGCCGCCGTTCCCGAGCTCTGCTTCACGGCTGTCGCGGAGATTGTATCGCGCTTCGGCGCCGAGGCGGCCTGCCGCGCCGCGCTCGGCGGCTTCATGAAGGACACGCAGGCGCCCGCGACGCTCGTCACGCTCATCGTCGGCAAGATCGAGCAGTTCGGCAAATTCGAATACGCCGATGTTCCGATCGACGGCAAGAACATCAAGGTGCTCAAGTCCTATGAGCTGTGGCCCGAGCTTCCGCCGGTCGCGACTATCCTCACCCACGCGATTGCGCTCGGCGAGGGGCGTCGCGGCGGCGAGACGCTCAAGATGCAGAACATCGTCCGCCGTCTCTTCGGCGACAGGGCGTGGCTCGAGAAGATGTTCAAGCTCCTGAAGCCCGCCGACCAGGTGCTGTTCTTCGAGCGCTTCCAGGCGTCTATCGCGTGGGACCCGTCGACTCACCACACGACTGTCGTGAGGATGACGCACATCGTTCCCTCGCTCGAGAGCCATCTCGTCAAGACCGAGAAGAAGAAGGAGTATGCGCGCGTCACTTCGCTCCGCAGCTACGGGCTCAGGAAGCAGGAGTACCTGAAGCTCATCAACGAGGACATGCCCGCGAACGTCAAGCGCATCGAGTTCGCGAAGAGCTACGGGGACCTGTCGGAGAACGCGGAGTACCAGTACGCGAAGGACGAGCAGCGCGTGTTGATGCAAAAGCAGACCGTCATGCAGGCCGAACTCGAGGCCGTCAAGCCCGGTGACTTCTCCGATGCCACGACCGACGAGGTGATGCCCGGCGTTACCGTCGTGATCGATGGTCCGGAAGGGCGCAAGGCCTACACGGTTCTCGGTGAATGGGATAACGACATCGAGAAGTGCATCCTCGCGTCCAAGACGCGTCTTGCGCAGAACATGCTCGGCAAGAAGGTCGGCGACCAGTTCGAGCTTCCCGGCGTGGAGGGCGAGGTGAAGTTCGCCACGGTCGTGGAGATCCTGCCGCTGTCTGATGAAATTCGCGAGTGGATGAAGCTTCCACCCGGCGTTCAGATATGATAGAATAGAGGCGTCGTCAAAAAGCATAACAGCAGAGTAGAGAGGAGGCCAACCATGGGAGTCAGCATCAAGAAGAAATCCTCGAAGGCGAAGAAGCCGGTCGCGAAGAAGCCGGCGAAGAAATCAGTGGCAAAGAAGCCGGTGGCGAAGCCCAAGAAGCCCGTCGCCAAGAAACCGGTCAAGAAAGTTGCCGCGAAGACCAAGAAGCCCGTCGCTAAAAAACCCGTTGCCGCGAAGAAGCCAAAGGCCGAGATCAAGCGCGTACCTCCGCGCATCACGCGCCGAGTGGTCGCCGTGGAGAAGCCGGTCTCGCCTGATGTCGAGGCGATGGACACCGCCAAGGCCGTCGAGTTCGCGATGTCGATTGCCGAGGAGATGAAGCGTTCCGCGGCGATGGCTGACAAGGCGCGCACGGGCAGCGAGATCAAGCTTTCGCGTCGCCCCACGACCCGCGCGCAGGGCAAGTCCACGGCGAAATTCCCAGCAGCAGACCTCAAGGATTTCCGCAAGCGTCTCATCGAGGCCCGTGCCGTGGCGCTCTCGGGCGTCAACGCGATGAAGGCCACTGGCTTCAATGAAGCCGAGGACCACGAGTCCGACGGCGGCGACGGCACCAACCAGACGCTGCGTCTCCAGGCGCTAGGTCAGATGGGCAACATCAACCGCACCATCCAGCAGATCGAAGAGGCGCTTCACCGCATCGACGACGGGTCGTACGGCGTCTGCACCGTCTGCGGCCAGCTGATACGCAAGCCCCGCCTCCTCAACCAGCCGTTCGTCCTGACGTGCATGGAGTGTCAGAGCGAGATGGAGCGCAGCCGCAGCTGATGAGGCGCTACCTCGTCGTCTTTGCCGTCGTCGTGCATCTCGTTCTCGCGGACGCGGTGGCGAAGGAGCTTGCGGCGGGCTATCTCAAGGGGGCATCTTCGCTTCCCGTCATCCCCGGGTTCTTCGACCTTGCGTATGTCGAGAACAGGGGTTGCGCGTGGGGCATGTTCCAGGGGCAGGTCTGGCCGCTCGCCGCATTCGCGGTTGTCGCGCTCGCCTTCCTCCTCTGGAAGCGCAAGGCCATCTTCGGAGACGGGCGCGTAGCTGCTGTCGCCGAAGTCCTTCTCTATGCAGGCATCGTCGGCAATCTCATCGACCGCGTCTTTCGCGGCTTTGTCATCGACTTTTTCGACTTCCACTGGAAGGCCGCGTACCACTTTCCCTGCTTCAACCTCGCCGACACTTTCATCACTGTCGCGGCGGGGCTTCTTATCCTATGCTCGTTCGGGAAGCGTACATCTTAGCGGGCCCGACGGCGAGCGGCAAGAGCGACATCGCATCTACGCTCGCGCGTGAAATGGGCGCGTGGATTCTGAGCGCCGACTCGATGCTTGTCTACCGCGGCATGGACATTGGAACCGCCAAGCCGTCCGCCTCCGAGCGCGAGGAATTCCACATGGGCGGAGTTGACGTCGTGACGCCCGCAGAGGAGTTTTCCTCTGGCGCGTGGCTTAGGGCCGCGTCGGCCTGGGCTGCGGCTGTTCCCAAGGGAGTGCCGATAGTGATCGTCGGCGGCACGGGGCTCTATTTCTCTGCGCTTCTGCGTGGGCTAGACCGCCGCTGGGAGAAGCCGCCGCCGGAGTATCCTGTCATCCGCATCGACCGTGCAGTGGTGCGCGCGCGCATCGCCGCGCGGTTAGATGCGATGTTCATGGCTGGGCTCGACGCCGAGAAGCGGCGGCTGAAGGAGCTTTATCCCACCTGGTCTCGCACGGCCTCTCTTGCAATCGGCTACCGCGAGGGCGACGATCGCGCGAAGATACTGACGCGTACATGTCAGCTCGCTAAGCGCCAGGATACATGGTTCCGCCACCAGGCGACGCCAATATACGTCGATCCATCCGTTGAGGCCGTCCGGGAGTGCTGGCAATCCCGCGGTCCGTGGAAAGTCTCGTTTCCCACTTGATTTCCGCGGCAGAATTCGGTATCATATTCACAACTTCACACATAGGAGAAAAAGATGAAAATTTCAACGTTGATGGTAGTTGTCGCAGTTGCCCTTTCCTTCGCGGTCTCGGGCTGCAAATACAACAAGACTAACACGGGCGCAAAAGACGGTTCCGGTTCTGGTCTTGGCGCCGCAGGCGGTTCCGACATCTCCACCCTCGTGGACAATCAGGAGGGCTTGATTGACGGCGCCGGCGTTGGTGAGCGTCCGTTCGAGGAATACTGCACGCGCTGCACCGACGTCGACTTCGCGCCGGTATACTTTGGCTTTGACTCGACCGTCGTTCCTCAGGGCGAAATCGGCAAGATCGACGAGGTTGCGCAGCATCTCGGCTCGCACGCCGACCGCGTGGTCGTTGTCGAGGGCAACTGCGACGAGCGCGGCTCGAACGAGTACAACATGGCGCTCGGCGAGAACCGCGCGAGCATCATCCGCAACTATCTCGTCCAGAGCGGCGTCGACGCTTCCCGCATCCAGACGCGCAGCTTCGGCGAGGAGAAGCCCGCGGTCGTCGGCAGCGACGAGTCCGCGTGGGCGAGGAACCGCCGCGGCGAGTTCGTGATTTACCAGAAGTAATCTTCTGCAGATGACGCTGGCGGTCATTTTCGACAGCATCGGCTTCGGCGAGTGGTTTGTGCTGCTCGCCGTCATTCTTGTTGTCGTCGGCCCCAAGCGTCTTCCGTCGGCGGCTCGCACGTTCGGCCAGTACTATTCAAAGTTCCGCCGCGCCGCAGAGAACTTCAAGCGCCAGCTTCTCGACATGGACACCGAGTTTACAAAGGCCGTTCAGGAAGTCGAGAATCAGCCGAAGGACGCGTTCACCGTTGATCCCGCGAATGCCGAGTCGGCGGCAGCGAGTTCTGGCGACGGCGGCACCGTGCCCGTCGAGCCACCTGCTGCGGGCATGCCGCCAGTGGAGGGCGCGTAATGGCGATTTCCCTTCTAAAGGACCCAGACGCGAGGAACGACCCTCCGCGTCCGCTTCTCGAGCACCTGCTCGCGCTTCGCGACATGCTCGTCTTTGGCGCTGTCGCCTGGGCAATCTGCGCCGTCATCGCCGGGTGCTGCACTCCGTGGATACTTGAATGGCTGAAGAGCCCCGCCGGCGACAGCGAGGAGCTTCTTCAGGGGCTCGACCTCACGACGGGCGTCTCGACGATAATCTCGATTGCCGGCTGGGGCGGCACTGCGCTCGCGTTTCCGTTCATAATGTATGCGATACTCCGCTTCGTCTTTCCGGCGCTAACGAACCGCGAGAAGGTTGTCCTGATGTCGATACTTGTCGCGGGAAGCGGTTTCTTCCTCGTGGGACTGGGCGTCGCGTACGCGAAGACGCTGCCGATGGTAGTGAGGGCGTTCAGGGCGATCAACGAATGGTGCGGAATCCCGTCGACGATCATCCGGCTCGAGGGCTACATCTCCATCGTCCTCAAGACGATCATCGCCTTCGGCCTCGTCTTCCAGCTGCCGCTCATAATCTTCGTCCTCGGATGGTTCGGCGTCGTCACTTCGAAGGGACTCAGGGAAAAGCGCCGCATTGCGATAGTGATGTCGTTCGTCCTTTCGATGTTCCTCACGCCGCCCGATCCGATGAGCCAGATCTTCATGGCCGTTCCTCTTTGCCTCCTCTACGAGCTGTCCATCTGGATGGTGTGGCTTAAGGAGAAGGGTACTTTCGGAAAATGAAAAGCCGCATTTCCTTCGCGCTCGGCTTTCTCGCGCTGATAGCGGTCGGCGCGGTCGTCCTCGCGCTTCCCTGCTGCCGCGCAGACAACCTGCGCGGCGACTTCGTGACTTCCCTCTTCACGGCGTTTTCTGCTGTGTGCGTGACGGGACTCACGGTGGTGGACATCGGGCGCGAGTTCTCCGTCGTCGGGCAGGTGGTCCTGATGGTGCTCGTCGAGCTCGGGTGTCTCGGGCTCATGACCTGCGGCACCTTCTTTCTCGTTGCGATAGGGCGGCGTATCTCTCTCGTGAGCGAGTTCTCGCTGATGAATGCCTACGGGGTCAGGCAGATACAGGGGCTTAGGGGGCTCATCTGCTGGATCGTCGGCTCGATGCTTGTCATAGAGGGCGTTTTCGCCGTTGCGCTCTACCCGCATTTCGGCAACTGGTACGAGGCGGTGTTCTACTCGATAATGAGCTTCTGCAACGCTGGCTTCGGTCTTGAATCCGACTCGCTTGCGAAGTTCCCGCGCAGCTGGCCCGTAATCGTGATGGGCATCGAGACGATTCTCGGCGGCATCGGCTTCCTCGTCATCTACAATCTCTGCACGTTCAAGTTTCTGCACCGAATCTCGGGCGCGAAGGGGCGTCTCTCCCTGCATACGCGTGTCGTCCTGCGGTTCACGTTCTACCTGCTCGCCCTGACTTTCATCGCGTTCCTCGCCGTCGAGTGGAATCTCTCGCTGAAGGACATGAGTCTTTCGGACAAGGCGGTCGTCGGCTTCTACCAGGCCGTAACGCCGAGAACCTGCGGCTTTTGCGTGATCCCGACCGAGGCGCTCCACCCGCTGACGCGGCTCATCTACGAGTGCCTCATGTTCATCGGCGGTGCGCCCGGTTCCGCTGCGGCTGGCATGAAGGTGACGACGCTCGCGGTCATCATCTACACGGCGACGGCGATGTGTCGCGGCGAGACGGAGACGGTGATGGACGGAAGGCTGATCCCTACCGAGATCGTGCGCGAGTCGCTCGTGATCCTGATGGCGATAGTCATGTTCGCCGTAGTCGTGACGGGCGCGCTTTTCGTCACCGAGGCGGGACGCGGCATCTCTTCCGACGCGCTTTTCTTCGAGGCGGTTTCGGCTGTCACGACTACTGGCCTTGCCGTGGGCGACACCACGGCGTCGCTCTCGACCCCTGGCCGTTTTGTCATCATGGTTGCGATGTTCATTGGCCGCCTTGGCGCGCTTACGGTCGTCCTCATGATCGGCGACCGCGAGTCGAAGAGGCATGTGCGCTTCCCGACAGAGGAAATCGTCGTCGGCTGACAGGCGGGACTCTCCGCTTTTTGGTATACTATCCGCTGTGAAGAGTGACGATATATTGTTTCCGCCGCCAGGGAAGACGCCGAAGGAAGATACTGTGGCGGTGATGAAGTTCTACAAGCTGCCAAAGGCGTTTCCGATGGCTGTTCTCGCCGAGGCGAGGCGCATTTCGGCGCGGCCGATTTCCAACGCGGAGATAAAGCGCTCCGGGCGGCTTGACCTGAGACGCAAGTTCATCTTCACCTGCGATCCGCAGTCGGCGCGCGACTACGACGACGCGCTTTCCCTCGAGACCGACCGCAAGGGCAACCGCGTGCTCGGCGTCCACATCGCGGACGTATCGCACTACGTTAAGCCGGGGAGCGCGATTGACCGCGAGGCGTATCGCCGTTCCACGAGCGTATATCTCTGCGACAGGGTCGTGCCGATGCTTCCCGAGGAACTATGCAACGGCGTCTGCTCGCTTGTCCCTGACGAAGACCGTCTCGCGTTCTCCGTTTTCATCACTTTCGACAAGAACGGCGAAGTCGTCAAGCGCTCGTTCTCGAAGTCGGCGATCCGTTCGAAGGCGCGGTTTACCTATGAGCAGGTTATGGCCGTCATCCGCGGCAAATCCGACGCGCGGATCGGCTCGCGCGAGGCGAAGACGATACGCGCGATTTCCGCGCTTGCCCAGCAGATCCGTGCAAAGCGTTTTGCGGCTGGTGCGCTTGACATCGAAATCCCCGAGGCCGAGGTTATCCTCGACTCGAACGGCGAGATGACGGGGCTCATCACGCGTCCCTACGACGAATCGCACCAGATGATCGAGGAGTGCATGGTCGCCGCGAACGAGGCGGTCGCGAAGGAGCTCTGGACGAAGGGAATCAGGATCCTCGCCCGTCTCCACGAGCCGCCGGACGACGAAAAACTCGACATGCTCCGCGCCGAGCTCAAGGGCCTCGGCATAAAGGCCGGAAACATCTCGAACCCACATGTCTTTGCGCAGCTGCTCCAGACGATCAAGCGAAGCCCGCTCTACCCTACGCTTTCGATGATGGTGCTGCGGTCGATGAAGCGCGCGGTCTACGATGCGTCTGCAATCGGCCACTTCGGGCTTGCGAAACGCTACTACGCGCACTTCACCTCGCCGATACGCCGCTATCCCGACCTTACGCTCCACCGCCAGCTCGCCGACTATATTTCGGGTGGTTCCGCCAAGCGTCCGCCGAAGCTCCTCGCCACTTGGGCGAAGCACACGTCCGAGCGTGAGGAGATCGCGGCCGAGGCAGAGCGCGGGCTTCTCGAGATAAAGAAGTACCGGCTTCTCGAAGACCAGCTCAAGACGCGCCAGGTGCTCGACTACGACGCGGTCGTATCGAAGTGCACTCCGTTCGGGTGCTTCGTCGAGATTCCAGAGCTCGCCGTTTCGGGGCTTGTCCACGTCAGTCTCCTGTCGCGGCGGTTCGTCAAGTACAACGAACACGACCAGTCGCTCTCCGCGCCGGGCGGCGGCAGCTGGAGGGCAGGCTCGCGACTCAAGGTTCATGTCGCAAAGGTAGATTTCAAGCAAAGGAGGATAGACTTCACGCCATGTTCGCGCTAATACTTCCATTGATGCTTTCCGCGTGCGATCTCGGCACGCACTTCGCCAAGCCCGAGGCCTGGACAGAATCGGCCGTAGACTTCGCCGTCGAGTTCCAGAAGGACGGCTTCGGCTTCGCAAGCCAGAAGCGCGATATCGTGAACTGCATGAAGCGCGGCGCCTGCACGTGGCACGGGCTTGAAGTGTGGGAGGCGCGAATCTACTACGGCGCCGACGGCGCGACGCGAGTCGAGATGTCGCTCTACAACCGTGGCGACGACAAGGGCTCGAGCGGTCTTGATGCGGAGGGGCTCAAGAAGCTTCTCGACGACATCGCCGCCAAGGCGCAGCCGGGCGGGAAGATCGGGGCTAACCCCGAGAAGAAGAAGCTCAAGACCGGTGGCTACCAGTTCTCGAAGAAGTGGAACAAGGGCGACTGCGACATTGACCTCGTCTGGGGCGTCGATGGCGTGAAGGAGAAGGATCTGACGGCGGACTACGTTCGCGTCACGATGCACCCGAAGGGCGGCGCGAAGGTAAAGGCGTCCGCGAAGTCTGGCGGAATCGTCTCGAAGACGAAAGCCAAGTCGCACGTGAAGAAGAACGCCGATGGCGACATCTGGATAGACGGCGTGCCGATGGTCGACCAGGGACAGAAGGGCTACTGCGCGGCGGCGACGAGCGAACGCGTCCTCAGGTACTACGGCTTCGCCATCGACGAGCACGAGATAGCCCAGGCCGCGGGCACTACTGCGCGCGGCGGCACTTCCATCGCGGAAATGAAGGATGCCGTCAAGGCGGTCGGCTCCAAGTGCCGGCTTGGTTACCAGGAGATCGTGACGATGACCGGCTCCTTCCAGGACATAGAAAAGGACATCGAATTGTACAACAAGACGGCGAAGACCGAGGGCGAGAGCGAGATATCCCTCAGGAGCTTCATGCACGGCAACTCGGTAAACGTCGGCGATATTCTCGAGGCGATGAAGCCGAAGGTCGTGAAGAAGATGCGAATGAAGGACTTCCGCTACAAGAAGTTCATGACCGGCGTAAAGGCGCAGGTCGACCAGGGAATCCCCGTCTTCTGGGGCGTAACGCTCGGCATGTTCCCCGAGCCCGGTCTCCCGCAGGCCGCCGGCGGGCACATGCGCCTCATAATCGGCTATGTCGAGCGCAAGGACCCGAAGACGAAGAAGACCGAGATCAAGGAAATTCTCTACACCGACTCATGGGGGGCCGGCCACGAACTCAAGCGCATGCCCGCAGACTGGGCTTTCGCAATCACGCATGACGCATTCTTCCTGAAACCACTCTGATGAAATCCGCAGTAACTCTCCTATCAGCAATTTCCCTCGCCGCAGTGGCCGCGGCGCAAATTCCAGCACAGGAACAGTCTTCTTCCGGACGCGATTGGTCTGAGATATATCTCGCCGAGTCGCCGTCTGTCTCTCCCGACGGTTCGTTTTTCGTGTTCGCGTGGTGTGGGCGCATCTGGAGCGCGCCGACTTCCGGCGGCATGGCGATTCCACTCGGCGACGGCGACGGCTCCGAAAAGTCGCCCGTCCTGTCGCCAGACGGGAAGAAGGTCGCGTTCCTTTCAAGCAGGGCCGGGGCAGACATGCCGTTCGAGCTTTCGCTTGGCGCAGACGGCCTCTCCGCAGGCGGCCTTCGTCAGCTTTCGTTCCACACCCAGGGCTGCGTTCCGTGCGCATATTCGTCAGACGGTCTTTGGCTTCTCGCAACCGCTTTCCGCGACAATTCGTCTGAAAGCGTGACGAGCGTGCGCAACTCGCGTCGCGCGATTCTCGTGCCGCTCGCCGTCCGCGGCGCCGAGACGATGCTCTTCGACGCTCCTGCATACGCACCGGCGCTTTCGCCCGACGGACGCAAGGTGCTTTTCGTCGACAAGTGCGAAGGCGGAATCCGCGATTTCCGCAAGCGTCGCCCAGGCTCGACTTCGTCGTTCTCTGGCGAGATATGGCTCTACGACCGCGACAGCGGCAAATTCTCGGCCGTGGTGACTGGCCGCGACGGTGCGTACGATCCGATATGGGCTCCCGGCGGCGAGTCGTTCTACTACCTGTCCGGCGCTGGCGGAATCAGGAATGTCCGCCGCCGCGACTTGAAGTCGGGCGAGGATCGCGCAATCACCGCGTTTTCCGACGACCATGTCCGCACGCCTTCGCTTTCGCGCGACGGGCGCACGATGGTTTTCTGCAAGGGGCTCGATTTCTGGCGGCTCGATCCGACGGCCAGGAAGCCGGTGGCGACGCGTATCGCCGTCAGGCCCGCCGGCTTCGATCCTGCTTCTCAGCGGACCGTTCGACACAGGTATTCAAATGCAGACAACAACTACGGGCTTGGCAATTACGCGTTTCTCCCAGGCGGCACCGGCATCGCGTTCACTGCAGGCGGCGATGTCTGGGCGATGGAGCTTTCCGACGACGAGAAGAAAAGGCATCCAGTACTGATACACGGCTTGTCGCGGACGCACGAGCGCGACTGCGCGTTCTCGCCCGACGGCGAGACGCTCTACTACCTTTCTGACCATGGCGACGGCGCGGACGTGTGGCGCGCCCGTCGCGCCGACCCTTCCCTCGCGTGGTGGAAGAACGTGTCGTTCGTCCGCGAGCGGATTGTCGGCGGCGATGTCTGCCGCAGGGGGCTGACTGTCTCGCCCGACGGCGCTTCTCTCGCGTGGACCGATCTTGCAGGCCGGCTTTCGTTTGCCGACACGAACGGCGTTGTGCGGCATGTCGCGCCGCTGCACTCGTCCGACTGCCACAGCTACGTGTGGTCGCCAGATGGCCGCTATGTCGCCGCGACGCTGCGCGATGGCTACGGCAACTGCGACGTGTGGATAATCCCGACCTGGGCGAAGGAGGAAGACGGCTCGCCTACGCCTGCACCGTACAACGTCTCGCGCAACTATGACTGGGATGGCGATCCCGCGTGGTCGCCCGACGGCCGCGTCCTCGCGTTTTCCGGGAAGCGCGCGGCAAGCGGACGAGACCCGCGCATATTCTACGTTTATCTCGATCCGGAGGACGAGGCGTACGAGAAGGCGGAGCTCGGCGTCAGGGAAGGGCAGTATCGCGTCGTCTTTGACGGGCTTTTCGAGCGCGTGAGGAAACTTGGCATGAGAGGCGAGGATCCTCTCTTCTCGCCGGATGGACGCACCCTCGCGTGGAACTGGAATGGCAAGACATGGAAGGCCAAGGTCACTGACGAAAAGGACAAGGAGATGTTCGGCAAGGCGATTCTCCTGAAGTCGTGGACAAAGGGCGTGGGCGACAAGAAGGACGAGGAGGTGGTGCTTGGCATGCTTGACGGCTTGCCGGCGCGCGGCGACAAGTCGTTCGGCTTTACGGTCTACCAGACGATCGACGTTGCAGACTGGCAGGAGCTCGCCTTCCTGATCGCGTGGGCGGACATGCGAGACGGGTTCTGCGATCCGGCGACCCACGGAACTGACTGGCAGGCGGTCAGGGAGAAATACCGTCTCGCCGCCCGCAACGCGCCCGCGTGGAGCGTCTTTGCCCATGTCATGGAGATGATGTACGGCGAGGTGGATGGCTCGCACTTCGGCTTCTGGGCGAACAACGCGACGCGGTCGCGCTGGATTCCCGCGGCGAGTTCAAGCGACTGGAAGCCGATCACCGCGCATCTCGGCGCCCGCTTCGATCCCGACTGGAAGGGCGAGGGATGGCGCGTCAAGGACATTATACGCGATTCGTCGGCAGACCGAGGGCGAGAAGGGCTGCTTGCGGGCGACATAGTCCTTTCGATAGACGGCAAGGAGGTTTTTCCTGGGATGGACTACGCCGAGGCGATGACAGTTCCCCTGCCGCACAGGTTTATGCTCTCGGTCAAGCGCGAGGGCGAGACGAACTCCCTCGTACGCGAAGTCGAGGGGGTGCACTTCTTGACGGCGCGTCGGCTCCTTCGCGCGGCAGAGGTCATCGAGACGCGCAGGCGCGTGCGCGAGAAGGGCAACTTCGGTTATCTCGCCATAGACGCGATGCGCGACGACACCGCGGACGCGTTCACCGACGCGGTGTTCGCGGAATGCTTTGGCAAGGACGGTGTCATAATAGACGTGCGCTTCAACACTGGCGGGCACACGGCAGACCGGTTAATCGACATACTCTGCGGCCGCCGCCACGTCCGTACGCTCTACCGCGGCGTTGAGGATGAGGGCTACATCATCTCCCGCTTCGGGCGGCCTGTCATAACGTCGCTTCCGGTCGTCGTGCTCGCAAACGAGCGCAGCCAGTCTAACGCCGAGGAGTTTACCCACGCAATGAAGACGCTCGGCCGCGCCAAGGTCGTCGGTACCGAGACGGCTGGCGATGTGATCGGGACTTTCGACCTTTGCCTTCTCGACTACGGCGTCATGCGGCGGCCTCGCATAGGTTTCTTCCTTCCCGACGGAACCGATATGGAATGCCACGGCGCGAAGCCTGACATCGAGGTAGAGACGACGCCGGCCGACATCGCCGCGGGTCGCGATCCTCAGCTCGACGCGGCGGTTGACGCGCTTGCAAAGGAAGCCGCCGCTCGCAAGGCCGCGCCGCCACCGCCGCTTAAGTACGCCAGGTAGCGCGTATTTTTGGTATAATTTTCGCCTAAGACTGACGAAAATTCAAGAAGAAGGGATTCAGGATGGAACTTTCGATCCTCATAAACAAGTTCAACATCAAGGGACGTCTCGTCTCGTTGCAGCCGTTTGGCAACGGCAACATCAACGACACGTTCCTTGCGATCTACCGCAACACCTTCACCGAGACGCAGGTAATCCTCCAGCGCGTGAACAAGAACGTCTTTCCCGAGCCAGAGGTGATCATGGAGAACATGCACAACCTCACGCGCCACTGCCACGAGAAGCTTGAGGATGACGCGCAGAAGGGGCGCGACGACCGCGTGTGGCAGATGCCGCGCATCATCAAGGCGAAGGACTCCAGGGATTTCGTAGTAGACGACAAAGGCGAGGTCTGGCGCGTCATCACGCGCATCATGTCCGCCCACGCGTTCGATGTCGCGCAGGGGCCTGAACACGCGATGGAGTGCGGCGCCGCTCTTGGCCACTTCCACTACCTCATCAGCGACATGGACCCGAAGGAGATCAAGGATCCGCTCCCTGGCTTCCACATCACGAGCGGCTATCTCAAGAAATACGATCAGACGCTTAAGTCGAAGGCGGCGAAGGAGCTCTTGAAGTCCTCGATGGAGGCGAAGCGCCTCGCGAAGTTCATCGAGGAGCGTCGCGGTCTCGCGCTCTGCCTCGAGAAGGCGCAGAAGAAGGGCGAGCTCAAGAAGCGCATGTTCCACGGCGACCCGAAGGTCAACAACATCATGATCGACGACGTGACCGGCAAGGGCACGGCGATGATCGACCTCGATACCGTGAGCCCCGGTCTCATCCACCTCGACTTCGGCGACGCGCTCAGGTCCATTTGCAACCCCGCGGGCGAAGAGGAGACGAACCTCGCGAAGGTCGTGTTTGACGAAGACCTCGCAACGGCGTTCTGCAAGGGATATATGCGCGAAGCGGGCGCGTTCTTGACCGACGCCGACCGTGCGTATCTTTATGACTCGATTCGCTTGCTGCCGTTCGAGCTGGGTCTCCGCTTCTTCCAGGACTACCTCGCAGGCAACGTCTACTTCAAGACGTCGCAGCCTGAGCAGAACCTAAACCGCGCCCGCGTGCAGTTCCGCCTGTGCGAGTCGGTCGAGGCGCGCGAGCGCTCGATCCGCTCCGTTCTCAAGAAGCTGTAATGCACCGTCTCCTCGTTCCTTTCGAACAGCTGGCCTCGGATTCGCCTGTGCTTCCCAAGGAGGCGGCGAACCATTTGAAGGTCTTGCGTCCGAAGGACGGCGAGGAGATCGAGCTTTTCGATGGCTCTGGAAAGTCTCGCCGCTTTTCGGTAGAGGGCGGCGGGAAGAACTTTCGCCTCGCCGCGCTCTCCCCTGTCTGCACTGCGCCTCGTGCGTCGCACTCGCTCACTCTTTTCGCCTGCGTAACGAAGGGGTCGCGCTGGGACTGGACGATCGAGAAGGCGACTGAACTCGGCGTGACGCGTATCGTTCCCGTCGTTTCCGCGCGGACTATCGTCAGGATCGGCGCCGATGAGCGCGAGGCGAAGCGCGCGCGCTGGATTCGCATAGCCGAGGACGCTGCGCGTCAGTCAGATGCGAAGTGGATTCCGGAAATCCACGGGCCGGTTTCTTTCGCGGAGTCGTTGCCCCTTGTGCGCGAGACCACTTGCTTTGTCGGTGCGCTCACGAACCCGCCGCCCCGGCCAATGGTTGAGGCGATGCGGTCTTCATGCGGGCGCCTCGGAGATGCGCCCCTACCAGATTTCCCTCGTTCCTTTTCTGTCTTCGTTGGGCCGGAGGGCGATTTCTCGCCAGAGGAACTGGCCGCGCTTATCGAGATTGCGACGCCAGTTTCGTTCGGCTCGACGATTCTCCGCGCCGAGACTGCCGCGATATATGGCGTTAGCGTCCTAAAGTCGTTCCTTGACGCCGCCTACAGCACTCCCTAACGCCCCTCAACCCTTCAGCCCTTCAACTCTCATATGTACGATTTAGTCGAGATATTCGAGTCGCTTCAGGGCGAAGGCCGCAACATGGGGCGACCGTGCGTCTTCGTCCGCTTTGCCGGCTGCAATCTCGCGTGTCCGTGGTGCGATACTGATATTGCAAAGCGCTTTTCCTCATCGCTTGACGACCTTGTCGCGGAAATCGGCCAATACAAGCCAAAGAGCGTCGTCCTCACAGGCGGCGAGCCGACGCTTGTGAAGGAGATGCCTGAGCTCGTCGCGGCGCTAAAGGAGCGCGGCTATTGGATCGCGGTCGAGACGAACGGAACTGACGACGTGGACTGGCTTGGGTTCGTCGACTATGTCGCCTGCTCGCCAAAGCCAGAGTTTCCCGATTGTCTTGCGCTAACCCGCGCGGACGAAGTGCGCGTCGTCGCGTCTTCGGAGAAGATCGTCGACTTTTGCCGCGATCTCCGCGGCAGAATTGCCGCGACCGACTACTACATTTCGCCGTGCGAGCGCGACGGAGAGATGGATTTTGCGACGGCAAAGGCCGTTCTTGCGCAGCTCGATGGCTGGTCGCTCTCGGTCCAGCTCCACAAGCTGCTTGGTTTTAGATGAAAGGAATTTCAATGGAAGACTTCGGTTTCTATCTCGTGATGACAAACCCCAAGGTTGGCTATGAACGCTGCTGCGAGGCGGCTGTCAAGGCGGGGGTCAAGATGGTGCAGCTCCGAATGAAGGACGTGTCTCGCGACGAGCTTCTTGAGATGGCGAAGCGGCTTGTCGCGATAACGCGCGGCAGCGAGACGAACCTCATCATAGACGACGACGCGTCGGTCGCAGAGGAATCTGGCGCGGACGGCGTGCATGTCGGGCAGGACGACATGCCAGTAGAGGAAGTCCGCGCGAAATATCCTGGCATCCGCATTGTCGGGCTTTCGACCCACAGTCTCGCGCAGGCGCTTGATTCCATTCGCCACAATCCCGACTACATTGGCGTCGGACCGGTGTTCAAGACGCCGACCAAGAAGATTCCTGACCCCGTTCTCGGCACCGAGCTCGCGGGCAAGATGATAGCGTCCGTCCCTTATCCCGCAGTGGCTATTGGGGGTATCGACGGCAGCAACCTTGGCTCCGTTCTTGCGGCTGGGGCGAGGAATTGGGCGGTGGTGCGCGCGGTATGCGGCGCAGACGACCCGTATTCAGCGATTCTGCATCTCCGCGACATAGCGCAGCACTGTGCGTGAGGCTGCGTCCGAAGGCTCCTCCTCAGGGGCCCTCGGCGAATACGCCGTATCCCTTCGCTCGGACCTTCGCTCCGCCACCTCACGCACAGCGCCTAAGATTTTCCACGGGTTGTCCACGACGGGGCAATTTTTGGTATAATGTTACGAAATCTTCATTCAAGGATAGCTATGGGACAGCTCGAAGAATCGTCGGAACTGACACTTGATTTTACGAAGCTCGAAAAAGTGGGCGCACAGGTCGCGGCAAGTCGTGCCGCAGTCGTAGAGCATGATCCGGGGGTAATTCCCGTGGCCGTGCAGAATGCCGACACGAAGGAAGTCATCCTCGTCGCCTATACGAACGAATTCGCCATGAAGGAGAGCTTCGCCAAGAGGAAGCTCATTCTTTGGTCGACGAGCCGCAACAAGCTGTGGTTCAAGGGCGAGACCTCCGGCGAGACTTTCGATCTCCTCGAGGCATATGTCAACTGCGAGCAGAACTCGCTCCTCTACATCGTCCGCCCCTGCCGCGGCGGAATCTGCCACACGAAGGACAAGGCGGGCGCCCCGAGGAACTGCTACTACAGGAAGATCGACTTCGACACGCTCAAGCTCTCGTTCGTCGATTCGTGCGGAAAAGAGACGGTTTAAACGGAAGGATCAAAAAATGGAAGTGCTCGGACAGGGTCTTGTTCTGATGATTGCCGGAATGGGCATCGTCTATGTCTTTCTCTCAATTCTCATCATCGTCACCAAGGTCTCGATGAGCGGCATCGGAAGGTTCGACTCGATCTTCCCGAAGGAAACGCCCAAGAAGGCCCCTGCGGCCAAGGCGGCCTCGGATGACGCCGATATCGCGCTCGCGATCGCCGTTGCGATGGGATAAGTTGGGTAGTTAAGTAGTTTGGTGGTTAGGTAGTTGGTATTTGAGTGGCAATGGCGAAGGTTGAACATTTTGAGGACTTGGAAGTCTGGAAGCTTGCAAGAAAGCTTACGGGGAAGATATATTCGTTTTCCCGGTCTGGCGTGTTTGCAAAAGATTTCGGCTTTCGGGACCAGATTTGCCGTGCCGCAGTTTCGATTGTCTCGAACATTGCAGAAGGCTTTGAACGCCGCTCAAACAGCCAGTTCGTGCAGTTTCTTGCCATTGCGAGCGGATCTGCTGGTGAAGTGCGAGCTCAGTTGTATATTGCCCTTGACCTTGACTACATCACGCAAACCCAGTTTCAGGATGCTTTCGACGACATTGTCTGCATTGGCAAGATGCTGACATCTCTGTCTCGCCATCTCCGCACCACCAAACCACTTAACCACCGCACCACTTAACCACTTAACCACCAAACCATTTAACCACTTAACCACCAAACCATTTAACCACCTAACTACCTAACTACTTAACCACCTAACTACCAAACTAACCATGGCCAAGAAAAATGTAAAGTTCATGCTCACAGCGTTCCGCGACGGCTTCCAGTCCGTCATCGGCGCGCGCGTTCTCTCGAAAGACTTCCTCCCCTGCGTCGAAGAGGCGTATGCGGCTGGCG